>Ga0265327_10000117_pt1 | contig 173075 bp, 137 predicted proteins | sample 41621metaG_FD_202089 | JGI IMG/M metagenome (GOLD analysis project Ga0265327, IMG submission 202089) | Rhizosphere microbial communities from Carex aquatilis grown in University of Washington, Seatle, WA, United States - 4-16-21 metaG | ecosystem: Host-associated > Plants > Roots >...
ATTTTAAATTAAATGACTCTTTTCAAATTATTGACAAACCTAATAGACAAATAGAATTTTGGACTTGGTGTGTAGAAAATATGCACCCCTGACCAGCACTACTGGCAACACGGGTTTGGCGCAAGTGTGGCTCGACGTTAAGTGCTGAGCAATTAGTTATATATTTGGCTTTAGGCTAAAGGCTAGGCTGACGGAACACGGAATGCCCCACCTGCAGCCAAGCCCAAAACCGTTGGCTGTAACCGTATGACGAAGACTTCAAAATTCATATCATTAATTATGTTTGCTTCAATCCTCAAACTATTTGGCTGTTCAGAACAGACAACAAAAAATAGCACAATTTCTAAAACTGACACGTTAGACAAACAGATAAGTAAGTCACTTGAAGACTTTAAAAATAGACCAATTCACAAAGTTTTGACGACACAAATAATTGACACAACTTCAGATGATGACCTTTTACAAGTAGTATTTGATAATATCGTTGAAAAATTTCCTACTGACTATAAAAAAGAATATCAAGCAGTTTTAGGTTTGACAAAACCACAACAAGCGATTTATATAATTTGGTGTTTAGAGGCAGAGGTAAACAATGGGGGTTACAATCAATTCTATTTTAATTCAAGTGGACAATATGCAGACTTAGCCCCTGACGCTTTAAAAATAGTTGGAGCAATAAAGTTTGCAGACTTGACGACAAGGGCAAATGATATTTATAAAAAAGAGAATGATAAAATAACAAAACACCAAGACGGCACACTTGAAGGCTTTAGTAAATCTTACGAAGACAACCCATTAGATAAGTTTGACGATGAATTTTATGACTTAGAAAAGTCAGAGAATTTACAAAAACTTCAAGTTGACTTTATAAGAAAAAACAAAGCACAATTCGTTGACAAATAACATAAGGTGGAAAACGGCTACAGCCAACATGGGGTTTTGTGCAAGCAGGGCTTGACGTTCAAACTTCGGCTGTTTGCATCGCTGTACTTTGGTTCGGGCTGGAAGGAATTCTGTTGGGCTTTTAGTTCTTAACTTGTACTTTTATTTATTTATTGGGCTTCAGTTCCGGGCTAGACACTCAACAATGCCCTGCCTGCACAAAGCCCTGTTCGTTGCATGCAAACCTAATTAACACATCAAACTATGCAACAGTTTTTAGAGACCGCTTTTAATGACAACTACATTCACGTAGATGAAGAAAAAAATGAGTATAAGTTTTATCGTGTAGACATTGGCAAACTAAATATTGCGAACGGTCAAATTATTGCTTGTGACCCATTTTTATTCAACGACGACAAACCTTTTGACACATTATTTCCTACTGGACACTTTCCGATTGAATTAGCGATTGCTTGTATTAATGATGACGAACGTATAGGATTTTCAAGAATTAAATTTTCTGAGAAAATTCCAGTTCGCTGGACAATTGCTGTTACGGTTGATCAGGACGCAACTAAGCTAAGTGATGAAGAAATATTTGGATACGGTGTTGACTCTGGTACTGGCTGCTTCATGGATACATCTGGTGCAGAAAAGTATTCTAATTACTTAAACCAAAAAGAAGATAATTACAAGGTTGTAATAGACGAAATGGAAGCAACCTACAAACATACTCGTTCATGGCTTCTGTGGGACAGAGACGGTTTTAATGTTGCAATGTATTCCACTGGTTGGGGGGACGGACTTTACGCAACTTATATCGGCTATGACAGTGGAAATTCTATTTGTAGACTTGTATCTGACTTCGGACTTTTAGATTGGCAGTAGTAAAAGGCTATGCATGTAACATTGGGTTTTATGCAAGTTGGGCATGACCAGCAAACATCAGCCAATTGCAAATCCAAGCCGTGGTTTGGGCTGGACAGACAACTCTGAACTTTAGTTCTTAAATTCAACAACATATTTTTAATCAGCGGCGGTTATCGGCAGACGGAATACTAATTCCCAACCTGCATAAAGCCCTGCTCGTTAGCTGCCATATAGAGACCCGACACATTATGAGTTTTGACAGTAGAAAATATCATTTTTATTTGCTTTTTGCCGACACAACAAAAGGCAAAGAGCCGTGGACAAAAAACGAATGGACAAAAAGCATTCAACCACTTTTTGACAGAATTATAAAGCATTCAACGTATTATGACAAAACAGGTTTAGGTGTTCTTGCATATATGCCAAGACCCAACTCTGAATATTATGATGAAGTAAAATTCGGAAAACTTCGTTGGAATGAAAAGTCGTTTGAAAAATGGACTTTTACTGATGAAAAAAAGGAGCTGAAGTTTGGCTGTTTAGACTGTTGGACACCAATGCGGACTATTTGTGAAAAAATAGATTCTGCACCTGACATCTATTTTAGTATTTGGAATGAACAAAACCATCCCAAAAAAGAGAAAATAAAATTTGACTTTCTAATGATTGTTGCAATTGCAGAAGAACTCAATTACAAAGGGACAGACGATATAACAGAATTATCAAAAATTCTAAATGCTAAGAAAACAGTTTATAAATATCGCCGTTGGGGCAGTGTTCACGACCCCGAAAAAAATGCTCAATGGAGTTTTATCAATTCAATACAAGACACAACTTCATTCGGTATTTACAGAGCCGAAACATTGGATATACACGACACAAAATTTGAAGACATTAAATTTGAACCTTATTGGACGACAATATACGGCAGCTAACATTGCATTGGCGTTATAGGGGCTGACGAACATAGGCTGAACATTTGTAATTCTATTTATCTTAGGTGCAAGCATTGGGCTGATGAGTGTTGATTGTTCCTACAACGCCAATGCTTTAACGTTAGCAGCAAGTTTATTTTAACCCTCTTTTCATTTCAAAAATATTGATATGCCAAGTCTTCTCGACTATTTTAATAATGACTTTAGCCTTGGTGTTAGTTTGGACAATAAAAAACTAATAAATTTTCAGAAATTCAATGAAAGCAAAAGAGTCATCGGTCAAGGAAGTGTAGAAGTTATAGAGAGACTTCATCTTCACAGCCAAACTTCCATCAGACTACCGACATATTATGTGCCTCCAAGTGACGATACCTTCCATATTTTGATTGAAATAATAAAACAAGTAGGTAAATCCAACCATAAAGTTTTAGATTTAGACATGATAGTTGGATTTAGTGGTGATGACAAAGCCGGACTTGAAAAAACAACCTATGCTTCTCGGATATATTTTTATACAGAGACACCATTAAATAAAGATGAGATCGAACGGCTTACAAAATTTTGTACGCCAAAAGGGCTATTTATTACATTACGCAGTACTAATTATTTAAACATCAAAATGGAACTCGAAAAAGCAAAAGCTTTTATATCACATGATTCAAAAGACAAAGAATTAATCGCAAAAAGAATTGCGAAAGGGTTAGCTTCGAGATTATGTCCTGTTTGGTATGACGAATATTCTTTAAAAATTGGAGATAGTCTGAGGGAGTCGATTGAAAAAGGTATAAAAGAGGCACGAAAATGTATCGTGATTATAACACCACATTTCTTAAACAATTTAGGTTGGAGCAAAAAAGAGTTTAGCTCTATCTTCACAAGGGAATTAGTTAACAATGAAAAAGTTATTTTACCTATTTGGCATGGAGTTACACCAAAAGATGTGTATGAATATTCCCCTTCACTTGCAGACACCTTTGCATTAACCTGGCCATCTAAAGTAGACAAATCTGTAAAGGAATATAATGAACAAGTGGAGGAAATAATTAGCCAAATTCATACTGCGGTAACTGCTTAGCAAAAGTTCACGACAAAACCTGCTGCTAACATTGGTATTTGCAAAAGCTGGGCGGACGGAAGCCGTGTTTCAACATTTGTTTTTCAATTTGGCTTCATATCGGGCAGGACGTTAATAATTTAGCTATGTGCAAATCATCAACTTTTAGTTATAAATTTAGCTTCAGTTCCGGGCGGACGGTTGGTAAATTCCCGATGCTATCCGAGAGTTGGCGCAGCGCTCTCCGGATTAATAATAAAAGCCAGTCTTTCGACTGGCTCCACAGATAGCAGATGAAACCTGCCACTTATCGGTGAATGTTTAGAGGATGCCTGCTCTGGCGCATGTCTCCTGACCTGTGCCATGCGGTTACTTGTTTTAAAACAGGCAGCAACTTGCTTTCTAAGAGCGCTGCGCTAACTCTTAGGATAGCATCCCGCATTTATTTCATCGAACACTACGAAGAGCAAGAGGTAACACCGAACCCTGCAAGCAGCAACTGCATTGTATTGGAATGATGGTAATATGATGCTCTACTTTTGGCTGGTATATTATTTAAAATTTCTGCCAGCCGGGAATATCTCTGCCTGAACCATTTGCTGGCCCCCTGTTCTTTTATTTTGAACCGCATGCGCCGGGATACTTTTTTCATCGGCACGGGACAGCGTTAACACGGGCAGGTCTTCCTGGTTTGTTGCGGTTAAATTGCGTAATAGTTTGGTAAGGTTAAAACAATGTTTAACAATTACATGTATAACTTCGCCTTCTACCTGCAATTGCCCTTCCAGCATCAACAATCTTGATTGTAAAATAGCTTTGCGATATTCATTAAAAATATTTTCAAATACTACACAATTGGCAACCCCTGTTTCATCTTCAATCGTAATAAAGCAAACGCCTTTTGCTGTACCCGGCCGTTGTCTCACTAATACAAGGCCTGCAACCTTTACATAATCACCATTCTTACCTTCGGTAAGTTGTTTTGTTGCAATAATTTTCAACTGCTGCAGCTTTTCACGTACAAAACTTACCGGGTGGGCTTTAAGCGACAAGGCAATTGAGGCATAATCATGCACTACATGCTCGGACGCAGACATACCGGGCAATGATATTTGCTCGTTTTCACCAGGCAGGCCTGTAAATATGCCTGCAGGTGTGTCGTTGGCAGATATTTCCCACAAAGCCTGCCGCCTGTCTAACCCTATGGAACGAAACGCGTCAGCATCAGCCAGCTTTTCCAATGCCGTTTGAGGGATGCCTGTATTGCGAAGCTGGCTGACAGAAACGTATGGCTGAATACGATTTAATACAAGCAATTGCATATCTGCTTCATTTGCGCCTTTAATTTGGCGGAAACCAAGGCGCAGTGCGCAGTAATTGCCTGCCATTTCTTCAAGCGTATTATCCCAGTTAGAATAATTAATATCAACATGCCTTACTTCCACACCATTTTTTCTTGCATCACTTATAATTTGGGCAGGCTGGTAAAACCCCATGGGCTGGCTGTTTAATAAAGCAGCAGCAAACACATCAGGATAATAACATTTAAGGTAAGATGAAACGTATACCAACAGCGCAAAACTTACCGCATGGCTTTCAGGGAAACCATAGCTGCCAAAGCCTTCAAGTTGCCTGAAAATGCGGCGGGAATATTCGTCTGTGTAACCTTTTGCCGTCATACCTTTAATTAATTTTTCCTCAAATTTCTTAACCATTCCCTGCGCTTTAAAAGTTGCCATGCTTTTACGCAATGCGTCCGCCTCAGTTGGCGTAAAACCTGCGGCCACTACAGCTATTTTCATCGCCTGTTCCTGGAACAAGGGAACACCAAGTGTTTTACCCAGCACTTCTTCCAATTCTTTTGAAGGGTATTCAACCGGCTCTTCATTATTACGGCGGCGCAAATATGGATGCACCATATCGCCCTGGATAGGGCCTGGGCGTACAATAGCCACTTCAATTACCAAATCATAAAATTTAACAGGCTTCAACCTTGGCAGCATGGCTTGCTGTGCGCGGCTTTCAATCTGGAATACACCAATGGTTTCGCCATGGCAAATCATTTCATATACTTTTGGGTCTTCCTGCGGTATGTTGGCCAGCGTATACCCTTTATTGTAATGCTGTTGTACAAAATCAAACGCTTTACGTATGCAGGTAAGCATACCTAAAGCCAATATATCAATTTTAAAAAAGCCTAAGGCATCTATATCGTCTTTGTTCCACTCAATGCAGGTGCGGTCGGCCATACGTGCATTCATAATAGGGCAAAGGCCAGATAAGTTACCGCGTGTAATAACAAGGCCGCCCGTGTGTTGGCCCAATTGGCGCGGAAAGCCCATCATTTGGGCTGTTAGTTCCAATACCTTTTTTAGATGTTTATCGTTAGGGTTAAACCCCTGTTCAGCTATAAGCTTACCCTCAAACCATTCATCAGTAAACTCCCAAATAGAACTTGATAATTTTTGAATAGTGTCTACAGATAACCCCATGGCCTTGCCTACATCGCGTATGGCGCCTTTTTGATGCTGTTGTGTAACGGTTGCAACTATTGCAGCATGGTCACGGCCATATTTACTATACACATATTGTATTACTTCTTCCCGTCGCTCATGTTCAAAATCTACATCAATATCAGGTGGTTCTGCACGAGCGGCAGATACAAAACGTTCAAACAGCAAATCAAATACAGTTGGGTCAACGGAAGTAATACCCAGGCAATAACACACCGTTGAATTGGCCGCAGAGCCACGCCCCTGGCAGAGTATTTTTTGGCTTCGGGCAAAACGTACCATGTCATACACCACCAAAAAATAATAAGCGTAGTCCATTTTTTTAATAAAGTCCAACTCATATTCAATGGCTTTTGTAACCTTCCCGGGAATATTATCTCCATAACGTTCTTTAGCGCCAATCCATGTCCAGTGCGTTATTTCTTCCAAAGGGCTGCGGCCCTGGGTTGTAAGGCCTTCGGGGTAAACATATCGTAGCTCGTCTAACGAAAAAGTGCATGCTTCCGCTATGTCCAGCGAATGTTTTAAGGCATCAGGAAACTGGCGGTATAAACGCTCCATCTCTCCCTTTGTTTTTAAATACCTTTCAGCGTTTGGCTGTAGTTTATAACCCGCATTGTAGATGGTGCATTTTTCGCGTACGCAGGTAAGTATGTCCTGCAGTTCTCGGCGTGCCGGAGTATGATAATACACATCATTTGTTGCAACCATATTTAGGGGTAATTGCGATAGCCTGTAAAATTGCTTTGCATCATCACCATTATAACGGCGGGTTGCTGCAACATATACATTATTGCCAAATGCTTCGCGGTATTCGCTTACAGCAGCTTTAAATGATGGCTCAAAATCAAAATTTTCGTTTATTGTATGTGGCGGTACAATAATAAATTTCAACCCTTTACTGTACGCATAAACATCTGCCTTGTACAGGTCGCATTTGCCTTTTTCCTGCCGCAGGTTGCCTGTAGTTAATAATTGAGATAAACGCGCATACGCATGCTGATCAGTGGGGTAAGCAAGCAGGCTGGGGCCATCTAAAATATCAAGCCTGCAGGCAGGTATAATGCGTATGCCTTTTGCCTTTGCCGCTGTATGGCCGCGTACAATACCCGCAAAGCTGTTACGGTCTGTTATTGCAATTGAGGGGTAACCATAAGCCGCCGCCTGCTCAACCATTTCTTCCGGGTGAGATGCGCCCCTTAAAAAAGAGAAATTGCTTGTTGTTTGTAATTCAATATAACTCATGCAAAAAAACCGTGGATAAACCACTGGTGTGTTTTATTATCTTCATAATGCCCCAGCCTGAAAAGCCAGTAACGCTGTCCCTCTTCGTCTTCCACATAATAATAATCGCGGTGCTGCCCTGCATCAAGCCACCACTCACGCTCAATACGTTCGGGCCCATCAGCTTTAATAACTTTATGCAGCTTGCCTTTATACCTAAAATGCATGGGCGGGTAATCAGGAATGGGAGCAGCTACTTCAACCTGCTGTGGAACCGGCAACAGTACAATTGGCCTTGGCTTACCCGCAGCCCATATAGTAGCTGGCTTTTGCTGCAGCGATTCAGCCATTTTAAATGATCGTTCAGGCCAATAATGCTCATCCGGTAAATACCGCTTAATAATGTTGGCGCCCATTTTACCTGCAATACGGTCAAGCAGTTCAACAACGCCGGTATCATCCAGCCCCGCGGCGGCAGCCCACATGGTTTCCTGTACAGGCGTTACATCCTCAACTTTTAAAGCTTCCAGCACAAACAGTTCAATACCAAGTGCAGGCTCAATTGTTTCAATGTGCAGTTGAAACAATTTAAAAAGGTGCTTTGTATTATGTGTTGCGCGGTTGGTGCCAATGCTTATTTGCTGCAATTTGCCATCAACACGATAGCCTTTAAAATTAGCCGTACGCAAGCCTTTGCCTTCTTTTTGCAGCCTTTCGCAAATGGCATTAAGCAAGCGCTGCAAAGCAATTTCAATACCTGTTAATGTAACTATGGGTTCAAGGCAGGGTAATCTTTCATGGTAGGGCTCCGGTATTGTAATGGGCTGCAGGTGTTCATCTTCTGTTCCCGCTGCCTGGTCAAGCCTCAGCAAAATATTTTGTCCAAAGCGCCTCCGCAAGGACGAGCGCGGCATTGAGATAAAACTCTTTATAGTATATAGGCCAAGCTTTTGCAGCCTTTCAAGCGTTGCCTCTTCCAAACGCAGCGCTGCCGGTGTTAAAGCAAGCATAGCATCTATTTGGGCACGGGGTTCAATAATAGCTTTTTCTTTTCCAAAACGTGCAATGGCCCATGCAGCACCAACAGTGTCAGCCATTGCTGCGCGAACATGATATCCCCTGCCTTTAAGCCGGGTAATAATTTCTTTTAAGTATGGCTGCTCGCCACCCCATAAATGCGCACAGCCCGATGCATTTAATATAAGCCCGTTTGGTGCATCAATGGCTGTAACGGGTGTATAGCGTATGCACCAATGGCCAATGGCTGTGAGCAATTTTAAATTAAGCCCGGGCACATCATCCAATACTTCCAGGCCCGGCAAAAGCGCCCTTGCATCGGCAAGTACCATGCCCTCTCCTATCCCCTGCGCTTCAGCCAATGCATTTGCAGCAGTAATTACTTTTCTGCCATGCATAAGCGATACCAGCACAAAGGGGGCCTTTTGTAACTGCGGCTGCTTAATGGTAAACCAATCTGTGGTTAAATAGCGGAACCATATTGAGATGAAACGTTTAGCCATATTGGTTGTTTTGCAGGTTGTATTATTTGGAAGCGGCCTGCATTCCATTCAATCTGCCATGTACCGGGTTTACCGTTACGCACTTTTAATAATTCAGCATTCCACCGTGCAAAGCCAACACCGGGCGTTTCACCATCGCTGGCCAAGGGTGTAATTTTCCACCGGGCTATACAGGCAATAGTATTTACCCTGCCAGCGCTGTTTCTTAAAACAAAACCTGTTACACCACTTTGTTCTACCGCCAATTGTAACCTGCGGGAAGCTTTAAAATCTATATTTTTTATTTCCCCAACCACTGCCGTTAACCCTTCACATTTTAATGCTTCTTCCATTAGCCATAATAAATCTTTTTCTTTTTGCGGCGTAACGAAAATGATGCGTTCAGCCGCTATACCAAATGCTGCAAGTGCAGGCGGAAAAATATTAACCGCACTACCCAGCCATAAACAGGTGCCATTAGTTTTAACAAGCTTATTTAATACAGCAGCTATAAAGCCGCCTGTTGCAGAAAATGCTTCATTACCTGTATACAGCATTTCATGTAATGCCCCTGTGGGAAAAACTGTATTGGGAAAAGCATATTCTATTGCACCTAAACCAATACGCGTAACATTACCGGCAGGTGGTTTAAAGCCTTGTAAGGGCAGAATGTCTTTTTCAAGCTGACGGATAATATCGGTTTTTTGCTGAACCACACTGCAATTTTACTAAATTTATTAATATTAAATACTAATTTATTTAGCAATTTAATTATAAAAAAAATATTCACAATGACATTTCTATAAGAATTTGGTGGAGTATTAAGAACAATTGTCCTGCTTTTTTATGCCTGCCGGAAGCAGGCAATTAGTTTGTATGTGCAGGAACAGCGGTAACAGGTTTTGCTTTATCTAAAAAATAAAGTCAAATAAATATATGCCATCATTTCCTCCATTCCCCGCGCTATCCTTAGAGTTAAGCGCAGCGCTCTAAGGATTAATAATAAAAGCCAGTCTCCGACTGGTTCAATAAAGTGCGAGGCCAGGCATAACACCTACCTTCTTCTTAAAGCCGTCCTTCTCTATTTTATTTACAAGCGCAGTTGCTAATATATTTATTTTATCACGCTAACGAGAGTCTTTTTTTCAAACGTATTTTTTAACCATGCACGCGGTTCAATGCCGTGTTCATTATTTGTACATTTTTGCCAATGACATGGCCTTATCGAATACTGTTATCCTTTCATCAAGATGTATCAGTGTGTCAATTTTGAGTCGATATTTCTTTTCGTATCCCTCTATGTCTTTTTTAAATGTATACCAAACATGTAAAGTTTTCTCCATCCGGGTTGTCTTATTTAGCTTGTCCAACCAACCAATTGCGGCGATAGCCCAGTCGAAACTCACCCGTTCAATACGATTCAAATCGAAGTTTTCTCTTAGAGAATCAGTTTCTAAGTGTATATGCTTTTCAATACTGGCAATGCTATTCTCCGTATTTAAAAATGCCAAACTAAAAATCAAATGCTCGCAATAAATACGGTCCTTAACTAGTGTGTTAATAAGTTCATCCTCCAGTTCCACTTTCTCATATAATCCTATAATCCACGCCGCTACTTTCGATGGTCGCCAGGAGGATTTAAGCATATCGGTCAGTTGAACGTTATCAAGTTCTTTTTCTATCTTTTTTAATCCGTTAAACAGCACTGGAATATTCTTTGGCTCGGTCACAAAATTTGCGTTCATGAGGAGTCCGTAATAAGGCACTACATAGTCTGGATGGAATGAATAATCTGTCATATACTTATAACCAGTTATTAACTTGTGAAGGTAAGTTCGATTTTCAAACAGAGCAGTCAAATAAATTTGGGTTTACGAGATACTTTAACCCCGCGCTATCCGTCGAATTACCACAGCGCTCTACGGATTTTCCAATAAAAGTCATCCTGAAACATCGGAACAAATCTCAGCCTCCGACTGGCTCAATAGATGCTGCGCAATGCCAGTTGCAGACTCAACTATTAGCGAACTCTTAAAGCGCTCTGCTAACTAAGTAAAGCAGCAGTTATTATTTAAACTCATTAACTATTTTAGCAAATAAGCAGCAGGGGTTTCTTCTTTTAATATGCTTATGATCTGTTTGAAATTATCTTTTAGTGGCTCGTCTTTTACAGCCAGAACGACAGAACCGCAGATTTCTTTAAAATTTTTTGAAAAGACAGAACTGTAAGAAAAAAAGAAACTAATGTCATGATCTACATACTTGTATTCCGATAATTTTTTTGTATTCAGTTCGTTTATTATAATACTGTCCGCTAAAATTATTTCTGCTAATTTATTAAAATTAACGTTATCCACTATTTTGATTGAGTCTTTTACCAGGTCAAAGAAAAATCCTTTTTTTTGACCAGTATCACCTAAAATAAAAATAACGCGGGCTGCAGCCCACCCACGCAGCCCGACTATAAGGATATTGGAACTATACTCCTTTTTTAATATTAAGCTTATGCTGTCTATTTTGGTTACATATTGATTGATGCTGAAGGATGAATGGCAATAACATTTGGTTGCTCTCATTTGCGCAGTGCAAAAAGAAGCAACAAAACAAAAAACACTTAATAAAACGAGAATTTTCTTCATAAAAGTAAGTTACGTTAAAAACCTTATTCAACTAAAGGATAAACGTGCGGCGCGATATTAACACAAGACTATATAGCCGGGATAATCCTTCTCTCGCCGCGCTATCCTTAGCGCTAAGCGAAGCGCTATAAGGATTTCTGCACTGGCGCAGGCCTCCCCGACCTGTGCCATACGGTTACTTGTTTTAATACAGGCAGCAATTTGCTTTTATAGCCGCCTCTTTTTAGTGTTGTATTGTATCTGCCGCTCTTCGCAGTCTCCAGACTCTGAAGCATCAGGCTACGAAGAGCAAGGGGCTGTACAGCTATAACTCAACTACTGTTTACCAATACCCGCCGGAGGCAGGCTTTTATTATTACTCCGTAGCCAGCTACCCACAAAACCAGCGCACAAGGCTAAGGAGAGCTGCAGCAGCTTTTGTTTTACCTACACCCTACCGAGAGCAACGGGTATAAAGAATTACGTTGCTATGCTTAGCGTTAGCGCAGCGCGCTAAGCATTCGCTAATAAGTGGCAGATTTTATATGCTTTCTAGGGAGCCAGTCGGGAGACTGGCTTTTATTTTAAATCCGGAGAGCGCTTCGCTAACTCGGATAGCGGGGGGGGATGGTTCAAAATGGCACAAACTCTATCTCATCAGACAGCCTAAATTTTTATTTGGATGAATTTCATGTGCCAGACATGTATAGAGATAAAATAAAATCTAATTTTAAAGCTGGCCAAAAAATAGGATTTGCGGCGGATATAGTCTCTCTTAGGAATATTTACATGAAAGGATATTACTAATTGCAACCAGTTAAGCACTTTATGCGCTTTGGACAGGTAGCATGTTTTTTTGCAATTTCTCTACACGTTTATTTTTGTCCAATTGATAATACGTGCCAAAAAAATCGAATACTTTTCTATACATCGGTTAACCAACATTTATTTTGAAAATTAGAAATATTTGAGTACTATAGAGTGGATTTACCCATTCTAAACTCTTTTTATGGATAAAACGCTCCTCTTCTTTATATTTAAAGCGCTAAGCATTCTGGCCGGAATGCTATGTATATTTTTTGGTTACAAGTTGTTCAAAAGTGGTCTTTTTTCTCCGGCAGGCAATGTCCAAATTGAGGGCGGTAACAAACAAATCACTGCAAAACTCACTTTTGCCAATACCGCTCCCGGTACATTTTTTTGTGTGTTAGGTGCTATTATAGTCATTACTGCTCTCTTTAAGGGATTCGAACTAAAAAGCGATCCTCAAGGTGGAGGAAAGCCTAACCTGATTTTGACGGGTTATGTTAACGGGCCTAAAGACCAAATGTATCCCCAACAACAGCAACAACAGTTGCAGCAATATATGCCAAAGGAGTACAGTTCCGATGGTAAAATTATAAATCGCAACTTCAACTATGATACGTTTCCGGTTTACGCATTCGATCCATCACTCGCCACAAATTTTAGAAACCAGTCATTTGCGGACAGTTATATTTATTCTGATAAACAAAACGATTCTGATATTTGGTCATTTTTGTTCAAACTGATTACTATCTTAGTTTCTGCCGTGGCTTTGATAATCTCAATTAGGTCTTTGAATCTGACAGCTAAATATTCAGCGACGAATATTGCAAATGCTACAAAAAATATGCGTTTATCAATTCAGCAGGCAATGGCAAAAACCGCCTCGGAAAAAGCCAAGGACTGCAACAATCTCTGGAAAGCGAGCCGGGATGCAGAATTGGGAAGTCCAGCAATCAGACCTTTCCCTCATTATTCTATTATTACAGAAATGGTTATATCAAGAGAAGTTATCGATAAGGCTTTTTCATTATATGCCAAAAATTATGACGAAGCAAAATATGACGGAGATGATTGTGCTTATTTATTTTGGAAGCAACTAACACCGGACATAAGAGGTTTTTTTCGGGAAACGGCTTTTCGTTTTGGAATATCGGGAAAAAATCAAGTTTACAGTAAGCAGGTCTATGAGTTATATTTATTTGTAAAAAATCATATGGAAGATCCTGTACCCGAGGATTTGGTAAATGAATTGGCAAAAATTGTAGTTCCTTAAAAGATAAACTTTATTTCCCTGCATTTAGTGATGAAAAAACAAAAGCAAAATTGGTTTGAAAGCAACACTGGTGCGTTTACATTTTTCGCAACCCTTGCAAGTTTTTTGGCGATTTTGGTCAGCATTTATGTAATGATCGACCAGAAATCAGTTTCCAATAAAAATCTGGAGCTGGCTAATCGGCAAACAACTTCTCAGGAACAATCCGTTCAGGCCGCAAGAAATCAACATATTAATGATTCAATCTCAAATGACCAGCAATTAAGAAAGCAGGACTCATTAGCGAGAGCTACATTTCATTATCAAGATAGTATCAATCGTGAACAGCTTTTTATTCAAAGGCAGGAACTTTTGCAATTCCAAGGTCAGTTTAAAACCGCAGCAGAGCAGTACGAATTTTCTTTAGAGCAAACCCGAAAATCGGACTCACTAAGAGTAAGGCTGTTTGGTTACCAGGACAGTATAACGAACCTTCAAATCAGCCTTTACAAAAAACAAATTGATATTTTAAATGAGCAACGAGATATTGAGAATCGTCGGTACCTCACAGATTCCACGAATTTCGATATTAACACAGCTGCAAATCTTAATGGCGTCAAGTTAGGAGCTTATCCGAAATATATAAGCTTTCTTTTTGGCAAGAAAACTTGGATTAAAATAAATTTATCTAACAAGTCCAATAGAGCAATTGACAGTATAATGTTTCACTACGCATTTGTTATCGGGAACGAGGACACTGTTCGGACCTTAGAAAAAGATTCAATTTTGGTGAAATCAATTTTATTTGTGGATGATGACTTTCGCTTTACAATTTCATACCCAAAAAAAGTCCCTTTTGGAAACTGTCTTTATTTCTATTGTGACGCAACTTATAACGAGCTTAGCACAGGAACAATAGATGGTAAGCAATTAATTATTCCTTTAACTAGTTATATACCAGCAAGAAGCCAAAAGGCTAAAAGGGCTATGGATAAATACCTTGCCGGCTCAGGCTTGGAAGAAGCATATGGAAAATATTGGTTTAAGTAAAAAGGGAAACGAACAAAAACTTTAATCTTGTTGCTTTTGTCAATATAGATTCCTGATACTATTATGATATTCTTGCTGCCCTTCGCTATCCGGAAAGTTAGCATAGCTTCTCCATCCATATTCGCCATGGGTGAAAGCACACAACGGCGGCGGGTATCACCGCACCAATCAAGCGCACAGCGCTTCACTCTGTGCGCTCAATATTATTTCAGGACAAGACACTGTGTAACTTTGTGCCCAAACTCAGTGCAACTCTGTGGTAAAACGCTGCTCTGGCGCAGGCCTCCCAACCCGTGCCATGCGGTTACTTGTTTTAAAACAGGCAGCAACTTGCTTTTATAGCCGACTCTTTCCAGTGTTGTATTGTATCCACCGATCTTCGGAGTCTCCGGACTCCAAAGCATTATGCGCTGTGTCTCCGGGCACAGCATATAAAATGAGGATCGCAGGCTTTTAAAAAAACGCCGGGTTCAGGACGCTCAACAGAGCGGCGTACAAAATCCCGCTTCAAATATTTTATTAAATATCCTATCTTGCGCTTTGCGGCATTTCCCTAAATCTAATTATTATCAAATGAAAAAGTTAGTCATCGCAGCTTTCATTTCAATCTTCACAGTGTTCGCCTGCAATTCAGTTCACGCGCAAATGATAGTTGATTCGTTGGTAAAGTCAACCATGAATTTTGAATTGAACAAAGACACGCTGTATTCCAGCACACGTTTAAAGTTTTTTGCAGGGGTAAAATTTGTTGTAGGCCAGCCGGCTGGTGAAAACGGCAGGTATATTGCAATTATTCCGGGTAAGGCTGCGTTAGTACCCTCACTTTGGGGCCAGGATATGAGGTACGAGCATGCCATTGAAAATTATGTGTCCTCAAAAAAGAGCCGCGAAAAACTGAAAAAATCATTAATACCGGGCAAGCTGTTAACGATAAAAAGAGTGGGTTTCGAAAAAACTGCCAAACCCTATTTTTACGCCGTTTATTTGTTTTCAGATACAGACACCTATTTCTGCGATATAAAGCTTGCATTAGTGTTAAAGGAGCTTTTGTTGCAACCATAAATATAGCAGCCGGTAAAGAAAAATAATAGCTTAAGTTAGCATAACTGAATAGCGAATAAAGCAAGCAACACCCGTGCGGCCATCAGGGCCGGGCGGGCAACGATGCTGATTGGCATTACAGGCGCCGCAACTATTAATCTGCCTGTCGGCAAACAGGCTACCAAATGCTTATATGTTTAGCAACTACTTTAAAACAGGGCTTAGAACCCTTAGGCGCAACAGGGGTTTTTCGGTAATTAATATTATGGGCCTTAGCGTTGGCCTTGCATGCTGCATGCTTGTTTTTTTGTATGCAAAAGATGAGTTAAGCTTTGATCGTTTTCATAAGAACGCCGGTCGTATTTACCACCTCACAGCCGACTTTAAAAGCCTTGATGGGCACGTTAACAGATCATCCGTTACGGGCATGATGCCCGGCCCTAATTTTACAGCGCAGGTACCGGAGATAGAAAGTTTTGTACGTGTTGGAAATGAAAATTTTACTACCAGGTTGGGTACAGCGGTTTTCAGCCAGGAGATTTTATACGCAGATAGTAATTTCTTTTCTTTTTTTACTTTCCCCATGCTGCAAGGTAACCCCGCAACGGCGTTAAACGATGCTCATTCTGTTGTACTGTCAGAGGAAGTGGCAGAAAAATATTTTGGGAAACAAAAAGCTTTGGGAAAGGTTCTGGAAATAAAAACGGGGGAAACCTTCGCGCCATTTGTAGTAACAGGCGTTACAAAAACCTCGCCCCAAAATTCATCTATCAAAATAAAAATGCTGTTGTCCATGCGTTTGTTGCACACGCTGAATGTGGACAACCAGTGGTTCAGTTTTTATTTAAATACATTCTTTGCACTAAAACCTGGTGCAAACCCGGTAACCGTGCAGGCTAAAATGGCAACGGTTTTTGAAACTGATTCGAAAGACCAGCTAAAAGAGGAGCAGGCTAAATATGGCTTTAAAGATAAAGTAAGCTTCGGCCTGCAGCCGCTGCTGAAAATGCATACCAGTACATATTACCCGGCTGATAAAGGATTGAGTGATGCAAGCAACCCTATGTATTCGTACATTCTTACCGGCATTGCATTATTTATTATGCTTATAGCCTGTATAAATTTTATTAACCTAACCATTGCACGTTCATTAAAGCGTGCGAAAGAGATAGGCATTCGCAAGGTGGTTGGCAGCCTGCGTTACCAGCTTATTGCACAGTTTTTGGGTGAGTCGTTTATGCTTAGTTTTATCGCCTTCCTCTTTGCCATATTACTGGTAATACTCGCACTGCCATTTTTTAATACGGTGGCTAATAAAGCGCTCTCGTTTTCTTACCTGTTAGATGCAAAATTAATAGCCGGGTATGTGGTAATATTTTTTGTAACGGGGCTGCTGGCAGGGCTTTACCCCGCGCTGGTATTGTCTGGTTTTAACCCGGTGCAGGTATTGTATAACAGGCAAAAGTTTGCCGGCAAAAACTATTTGTCAAAAGGGTTGGTAATATTACAGTTTACGCTGGCTACTTTTCTTATTATAGCTACCATCACCATTTACTCGCAGTTTAATTACTTAATGCATTATAACCTTGGGTATAATGATAAAAATGTTGTTGTTGTAAATACCGGTTTTATACCGGATGATAAACTGCCCGGCTTTAAAGCAGAGTTGTTTAGAAACCCGTTAATTAAAGGGGTTACTGCAGACCAGGGCCAAAGCTGGCACACTAAAGGCTACGTAAATAACAAGCAGGAAATAGGTTTTAATGAATGGCATATTGATGAAGATTATCTTCCGCTGTTCCAAATAAACATGGTAAAAGGCCGCAACTTTTCAAAAGACCTTATGTCAGACAAGGCCCGGGGCGCTTTGGTAAACGAATCGTTTGTAAAAAAGGCCGGATGGCAAAATCCCCTTGAGCAGGTGGTAGACTTCTATGCTGACAACATGAAATATAGGGTAATTGGCGTTGTTAAGGATTATAACTTTGCTTCACTTACACAAAAAATTGACGCGCAGCTTTTTGCTATTAGCCCCGACTATGGGTATGGGAATATATACATTAAATTGAAAGATGGCCGTACCGCTGATGTGCTTACCTATATTGAAAAAACGTATAAAAGTTTTTTCCCTCTCAACCCATATCAATACACCTTTAAAAACGATGCAAATGCTGAGCAATATAACAGCGAAGCCAAATGGAAACAGATAGTATCATTTGGGGCGGTGCTTACTATTTTCATTTCCTGTATGGGCCTTTTTGGGCTGGCAACGCTTTCTGCTGAAAGGCGCAAAAAAGAAATTGGTATACGTAAAGTATTGGGCGCTTCAGTGCAGGCTATTGCAACAAAGCTAAGCAGCGATTTTTTACAGTTGGTTATAGTAGCCGCGTTAATTGCTTCACCCGCTGCATGGTGGGCCATGGGCAAATGGCTGCAAAACTATCCTTACCGCGTTGCCATAAACGGGTGGATATTCTTTTTTGCAGCCATTACTGTACTGCTTATTGCATTGTTTACGGTTAGCTTCCAGTCAATTAAGGCAGCGGTGGCAAACCCGGTTAAAAGTTTGCGAACGGAATGACCGTAACATACCTTTTCATTCTGAGAAGTGTTTTTTCGGCGTTGCTGCGCTTACGGGAAGGTTTGTGTGATGGTATAAGCCAAATAACGTTGTCATTCTCAGTAATAGCACCAGTCCGGGCACTTCGGGAACTAATCTGCTGAATTAATTAACACTGCTCAACAATAACACCAATAGCCAGCATTATAACTATAAATAACCTTTACAAATGGGGTTGGTTATTACCGATAATTAAGACAAACTCAAAAACTTCAATCAAAAATTAAAAATAAAACTGGAGTTGAAACAACAATAAGTAATTGGGGAAAATAAACCAACCTTTGAGCAATTCGCCAACTTTGTTTTATTTTACACGCTATGCATTTTGAATTTGGCTTCTACAGTTCGCTATTATTGATATTTTTTGTGCATGGGCTGGTGTATGCTTTGCTTTTGTTTAGGAGAGGGGCGCAAAATAACTCTTTTTCAGACAGGTGGCTGGCCGCCTTCCTGTTGCTTTGTATACTTCACATTTCACCGTGGATGCTGGGCTTTGCCGGCTGGTATGATAACCAACCTTACCGCGACATATTATTTTATATTCCTTTTCAACAATTACTTTTTATCGGCCCTGTTATATTCTTTTATGTTCAAAGCCTGCTAAACCCTGGTTTTCGTTTTACTAAAAAGGAATGGCTGCACCTGCTGCCGGGAATTATATATATCCTTTTTTGTATAGTGGTATTTGCAACAGATAAATTGCTGCTGCACCAATACTATTTTTTATCAAAGCAGAAAGACCCTGATTTTGATTTATGGTACCAAATAGTTGGTTTTGCTTCCATGGTTTTCTATTTCCTAATTAGCCTTCGCTACTATAACCTTTACCGGTCTATTATTGTGCAAGCCATTAGCTATGCAGATGCAGTAATGTTTGGCTGGGTAAAGAATTTTTTAATGGCATTTTTACTTATGCTCATTTTACGGCTGGTGTTTTTTATAGGGGGGCTGCTTCCCATTTTTAGCAACCTTGCTTATACAGGCCCATGGTGGCAATATTTTTCGTTCGCTATTATTTTTTACTATATCGCCATTACTGGTTACTCCAATATTATAGTGGCAAAAGTACCATTTAAGCTACACCTTATTGGCAGCAAAAAAGTATTGTTACTTTCCAATGGCAATAACGCAAATGATAAAGGTGTTTTTGAGGAAGCAGAGATTGTGGCGGAAGATGATGTAGCCGTAGAAGGGAATGACAGCCTGCTTAACGAATGGAAACTAAAAATACTGCAATTGATGCAACAGGAAAAAGTGTACAATAATGTTGAACTGTCGCTTGTGCAAATGGCCAGGCAATTAAAAACAAGCCCCACCATTCTTTCCAAAGCCATTAACCAGGGCTTTGGAAAAAACTTTAACGACTTTGTAAACCACTACCGCATTGAAGCCGTAAAAGAAAAGCTAAAGGCGGGTGAACAAAAAACACAAACACTTTTAGGTATTGCTTATGATTGTGGTTTTAACAGCAAAGCCACTTTTAACCGGGCTTTTAAAAAAGCAACAGGCACCAGCCCTAAGGAGTGGATGGAAAAAAATATTGCAGTTGCCATTAGCTAAACTTTTTAAATAGCTATGCAAATTGGTGAGCAGCCCAGCCGCTGCCCGCCTGGCTGCAAAAAAACACCATAATAAACACGCAACATCATTCGTCAATTTTATAAATAATGGTAAATATATTGGCGTTAAAATTTTTAATAAGTAAATGCCCGCGCACCGGTATCGTTACCTTAACGCTGTTGTTGGCAACCAGCGGGCGGCTTACCCACAAAAGCAGCATTGAAAGAAACTGATTCACGTGTTTTATTTGGAAATGATGAAGGCTTTATTTGTTTGCGTTAAATACCGCGGTGTAATAAGTAGTATCCTTATCGCTAAACAATACCCTGCGGTTAGCCTGCCCCTTTAGTTCAAACTCGCCGTTAACGGTAAATTTTATTTCGGCAAACTTGTAGCCGGTAACTGCTGTAACAGTTGCAGTGTACAAAGAATCTTTTACTATGGGTTTCATTTCAAAATCATAGTCCCAGCTTAACGGCTTTCCTTCCCCGCGTACGCCCGCGCTTTTAATGTCTTTTATACCGGGCACGGCCAGGGTAACAATTACTGTTTTTTTATAACTTTTTTGTACACAGCCTGCCAGCGATAAAAGCAGCAGGCCCACTAAAGTGATTGAATACTTTTTCATTATTTAAATTTTTTAGCAATTAGATAGTCAATACCAAACCTGCCGCTGCCCATTACAAGGTTGTAAAGGCTAACCCACGCAAAACCTGCTGCGGGCAGCATGTTCCAGGCGCCATGGCCCATTTGCTGCATAAAAATGGCCACCAGCATGGTGCATAAAATAAGAAAGGAGAAAACCCTTGTTTGTATGCCCAGCATTAAAAAAATGCCGCCAACGGCTTCGCTAAATGCGCCCATCCAGGCGAAGAATATGGGAAAAATTTTAAAAATGCCGCCATACTCCGCCACATCATTGGGAAACCAGAAAGCCACTTCAAATAAACCAAGGTTATTATCATGGGGGCTCCAGGGCAGGCCAAACTTGGCAGCGCCAAAGTTTGATGTTAACAAAAAGCCGCATACCAGCCTTGGCAGCAGCACCAGCACATCCTGCCACCATTGCGGCATAAGCACGGGTTTTGTGAGACGTTGTAAAATTTTCATGTTGATAGTTTTGCGGTGAACGATATGCAACATTACCATCACCAAACGTGGCGGCCGCCTCAAATCATCTTTTGATACAGGTAAACAAGGCCTCAAATCATAAAGCATTGGTATTTAATTATTTGCGAGCTTTGTGAAGGGGTAGCGGTTATAATTTGAGACCCTGGAAGGGGGCCAATGTCATTCCGTTAGGAGGAATCTGCTGCTGTAGGCTAAGCTTACCGACCTTATCTATAACACCCGGCTCTGGCGGGTATTATTTTTCCAAAAGCTTTGATATAGTATTTAAATAAATTTTAGCATAGAAGATATAGGCAGCAAAGGTTTATTATCAATTAACCACTTTGCCGCAGCCTATACTTTACGGCGTTGAATACCCGCCAGAAACGGGGTTCTATACAACCCCTTAGCCGCAGGCTGCGGCAGCTTTTGGATAATAAAAGATTTTATATTCCGATCAATATTAACTTTAATACTAAATCGGCAACGCATTTCAATCAAACACCTCCATTTTTAAGCTGCTGAGACAAGCTGGTTTTTTAAAAAATGAAAAATGAAAAAATATTTAGTACTGTTTGTTATAGCCATAGTAAGCATTTCCACCATAACATTTTTTAGTGGATGGGCCGCGCCTAATGGTATTAACACAGGCACAAGCGCTGACGCAGATACAATTAAAATCAACCTGAAAGAAATGAAGTATCTCAACAGCGTAGATGAACGTTATCAATCCTATAATGTGGAAATGGTTGAAGTGGTTGGAGGTGAGTTCTGGAGGCCATATAAAACAATGGATAGCTTACCATCTTCAACCGCATCATTTAATTTTTCGAACAGGAGCCAAATGTTTCGAAAACTCCCTCCAATAAACCTTGAGGATAAAAGACTTATTAATTTGGCCAAAGGGCTTGCTCCTGCCTATGTAAGGGTAAGCGGTTCATGGGCAAATACTGTTTACTTCCAGAACAATGATAGTGTTAACGCGAAAGCGCCGGAAGGTTTTGTAAACACATTAACCAAAAGTCAATGGAAAGGGGTTATTAATTTTGTAAAAGCTACCAATTCAAAGCTGATTACGTCATTTGCAGTTTCTAAAGGGGTAAGAGATGCAGGCGGGGTTTGGACAGCGAAGGAGGCACAGAAAATTGTACAATATACCCAAAGCATCGGCGGGGATATTTCAGCAGCAGAACTTTTTAATGAACCTACCATACCCATGGCCGGGGGTGTTGATACAAATTATAATGGGCACAACTTTGTGAAAGATATAGCTGTGTTTAAAGCGTGGGCAAAAAAGGAGGTTCCGCATATGTTGCTCGTAGGCCCGGGATCAACCGCCGAGGGAATCCCTGGCCAATCTTTTGCAGGAATGCTGAAGCAATTTACTTCAACAGACTCATTGATGGCTCCCGATCCCAAACCGCTTTTTGATATTTTTTCCTATCATTACTATGGAGCTATGTCAATGCGTATAATGCGTAGTGGCCCGTTTTCAATTAAAGCAGAAAATGCACTAGATCCTAAATGGTTACAAAGAACAGATGTAGTTGCTAACTATTACATAAGACTGCGAAATGAATACAATCCCGGTAAACCTGTATGGGTTACTGAAACAGCAGAAGCTTCACAAGGCGGAGACCCTTTTGCGGCAACTTACCTGGATTGTTTTCGTTATTTATATCAACTTGGTTCTTTAGCTAAAAAAGGAGTAAAAGTTGTTATGCATAATACCCTTGCCGCAAGTGAATACAGTCTTGTCGACCAAGACACGCATCTGCCTAAGCCCAATTACTGGGCAGCATTGTTGTGGGCGAAACTGATGGGAACGAAAGTGTATGAAGCCGGTGAAGGGACCCCAGGTGTTTATTTATTTGCGCATAGCATGAAAGGGAATAATGATGGAATAACAATTTTAGTGCTAAACACGAATAAAGTATCTGCTACAATTGATATCCCTTCCGGCGCTGAACAATATACTTTAAGTTCAAATGACTTACAAAGCGATCATGTACAATTAAACGGAGAAGATTTAAAATTGAGTGGTGATGATTTGTTGCCGGCAACAAAAGGAAAGAAAATAAACAAAGGAAATGTAGAATTGCCTCCCGCAACTATCACGTTCCTTACTTTTGAAAATGCTGGGGGCATTTAAAGCCCGGTTCGCAGGCAATATAACTTACCTGTTTGCCTTCGTCAAATATGCGCTCTTTGGCCTTGCCTGCCCCGCTCTTTTAATGGTTTTGTGTTTTGCATAACAATCCTCCCGGCTGGCAGTTTCGGCTACTCTAACAGAATTTAGTGGTTTTCAGGGCAGCAGTGGTTGTGCATCTTTCTATATTATTGGGTTTACGGGCCGTGCCTGCCCTGTACAACTGGTAAACAGTGGGTTTAAGGCAATGAATATTGAAACATGCAGCAACCGAAAGCAGTTGGCAGATATACAAGTTCCCTTATGTATGTTTTTTATTGATTAATAATGCAAAAATGAAAATGGTCGAAAAAAGTCAGCTAATATCACCGCAGCTATTCGTAGTTAGCGCAGCGTTCTAACAACAGCATTGTTGAACGGCAAATTTATTGTTGCCTGCCTTACGCATTAACTACGTTTTGTTTCATAGTGAAGGGCAATTACCCCGCTGGAAAATGTTTTCGTTTCTATAAGGTTCAGTGCAGTCCTTTCAGTAACGTCTTTAAATAACGGCCTTCCTTGCCCAAGAATTACCGGGTTAACAAATAACCAAAACTCATCAATTAGCCCGTAACGCATTAATGATTGAGAGGCGGTGGGGCTGCCAAAAATTAAAATATTTTCCCCATCCTGTATTTTTATTTTATTTATATTTTCGGCAAGCTGGTCGCTGATAACTATGGTGTTGCCAAGCCCTTCGTCACTCATTGTTCTCGATAAAACTATTTTTGAAACTTTGTTATACCAGGCCGAGTGTTCTTTGTCGTGTTTAGATGCGCCTGGTTCTTCACCGGCAGTTGGCCAGTAACTTTGCATCATTTCATAAGTTACCCGTCCATACAGTGCGGTGTCGGCTTTGTCAGTCATAGTAGCAACAAAGTCAAATATTTCTTCATCAACATGTATCCAGTTCATTTCTCCATTCGGCCCGGCCACAAAGCCGTCAAGTGAAGTATGCATAAAAAAAATTAAGTGTCTCATTTTGTATTTGTTTAAATGAATAAATTTTGCCCGTTAATCCAAATAGCCCCGCGGGCCATTTGGATTTTTTGATTAAATCCTTTCTATGAAGGTATTTAAAAAGCCGGTGATGTAATGGTTAGGTTCAACAGAATTTAACAAGGCCTTCCCGTTAGAGAATGGCAGCGAAGCTTGTGGCCGGTTATTTCCCGGGGTTGGTTTGGCGGTTGTGTCAAGCTGGCCTATTGAAAAACTTCCATTGCCCCTCCGAAACAACTTCAACCTGGCCAGCTACTACTTTAATCGCGGTTTGTTCATCAATGGCATAAACGGCCGCAGGAATTTTTGCAGCCCATTTTTCTGCATTTGGCCCGCAAGCATCCTGGAAACCTGGGTTATTATAGTGGGGAATAACCGCGAAATCGGTAAGCCCGGCACCCTTACCTGTAAACAATGTCTTGCTTATCTCGCCCTCTGCTGTATTGAATACTATATTTTCCGTAGCCAGCGGCGTTCCGCTGCCAGCCCTCGTATCACTCTCAGTCTCGCCAAAAATTGTGTTTACAGCCATACTACCCGCGCTCACGCCAACATAAACCAGGTCTTTATCCAGGGAAGTCAAAACCTCTGTAAGCCCTGATTGTTCAAACCAGTACGACAGGTACAACGGATCGCCGCCCCAAACCAACAGCGCATCGGCGTCCGCAAACGAAGACACCCAAACATCTTTTTTTATACTGGGAAGTGCGGTGAGTTCAAGCAGGCCCATGGTTTTCCAGCCCAGGTCAACAAGGGCGCCTTTCATCTTTCCTGCAATCGGCCACCACGCGTAATTCGGGCCGCCGCGAAATGGGTAAACGCCCGTAGGAACGAACAGCGCGTTCGATTCACCGATGGACTTGCCCAATAGCTGTTCCAGCGTGTCCCTCATACTTTTATTGGAAATACCGGAAGAAGTCAGGAGTAGTTTGATCATGACAACAAAAATAATTGTCAATATCTAATAAAATTAAGGGCAATTAAGACAAAAACAGGGGTGTTTGAGTCAACAGGCCCGGCTACGCCTAGTCTTCAGCAACAAATGAAATGTATTACTTGCTTTTTTGATTGCTGTTAAATATGTCGCGGAATATTTTCAAGCCGTCTTTTTCTTTCTTCCACAGCTTCAGGTATTTGCCTTTATCTATTACGCGGCCGTCTGTGCCAAATACCTGCCAGTAGCCTTCTTCCGTCACATATTCGCCACTGCCATACACGTCTTTCGTGGCAAACTTAACGCCAAGTACCAGGCCGCCTTTGTAAGTGTCAACAAAATCTTTGCTTAAAGCTGCCTTACCGCAAATTGCGGGCGCATTGGGTGCAAGCAAACACGCATCCGGGGTATATAAGTTTACTATTGCAGTGTCTTTGTTTTTGAATAATTCAAAATAAAGGCTGTTGATTTTTGCTATTGCCGTTTTAGTTACAGAAAGCCCCTGTGCGTAAGGTATATGACAAATAAATAATAGTGCGAAGATGATCGCCACGTTAATAAATTGTTTTTTCATAACAACAAAATTACCAACGGCAAAAATCGATAAATTGTAAAAATCGGAACAGCTTAGCCGGCCAGTGATGCAGCAAGGTCAGTTGAGCTTTCGGCCTGGAAATGAGAGGGCGCTACACCGGAGAAATATTTAAAGTCCTTAATAAAATGCGATTGGTCATAATAGCCGCACTCATACACAATAGCCGTAAGCGGTAAATTTTGTTTCGCCACCAGTTGAAGGCTTTTTTGAAAACGGCTTATCCTGCTGAACAGGTTTGGGCTTACCCCGCAGTATTTAACAAACAACTTTTGCAGGTAACGCGATGACAGGTTATATCTTACAGCAACACTATCTATGTTTTCAAAAAAATCATCGCGCTTTAGCTCACTCATAATACTGCTGAGCATTTTTGTTTTGGAAAATTTAGGCGCCAGCCTTACCAGCCTTGCAAGCAGGTAAGTTTCCAGCAGTTCAAGTCTTCTGTTAAGTGTGGCAGCCTCCAGTAATTGTATATATAGCAGGCGCCCTTCTTTACCTGCAACGTCAATAAAATCTATTACCTGTCCGTTAAATGTTTCAATTGGCTCATCAAAAAAGCAGGCGGCCGTATGTGGAAAGAACCTTACGCCAAGCATGTTGTGCTTGCCTGAAGAAATAAAACTAATTGGCTCAATGGTCTGCCCCCATAATTGTACGCAGGGGGCAACAGAAAATTTTTCATATGTCAGCTTTTGCGCGCCATCATCCCCAAGGTTAAACATCACTTCTACAAACCCTGTTGCGTATACCTTGTCCTGCATAGCTGTGGCATTACCTGTTTCGCAGGTAAAATAGCATTGCACGTATTGCTTTAAAATGCAGCCTGTGTAAAATTCCCGGTAATGCATACAGCAAAGATAAGCGTGGGCCGTTTTGCCCGCATAATATATCCCCGCTCTTCGGAGTCTCCGGACTCCGAAGTACTATGCAATGTGTCTCCCACACATCATGCGCCGATTTGAAGATGCCACTCAACCACTACCATCCCCAAAATCTTCTCGCTATTTCGAACCCATTTTAGATGCCAGGAATTTAATCGCCTCCAGGTCAGGCATTTTAATTGAATAACATTGTTCATCCAGCATCATAATGTTATTGGTGTTTGAATTATAGGGTTTCCATTCGGGTAGCCCTTTTCCATTTGGGTTGCCAGTAGCAGCAAAATTGGCCCAGTAGGTACACATAGCTTCGGCCAGCTTATTATCTGCGGGTTGCCACGGGCGGTTACTTAATGTAAGGTTATTATATGCATAGGGTAATTCACCCCCGTGAAAGGCGCCATATTTTGCATACTCACCCGTCCCGGGTACTTTATGAGCAAACCGGTAAACATAAACTTTTTCGCCCTGGTCACTCTGCATATTTGCCCATATAAAATTCTGCGAGCCAAACACCTTGTCGCTGCTCATTCTGTATTGAGATGCCGCTGCTACGGAATCATTGGTTGCAGGATAATTTTCCAGGGCAGTTGGTGCATCAGGCCCATATTCATTATGCAAATCCTTTTCAAACTCCACCGCACTTTTAACGGCCCAAAAAAACTTAAATTCCTCCTGGTTCCACCCCGTTAACAGCGGAACGTTATTTTCCTTTCCGGCGGCAAATATGGCCGCAATTTGCCCTGGCAGCACATAACCATCAACAATAGCGCCCCACACAGCATAAGGCTTTTTCATCAGGTCCTCCGCTGAAATGTTTCGGAGGTCTGCAAGCGTGGGCGCGTTTAACGATTTTCCATAAGTTTCACCAGCTTCTTCAGCTTTCGCCAGCGTGGTAAAGGGGTTTGAGAAAACGGCGCCGCTCTCACCGATCGCCTTTTGAAACAGCCCTTTGCCCAACGGGGATGCCTGCAGTATATTAACACTATATGAGCCGGCCGATTGTCCTGCAACGGTTACATTACCTGCATCGCCACCAAAAGCCGCAATATTTCTTTTTACCCAGCGCAGGGCAGCCAGTTGATCTAATATCGCATAGTTGCCCGATGCATTTCTGCCAGATTCCTTTGTAAGTTCCGGGTGCGCAAAAAATCCAAATACACCTACCCTGTAGTTGATGCTTACAAATACAATTCCTTTTTTAGCAATGGCTTCACCATCGTAAACAGGCGCTGCGCTACCCCCGCTCAAAAATCCACCGCCAAATATCCAAACTATTACCGGGCGCTTTTCCCCGGCTGATGTTGCGCCCGTCCATACATTCAGGTATAAACAATCCTCGCTTATTGGTTCCTTTGGCGCCAGGAATTCTTCCGACCACATGCTGTAGGGTACGGGTTTTGCCTGCATAGGGCTGGGGCCAAAACGTTCACATTTGCGAATCCCTTCCCAGGGCTTTACCGGCTGCGGCTCCTTCCATCTAAGATCGCCTACAGGGGCGGCCGCAAAAGGAATGCCTTTAAACGCATATACATCACCGTTGGCATTCAATACGCCTGATACGCGGCCGGCATCTGTTTTTACCACTTCCAGGCTATTCGCAGTTTTCTTAAATGAAGTGATGCCCAGGGTTAGCATCAAACCCAAACCCATTAGGCCAATATACCTTCTCATATCAATTGATTTTTTAATACACCCCGCCGGGTTCCGAAATCCTTAAAGGGTAATTTAATCTTTAAAACATTTTGCCAAATAAGGATAGCCCACAGTTAACTGAAGCCCCCCGCTCGCCCGAGTCTCCAGGCTCCGAAATACAATGCCCCGCGCCTCGGGGCACAGTTTGTGATAGCAAAACGCTTAACTATCTTATTAACAAACACATGTGCGCCAACTTCCTCTCCCTCCAGCGCGAATGCCCTATTCAGGCTTATAAATATTGCCAACAATGCCGCCGGTAAATGTTTGTGAACTTGCCAGTTTAAGGTGCAGTGGTTTTGCAACACCGTTAAATATCTGCAGCCCTGCACCTAAGGCCACCGGGTGTATGGGCAGGTAATATTCATCAATAAGGCCGGTAGCTACCAGGCTGCGCATAAACCCGGCGCCGCCAATGGCCAGTATGTGTTTACCGGGCTGTTGTTTCAGCTTGCTGATCTCTTCGGCGAGGTTGCCATCGAACACCTGCGCACTGCTCCACGATATCTCCGCGGCTGATGCACCGGGCTTCGACTCACTTGGTTTAAAGCCCTTTTGAGTAGTAAATACAGCCTTGGGTATCTCGTTCATTGGCGCGGCAAAAGGGCCTGGTGCGGTTGGCCAGTAAGTAGCCCAACCGTCGTACGACTGCCTGCCCATAATAATCAAACCTGCGTCCAGAGTTGGTTGAATGGCCCAGGCCCTTGAATCTTCGGTTGAGCTCTTAAACATCCAGGCACCGCTACCATCGCCCGTGCCAACAAAACCATCGGCCGAAACGGACATTTTCATTATTAACTTGCGCATAATATACTAATTGGTGTTTAAATTTATTTGTTGTTTGTTATAGAAAGGAAGTATTCGTCAAGGTTGGCATAACCTGCAGCGCTACCTTCTTTAAAGCCAAGGGTGGCCATCTTTTCAAGCAAAACAAGGTCATCAAATTTCTTCTCAATGTAAACCGTGGTCTTCCATCCCTCTTCCTTAAAGTTATTGGTGGTTATAGAGAACTGGTTGTTTAGAGAATTACCATTTTCATCCGCAAATGAATTTCGCGTGGTAAAGCTGTTTTTGGGGTTTATGCTGATAAATTCAGCCAGGCTGTATCCGAGAATATTATCACCTGATACCATGGCATATAACCAGCGCCCGCCTTCCCTAAAATCCATTTCCTTAATACTTAGCTTAAGTGATTTGGGCGCTACCCACTTTTCTAATATTTCAGCCTTTGTAAAGGCATCCCAAACAAGGTCAATGCCGGCGGCAAATTCGCGGGTAACGTAAATGGTTTTTGTTTCTTTGTCTGCAACAAAATCAAACAGTAGGTTCATTTTTATTATTTTTTAGTGTTATTAATACGTCATCAAGTTGTTGAAACTGTTGTTCAGTCATCTTCCTAAACTGGTCAAGCCATATGTCTATCTCTTTCATTCTATCAATTTTTAGTGCATAAAATATTTCCCTGCCGTCGTGCTTTTGGGCCAGCAGGTCGCATTCAGACAGTATACGCAAATGCTTGGATATTGACTGGCGGGTAATGTCGAAATGCGTTGCAATGGCGTTTGGGGTCATTGCATGCACCGCTATCAGTACCAGTATTGCCCGCCTTGTTGGGTCTGCAATAGCTTGAAAGATGTCGCGCCTCATGAATTGTTATTTTAAATAAGAAGCCAATCGGTTGCAAATATACGCGCAACCGATTGGCTTCGCAAAATTTATTTTTGAGATATCTCTAAAAATACTTTTTTACCATCTCGCAGCGTTCAGGCTAAGCTGTGGAAAATAGTAACAAATAAAATTATTTTCATGCATTTGTTGTTAACTTCATTACTATTTATAACCCTGTAATTTTTGCATCACGCAAGGCAAGTTTTTACACACCGCTGAACCATTTAGCACATTAACAGGCAGCAATGAAAGCAGCAAACCTTTTTACTGAGTTTTTAAACAGCGAAAAATCAGGCGGGCTTACGTTAATTTTCTGCATCATTATTTCCGTTGCAATTGCCAATAGCAGCTTTGCAAACAGCTATCATCATTTTTGGCAAACAGGTTTTGCCGGAGGCAGTATTGAACACTGGGTAAACGATGGCCTGATGGCCATTTTCTTTTTACTTATCGGCCTTGAACTAAAGAGGGAAATATACCAGGGCAAATTGTCAAACATACGCGATGCGATGTTCCCTATTTTCGGGGCAACCGGGGGAATGCTTTTGCCGGCGGGCCTGTTTCTTGCATTAAACTTTAACACGCCAACACAATCAGGCGCGGGAATACCCATGGCTACAGATATTGCATTTGCGCTGGGCATTCTATCATTGCTGGGTAATAAAGTGCCAACATCGTTAAAAGTATTTTTAACAGCGCTTGCCGTAATTGACGACCTGGGGGCCATTTTAGTGATTGCTATTTTTTATACTAAAACATTAATTTGGGCCAACCTTTTTATTGCCCTGGGCATTTTGGCAGCACTGTTTATTTTAAACAGGTTAAAAGTAAAAAATATAATTCCATACATGGTTGGTGCTGTGGCCATGTGGTATTTTATGCTGCACTCAGGTGTTCATGCTACCATAACAGGCGTTTTGGTGGCATTTGCTTTGCCCTTTGAAAACGGCTCTGAAAAATCGGCATCATATATATTACAACACTTACTGCATAAACCTGTTGCTTTTATTATTCTTCCCGTTTTTGCGCTGGCAAATACAGCCATCAGCATTGATGGAAACATTGGGCAAATACTAACTGAGCATTACAGCCTCGGCATTATCACCGGGCTGGTAATAGGCAAACCGCTGGGTATTTTTTTATTAACTTTTATAGCCGCAAAAGCCCGGCTTTGCAAACTGCCTGAAGACCTAAGTTGGCAAAGCATTTTTAGCGTGGGCATTTTAGCCGGTATAGGCTTTACCATGTCAATATTTATAAGCCTGCTTGCATTTGATAGTGAAACCATAATAAATAATGCCAGGCTAACAATATTAACAGCCTCGCTTACCGCAGCGCTAATTGGGCTTTTGGCGCTAAAAGCAACGCTGCCCGCTAAGCCCAAATAAGCCCTTGGGCTAAACTGTTTAACCCCTGCATTTAGTAGCCCCTTTACCTCAAATAAAATTTTTGTAACCACTTCCAAAATTGAAGTAATTACAGTTACATTTACGGTACTCAAACTTATAGTTATGTTGCACGCAATTAACTGGTTCGAAATACCGGTGGCTGATTTCGCAAGGGCCAAAACATTTTACGAAACCTTGCTGAATATTCAAATACACGAAATGCCGCACCCCACCATGAAGTATGGAGTGCTGCCGGCAGATATGCAAAATGGCGGTATTGGTGGTGGAATTGTACAGGCAGAAGGGTACGAGCCTTCGGATAAAGGAACCCTTGTTTATCTTAACGGTGGTGACGACCTAAGCATACCATTGGCCCGGGTTGAAGAGGCAGGTGGTAAAATTTTAATGCCTAAAACGTCTATCGGGCAAAATGGCTTTATGGCTCAGTTCCTGGATACTGAAGGAAACAAAGTTGCCCTTCATTCAATTAAATAGCCACAAATAATCCAGTTTAATAACAATCACCGGGGCATGCTGTTGCGCAAAAAAGCATTATAGCTATGTTATGGCATACGACGAAATTTTAGCCAACCGTATAAGGCAAAAGCTTGCCCGCCTGAACAATGTTGTTGAAAAACAAATGATGGGTGGCCTTGCCTTTATGTACAATGATAAAATGTGCATTGGTATTATTAAAGATGGGTTGATGTGCCGGGTAGACCCTGCCATACATGACGATTGTGTTGAGCAACCCGGGTGCCGGACTATGGACTTTACCAACCGGCCAATGAAAGGTTATATTATGATTGACGCAGGCGGGATGAAAACTCAAAAACAATTTGACCATTGGATAGGCCTGGCCCTTGATTTTAACAAAAAAGCAAAGCCAGCCAAAAGAAGAAAATGAGCCAATTTCAATAGCGGCAAGTGAGGCACGCTTTATTCGGCTAAAAATAAATATCGCCGGTAAAGCAATGCCCTATCAGCAGGTTCATTGGCGAAACACTCCCTTGAATGTTCCGCCAACCCAGCTGGCCATTGCTTAGCTTTTAACGTTTGCCCACGCGTCGCGGTTTTATAACCGTTCTACAATTTGGATGTAGTTACCGCAGGTATCATCAAACACTGCTATTTTCACGGGGCCCATCTCAGTTGGCTTTACGCTAAAAGCAACACCTGTATTCAATAGCCGTTCATATTCATGCTGTACATTATCTACATAGAATTGTGTGTAGGGAATGCCAGCTTGATGAAGGGCCTTCTGGTAAACTTTAGCAGGTTCAAAATGAATGGGTGAAGGTTCCAGCAGTACCTCCGGGCCATCCTGCTCCTCCTTACTTACAACGGTCAGCCACCTGCTGCCCAACCCTATGGGAACATCTACCTTCTTAACAAAACCCAGTTTTTCTGTGTAGAACGCCAGTGCCTGTTCCTGGTTCTGTACGGGCAGGCTTACAATTTTAACTTTCATAATTTGATCATTGATTAATTAAGGTTCAAAGATCAAACGGCATTGGAATATTGACTTTGTGAATATTGCTTTTTTTGAAATGACGAAGGTGTTAAACCGGTTTTACCTTTGAATAACGTGCAAAAGCTACTTGGGCATTCGAACCCAACGGCAAAACAGGTATCGGTTATACTCATTCCAGCTTTAAGAAACACCTTCGCCTGTGCAAGGCGTTTTTCCGTCAAATATTGTTTGGGCGTCTGCCCGTAGTATCTTCTGAATAAGCGGTGTAGATGAAATTTGGACACAAATATAACTTCCGATATTTGATCAAGATTAAGATCGGCAGCGTAATTGTCCTCAATATAATGCCGCATTTGGATAACCCGGCCCAATTGATCCGTGTTAGCATAAACGTCATTTTTTATTCTTGTTATTTCGCGCTCGTAAAAAGTCATTTTTGCGGGTTAAGATTCTAAAAATAGTAAATTATTGATGTTTCTATTACACTTTTGGTTTGTTCTTGTCGTAACACAATATTTGCGCTTTTTAGCCACTTGTACGTTGCAAATAAAATTTGCAATTGCCAATCCGCAATAGGCTGTTGTGGTAAATTGAGGCCTCAACTTTACACTTTATACATCATACGAACCTTGTGAAGGCAAGCCTTCTTCCAACTACAAACTCGAAATTATCACAAATGATCTGTGTGGAACAAACTTTGAACTGGCGTTCCTGTCAACCGCCATTTGTCAACTGTCAACTAATTTTCCCCCATGCCCTCCCATTTTGAAAAAATGGCGTTCCATTTTGGCACTATTTGGCAGACTGCCATTATTGCAGTGAAAACATGACAAAATTATTTTTTAAAAAAATGAATATTTCTTTATGGCCAAAATTTTAATATATTTTACCAAAGCACCCAAAAAGCTGTTTCCAGGCGCAATTATAATGGAAAATATTTGCCGGAAGCATCCTCAAATTCCGCGAAACGGCGGATTAAACCTATATATGCATCAAAATTGCAATATTAATGCGAAGTAATTGTGGCATGGTAAAAAGTTTGGCATGGCACGTTTTATGAGCACTGCCATACCGTAATTCTTTCTTTAAACTAAAATAAAAAACATATCATGTTACGTTTATCAATTGTTTTCCTGGCCGCAACAATAGCTACAGCAGTTTATGCAGCAAACACTTCTTCAGTTATTGCTGAGTTTCTTTTGTTTGGTTCTGCTATAATGCTTTCTATTTCTTTATTAGCGCATAAAAGAACTGCATAATAAAAAACTGGTTGAAAAAACACTATAAAAAAGCCCCCCGTTACAGCGGGGGGCTTTTACTTTAAACTAAAATATACTGCAAAAAATATTAAGCTGAAGCGCTCTGCAGGCCAAGCTCGGCAATCAACTCGCCCTGTGCAGGGTAAGCCTCTGTACCGTGTTCAAATATATCAAGGCCCATTCTTTCACCTTCTTCTTCAACACGCAGGTTCCATGGGTGTGGTAATTTTTTAATAACCCACATTAAAACAAAGGTTACTACAAAAGTACCCAGCACAATAGCAAGGTTGCCAATGATCTGTGCTTTTAAAACCGTTGTACCGCCACCGTAAAATAAGCCGGCTACCGGCGATGAGTTGTCAGCACCTGTTGGTCCTGTTGCTCCATATTTGCCGCATGCAAAAAAGCCTAGTGAAATGGTGCCCCAAATACCGCAGGCGCCGTGTACAGGTACCGCACCAATTGGGTCATCAATACGCAGGTATTCAAGCAAACCTACAACCAGGTAAACAACCAGGCCAGCTATAAGGCCCAGTAATATTGCGCCAAGTGGAGATACCCAGTAACAAGGGCAGGTAATAGCTACCAGGCCGCCTAAGAAACCGTTTATGGTATAACCAACATCAAATTTACCTTTTGTACCGCCAAACCATAGCGCCATATACATGGCAGATATACCGCCTGCGCAGGCAGCCAGGGTTGTGTTGGCAGCTACACGGCCAATACCCTGCATGTCAACAGCCGAAAGGGTGCTGCCAGGGTTAAAGCCGTACCAGCCAAACCACAATATAAAACCACCTACCGCTGCTACAGTTAAATTGTGTGGCGCAGGCATACCGCCGCCATCGCGCTTAAATACGCGGCCAAGGCGTTTGCCCAATACCAACGCACCCGCAAGTGATGCTATACCACCAATAGTATGTACTACAGTTGAACCTGCAAAATCTCTGAAACCAGTACCTAAAGATTCTAAGAAGCCACCTTTACTGCCCATTGTAACAAGGAAGCCGTCTGGTCCCCAGGCCCAATGGCCGACAATTGGGTAGATGAAACCGGTAATACCGATGGAGTAAAGAATATCGCCACGGAAGCTTGTACGGCCAATCATAGCGCCGGATACGATGGTAGAACAAGTATCAGCAAATGCGTATTGGAATATCCAGTGTGCAAGTATAGGAATACCTGTTGCCTCGTAAGTATCAGGCGTATTGTTCAGGAAAAACCAGTTTTTGCCATCCGGGCCGCCCCAGCCTATAAAGCCGTTGCCGTGGCCAAACATAAAGGCATAACCAATAGCCCAAAACAGTATACCGCAAAGGCAGGTATCAAAAATACACTCCATTAATACGTTTACTGTTTCCCTGCTGCGGGCAAAACCTGCTTCCAGCATAACAAAACCAGCCTGCATGCCAAATACTAAAAAGGCTGCAACCAGCGTCCAAATTGTGTTTGCGGTGTTCATCAGGGTTGTTTCAGTAGCTGTAGGCCCTGCTGCTGCAGCGGCCTGCGCATGTGCTGAAGTACCTAACAAACCCGGTATTGTGTGCACAGCCAGTAACAGTAAGCACACACCAAGCATTTTACCGGCAAAAACGGTAAGGCCCATACGCCATTTTTCCCCTTTCGTCATTTTCTTAACGGGGCCCTGAAACGACTGATCGTTTCTGTTGAAGATTTTTCTTAGTAACATCTGGTTGAGGTTTTAGTTAAAAAGTTTTAGTTCACTTTTCTTACCCGGTAGTTCAGGCCGGGCAATTTTTTTATATATATCCACCTGCCGCAGCAGGGGAGATATTGGTAATCCATTTTAGTTCAAACTGCCTTTCAATAAGTGTGATGGCCGGCCGGGCCTCAAGGCCTTTTAAGCTGCGTATTTAAAAATGATAGGTAGCCGCCAGCAATGCAGTAAAGGTGCTTTTTGTACCTGTACCATCGCTTTTTGAAAACAGTTCTTTACTGCCATTATCAACCCTTAACTCTGGTAAAATTGACAGGTTGCCAACTTTGCATATAAAGGTTAAAGTTGCGTCAAACACGCTGCCATATAAAAACAACGGTGTTTCAGGATCTGAGCTTGGGATGATGCCTTTCTTGTCACTGAAATATTCTCCCCTAAGCGTCATACCAAAAGTGCTTGTAGGGTCAACATTAAAATACAGTGCAGAACCCCACCAGCTTGCTGAGCTGCCGCCTTTTGGTTTTAACATGTAGCTGGTACCGTTGTAACCAATGCTAAACTTATCAGTAACAGTACCTGTTACAACAAGGTCAAGCTGGTTTACATTACCATCAGCACCCCTAAAAGCGCCCTGGTAGTTAAGGTAACCTTTCAGTTTACCATTTTTGGTACCTGTGCCAAACTGGCCAATAAGGTATTTAACACCACTTGTGGTTGTTACATTATCGGTAGGGTTAGCAACACCAATCATTAAGTTGCTTACGCTGCCCAAAGTAAAATCTGCCTTAAGACCGGTATGAGAGAATGGGCCGTAAGAGAACATATAGTCCATGCTGTAGTTCCTGTTAAGGTATGCATCCAGCACTTCGTAACCAATGTGTGTTCCCCATTTACCCATTGTAAGTTTAAACTTGTCAGTAACCGCATAGCTAACAAAAGCCTGCTTAACTGCGAACAGCGAAGAATGATCAGTATTTGCATACGAAAATTCTTCAGCCCTTCTGCCAAAACCCAGGTCAACCGTTACGCTGGCTTTGCCAAAGCTATGGTCGCCCCTTAAGCTTGCCATACCAAGTTCAAATGAGTTGTTTGAGTTGGTAAAGCTTGTGTAGTTGTTTGTAGCACCTGTTGGAGCGCTAAAGTTGGCCCTGTAATAAACGTCAACTGATCCGGTAATTGTTACCGGTGGTGGCGTGGGCGCAGCCTTTGTGGAATCCTGCGAAAAAGACAAAATGTAACCCATGAGCATTGAGACACTTAAAAAAGTTTTCTTTAGCATTTAGTGTTTGATTTTAGGGGTAAATAATAATTGTTTTTAAAACGACGCCTGTTCTTTTCATATAACTAAACCCAAGAGCATTACCACCATAGTACCCTTAAATCAGCAAACGTTAGTATTGGTAGAGAATCATAGGTGTTGGAAAATATGGCCTGTAACTTAAAAGATTCCTGATTTTTATAAATCTAACTTTTTCGGGAATTACAGATACATTTTATTAATAATGTATTTTATTGCTTCAAATGTATTCAGTAATCAAATAGAAACAATAAAATATTTCATATTTAATTTTATTTAATGTTAATAATTTTGAAGCATATTTTCCGTTCTCTCCACAAATTTTGTAGACAATTGACTGACAATTAATAGAATATGAATTAACACCTTGTAAGCACAAGGCTATCTCTTATACACATTAAAATTACCTTAAGCGATTATAGCCTTGAAAATCTTTAAAATATTTGCCATTTTTTTGAAAAAATATTATATCTAAAATTTTTACATATAATCGCCGGGCAAAAAAGGAGTGGCTTAAAGCAGTGACCGGCAAAAAAGCGGATTATTCAGATATTTACGTGTAGCTATTTTAAAATTGCTCCCTTAGTTCACCAAACCATCAATAGCTGCCGGTAGGTCTTTTGAGGAAGGCAGCGGGGCGCTCATACTCACCATTTTAAAGTTTTTATCAATTAGCAGGGTGCGGGGTATAGTGGTAATATTATAGGTATTTAGTTTTTCACGGTTTATTTGCCATTGCAGGCCTCCGGCCTTTCTTGCCGCCACATTGTTTTTCCAGGCATCAGCCTGTGCGTCATCATCAATCGACAGCGAGACGAACACAACATTGGGGTTGTTGCTGTACTTGTTTTTTATTTCCTCAAGGTGCGGCATTTCAGCAAGGCAGGGCCCGCACCAGGTAGCCCATATATCAACATAAATAACTTTGCCTTTTAGGTTACTTAGTGCAACCCTTTTATCGTTAACATCAACTGCCGTAAAGTCTGCCGCCATATCACCTTTGCCAAACTGCAGCAGATTTTGTAAATGCTTCTTTAATGCGATATGGTACCCGGCCGTTTTAACACTGTCTATTGTTTTGCTGTAAGCAGCCACTTGCGCTTTATCGTTTTCATGGTTAAGCTGGTCAACAATGTCAGAAGCCTTGTACCAGTCTTTTATTTTCTGTACATCTGCACCGGCTGCATGCTCAACAAGTTCGTCGGCAATATCGCGGTATACCACCAGTTTCATTAATGATGCATCAATAAAGTTTTTTTCATACACAGTCCTTATCGAATCAGACAACCCGTTAAATGTTTTTATGTATTCATCCGGTGTAGTAACATTTTTATTATTGGTTGCATAACTGCTAACTCCTTTTATACTGTTTAACACATCGGCCTTTATACGTGCGGTTTCCAGCCGCCTGAACTCTGCCGATACATTTTTCACCTCACTTAATTGCTGCTGGCGCTTTGCCGCCGCATCCATTAATATTTGCAGGGTTTGCAGTGGGGATGATCTTATATTGGTACCCGCCTCAAGATAAGAAGCCGCTTTAGGAAAAGGTGTATTACACAGGTAGGTGTTTGCATCGGCGCCAGCGCCGGCAAATGTACTTTTAACCGCATTGTTTTTATCTATCGTGGCCACAAGGTTGTCGCCGGGTGTTAAATACAAAATATTACGGCCGAGCCTGAAATAATTTGGCGAAGAAAGCTTAAAGCTTATGCTGAATTTGCCTGTGCTGTCAGCAACAATAACGTGGTCGGGCATTGGTATATCCAGGTATTGAAATTCAGACATATCCTCCACCACTACCTGGTTATTAAAATGAATTAGCTGCCCTGCAATACTAACCGTTTTTTGCTGTGCGTATAGGCATGTTATTTGCAACAATACAATTGCAATGGCGGCTAAAAGCTTTCTCATTTTTGTCATAATTAAATATCTTCTGTTTAAAACAGGTGTCAAGTTACATATTTATAAAAATTCAGGATGTGTAAATTCGGTGATTGACTAATGAATAACGCGGCGTCGTAATCATTTCAAAAATCGTCGAAACCCAACGGGGTTTAATTTAATTAGCCCCAGGTAAAACCCGGGGAAGCAAACACGAATGGGCTGCTTTTTACAGCTATGTTCCCTGCCTACCCCTTCTTCCTTACATTCAGCAAAACTTTACCGGGGCGCAATGTAAGCAATGCTTTAAGCGCCGGCGCCTGCCCTGTAGGCTGTATAGTAAAGCGGCTGAAAAATGCATGCAGAAAAAAAGTCATTTCAGCCAGGGCAAAGTTGTTGCCAATACACATTCTTGGCCCTGCCCCAAAAGGAAAGTAGTTCTTGTATTTTTTTAGCTTACCCGTTTCATCAATAAACCGTTCAGGCATAAAGCTATCGGGGTTTTTCCATTGCTGCTTATGGCGGTGCGTCCCATAGAAGAATGAAATAATAATGGTGCCTTTAGGGTACTTATATTCACCAAAGCTATCATCCTGCAAAGCCACCCTGTCAGTAAGCCAGGCAGGTGGGTACAAACGCATGGCTTCGTTTATTACCGCGTTCAGGTATATATGCTTGTGGCTCTCTTGTATACTTGTTTCGGCGACAGCATTGGTAAGCTTCCCCATCACTTCCGGGTTAACTGAAAGCAGGTAAAGCATCCAGCCCAGTGTATTGGCGGTAGTTTCGTGCCCCGCAGTAACAAACACCATCAGTTCATCCACTATTTGCTCATCCTCCATCGGCAAGCCTGTGTCTTCGTACCTTGAATTTAGCAGCATATCCAGCAGGTCGTCATGTACTTCGCTGCTTTGCCTGCGTTCGCTAATAATGCCCTTAAACACAGCACGTATGGCCGCAGATTTTTTAAACACCCTTTTCTCCGAGCCTGTTATCTTATAAAACGGCCTGCGAAAAGGCTGGTTAACATCTGTAATAACAAAGCTTTGTATGTCGTTAAAATTGTTATTCAGCAATTCCATCTTTTCAACAGAAAGGTCAATATCAAACAGCGACTTTATTACCACTGTAAACGCCAGCTTATGCAAAAGCGGGTACACATCAATATTATCACCCGCTGTAAAACTTTCAAGATATTCTTCTATAGCATTTATTACAATCGTAAACAACCCTTGTATCTTCTCGCGGTGAAAACCGGGCTGTATAAGCCTGCGCTGCTTAAGCCAGCTTTCGCCGTTTAAAAAAAGCATTCCGTTGCCCAAATATTCCGCTACACGGTCTGCCGTCAACGGCGATTTATGATAGTTGGTATGGTTATCCCTCAGCACATGGTTTATAAAAGCTGCATCCTGCGTTATAATAAAGTTGGGATATTGCGGCAACCATGCCGAATAGCTGTTACCATACAGCCGCATGTTATTACTTATAAAATTTATAGGGTCTTTCAAAAATGAATACGAACGAAGTAATGTACGCACACCCGTAAAACCTTTAGGCATGTTATAAGCTGCTGATGTGTTGCTCATAATAACAAACTTTAGCGGTTGAAGTAGGAAAGGCGCCGCAAAGTTATGCCGTTTGCATTTTAAATCTGCCAATAACCGTTTAACGCTCTACGCCCCTTTTAGGCTTACCCGTTTGATTTTTGCCCCAAAACACCGCAAGCGTTCGAAACAACTCGTATCGCCCGCTTCGTGTCTCACGAACCATTGTACCTGCGCCAAACGCCCCAAAAAGGAGTACAAAGTCCAAAGGACTCCTTTTGGAGGAGGAATTTGGATGAATCGTGTTTTCTCGTTAAACAACTGATTATCAACATATTAAATTCAAAATATTGTTGAACCCTCTAATTTCCGTTTCCAAATTCAAAAAGCTTTTTCTCTTCATTCGGTCTTTCACCCTTTCCAACTTCCGGTTTTATACTTAAATATAAAAACACCGTTTTCGTCCGGTCTTTCAGCAAACTATTTTTTTCCAGATTTTTTTGGAATAATACCAATTGTATTCCTAACCGCCGCGATTGATCTTGCGAACGATTTTGTGGGGGACACAAAAAACAGGCAGGAAAACCTTCGTGGTTAACCCTCATAAAATCCCCCCTTTACTGCCTTTAATCACCTGTCTAAAAGCCTGCAACATGCATAAAACCTCACCCGTGAGGGAGGAAAAAGGTCCCGGGGACTCCTTTGGAGATGAAAACTTTACCAAAAGGGAGTACAAAGGAGGAATGTTATTTTTTACAACTAATTGGTTTATAATAATTTAATACACAAAACATATAAAATGGCGGAAAAGTTCATTTTACACATCGCCCGTATGTAGCACCATTATTTTACAAATTAACGCTGTCAAAAAACTTTAGCATTACGCTGTTACAAATATAAAAAATAACCTTTGCCTGCTAAAATTTATATCCTTTAAAACCAACAACCGCCAATACCCTTTTACAAATATTGGCGGCTATATAAATAAACTTCATCTGCTGTTTTTTAAATACCAGTCAGAGACTGGCTTTCATTATAAATCCTAAGAGCGCTGCGCTAACTCTTAGGATAGCATCCCGCATTTATTTCATCGAACACTACGAAGAGCAAGGGGGTTGAACCCCGCAATAACCACGGATGGGAATAACAGTTATTTTCAGCAGGTTGGTACGAGCAATACGTTTAGCACACTTGGTCAGCCAAATAGAAAGATAACTAAAAGCGGATATTTGTATATTTATGTCAGCAATGAAACGCCGAACATTGATGTGTTCTTTGATAATTTGCAGGTTACACATACTAGGGGGCCATTATTGGAGACAGAGAATTATTACCCGTTCGGATTGACGCAGGCCGGAATTAGTTCACAAGCGGCCGGAAAAATGGAAAATAATCTGAAGTTTAATAATGGAAATGAATTGCAGTCAAACGAATTTAGCGGTGGAGTAAGTTTAAACTGGTATGATGCAGGCCATAGAAGTTATGACCCACAAATTGGCAGGTTTTTACAATTGGATATGTTCTCTGACATAAGTTACGATTTTACACCGTATGCTTTTGCGAATGATAACCCAATGAACTTTAATGACCCAAGTGGACTAGAAACAGGAAAACCTGCTAAAACAGACTCAACGACAACTCCTGGTTTTGAAAATAGTAAAGGAGGAGCTTCCAATGTTTTAACTGGAATTACAGTTAACAGCACACGTAGGTATACCGTTGCCCAAAATTTGAATTCTTATACACCCGACCAGATAGATTGGGCCGTACAAAGTTTACTGGACAATGGAGCAAGACCTGAGGCAATCAGAAATTGGGCTCTTAATAATGACTTGTTGAATTCTGAAACGGTTGAAAGGATATACAGCGCCACTGAACCATGGAGTATAAAATATCGGGCTAATTTGAGATCATGGGATGATGCGGCCAGAAAAGTAGCAGAGTTTGGGGTAAATGCCGCAGCGTTGTTAATACCGGGAAGTGAATTGGTTGAAGTTTTAGCTGAATTCCGAGAAGCTGACGCGCTTGCGGAAGGGGCTGAAGCTATCGAAGAAACAGCAGAGACTGTTCAAAGCAGTGAAGAGGGAGGATTGAACTTATTTAAACATAACTCAGCACAAGCAAAAAATGCGACAGGGTGGAAAAGTGGTGATAGATTTCTTAAAATGTTCGACAAAGGCTCTCCCAAACTAAACTGGAAACAAAATTCAGGCTTCTTAAGGCGAGAAATGGGGGCAGGTAAGACAATCTTTGACTCTTACCTAAAAGTTGACGGCACCTTGCAAGAAACAGGAGGATTTTTAAATGCAGAGAGGTCCTTATTGCAAAGCAGAGGATGGAATTTTAATCAATTTTTGGGTGGATGGACACCGCCAAATTAAAATTAAAACATGATATTCAGTCAATTGGTTTTAGCTAGAGCGGGTTTTATTTTTCAGAAATATAATCTGAAGATTATTGAACAGCAAGATAACTCTCTGAAATTACAATCAGAGTATTTGGTTATCATTATTGCTCATAATCAATTGGAAAACTCAAATACACTTTGGCTAGGCAGAAATGATAAAAAAATTGATAAGGTTGAAATAGACAACGAAACTCTCAAGTCGTTCTTTGACTCTAATTTAAAATTGAGTCAAGTACCTATAGAGACTTTTATAAATAACCTTGTTGTATTTTTTGAGAACGAGGCTCAACCGTTACTAAACGGAGATATAAATTTGATAAATGAATTAGAAAAATTTGATTTGGAAAGAAGCCGAAAATATACCCATGATTTATTAGTAAGTCAGAATTTAGCCGCAGCTAATAAGGCTTGGGAAACTAGCAATTATAAGGAATTTATCAAAATACTTGACCAAATCGATAAGGATGATTTACCATCATCTTATCGATTGAAGTATAAAATTGCACATCAAAATGTTTAATACGCACAAACATCATTAGGGTATCATTGGTTTTTGCAAAATCCAACAATTAAAAAATGAAAATATTTATATGAGTCAACAAGTTAACATTGCATCATTCGGATTCGCAATTAAAGCGTCCATGCCTGGAATTCCCCAGCTATCGGTAGCATGGTAAAACAAAAGCTGTTACCCAGCTATCGGTAGCGTGTTGCCGCTGTCCGTTGCCTGTGGCTACGGACTTAAGATAAAAGCAGGCCTCTGGCCGGTATTTGTAAAACAGCAGGTGAGATAGAGATAAACGGCCGCTAATATTTGTAAAAGTATTGCCGGCTTTTTATTTTAGAGGGTGAAAGCACCGTTCTTCGTAGCCTTGTGTGCTGGTTTTGTGGGCAGCTGGCTACGGAGTTGTAAGAAAAATTCATTTTACAAACCGCTCCCATGCTGCACCATTATTTTACAAATTAACGCTGTCAAAAAACTTTAGCATTGCGCTGTTACAAATATAAAAAATAGCTTTCGCCCTCGAAAATAAAAATCCGTCTAAACTTTCACAAATATGGCGGCTGTATAACCTAATCTCTACTATTGTATTTCAAATCCAGTCAGAGACTGGCTTTCATTGCAAATCCGTAGAGCGCTAAGCTAACTCATACTGATAGCAACACGCTTTATTTTACAGAACACTACGAAGAGCCGGGGGGAAAAAAGTGGCAGCATTTATTTAAATGCTTATCAATGACGGGAAGATGATATATAGACGATGCGATACTTATAACTATTACCGCTTATTCACTTGTAAATATTGTACCCACTCGTTACCTATTTCAAAAAAATCATTCATAGGGATTTTCAGATAGCTATTTGGAAACCTTTGCTCGATATCTTTTGTATCATATAGCCACCTACTTGAATCTCGGCTATACATTACCGAACCATCTTCATTTAAAATACAATGAGGTTCCCCATTTTCTTTCCCAAACATATAATCATCACAAATCATCACAAAATCCTTGCGAAATATTACAATTATACTAGCATCAAAGTGTCCCCAGTCGTCTATCGGCTCTACTCCATTTTTCATTGCAGTTATATATGGAAAAATTTCCTCAAGCCAAGTATCAGATGAGGTAAAGCTGCTTAAAAAATAAATTAAAAGGACTTGGCATTTTGACTCCTTAAACCACTGCCTTTCTGGCAGATTAATTGTTAAATTATCAAGAAATTCACTTGCGCTCATAGTGTAAAATTATTGTACTAAATATGCTGTAGAGATTTCTCTTGTACCTGAGTCATCAAGCCACATCAGTATTTTGATATTGTCAGATGTTAAACCTGTTAGCTGTTGACCTTTCCGCTCAATTATATTTTTACTTGCCTCTGTTATTTTATCCCTTAATTTTTGTTAACTCCATGTTTCCCAGCTCTCGGTAGGGTGTAAGCAAAAATAAAGCAGCCTGCCGTTCTCCGTAGCCTTGTGTGCTGGTTTTGTGTGTGGCCAGCTACGGAGTGTAGATAAAAATCCCTGCTGTGCAGGGTACTTGTAAAACAACAGGCGAAATTACGTGATGCAGCTGCCTTGATAGTAATACTATTATGCTTGTTGTTAGTTGTATGCATCACCCTGTTGTATATGCTGCGGTTAAATGCTGAATCGGGAACAAGACCTTGCTATTCTTATAGCGCTGCACTAAGCTAAGGATAATATTGGTTTAACCCTGCTGTAACGCTGCGGTTAACCCTCAAAAAAAATCCCCCGCCTTGCAGCAGGGGACTGATAACTACTATCCCAATAATTTATGCAAACGCCACCGGCGCGTGAATATTCTGGTCTTTGCTTTCAAGTTGAGATGAACCCATTAAAAACTCATCAACCTTACGGGCGCATTCGCGGCCTTCGCTAATGGCCCAAACCACCAGGCTTTGGCCGCGGCGCATATCACCGCAACTGAATATTTTGGCAATGTTTGTCTGGTATTGTTTTTCCGTTGCCTTTACATTACCCCTATCGTCAAGCTCTACGCCAAGTTCTTCAATCATGCCCGTATGCTGCGGATGCACAAAACCCATGGCGAGCAAGGCAAGTTCGCAGGGTATTTCACGTGCGCTGCCTTCAATTTCCACAAACTTGGCAGGCCTGCCGTCTTCAGTTATCTTCCATTCAAGGTCAACTATCTTCAACGCTTTCAGGTTGCCGTTTTCATCACCTACAAACTCTTTGGTAGCTATTGCCCAACTACGCTCAACACCTTCTTCGTGCGAAGAGGTAACCTTAAGTGTCATAGGGTAAGTAGGCCATGGCATAAATGGTGTGCGCCCTGCTGATGGTTTCGGCAATAGCTCAAACTGCGTTACTGAAGTTGCTTTATGCCTGTTGGAAGTTCCTACACAGTCGCTGCCGGTATCACCGCCGCCAATTACCACCACATTTTTGCCTTCTGCACTTAGCGCTTCAGGATAAATATTGCTTTCAATGTGTGCATTGGCAAATGGGTCTTTACCGGCAACACGTTTGTTCTGCTGCTTTAAAAACTCCATTGCATAATAAACTCCTTTTAAGCTGCGGCCCGGTATAAGCAGGTCCCGCGGTACTGTGCTGCCGCCGGCCAGCACAATGCTGTGAAACTCGCGCAGCAGGTCGTTCAGGTTTACATTAACGCCAACATTAGCATTGTATTTAAACACCACGCCTTCTTCTTCCAGTAATTTAACCCTTCTTTCAACCACCCATTTTTCCAGTTTAAAATCGGGTATACCATAACGCAGTAAACCACCGGCTGCATCATCACGCTCAAACACGGTTACACTGTGCCCCGCATAGTTTAACTGTGCGGCAGCAGCAAGGCCCGCAGGGCCGCTGCCCACAACAGCAATTTTTTTACCGGTACGCACATGGGGTTTGCGTGTTTTAACCAGGCCTTTTTCAAAGGCTATTTCAATAATATGCTTTTCAATTTCTTCAATAGCCACTGGCGGCTGGTTAATACCAAGCACACAGGCGCTTTCGCAGGGCGCGGGGCATATGCGGCCCGTAAACTCAGGAAAGTTGTTGGTGCTGCTTAATATATCATATGCCTCTGCCCAGCTTTTGCGATACACTGCATCATTAAACTCAGGTATAATATTACCCAGCGGGCAACCACTATGGCAAAAAGGAATGCCACAGTTCATGCACCTTGCACTTTGGTGGTTCAAATCCTCGGGTTTATACAGCTCAACAAACTCGCGGTAGTCGTTAATGCGCTCGTACTTATCACGTTTGCCGGGTAATTCCCTTGTAAACTCTAAAAATCCTGTTGGTTTGCCCATGGTCCTCGTTTTGGGTTTTACGTTTTGAGTTCTTTGTTGTTCAAAAGTTTACGGGTTTACAAGTTCCAAAGGCTGTTCAACGACTTGTGAACCTATGGAACTTGTAAACTATTGAACCTTCACCGTTGCCTTCTTCGCCGCCAATGCCTTTTTGTAATCTTTCGGAAACACTTTTACAAACTGGCTTAGCTGGCTATCAAAGTCATCCATTACAAATTTGGCAACGGTGCTGCCGGTATTTTCGTAGTGGCTGCGTATCATATCAAACAGCAGCGTGGTATCTTCCTGGCCTACAGGGTCAATATCCACCATCTCTTTATTGCAGAGTGATTTAAAGTTACCCTGTGTATCGTATACGTAAGCAATACCACCGCTCATGCCGGCAGCAAAGTTTCTGCCGGTAGGGCCTAATATCACTACGGTACCGCCGGTCATATATTCACAGCCGTGGTCACCCACGCCTTCTACCACAACCTTTGCACCCGAGTTACGCACCCCAAAACGTTCACCTGCTTTACCGCGTATAAACGCCTCACCGCTGGTAGCGCCATAAAACGCCACATTACCGATGATGATGTTTTCCTCAGGCACAAAAGACGCCTGCTTTGGCGGGTAAATAATAAGCCTTGCGCCGCTAAGGCCTTTGCCAAAATAGTCGTTGGCATCGCCCTCAAGCTCCATGGTAACTCCCTTTGTATTAAAGGCCGCAAAGCTTTGCCCCGCCGTACCTTTAAACTTAAAGTGTATGGTATTGTCAGGCAGGCCGTCTGCTTTGTACTTGCGGCTTATTTCATTTGAAAGAATAGTACCGGCAGTTCTGTCTGTGTTCTTTATATCAAAGCTGCCGGTTACCTTTTGGCGGTTGTCAAGTGCGGGTTGTGCCGCATCAAGCAGCTTCCAGTCAAGTACATTGGCTATGCCATGGTCCTGTTCTTCCTGCTTGTAAAGGCCTACATACTCAGTAGCAGGCTCTTTATACAATACGCGGCTCAGGTCAATTTTTTTGTATTTCCAGTGGGTTATGTTTTCCCTCATCTCCAGGCTGTCAACCTGGCCTACCATTTCATTAATGGTTTTAAACCCAAGTTCAGCCATTATTTCCCTTAACTCTTGCACTATAAAATGGAAAAAGTTTATAACATGGTCTGCATCGCCTGTAAAACGCTTGCGCAGTTCAGGGTCCTGCGTGGCAACACCCACAGGGCAGGTATTTAAATGGCATTTGCGCATCATTATACAACCTTCAACTATCAGCGCTGCAGTAGCAACACCCCATTCTTCAGCGCCGAGCAATGTAGCTATAGCTATATCGCGACCGGTTTTCATCTGGCCGTCGGCCTGTACGGTTACCCTGCTGCGCAGTTTATTCTTCACCAGTGTTTGGTGGGTTTCGGCAAGGCCAAGTTCCCATGGTAAACCTGCATGTTTAATTGAGCTGATGGGTGATGCACCTGTGCCGCCATCGTGGCCTGAAATAAGCACCACATCAGCTTTTGCTTTGGTAACACCCGCTGCTATTGTACCTACGCCTGCTTTTGAAACAAGCTTAACATTTATGCGCGCACGGCGGTTGGCATTCTTCAAATCAAATATCAACTGCGCCAAGTCCTCAATTGAATAAATATCATGGTGCGGCGGTGGTGATATCAGGCCCACACCCGGTGTAGCGTGGCGTGTTTTGCCTATCCACTCATCTACCTTATGGCCGGGCAACTGGCCGCCTTCGCCGGGTTTGGCGCCCTGCGCCATTTTAATCTGCAGCTCATCTGCTTCAGTAAGGTAATAACTGGTAACACCAAAGCGTGCCGACGCCACCTGCTTAATAGCGCTGCGCATGCTGTCGCCGTTTGGCAATGGCGTGTACCTTATTTCGTCTTCACCACCTTCGCCGGTATTGCTTTTGCCGCCTAAACGGTTCATTGCAATGGCGAGTGTTGTGTGCGCCTCCCAGCTTATTGAACCAAAGCTCATAGCGCCCGTAGCAAAGCGTTTGTATATATTTTCTGCCGGTTCAACTTCATCAATTGATATAGAAGGCCGGTTTCTTTTAAATTGAAATAAACTGCGTAAAGTAACTGCTTTCTCCGCCTGGTCGTTTACCGCTTTTGAATACTTTTTAAAAGTATTGTAATCATTCATCCTGGTGCTGTACTGCAAAAGGTGAATGGTAGTTGGGTTAAAAAGGTGAAACTCGCCTTTGCGTTTCCATTGGTACAGGCCGCCCACCGTAAGCCTGTCAACAGGTACTTCTTTACGGCTGAATGCATAGTAATGTTTAGCCAGTGTTTCCTTAGCTATTTCATCAAGCCCCATGCCTTCAATACGGCTGGTAGCGCCGGTAAAATAGGTATCAACCACAGCTTTATTAATGCCGATAATCTCGAATATTTGTGCGCCCTGGTAAGACTGCAATGTTGAGATGCCCATTTTTGAGAACACCTTTAACAGGCCGTCGCATACAGCCTTTATGTAGTTCTTTTTCAGGTGGTCAACATCAAGGTCAGTTTCCAGCTTGCCGCTCAGCTTCATATCCCTTATGGATGATATGGCCAGGTAAGGGTTAATAGCCGTAGCGCCAAATGCCAAAAGGCATGCAAAATGGTGTACTTCCCACACATCGCCCGCTTCAACTACAATACCTACCTGCCCGCGCATACCCTTACGTATAAGGTGGTGGTGCACCGCAGCTACAGCCAGTAATGAAGGTATTGGCGCATGCTCGCTGTCAATGGCCCGGTCGGTTAATATTATTACTTCAAAACCATCATTCACTGCATCAACCGCGTAACGGCAAAGCCTGTCAAGGCCAGCCTTTAGCGACCCCGGTTTGCCATCCGCCCTAAAATAAGTTTGCAGTGTTTTGGCCTGGAATATACCTGTATCGATACTTCTCAGCTTTTCCAGTTCATGGTTGCTAAGCACGGGGTGCTGTAACGCAACGCAATGGCAGCTAAGCGGGTCTTCAGCCAGCAGGTTGCCGTTGTTGCCCACAAAGGCAGCAAGGCTCATTACCATACGCTCCCTTATCGGGTCAATTGGCGGGTTGGTAACCTGCGCAAAAAGCTGTTTAAAATAGCTGCTAAGGTGTTGCGGCTGGTCGCTTAGTATAGCCAGCGGCACATCCGTGCCCATGCTGCCTATTGGCTCTTTGCCATCCAGCGCCATAGGTGCAATTATTGTATCAAGGTCTTCGGTTGAGTAACCAAAGCCTTTTTGGTATTTAAATATCTGGTCGCTTTCCAAATGGGTAAACATTACCCTTGGCTCGGGCAGCTCTTCCAAACGTATCTTGTATTTGTTCAGCCACTCACCATAAGGTTTTGATGTACAAATGTTATGTTTCAACTCATCATCGCTTATAATGCGGCCCTGCTCCATATCCACCACAAACATTTTGCCCGCCTGCAGGCGGCCTTTTTCCAGTATCATATCAGGCGCAACAGGCAGCACCCCTGTTTCTGATGCCATAATAACCCTGTCGTCTTTGGTAACGCAATAACGGCTCGGGCGCAGGCCGTTACGGTCAAGCGTGGCGCCGATTATTTTACCATCCGTAAACGATATGGAGGCCGGGCCATCCCAGGGTTCCATCATACAGGCATGGTACTCGTAAAATGCTTTTTTAATTTCATCCATCTGCTCGTTGCCATCCCATGCTTCGGGTATAAGCATCATCATTACATGTGGCAGCGGGCGGCCGCTTAAGGTAAGCAGTTCTATCATGTTGTCCAGAGAGGCAGAGTCACTCTGTTCGCCCGCAATTATCGGCAACAGCATTTCTATCTCGTCGTGGGTAAAGTGCTGCGATACCAGGCTATGCTCAGCCGTTTTTAACCAGTTAATATTGCCCTGTACCGTGTTTATTTCGCCGTTATGGGCAATAAAACGGAATGGCTGCGCAAGGCGCCATGAAGGGAAAGTATTGGTGGCAAAACGTGAGTGTACCAGGCCAAAAGCCGATACCAGGCGCTTGTTATGCAGGTCAGGAAAATAGCCGCGCACCTGGGTGCTGATAAGCTGCCCTTTGTACACAACAGTTTTATAAGATAACGATGCTATGTAAAAACCGATAGCATCTTTTTTAACCGTATTGTTTATGGTATGGCTGGCGTAGTTACGCAGCACATACAGTTTACGTTCAAATTGCAGGGGATCATTAATATGGTCCGGGCAGGCAATAAACACCTGTTCCATTTCCGGCTCAACCGAAAGCGCGGTAAGCCCAACTTCTGATGGGTTTACCGGTATTTTACGGTACACCAGCACCTCAAGCCCAAGCTTTTCAGCGGCGCTGTTAAAAATTTCGCGGCACTCTTCACGCAGCCTTATTTCGCGCGGAAAGAAAACCACCCCAACACCATACTTGCCAAAAGCAGGCAGGTGAACGCCCATTTTTAAGCATTCATCAAAAAAGAACTCATGAGGGGTCTGTATCATAATGCCGGCGCCGTCGCCGGTATTATTCTCGCAGCCGCAGGCTCCGCGGTGTTCCATATTTTCCAGCACGGTAAGCGCATCAGATATAACCTGGTGCGATTTATTGCCTTTTATATTGGCGACGAACCCAATACCGCAGGCGTCGTGCTCAAAAGAAGGGTCGTACAACCCCACATGTCTGTCAATTACAGGCATATCCAATCGAATTTAGATGTTAGGAAAATATATGGCAGGCGGGGATAAAAATACGAAAGAAATTAATACAAACCACACATTTTGTTAACATACGGCGTTAAACGCCAACATTTTTACCATTAAAGCAAAAATTTTTAAAAGAATTTTAATGTTACGTGGCTTATATTGAATATTTTTCAACGATGATCGGCCAAAACCTTTGCCGTTGCGGGGAGTTTGGGCGAATTATTAGATAGTATGGGGAATGAGTAGAGTAATTGGATTGAGATCCCCCACACGGGGTGCCTTACCCTCCCGCGCAACTCAGCGATGGTATCGTACACTCCATAGAGCAATAACTACAATTGGCGAAACTATAAAAACACGCGGCCTTAAATACTTATTTTTGATGGTACATAATGCCTTCAAACAAATTAGATAATACCAACAGCTTTAACACATCCCCCGCCTTCTTCAAAAAGCGCTGGGCATACCACCTGCTGTTTTGGGTGGTATATTTTGGCTTTTGCAATGTGGTGATATTTTATGGCGTGTACCAAATAAGGGAGGCGTTTTTTTACTATACCCTGCCAACCATATTTTTACTTGATGTATTGCTGGCGTATTTTAATCTGTACGTGCTCATACCCCGCTGGCTGGCCAAAGGCAAATATTTTTATTATGCACTATTGCTTATTGCAGCGTTACTGGTTACAGCATGGCTGAATATTTTAATGAAGCATCTTTTTGCTCTTTCGGGTTCGCCTGTATATAATTTAATTGATACCTATTCGTTCGCTAACATCATCGGCGCTATTGCTGAACGGTTTTATCCCCTGGCTATTACCACAGCCATAAAAGTTGGTAAAGACTGGGTACAAAACCGCCGCCGTTTACAGGAAAGCGAAAAGCAAACGCTGGAGGCCGAACTTAATTTTTTAAAGTCGCAGATACAGCCGCACTTCTTTTTTAATACCCTTAATAACCTTTATTCTCTTACACTTAAAAAGTCTGATGAAGCCCCCGAAGTGGTGTTGAAGCTGTCTGAGCTGATGAGCTATATGCTGTACGAAACCAACGGGGCCAAAGTGCCGCTTGAAAAAGAAATAAACTACCTGGAGAACTATATTGACCTGGAAAGGCTGCGCTTTGGTAAAAACCTTGCGTTGCAATTTATTATTGAAGGCCAAACTACAGGCATATACCTGCCGCCGCTTATATTAATACTGTTTATTGAAAATGGTTTTAAGCACGGCCTGCGAAACATACATAATATACTGGAGATAGATATTTTACTGCGTGTTGAAAATAGCCACCTGCATTTTATGGTGAAGAACAAAATGGCTGTAAAGCCTGCAAACAGCACGGCAGCGGGCATTGGCTTAAAAAATGTTCACCGCCGGCTGCAGTTGCTGTTTGGTAACAACTACAGCCTGATTGAAACAACACAGGATGATACCTATACAGCTGCATTAAAAATACCTGTATGAAAAAATTGCGCTGCCTTATATTAGATGATGAACCGCTTGCTGTTGATGTGATGGAGAATTACCTGCAACGGCTGGATGATATCGACATACAACGCAGCGAAAACGCAGTTGAAGCTTTTCAATTGTTACAGGCCGAACGCTTTGATATTATTTTCCTTGATATTGAGATGCCTTTTTTAACAGGCATTGAACTATTAAAAGCTATTAAAAACCCGCCCGCCGTTATCATCACAACAGCCTATCGCGATTATGCCGTTGAAAGCTTTGAGCTTGAAGTGCTTGATTATCTTGTAAAGCCTGTTTCTTTCCCGCGGTTTATGAAGGCGTTTGAAAGGGCGCTGCGTTACAATGCAGACGCGCGCAGCAACGGGGATGATACTGACGCACAAACAAATGATTACTTATTTTTAAAGGTTGACAGAAAATTTATTCGTGTTGCCGTGAAGGATATTTTATACATAGAAAGCCTGAAAGATTATATAAAAGTAAAAACTGCCGACAGCGCCTATGTGTCTTATCAATCATTAAGTTCAGTAACAGATAAATTGCCCGCTGAAAAGTTTATGCGCATACACAGGTCTTTCACCATCGCACTTGACAAGATAGCTGGTATAGAAGGCAATTTTGTAAATATTGATAAAACATTGATACCCGTATCGCGCGAGCAGAAGCAGGACCTGTTAAAGAAAATACGCAAATAGCTATGCAGTTCGTCGCGCAGGTATAACCGTTTAGCGAATAAATTACTGCTCAGCTAAAATCGGTTTTTCGGCAGCGGAAGGCCTTATACATTTACATCATCATCAATACAAATAACATTATGAAAGTAAAATATATACTGGCATGCGCAATGCTTGTTACATGCTGCCTGCTGCTAACAGCCTGGCATGGGGGCGGCAAGGGCAAAGATGGAGGCGGCGGCGCAACAGACAGCACAGCCGCTACTGCATTAGGCCGCCAGGTATTTAACGCCAGTTGCGCAGCCTGCCATAAAAACCCCGTTAACAGTAAAGCGCCAACAGCAGCCGCTTTTAAAACTATGGAACCGCGTATGGTTTTAAACGCATTGAACAATGGAAAAATGCGCCCGCAGGCAACAAGCCTTACGGCAAAGCAACGCGAAGCGGTAGCACAGTTTGTAACAGGCAAATGGCTTAAAGTAGTTAACCTGCCTAAAGATGCTTACACAATTTTTACCTATAAGCCCAGCGCTGATAAGCAACAGGATTATGCAGGCTGGGGCGGCAACCTTGCCGGCACCGGCTTCAGAACCACAGAACAGGCAGGCATAACAAAAGAGAATGTTGCAACGCTTGAATTGAAATGGGCATTCGCCTTTCCTGATGAAAGCGATGTGCGCAGCAAGCCTGCCATTATTGGCGATTGGCTTATTGTGGGCAGCCAGTTGGGCGATGTGTATGCCATAAACAGGTTTACGGGTAAAATAGGCTGGCATGTTATGGCAACATCGGGCATACGCAGCGGCATTACGTTTGCCAATACCGCAAAAGGCCCGGTAGCTTATTTTGCCGATGGCGCCACTTATACCTATGCAGTAAACGTTGCCACCGGTAAAATTTTATGGAGCACCCGCGCAGGCATGGACCCGCTTAGCATGAACACCGGCACCGTTGCGGTATACGGCGGTAAAGTGTTTGTGCCCATAAGTTCAATTGAAGTGGCAGTTGCGGCAGACAGCACTTATGCCTGTTGCACATCATCCGGCGGAGTGGCTGCGCTTGATGCAGCAACGGGTGCACCTGTTTGGTATCATCGTGTCGTTCCGAAAGCTACGGCACAGGCAAACAAGAAAAATGGCAAACCTTTCTATGGCCCTTCAGGCGCACCTGTATGGTGCAGCCCTACTATTGATACGAAACGGGGTTTGTTATACATTGGCAGTGGCGAGAATTATACAAAACCTACTACCGCCACTAGCGATGCCATACAGGCGCTTGACATAAAAACAGGCAAGCTTGTGTGGAACTTCCAGGCAACAGAGAACGATGCTTGGAACCTTGCCTGCCCTGTTATTGTTAACTGCCCCGGCAATAAAGGCCGCGATCTTGACTTTGGCATGGCGCCTGTTTTAACCACCGGCGAAGACGGTGAGGAAAGGTTGCTTGTTGGCCAAAAAGCAGGCGTAGTATACGCACTATCGCCAAACGATGGCAAGTTGTTGTGGAGGACCCGCGTAGGCAAAGGCGGTGCACTGGGCGGCATACACTGGGGCATGGCAACGGATGGCAAGAAAGTTTATGCTGCCAATGCAGACAATGTGCTTGCCTTAAATCCCGACAGTGCCTCCATAAAAGCAAGCCCCGGTGTATATGCCATTAACATTGTTACAGGCGCAGTAACATGGAGCGCGGCTGCACCTAAAGTACAGGGTACACAATTTTATCTTGCAGCTAATTCAGCCGCACCGGCAGTAGTACCGGGTGTTGTATTTGCCGGCAGTAACGATGGGCATATACGCGCATACTCAACTGACGACGGCAGCATTTTATGGGACTATAACACCGCCCAAACCTACACAGCTGTTAACGGTATAAAGGCCAATGGCGGCAGCATTGACGGCCCTGCGCCTGTTATGCGCGGCGGTATGTTATACGTCAACTCCGGCTACGCCCAGTTTGGTGAGAAAGCTGGCAATGTGTTATTGGCATTTGAGGTGAAGAAGTAGGGGTTGAAAGTTCATGGCGGCAGTGTCCATAGCTAATTGTCCATAGTCCATGGTAAAGAAGCTTGATGACTTTAAACTTCATAAGGTGCAAACCTTCACACTTCTTCCTTAATGACTTATTGACCTATGACCTATTGACTTATCATACTTTTTTCCTTTATGACTCATTGACCTAATGACTTAATGACGTAATGACCTGGTTACTTAAAATGCTTATCGGCAAAGTTTAAATACTGCTCCCAGTCGTAGCGGGTTACATCATGTCTCCCCGGCCTTATATGATAGCCTATTTGCCCATACAGCGGATGGTTAAGGCCGGGCATAGCCCCCGCAGGTAACCCGGCTGTACCCAAAAAGCGGTATACACTGTCAGCAGCGCGGGCGGTAAGAAACTCTCCTGTTGGGTCAGCATTTGCGTCATCTTCTGCGCTGGCAATATAAACAGCCCTTGGCGCTATTAGCGATACTACCATGTGTTGGTCAAAAGGCAGGCACGAATCTTTATCAATATACTGCCTGAAATTGGCACAAAACCAATGTGGAAAAACAGTACAAAGCCGGCGTATATTTTCACCTGCTATATGGTGAAATAATTTTGCACCACCTGCGCCTGACTCATTGCTGATAACCATCTTAAACCGCTCATCCGTTGCGCCGGCCCATAACGCAGCCTTGCCCAATCGTGACCAGCCGAATACAGCTACACGTTTTGCATCAATATCCTTATCCGTTTGCAGGTAGTCCATTGCGCGGCTAAGGCCCCAGGCCCACGCACCAATGGTAGCAAAGTTATCGCCGCGGTTCTCAAGCTCCGGGTAAAGGGCATGCACGCCGTTTTTAAACCCATCATCATAATCAGGGTCAATGTCGCCACGATAGGCAGTTATAAGTGCATACCCGCGGCCGAGTATCATGGCAATCGGCCAGCGGCTTGTATCGGTACCGCGGCTGGCCACTGTAGCTCGGTTGTTAACAACACCTTTATCGTTTGCATCCATCCAGTTGATTGATAAAACAATAGCAGTGTCTGTACTCACTGCCTGGTTGCCATAAAAATTAAGCCCCAATATGGCGGGCACCTTTTTACCTGCGCCATTAGGCACATATATAAGCAGGTGCATAGCAGGCCCATCTGCCTGACCATTAAAATATACGTTTACCTGCTTGCGGGTTGCAATGCCATTAAGAGCATGCATATCGGTTTCCGTAACTTCAAAACGCATCTTTGCCGGCCTGCCGGGCGAAACACCATACATTTCGTGCGCAAAAAGTGTAAGCAGCTCCTGCCGCCTGGCCTGCCACTGTTTAACCGTAGTTACCGGCGTACCATTATTCATTACCAATGCCGAAGGCAGCACGCAGGATGGCTGCAATGTTTGCGCGTTCGGCATATTTGATATACAAATAAATATTATCAATAAACAATTACTCAGTTTTGCAGGCAATAGTATTTTCATGTGAATATTTTTGGGAAAGCTCAAGACAGCACTCCCGAAAGTAAAACATATATTTTCACTAGCGTTGCGTTATAAATCGAACATTGTCAATTGATTAGAGTTTTGTTCTTTGAAATATTGTAATTGAGTTTGTTGAAACAGTTGATTTATGTGCATTCTTTCAAAAATAGAGATGCTTAAAATTTGTAAAATCTCGTAAAGGCTTTGTTTAAGCATAGATTTTTTCTTTGCTATAGCTACCAATACATATACTGATATGGCAATCCACACTTGAGTTTTAACCGCATTTTCTGACTGTCCCCAAAATGATTTTATCTTAAGGTGTTGCTTTATCCACTTAAAAAACAACTCTATCTTCCAACGGTGCTTATATAACTGGGCAATATCGGTAGCTTTAAGATGAAAGTTGTTTGTAAGAAAAATCAATATTTTATCGCTCTCGGCATCGTAAAATTTTATGCGCCTCATTTTTTCAGGGTAAGCTTTCCCCGCATAATAGTTTTCGAGCATGATTGTTTGGTCATACAGCACCCCCATGTTTACATCTTTTGGGTGCGAATACAAACGGCGATAATTCATGTTGTCCTTTGCCCTTGTAATAAAGAAAGCCTCGCATTGATGGATCTTGTAAAGCCGCTTGTAGTCTACATATCCGCGGTCCATGATGTAAAAACTATTGGCTTCAAACTGAATAAAATCCAGCGCATTTACATCGTGAACATCAGCATTGGAGAACAAGATAAACGCTGGAATTGCGGTTTTTAAATCCAGTTGGGTATGCAATTTGATACCGCCTTTTGTACTTCTGAATGTTGCCCAATAAAAAGTGGATAAACACAAATCAATAGTGGTGGCATCAATGGCAAATACATTGCTTTTGAGCGATACTTCCAGACTATCCTCTTCAACATATAATTGCTTCGCTTCTTTGATAAGTAAGTTTGCAAGATCTTCATAAATGAGATAAGAACGGCTTTCGTTCGCCCTCGTTATCGTACTTAAAGAAACAACATCGCCAATGCCGAAATGATACGTTTTTGAAGCATTAGCTTTTAAACACATCATTGTATCGCTTATGCTTTCACGATGAGTTAGCTGGCCAAAGGCCATACATAAGAACTGTTTCCAACAGCTAAAACCTCTTACCTTGTAATCGCCGGAATGCCTGTTTACAAGGGTTTGAAAGCGTTTATGGGAAATTAGCTCCATAATTTGAGAGAATACATACTTGCCTTGGTTCATAGTAATTGAAAATCAATGAATTGCAAAATTCATGATTTTCAAAATTTCAAATCGTTTCCATTATAAAATCCTCGCAAACTCAATAATGACAATACTTTCAAAGAACTAAACGAATTTTAAACGCAACGCTAATGATATATTTTATAAAGTGTTTGTGCCTGTTTTTACGTGCGATCTTCTTTAAGTATCTTTAATAGATGACGCTACAAATTGCAGCAGTTATAAACGAATTAAAAGAATATTCCTATGCGTGGGATAGCGGTGCATCACCCCTGCCCCGCTTAATTAATGAGATACTTAAACAAGACATAACAGCCCTTAAATATTTACTATACCATGTAGCAGCAAGGGCTTTGCCCTGCTGGGAGGCGAACTGCGATATTGAAAGACCGCGTTACACCATTAACCTTATAAAAGATTGCCTTGAGCAAAAAAAGCCTTTAGCATTTCTTGCAGATGTTAGCACACCTAGAACGGCCCGTGGTTGCCGGAAGGATTAATATAGATACTCCACAAATCGCTACCAATCAGCAAAAGAAAAAATGGTGGAAGTTTTGAAGAAGTTTATGGTTTATGTTAAACAGTCCATAGTGAAAACCATTCCAGGACAAACCAACTCCTCCTATGAACCAAGAACTATGAGCTATGAACCAGAAGGCACGCGCGAAGCCATCACTTCACCATCCCTTTTATCTCATTCAGTTTCATAAGCGCTTCAACCGGTGTAAGCCTGTTTATATCAATGGAGTCCAGCATTTTGCGTATACCATCAAACGTTTCGCTGTGTGCATCAAATATAGATAGCTGCATTTGCGGTGCAGCAAGCGTTTTCATTTTGCCCTGCACATTCTTTACTTTAGGGTTGCCTGGTGTTTTCTCCTCACTTGCTGACCTCATGACCTCATGAGCTACTGACTTATCTTCTTCCTGACTTCCGGTCTTTCCTTCTTCCGGACTTTGAGGCTTTTCCTCCCTCTGCTCCTCCAACTGTTTCAATATCTCGTTCGCCCTGTCCACCAGTTCAGGCGGCATGCCCGCCATTTTAGCTACATGTATACCAAAGCTGTGCGTGCTGCCACCCGGGGCCATTTTACGCAAAAACACAATTTTATTGCCTACCTCTTTATTGGTAATATGAAAATTCTTCACCCTAGGCAACTTGTTCTCCAGTTCATTCAGCTCATGGTAGTGCGTAGCAAACAATGTTTTTGGCGCAGCGGGCGAAGCATGCAAATATTCCACAATGCTCCACGCTATGCTTATACCGTCATACGTGCTGGTGCCGCGGCCAATTTCATCCAGCAATATTAAGCTGCGTTCAGATAGGTTATTAATAATGCTGGCTGTTTCGTTCATCTCCACCATAAAGGTGCTTTCCCCACCGCTTAGGTTGTCGCTTGCCCCAACACGCGTAAATATTTTATCCGTCAGCGGAATCCTTGCATCATCGGCAGGCACAAAGCTGCCCATATGCGCCATTAATGTTATAAGGGCGGCCTGTCTTAATAAGGCGCTCTTACCGCTCATGTTAGGCCCGGTTAATATTATTACCTGCTGGTCCTGAGGGTTTAGGTACATGTTATTGCTAACATATTGCTCGCCAACAGGCAGGTTACGCTCAATAACAGGGTGGCGTGCCGCCTTCAGGTCAAGTTCTGCACCATCATGCATCACCGGCTTTTTATAACTGTACTGCAAAGCATTGGCAGCAAAGCACAGCAGGCAATCCAGTATGGCTAAAATGTTGCCGTTTACCTGTATTGGCGCAATATAATCCTGCAACTCAATCAGCAGTTTATCATACAGCTCAAGCTCTATCGCCATTATTTTGTCTTCCGCACCCGTTATCTTCTCTTCATATTCTTTCAGCTCCGGCGTTATATATCTTTCCGCATTGGCAAGCGTTTGCTTGCGCATCCATGTGGCAGGTACCTTTGCTTTATGCAGGTTGGTTACTTCAAGATAATAACCAAACACATTATTAAAGCTGATCTTTAATGATGATATACCCGTGCTTTCTGCTTCCCGCTGTTGTATGGCAATAAGGTATTCCTTACCCCCGCTGGCAATGCTCCTCAACTCATCCAGCCCGGCATGAACGCCGGCTTTTATAACGCCGCCTTTGGCTGCAGCAACCGGCGGCGTTTCACTCATGCAGTCCAATATCTTTTGCGAAATATAGTTGCAGCCATTAAGTGCATCGCCCAGCCTTTTTAAATATTCGTTACCGCTTGCTGAGGCTATTTGCTTTACCTGCTCAACATATTGCAGGCCCTTTGCCAAATGCACTACTTCGCGCGGGCTTATCTTTTTAACGGGTATCTTGCTCACCAGGCGCTCTACGTCACCACATTGCTTTATAAGCGTTTGCAGGTGTTTGCGCAGGTCAACCTCTTTTATAAAATATTCTGTAAGGCCAAGCCGCTCGTTTATTTTGGTAATGTCGCGCAAAGGCAGCAGCATCCAGCGTTTTAGTAGGCGTGCGCCCATCGGGCTAACAGTGTTGTCTAGTACTTTAAGCAGGTTATTGCCCTCACCCGTTCCCAGCAACTCAAGGTTGCGAATAGTGAACCTGTCCATCCACAAAAAATCATCCTTCTCAATGCGCTGTATGCTTGTTATGTGCTGCAGGTTGGGGTGCTCGGTATCTTTTAAATAATGCAGCACCGCGCCGGCTGCAACAATACCGCTATGCATGCCTTCAATACCAAACCCTTTTAGCGAGTGCGTTTGAAAATGCTTCAACAGCGCCTCTGTACTATACGCTTCATCAAATATCCACGCCTCTAAAGTGTAGGTGTAAAACTTTAACCCAAACACTTCTTTAAAATGCTTTTGGTAGCTGCGCTGAAAAACAACTTCAGCGGGCTTAAAGCTTTGCAACAGCTTATCGGTATACTCTACATTGCCCTCGGCTACAAAAAACTCCCCTGTTGAAATATCCAAAAAAGCCACCCCGCAGGCATCTTCATTAAAATGCACGCCTGCTAAAAAGTTGTTGCTGTTATGCTCAAGCAATTTATCGTTGGTGGCAACACCGGGCGTAACCAGTTCAGTAACGCCGCGCTTAACAATACCTTTTACCGTTTTAGGGTCTTCCAGCTGGTCGCATATCGCCACACGGTAACCGGCCTTTACCAGTTTGTGCAGGTAGGTGTCAAGAGCATGATGGGGGAAGCCCGCCAACTCAGACGATGAGGCCGACCCGTTGTTTCGTTTTGTTAGCGTAATGCCAAGCACCTGGCTGGCGGTTATAGCATCTTGCCCGAAGGTTTCATAAAAATCGCCCACGCGAAACAGCAATATAGCATCAGGGTACCGTTGTTTAATAGCCTTGTGCTGCTGCATGAGTGGTGTATCTTCAGACGCTTTTGCCATGGACGGCAAATATATACCCTGAAACGTGAAAGGTGAAAAGTGAAAAAACAGGCATTTTTGATTGTTCACATCTTCTACACATTGTATCACTCACAGGTTCTGATCAACCAATTAAAAATCAACAGGTAGGTAAGCTCACTTCTTTTTCTCCGCTTTTGGTTTGTAGAAAAGGAATACCTGTTACAGCGAAAGAGAGCTTGGCGCCGTTTCACTTTTCACGTTTCAACATAAAGCCTTAATTAGGCAGTACCCTGTAGCCCGAGGTAGGAATATCAAACTTTGAAGCCGGAACGGGGTTAAAATTTATGCGGGTGGCAGTGTAGGTAATTTTTGAGGTTTTGTTCTCCCCTATTATCTCGTACTCCAGTACAAAGCCTGGTATATCTTTAAACTGGTAGGGGTTTTCCGTGGCAGATGGTTTAATGCTAACCGTGTAAAAAAAAGTGAACGAACTGCCGTCTTTCAACTGCGCTGTGCCTTTTTTGCATTCGTAGCCCAGTATTGTTTTGGCTTCGCCGGTAAAGGCAACCTTCATTCCATCGTACCGGCTGTTTTGTTGTTTGTATTTTTCTGCGTCAACTTTGGTCATGTATTTATTACCGCCCATTTCTTTAAGCATTACTGCCTCGCCCGTGCTGCTGTTATAAATAACTGATTGGGTAAAAGCTGTACTGGTAATATCAACACGCACAAGCTTGCTGCTTACATATAATGTTTTTACAGCGCCGGTAAGGTTGCTGTTTGTTGCAGCCTGGTTACTGGTTATGCTAAAGGTGGCGGTACAATCACCAATTGTTTTCTGGTCCTGGGTATGGCCGAAAATGAAGGTTAGCGTTAGTAAAAGGGTAAAAAAAAATATTTTCATCTAAATTATTGGTTGCAGGTATTGTAAATGTATGCCATTTAATTTAAAGAGGTGTGCAAAAAAAGCCCCGCAAATGTTAAAACTGCGGGGCTAAAATAATATATGCCAGTATTAAAGATGAGATGTTTTTAAGCTGTTGCCGTACATACTACAAAGGTGCAACCATAAAGAATGGTATAAATAAACGGTTATACTACCCTAAATAAACCCGCAATAATTTGCTGCGGTTACCGGTTTTAAGACGGTCAATAGCTTTATCTTTTATTTGCCTTACACGCTCGCGGGTAAGGTTAAAGCGTACCCCAATATCTTCAAGGCTTAAAGGCTGGTCAATGCCTATTCCAAAAAAGTAGCACAGTACTTCTTTTTGGCGCGGCGTTAACGTGCCTAATGACCGCTGAACCTCAAATTGCAGTGATGCAAAGTGCTCAAGCCCCTCATCCGCTTTTTCGGCATTGGGGTCTTCCATAACATCAACAAGGGTTTGGTCGTCGCTGTCGCCAACGGGAGAGTCCATGCTTATGTGCTTTACTGACATATAAGTGGTTGAAAAAACCTCCTCAATATCAACATTAAGCAATGCAGCTATCTCTTCAGAACGGGGCTCACGTTCAAACTCCTGTTCAAGCTGCTGGTATGCCCTGTTAACCTTGTTGGCCATACCAACTTTGTTAAGCGGCATACGTACAATCCGGCTTTGTTCAGCAAGCGATTGTAAAATGGTTTGCCTTATCCACCACACTGCATACGAAATAAATTTAAAGCCTTTGGTTTCATCAAAACGCAGTGCTGCTTTAATTAAGCCAACGTTGCCTTCGTTAATAAGGTCGGATAATGAAAGTCCCTGGTTTTGGTATTGCTTGGCTACAGACACCACAAAACGCAGGTTTGCGCCTACTAAAAGGTTCATGGCATGGGCATCGCCTTTACGTATGCGGCGCGCAAGCCCTGCTTCGTCTTCGGCTGAAATTAGTTTTAGTTTGCTTATTTCCTGCAGATACCTTTCCAGGCTTTGAGATTCACGATTAGTGATAGATTTCGTGATCTTTAGTTGACGCATACTCATTGTACGCTGTTTTTTACGGGTGAGATAAATTATTTCGGGGTTGGTTTTACATAGGTTTATCTCACCAAAGAAGAGAATATGCTGAAGTGGAAGCAATATAGAAAATATATAGAAAACCAAAAAAAAATAACGTTGCTATTTTAAAAAAGAAATTATTTGAAGAATAATATTGTACTATTACGCCATAAAATGCATTAACCAACATGGTTTGCATAAAAAATATTTTGGCGGTGTGAATTATTTTATATTATTGCAGCCCCCAAGCTTTTGGATGTATAAATGACGAATAATGGCAAAAAAACAGCTTTTTACATTAGAATATTCTGTTAGGTGCTCGCCACAAATACTGTACGAGTTCCTGTCAAGCCCTGCCGGCCTGCAGGAATGGTTTGCAGACAAGGTTGACGAGTGGGAGAATGTTTTTAGTTTTTCATGGAACGGGTCTGTTGAAAAAGCAGCCGTTGTTGATAAAGAACTGGATAAGTTTATCCGCTTCAGGTGGGTTACTTCCCCTAAGGAAGAATATTTTGAATTCAGGATAGAAAAGGCAGAGATAAGCAACCAAACTATACTGGTAATAAAAGATTTCGCTGAAAAGAACGACATTAAAGACCAAAGCCGCCTTTGGGAATACCAGGTTAAAGAACTGTTTCACCGCTTAGGCAGCTAATGCCCGAACACCTGCACCAATTCAGTGTATTCCTGTAAAAAGAAATACAAAGCATCATCCCATTGCTCCAGGGGCATTTTTTTGGCCAGTTTTATAAAGCCCCCATCTGCCGCTAAAGCCTTATTAAGTATTGCATTGCCCATAACGTCAACACTGCAATAGTTGTTTTCACCAAAGTGATGCTGCCATGGGTCTGTATTTACACAAATAAACCAGTTTTTATCACGGTGTTGTTCTAACCAATTTTGCAGGCTTTGGCTATAATCGTGCATAAACTCACCGGAAAGGTGCAGGGTAATGCTAAAAAAATTGCCCCACCAAAAAAAGCAACGTATAGCCAGTATATTATCAGCGGTGTATAATCTTGGGCAATCAAGCATTACATAAGGCAGGCCCAGGTATTGCTCGCCTTTGTAAATTTTGGGGCTTATTGCAAGCGCCTGTTGCGGTAGCTTATGGGGCATTGCAGCAAGCAGCGTTTTAAAGTTTTCGCTTAAAATGCCGAACAGGGCATACACCTTTGCAATAATATTGTTCTTTGTTAAAATAACCGAGGCATCCGCAACAAGCAACAATTCGGTATTTGAAAGCTTTACATTTGCATTGTTCATACTTAAGCTTAAAGAAGTTACAAGGTGATAAAAAAACTTGATATACTCATCATCCGTTCGTTTATAGGCCCTTTTCTTGCCACGCTTCTAATATCGCTGTTTGTACTGGTAATGCAGTTTATATGGCTTTATCTTGACGACCTGGTAGGTAAAGGCCTTGATGCGTTTACAGTGTTTGAGCTGGTAGGTTTTGTAGCAGCTACTGCCATGCAGCTTGCCCTGCCGCTTGCAATGCTGTTGTCATCTATTATGACGTTTGGCAAACTTGGCGAGAGCTTTGAGCTGGTTGCAATAAAATCTGCGGGCATACCGCTGTTGCGTTTTATGCGTCCGTTATTTATTGTTTCTATTCTTTTATGCGGCGTTGCATTTTTATTTTCCAATAACATTATACCTGTTGCCCAGCTTAAGCTTAACGCGCTTAAATACGACATAATAGTAAAAAAGCCGGCGTTTAATTTAAAGGAAGGCGTTTTTTTTGATAAAATTGAAGGCTACGTAATAAAGGTTGGCAAAAAAGAAAAAGACGACAGCACTATACGCCAGGTGGTTATTTACGAAAAAACAAACAGTAGCCTGCAGGATAATTTTTTAGTGGCCGACTATGGCATTATGAAAGTTACCAAAGACAATTTTTTACAATTTAAATTGTATGATGGCTGGAATTACTCTGAAGATGGCAGCCGCTACAACCCCAGTACAGAGTTCAAGCGGTTTGGCTTTAAGCAATATATAAAAGATTTTGACCTTAGCAAGCTGCAGGTATTGCATCGCACGGATGATACGCTGTTTAAATTTGACCCAAAACTGTACACCCTACCGCAGTTGGTACGAGCTATAGATTCCCTTGGGGATGTGCACAAGGAGTTTACTGCACAGGCTATTACAGATTTCAGGCCTTTTCTTCGCTTTTTAAAGTACGATGTTAGTAAATGGCCCGCTACATCAGCCACACATACGGTTAGAAATGCGAAGTCGTTTAGCGCCATCGTTCCGGACAGTATAAGGGGTGCCGTATATGACCGTACTAACAGCATAATAAACAGCCTTAAAAGCAATACGGAGATATTAGACCGGGATTATGAAGGCAAAGAAAAACTGGTAGCGCAACACTGGATTGAGCTGCACCGTAAGTTTACCCTGTCGTTAGCCTGTATTGTGTTATTTATGATAGGCGCGCCCATAGGCTCCATCATCAGGAAGGGCGGCCTGGGGGCGCCGCTTGTATTTGCTATAATATTTTTTGTTATCTTTCATTTGCTAAATACGTTTGGGGAGAAATTTGCCAGGCAACAAGTGCTTACACCGCTGGTTGGTATGTGGCTTTCAACGGCTGTGCTTATTCCTATGGGCATATTTCTTACCTCAAAAGCAATGCACGATTCCCAGTTGTTTAACAAGGAATTTTACAACAGGGTGTTTAAAAAGATAAAGCCTTTATTAGCAAGAGTGCGGTTACTAAAATAATCATAAAAAACATACTGTTATGAAAAATGAACCATCATCTTTGCCCGGCAGAAGGGAATTTTTAAAAACCGGCGGCAAGGCAGGATTGGCTGCGGGGCTGTCGTTAACCATTCTGCCGGCACTTGCAAAAGAATTTAAAAAAGATGCTCCTGTTGATGCCATCGGCTTTACACAAACACCACTGGCGTACGACTATAAAGCGCTTGAGCCGCATATAGATGCCATGACCATGGAGATACATTATACCAAACATGCGGCCACCTATGCTAAAAACCTGGCTGATGCATGTGCGGCTGAACATGTAGATACACAAAGCCAAAAGCTGGAAAGCCTGCTGGCGGGCATATCAAAATACACCCCTAAAATGCGCAATAATGCCGGCGGCCATTACAACCATGAATTGTTTTGGAAACTGATGACACCGCAGGGTGCAGGTAAACCCTCGGGCAAGCTGGCAGCAGCTATTGATGCCTCTTTTGGATCGTTCGACGCTTTTAAAACACAGTTTGGCGATGCAGCCAAGGGGCGCTTTGGCAGCGGCTTTGCATGGCTGGTATTAAACGGCGATAAAAAGCTTGTAATTGGCAGCACACCTAACCAGGACAACCCTTTAATGGATGTAAGCGATGTTAAAGGTTACCCGGTACTTGGCCTTGATGTGTGGGAGCATGCTTATTACCTGCATTACCAAAACAAGCGCCCTGATTATATAACAGCATGGTTTAACGTTGTTAACTGGGACTATGCAGGGCAACGGTTTGAGGGTGCCAGTTAGTCAATGGTCATTAGTCAATAAGGAAGAGATACAAAACATTCAATAATCCATTTTCAACACTCAACACTCAGGTGAGAACCGGTGAGTTTTATACCCGCTTGTTACCTAATTGAACATTATCCAGGGGACTACTTTGGAGAGTGTTAAAAATTGGGTGTTGAGTGTTTGTATTTATTAGTTCTCCTCTCCCACTATTATCTCCACGTCACTCTCTGCAAATCCCGTGCAGGTGAGTATTCTTCCTTGTGCAACATCTTTTTCGGTAAGTACTTCGTTTGTGCTCATAATTACTTTTCCTTTTTTGCAGGTAGCCATACAGGTGCTGCAAATACCCGCTTTACAACTGTAGGGTAATTGAATACCCTGTTGCAATGCCGCATCCAAAATATTCATGGGGTAGCTTACCTGCACATTGTATACCTGGTGCTTGTAGTAAATGGCAACTAGCTTTGGTGTAGTATCAGTTATCAGTGGCGCAGGTGGTGGCGGTATTATAACAAATTGCTCTTTGTGTATTTGGTCATCTTTAAAATGCAGCAACTTTAATGTAAACTGGGCCATAAGCATAAACACAACGGGGCCGCATATATAACATTGCATGCTGTGTATATCATGCTGCATAAGCTGGCGCCTTATTGTTGTTTCAACAAAAGTATTGTTTAACCGTTGTGAAAAGTATTTGTGTGAGTATGGCTGGCTATACAACTGTATTATAGTAAACCTGGTATTAAAGCGGCTAAGCAGTTGCTGTAATTGTTCCGCGTAAATAATGTTGGCTTCATCCCTGCATTGGTTAATAAGCAATACGGTAGTACCGGGATGAAAATAGAGCAGGTATTTTATTATTGAAAACACCGGGATTATACCGCTTCCTGCCGCAATAAAAACATACCGTTTATGTAAAGGCTCTTCAATAACAAACTTACCCGAGGGCTCAATAGCGGTAAGTATATCCCCGGTTCTATAATGCTCAAACAGGCGGCGGCTTATGCTTCCGTTTGGCTTTCGCTTAACCGTTATAAAAAAATTGTCGTCAACACCAGGTGTTGACCCAAGTGAATAAGACCGCCTTACTTCGTGGCCCCGGTCAGTAAAAATGAAAGTGAGAAACTGGCCTGCTTTATAGTCAATATTTGAGCCATTAATAAGTTCAAGATAAAAGCTCCTGGTGTCAGGCGTTTCGTGTATAATGTTTACAATGCGAAATGATAAGTTCATAGCCGGAGAGAGACTTGCTTAAGCTTTGTATTTTTTCTTTGCTTGTGATATCTTTATACTTCACAATTTTTTCACGATTCACGCTAAAACAGCGTCTGCACCCCATGCGTTATTCTAAACTCATGCTGCAACAACCATTTTTTTCGCCACACGCCGCCGCCATAACCAATAAGCGATTTGTCGCTGCCTATAACCCGGTGGCATGGAATAATAATAGCAATATTATTTTTGCCGTTGGTTGATGCCACCGCCCTAATGGCTTTTGCATCACCTACGCGTTTTGCCTGTTCAAGATAGCTTATTGTTTTGCCAAAAGGTATGTTAAGCAGTTCGCCCCAAACCCTTTGCTGAAATTCAGTTCCTTGTTGAAACACAGGTATATCAAAAGTTTTACGCTTACCATTAAAAAACTCTATCAACTCCTCGGTACACTGGTGCATAACTTCACTCACGCCGGGTTCACCGTGGGTAACCTGGTCTGGGTTGTCAACATAACTCAGCTCTGCAATATAGGTATCAGTGCCGCCCATTTTCAGCATGCCCAAAGGGCTTTGGTAATATGTGTAATAAAGAGGAGTCATTGCTTTAGGTTCATAGCTTATAGTTCATGGTTCATAGTAAATGCCGCGAATGCAAAAATTCATGGTGCCAAAGTGTTGAGTTCAATCTATATGCTCAATCTGCTCTTCCGCTTCGTTCCAATCTGCTCCGCAATCGTCAACCTGCTATCAAATCGCAATTTATCCTATTTTCTGTCCATTTCCAACTGGCTTACCGGGTTGCAGCAAAACCACCTGGCTATTTTCGTCATAAACCCCCAGCACAAGGCATTCACTAAAAAAATTGGCTATCTGCTTTACCGGGAAGTTTACTACCGCAACAACCTGCCTTCCGGCCAGGTTGTCTTTGCTGTAATGGTGTGTAATTTGCGCAGAGGAACGCTTAATGCCCAGCGGCCCAAAATCAATAGTTAGCTGGTAGGCTGGCTTACGGGCGTTGGGAAAATCATTTACTTCTACAACCGTTCCGCAACGTATGTCTATCTTTTCAAAATCCTGCCAGGTTATCATAACAGTTAATTTTCTGCTACCAAATTAATATTAATCTGTGTACTTTAAATACTGTTTATATTTGCAGCCCACATTAACACATAAAAACACAGGTATGAAAAGACACGCAACCTCAGTATGGAATGGCTCAGGCAAAGAAGGCAACGGCCATTTAACTACCCAAAGCACCACACTTAATAAAACTCAATATTCATTTAATTCACGCTTTGCTGAAGGCGTTGGCACTAACCCCGAAGAGCTTATTGCCGCTGCGCATGCAGGCTGCTTTAACATGAAGCTTAGCTTTGTTTTAGGTGGTGCAGGTTTTACGCCTGAGTCGCTTGAAACAACATCTTACATAACACTTGATCCCGCAGCAGGCGCTATCACTGAAAGCCACCTTGTATTAAAAGCAAAAGTGCCCGGTATAGACAAAGCCAAGTTTGATGAGTGCGTTAAAGACGCTGAAGCTAATTGCCCTGTAAGCAAAGTGCTGAATGCAACTATTACTGTTGATGCTGAACTGATAGGCTAATATATGAGCATTACTGTTAAACAGGCCACAGTTGAAGACGTTTATTTAATCACCCCGTTGTTTAACGCTTACCGTATGTTTTACGGCCAGCACTCAAACATAGGCGCGGCAGGTGAGTTTATACTGCAAAGGCTGCAAAATAACCAAAGCGTTATTTTTATTGCCATGAACAGTGATAAGGCTGTTGGCTTTACACAATTGTACCCTATATATTCATCAGTAGGCTTAAAAAATGCATGGTTGCTTAACGACCTTTTTGTAACGGAAGCTGAGCGCGGCAAGCACATTGCAACGCAGTTGCTTGAAGCTGCCAAACAGTTAGGCAAGCAAACTAACAGCGGGTGGCTTATGCTGCAAACAGCAGCTACCAATAACCCGGCACAAAAGGCGTACGAGGCTAACGGCTGGGTAAGGGATAAGGATTATTATGTGTACACATTTAACATAACATAATTAAGATAAAACCCCCTGCAAAACAGGGGGTTTTTTATGCGCTAAAAAGTTATGTAAAATAGCCATCATTCTGTCTAAGCGCTTATTACGAAGCCTGATAGCGGCGGGTAGTACATCAGGTTCTTCCAGTCGACAGACAATATTCTTTCCAATATATCTTTAAGCTCGGGTATAGACGATGGTTTAAATACATACAGGTTGCCGCCTTCCCTGTAACAAAACTGAATATTGTGCATATCCCGCATAGATGAGTAAACAATTATAGGCAGCGTATCGTATTTGGCATTTGCACGTATTTCTTTAATGCAGGTACGTCCATCTTTACAGGGCATCAGCAGGTCAAGAAACAAAAGGTCGGGATGTGGTGATTCGTCCAGCAGCTTCATTAATATATCACCGTTCTCTGCTCTTGTTAACATTACGCGTACGGATAATTCTTTTATAGCCAGCGAAAAAATAAAGAAATCATCGTCATCATCCTCGGCTAACAAAATATGTGTGGGGTCTTTTACGGCTACACCCATAGTGGTATTTTTTCGTATTGGTGGTTAATAATGGTTTTGCAATTTTACGGCATTATTGCTAATGGTTTTACAAAAAAAATTTACTGCATTAATGCATACTTACAATATAGTTATTGTAATTTCAACCCGGTTTTAGCTTACTTAAATGCCTATGCAACAGAACAAATGCATTCTTCTCGCCGGCACTGATAATGAGGCACTCACAAGCATAAAACATTTGATTATAAAGCAACAACAAAATATTGATATTGTTGTATGCCAACCTGTTGAAATTTTGCAACAGGTTAAAAAGTTTTCAGCCTGCATGGTAATTTTCTTGCAGGCCTGTAATGAAAAGCCTTATACCGGCTGGATAAAAGAACTGAGGGAGAATACCCTGGCTGATGAGATACCTGTTTATATTTATACGGGCATACCTTCAGAAGAGGATATAGCTAATCTGCTGCAAAAAATATAACGGCACCAGCCTTACGCCGAAAGAATTTTGCGGTTTGCAAATTCTGCATAGTTTTACCATTCACCTTAACTGCTTCCCCATTATGAAAAGTAAGAAACAACCGTTTATTGTTGCATTGGTAATTTTTATATTCGTTGTAATCTCCCTTGTTACAAATATTCTTGGTTCGCTTAATCCAAACATAACAAGCAGTTTTAATTTAAGCAGCGGCCTGTCGGGTTTTATACCCTTCTCCTTTTTTATTGCCTATGGTATCATGTCAATACCATCAGGTATTTTAAATGAAAAGTATGGCGAAAAAGCGGTGTTGATCTGTGCGTCCGCCCTGTCGTTTATTGGCGTTATTATACTGGTGTTTTTTACAAGTTTTACAACAGCGCTCCTCTCACTTTTTATAATTGGCCTTGGCGTGGCAACTTTGCAGGTAGTAATAAACCCATTGCTGCGCGTGGCCGGTGGCGATGAGCATTTTGCATTTAATTCAGTGCTGGCTCAGGTGTTTTTTGGCGGTGCATCTGCCTTTTGCCCTTCTTTATACAAATACCTGGTACTTAACATACACACTTCAAAAAGCAATATGTTGCTTGATGCGCTTAATAAAGTTTCGCCTGACGGGCAACTAAAATGGGTATCGCTATACTGGGTTTTTGCCGCGGTAATTTTATTAATGATATTGGTTTTGCTTTTTACAAGGTTTCCTAAAGTTGAGTTGAATGAAGACGAGAAAATAGGTTCGATGGCAACGTTTAAAGAATTGCTTCAAAACCGCTATACCATTCTTTTTTTCTTTGGTATATTTTCTTACGTAGGTACTGAACAGGGTATTTCTTACTGGATATCCGGCTTTTTACAAAAGTACCATAATCAGTCACCAGAGAACGTTGGCGATATTGTAACCGGCAATTTTTGGCTGTTTATGACTATTGGATGTCTTTTAGGTTTACTGCTGCTTAAGTTATTTGACAGTCGCAAGCTACTTTGCATTTTTGTTATAGGCGCAGCGGCAAGCCTTGCGGTTGGCTTGTTCGGGCCGCTTTCGCTGGCATTATATGCTTTTCCTGCATGTGGCTTTTTTGCATCTATCATGTGGTCGGTTGTAATTTCTTTGGGATTAAACTCCATACCAAGGCACCATGGTTCGCTTGCGGGTATTTTATGCACGGGTATTATAGGCGGCGCTTTTATGCCCTGGATAATTGGGTTGATTGCAGATGCTACCGGCCTTAAAGCTGCTATGATGCTGGTATATGTAACCCTGGCATACCTGTTTAGTATTGGTATATGGGCCAGGCCATTGGTAAACAATAAAACAATTTTAGAGCGAGACCGCGGTTTGGTTGATTAGTTGATTGGAACTATAACATATTCTTTTGCCTTTTACATTAAACCTTATGCCTTAAACCTTACACCTAAAAACAACAAACTATGAACCAAAACAAAGTAATAGGCATTGACTTAGGCGCAACCAATGTGCGCGGTGCACAGGTAAGCGAAAACAGCATGGGCGCAATTATTTCGGCAAGAATAAGAAGCAATGGAACTATGGAAGATGTGCTGGAAGATATTTTTGCCGTAGCCGACCAGTTGATGGACGACAGCATTGCAGCAATAGGTATTGGTGTACCGGGCGTGGTTGATGTAGAGGAAGGTATTGTGTATGATGTGCAGTACATACCAAGCTGGGTTGAAGTACCTTTAAAGCAACGGATGCAGCAGCGCTATAATATACCGGTATACGTAAATAACGACGCAAACTGTTTTGCGCTTGGTGAATATTATTTTGGCAAGGGCAAAGGATCAAAAAATATGATTGGCGTTACTATAGGCACCGGCCTGGGTGCAGGCATCATCATTAACAATCATTTATATGCAGGGCCTAACTGCGGTGCGGGCGAGTTTGGTATGGTACAGTATTTAGACCATGTGTTTGAGTATTACTGCAGCGGTCAATTTTTTGGCAATGTGTACCAGCTTGACGGTACAGAAGTATTTAAACAGGCTGAACAAGGCGATGCAAGGGCTTTGGAGTTGTATGCAGAAATGGGCACACATTTAGGCAATGCAATAAAGATGATCATGTACACATACGACCCATCATTAATTATATTCGGCGGCTCTGTACGTTTTGCATATCCATATTTTAAAGAAGCTATGTGGCAGCGTATAAAAACTTTTGCATTTGTAAAATCAATTGACAGGCTTACCATTGAATTGTCTGACTTTGAAAGCGGGGGCATACTTGGCGCTGCGGGTTTATATTATGATGCAGTAAAGTAGTATAACTTAACCGCATCGCTAAACGATGCTGTTGCTGTTATTTTTCTTTTACTTATAAATATTGGCTTGCCTTTATCAGTGTTATTAGTTATCTTAACCTTTAGTTATAGCATTCAATATTCCTAAAGTTTAAACCCCGGGGGTGAACAAGCATATACATAAAATTATTAGCAGGGGTATTAAAGAAGACGACTCCATTGAGGTGCGCCGGCAAATTGGCCTGCTAAACACTGCTACGCTCTGCTGCTTTATTACGCTGTCGTTTTTCATGGGCTTAAATGTTTATCACCACAACTGGGTACTGCTTGCCAACAATGGTGTTTTGTTTATATTAACTACCTGTCTTTTATTTATTAGCAGGCTTAAGTTTTTTAATGTTAGTATTATAATACTGGCAACATTGTTTTCTGTTTACTTCTTTATTGATGCTGTTCTTTTTCACAATGCGCTACAATACGCCATACCGGTAATGATGGTAGTAAGTGTTTTGCTTATACACAGCAACACATGGCGTATTGCTATTTTAAGCCTGCAAATATGCCTTTTTATGGGGTATATTTTTTTGGAGAACAGGCCGCCGATAATTGAGCCTCTGCCCGCCTACAGAAATTATCTTACCACCTTCAGCATGCTGATAATACTGGCACTTATGTTACAGTATTTTAAACGAAAGCAGTTACTCTACATTAAAAATTTAAGCAGCCTTAACGAAAAGTTACAGGAAAGTAACCGTGTAAAAGAGCGTATGCTTTCTATACTCTCGCACGATTTTAATGCACCGGTTGGCAACCTCGTAGCATCCCTTAACATGGTTGATGCAGAAATATTAACCCCACGGCAGTTTAACGACATATCGGCAAAACTGCAGGCACAGCTAAGTGTTTTAACAACATCGTTAAGCGATGTGCTGCATTGGTCAAAAATGCAGGTAACAGGCGAAGCCGCCACCCCGTCTTTTGTTAATATAAAAGCGCTGCTTGATGAATTGTTGCTTTTTTTTGACTACGCGCTTAAAGACAAAATGCTGCATGTGCAAAACAATGTTGGCGCAACAGTTGTAGCTTATGCCAATAAGGACTATTTGAAACTTATTTTTCGCAACCTGTTGTCAAATGCTATAAAATTTTCTTACCTGGGCAAAGTGGTTATTATAAATGCATTTGTACAAAGCAACACAGTAAACATCAGCATTATTGATGAGGGCGTTGGCATGCAGCCGGCAATGCTTACGGCCCTGCAACAACAGCAACTTAGCTTTAGCAGTGTACCAGGCACCTTAAACGAAAAGGGCACCGGCCTGGGGTTACTGCTTATTCAGGAGTTTCTGCAAAAAAGCAACGGCTCCCTGGCTGTTGAAAGTTCACCGGGCAGGGGCAGCAGTTTTACAATACTGTTGCCAACAGGCATTTAACCTGCAGCAAGGCGTTAATAACATTTTAGTAGTCATAATGTTATATCACAAAGGCAACTAATGCAACAAATTACGCGTATGTATATAACGTTAACAACAGGCTATGAATTTTGCAGATTATTCACTAATTTTCAACTTTAATTTCAGATTGTTTCCATTTAGTAACTTCTAACCCCCGAAAAACCATATGCTACAGTCGATCATAAACAGGGGTGTAAAAGACTATCATGATGCTGAACAGCGGCGGCAAATAAACCTGCTTAATATGTCAAGCGCTGTTTCGTTTATTGTTACTTCTTTTTTTCTTATATCCAATATCGCACAGCAAAACTGGTTGCCCGTAATATCTAACTGCCTGCTTATTACATTTAATGTTTCCATTTTTTTTATTAACCGGCTTAAGTATTATACAGTAAGCATTTATGCGTTACTTATTTTAATGTCAGTTTATTTTATAGTAAACGCAATTTTCCTTCATAACAACCTTCAGTATGGTATTTTTCTAATAATGGTTTTTACCATTTTACTTCTTAATAATAAAGCCGGCCGCATAACCATGCTGGCTTTTGAAATAGTGCTTTTCATAACATTTGTAATATTACAAACCTCAGTTACCTCGCTAATTGCACCAATACCTGTTTATAAAACGTGTTTAGGCGCCTTTGCCTTCCTGTTTATTTTTGCCTGTATGCTTGAGTATTTTAAGGCCCGCCTGTCCCAATACCACGAAAGCCTTGCAATAGCCAACAAGCAATTGAAAGAAAGCAACCGTATAAAAGAGCGAATGCTCTCTATACTCTCGCACGATTTTTACGGCCCGGTAGGCAATCTTATAACATCTATCGATATGCTGGATGAACATGTGTTTTCACCCGAAGATTTTCATAATACCTCGGCAAAATTAAAAATGCAGTTGCGGGTGCTTAATAATTCAATGAAAGATGTAGTGCAATGGTCAAAAATGAAGATGCAGGGTGATGCTGATGACAGAGTTACTATAGACCTGTGCAGCATGATTGATGAAATATCACTTTTATTAGAAACACCATTGCGCGAAAAAGGCCTTCAGTTAAAAAATGGTTTACCAAGGGGCACTACCGCCTACGCCAATAAAGATGATGTGACACTTATTTTTCGCAATCTTTTTTCAAACGCCATAAAATTCTCCAACGCTAACGGCAGCATTTTTATACAGGCTGAGAAAACCTTAGGCACTATACGCATAAGCATAAAAGACGAAGGTACAGGCATGGCTAGTAGTGTTTTATATGCTTTGCGTAATGAGCAGCATAATTTTTTAACCACCCCCGGTACTGCCAAAGAAAAAGGCACGGGTTTAGGCTTAATGCTGGTTCGCGAATTTGTGCAAAAAAACAAAGGAGAACTTAGCATTGCCAGTGAGCAGGGCAAGGGTAGTATATTTAGTGTTTTGCTGCCATGCGAAGTTTAAAGTTCCAGGTAAAGAGAAATTCCAAAGCCCAATTCCTTCATATAACCCGCCTTACAGCACTTTATTATTTAAAAAATTGTGTGGAAAGGTAGGCTTGGGGGGCGATGGTATATTGTTCAGTTCATTAGGTGTTATTGCCTTTCTTCTTAGTAGCTCCAGCTTAAAGCTCTCCTCTCCTTTTCGCATGGCCCAGCGATGGTTGGCAGCAAATACAGGCTTCGTTAAAAAAGAGAAATAACGCAATAATGGTTTTTCAGCGTTTATCTTCCAATCATATTTTACCAGGCACTCGTCACCATTTTGTGTAAACAGCCATTCGCCTTTACCGGCAAGGTCGCCATAAGCATCAATTGTAAAACCCGTGGGAAAATTTGTGCCTGTAACTTTAAACTGCCAGTGCAGAGTGTAAGGCAGCCACCCTTTTGTATAAAGGCTTACAATTTTGCCTACACCACCCGGCATGCCTTTTTCAAGCACTTTAACATCAAGATAAACACTGGGCCACCACGTTGAAAGTGCATCAATATCTTCAAGTGTTTTGTACACTTCCTGGCAGGTTGCCTTTACCGACCAAAAGGTAATAAAATGGTATTCATTAGCAGCCATATATGTTTTTTTAGGGTAGTATATAAAACAAGCTTAGTGGTTTTTTAAAACTATAGTACATACGTACTAAAAACAACGGGCAGATTTGATTAACTTTAAAAATTTACAGCCGATATGCAAAGAAAGAAGCCAGATATTGATATTATTGAGAAGATACTTGACGCATGCTATAAAGCTTACCCCGATTCAATTTTTATACAAAGCCTTATGCACCAATATGAGGAAAGGGGCAGCCTTAGTAAAAAACAATTGCAGGGGGCTTATCAAAAAGCGCTGAAGGTTGAAGATATGCCTGCCAATTGGCTGGCTACTATGGAAGCTACTATATTAAAAATGCCTAACCGTTTTAAAAGCCCCATCGAAGTTGCCAAAACACCACTGTTTGCAAAAGATGAAAAAGCGGGCGAACTTATTACAGCAATACTGGCCAAATATCCCGCACATAAAAGGGTGTTGTTCCTACAGGGAAAGTATGATAATAACGAAGTATTAAGCCCTGTTGAAGTTGCGGAATTAGAGAAGTTTAAGAAGTTGTTGCTGGATAAATAGTTATTTCTTTGACATGTAAAACACCGGGTAATTCTTAAATAGTCCCCTCCAGTTGTCTATTGTTTTGGGCAATACTGCGTAGTATGCTGGCACATTGGTAAAGTAGCGTACTTTTTTGTCGTCAATTACTGCGGCCCAAATATGGTTATTGCTATCTACTATAATAATATTTTCCATATAGGTAAACAGCCCCCCCTTACACCAGACCGAATAACTTTTGCGTGAAAATTATCTATATCTGATGTATCGTTTGAAAGCTGTGAGGAATTAAGAAAAGTTTCATAACTTTCGCCGGTTAACTGCCTGAACAGGAAGTCCTGCAATTGCCCTAAAATTCCCAATGAATGAAGGTCTGTTGAATCGTTATCCAGTATGTATCTGCTGTTAATATACCTTCCATTAAAGGTTACACCTATTGCCGCACCACAAAACCCTTTAGATTGTTTTATGATTATTACAGAATCGTTTTGCATCACAAATTGAAGCCGGCAGGTATCATCTTCGTTGTAAGCAACAAATGTGGCTGTATCATTTCTTAAACAGGCAACATCTTCTAACTCACCAAGGTGCCCGCCACTATTAGCTAGCAGGTAAAAATATATTGAATCTTTCTTTACATTTTTAATCTTTAACGTACTGTTGTTTGCCCATATTAACCTCTCCCATTCTCCCAACCAGTCTTTTGCATCATGATAATGTGCAGTTACCGTATGCACACTATCAACATTAGCCAGTGATGAGGAATTTGCCTGCTGTTGACCGCAGGAAGCAAACATGAATAGTGCAACAATAAAAAATAACAACACCGATCTCATGGTATGAAAGTAAGAATTTATACGGTGGCGTCTTTATTAAGGTTTATACATCATAAAGGTAACTTGCTATAGTCTTTGTATTTTTGCAGCTATGCCTGAAGATGATGACATAGAAATTATACAGGAAGAAGGTGCTGATGAATTATACGAACGCCGCGCTTTTACCGCCGACCGCGGGCAGGAGCCTATGCGTATTGATAAATGGCTGCAAATACGGCTTGAAAAAGTAACACGCAACAAAATTCAAAAAGGTATTGAGGATGGCTTTTTAACCGTGAACGGAAAAACGGTAAAAAGCAACTATAAGGTAAAACCCGGCGATGAAGTATTGTTGATGAGCCTTATAAACCCGGAATACACTGAAGTTAAGGAAGAGCCTATACCACTTAATATAGTTTTTGAAGACGACGATGTGCTTGTGCTTAACAAGCCCGCCAACATGGTGGTACACCCGGGTGTGGGTAACCATACGGGTACGCTGCTGAATGGTATTGCTTACCACCTGCGCAAACAAAACCCATCAATTGACGAAGAGAAGCTGCCACGTTTTGGCATGGTGCACCGTATTGATAAAAATACTACCGGCCTTATTGTAATTGCCAAAACGGGCGAAGCCGCCGCCAGCCTTGCAAAGCAGTTTTTTAACCACACAGTGTCACGCAGGTATGCAGCCTTGGTATGGGGTGATATGGAATTAAACCAGGGCACTGTTGTTGCACATATTGCACGCCACCAGCGTTTTAGAAAAATGTTTGATGCCTACCCTGAAGGGGAGACCGGCAAACACGCCATAACACATTATACGGTAACTGAGCGGTTTAACTACGTAACGCTTGTTGAATGCGTGCTTGAAACCGGCCGCACCCACCAGATACGTGTGCACATGAAACACATAGGCCACACACTTTTTAACGATTGGGAATATGGCGGCGACAAAATTTTAAAAGGAACGATCTATACCAAATACAAACAGTTTGTTGATAATTGCTTTACTGTTTGCCCGCGTTGCGCATTGCATGCAAAAACGCTTGGCTTTAAACACCCGCGCACAGGTGAAGATATTTTTTTTGAATCTGCCTTGCCGGATGACATGACACAGGTTATTGAAAAATGGCGCAATTATGTAAAGAACAAGGGTTTTACACAGCAATGGACTGAATAGAAACTCCACCTGCTAAACCATCAGAAAATAAAAAACCTGCCCGCAATATGCGAACAGGTTTTTTTTATTATTTCAATTACCTCTAACCCAGCTTTTCTACCTGCATGTAGTTTAACTCCACAGGTGTTGAGCGGCCAAATATTTTTACAGTAACCTTTAACTTTTTCTTTTCGTCGTTTACTTCTTCAATAACACCGTTAAAGTCGTTAAACGGCCCTTCAATAATTTTAATTGTTTCGCCAACAATAAACGGTTCGCTCATGGTAACACCCTGGTCGTTCATCTCGTCAACCTTACCAAGCATCTTGTTAACTTCAGCCTTGCGAAGCGATATAATGTTGCCTTTTGAACCCTTACCATCGGTAAGAAAGTGCATTACATTGCTAACGTTGCTTATATGCTGTATAATATCGTCAGTAAGTTTACCATCTGTTACTTCAAGCATTACATAACCGGGAAAGTAGTTTTTTTCGCGCATAACTTTTTTACCGTTCTGCACCTTATAAACCTTTTCCATTGGCAAAAACACCTGCTTAACAACTTCGGTCCAACCACTGCGGCTGATATCTTTATCAAGATATTCCTTCACTTTTCTTTCTTTGCCGCTAACCACACGCAACACATACCATTTGCTTTCTTTCTGCGGCACCAAAACTTCTGCTTCCTGCATGGCGGTTAATTACTTAAATAATGAATAAATAAATTGCAACACCAGGGCGCTGGCACTATCCATTACCCAAATACAAGCCATAATTAAAAGCGTTGCAACTAACACTATAACAGTGCTTTGCTGCAATTGCGCCCAATTTGGCCAGGTTACTTTATCCAGCAACTCGTGGTACGAATCTTTTATGTAAGCCGATACCTTGTTCATCTCTCTCTACAATTTGAAAATTTGAAAAACAAAAATCAATTTGAAAATTTGTGAATTTGAAAATTTGAAAATTATAACCCAGTGGTTTCATTTTCAAATCACCTCATTTTCAAATTAATTCAAATTTATCTGCACGGGCCAAAGGATTCGAACCATTATCAACGGTTTTGGAGACCGCTATTCTACCATTGAACTAGGCCCGTATACCCCTATCCCCTAAAGGGGGACAAGGAAAATTTTTATGAAAATAAGAATTTGCATTAGAAGCAAAGTACCCGAACTTGAAGTTCAGGTACTTTACAAATATAATACTTTACCTCACACCCCCTTTAGGGGGCAGGGGGTTTATTTTATGATCTCAGTAACCTGGCCTGCACCTACTGTACGGCCCCCTTCGCGGATGGCGAATTTCAAACCTTTTTCCATCGCGATAGGAGCTATCAAAGTTACTGTTAAGCCGATGTTGTCACCAGGCATAACCATTTCAGTACCCTCAGGTAATTTAACTTCACCTGTTACGTCAGTTGTACGGAAGTAGAACTGAGGACGGTATTTGTTAAAGAACGGAGTGTGACGGCCACCTTCTTCTTTGCTAAGTACGTAAACTTCGCCTTTGAAGTCAGTGTGCGGAGTAATGCTTTTTGGAGCGCAAATTACCATGCCACGACGGATATCTTTCTTTTCAATACCGCGTAACAGTAAACCTGCGTTATCACCAGCTTCACCACGGTCAAGTAATTTCTTGAACATTTCAACACCTGTAACGGTAGAAGTAAGAGGATCAGGAATTAAACCTACCAGCTCAACTGATTCACCAACTTTAATTACACCACGCTCAATACGGCCAGTAGCAACAGTACCACGACCAGTGATTGAGAATACGTCTTCAACGCTCATAAGGAACGGAAGATCAACCGGGCGCGGAGGAAGAGGAATATAAGAATCAACAGCGTCCATTAATTGGTCAATTGCACCAACCCATTTTGCTTCGCCAGCTAAAGCGCCGGTTGCAGAGCCCTGGATAATTGGTGTGTTATCGCCATCAAAGCCGTTTTTGCTTAATATTTCACGAATCTCCATTTCAACCAGTTCAAGCAGCTCAGGATCATCAACAAGGTCTACCTTGTTCATGAAAACAACCATACGGGGTACACCTACCTGGCGGGCCAGAAGGATGTGTTCCCTTGTTTGTGGCATTGGGCCGTCAGTTGCAGCAACTACTAATATAGCGCCATCCATCTGTGCAGCACCAGTAATCATGTTTTTAACATAGTCAGCGTGACCAGGACAGTCAACGTGCGCATAGTGCCTGTTAGCTGTTTGGTATTCAACGTGAGCTGTGTTGATTGTGATACCACGCTCTTTTTCTTCAGGCGCGCCATCAATTTCATCATATTTTTTAGCTGTCGCAAGACCCTTTTTAGAAAGGATGGTAGTAATAGCGGCAGTCAATGTTGTTTTACCGTGGTCTACGTGACCAATGGTACCAACGTTTACGTGAGGTTTGTCCCTCTTAAAGGTCTCTTTAGACATCTTTATCGGTTTTTAAATTGTGTTTTAAAATTAAACTCTTTATGTATCCCGTAACATGTTAATGTTACGATGCACATTCTACTTTTTTATCAATCTACAGCAACAAACTTAGCATCTCAAAGTTTACCGCCTTCATTTTCACTTAACCAGAGCCGTTGATGAGAATTGAACTCATGACCTCTTCCTTACCAAGGAAGTGCTCTACCACTGAGCCACAACGGCTTTTAAAAGCAGTTGACAGTTTACAGTTGTAAGTTGACAGAGCCGGGCTTTATCCTGTCAACTGTCATCTAACATCTGTCATCTCATTTGGAGCGGAAGACGAGGCTCGAACTCGCCACCTATAGCTTGGAAGGCTATCGCTCTACCAAATGAGCTACTTCCGCAATACAATTTGAAAACGAGTGAATTTGAAAATTTGAAAATGCAAAGCTTCAGGCCAAACATTTTCAAATTTTATCATCTTCAAATTTTCAAATTTAAAAGAACCGTGGGTAGAGAAGGATTCGAACCTCCGTACTCGTGAGAGAACAGATTTACAGTCTGTCGCCTTTAGCCACTCGGCCATCTACCCATTTTATTAAAGTGCGTGGCTTATGCGCACTTTATAGCTAATTATTCTTCAATGAACTTTTTACTGAGCCACTTGTCGGAGTCGAACCAACGACCTACTGATTACAAATCAGTTGCTCTACCAACTGAGCTAAAGTGGCGTTCAATTATTTGAACCACTACCCTGCTGATTTATCACGCTATCAGCGTGACTCACCAACCGAGCCTGCCTGTCGGCAAACAGGCTAAAGTGGCTTTTTTATTTTCTGCACTTCGTTTTCACTTAGTGCCACCTTTTACTTCAATGAACTTTTTCTATTTTTTGGCAATTCAATCTGCAATCTTAAAACTATAATCTGCAATTAAATACCCGCCGTAAAAACAAGCAACAAATAGTTACCCCCGTTTTTCGGGATTGCAAAGGTAAGAGAAAACTTAATTCGGCAAAATTTTGTAGCGATTATTTTACTACAGTTCTTAATAACTGTTAATAATTTGTAGATGAAAGGGATGAATATTACTTTATTGTAAATGTTTTTTGCCTTAAAGAAACCTTAACGGCCGTTTTTTGCGAGCAGCGAAACAGGAATGGAATCCTGCAGTATTATTGAGTTTTCCATTACTGAGCTGTCTTTTACGGTGCTTTGCCCCTGCCGGTACACATAACTTACCAACAATTTATTGTCCGGCAACAGTTTGCGCTCAAAAATATATGCTTTGCTTATAGCTTCTTTTACACCTTCTTTCACACTGCTGCCGGTATTACATGCCGCAAAAACAGCAAAACAGGCAGCTACAGCTATTTTTTTCATACGTAATGGCGAAAATGGATTAAGTAAATCTGTATGTTTTAATTGAGACTTGCAAAGGTAGTTAACGTTTAAACACCAAATATTGTTGTATTTACAAATTTATACCTTATCGCCATTGCATTATCCCTTTTTACATTTTGACATTAAAACGCAATATGATCATGAAAAAAAACTGGTACTACATGCCAATGCTTGCGCACACCACAATACCCGTTCACTACCGGTCACAAAAAAGCCCCTGTTTAGCGGGGGCCTTGGCAATTTATTATGCTGCTAATTTTTGCTTCTTTCGTTTAATTTGGTTTACCAGTGATTCAAGGGCGTTGTCAAAAGACTCTTCGAACGATTTTGATGAAACCTTTACAAAAAAACTATGTCGCGGTACCTGTACCCTTATTTCAGCTATCTTATCCTTAATAGTGTGCACTACGTTATCAAGCTTTAAAAAAACATCAACTTTAATAATCCTGTCGTGAAATGTGTAAATTTTTTGAAGTTTCCGGTTTACATAATCCACTAACTTCATGTCGGCTTCAAAATGCACAGCCTGGATGTTTACGTTCATAGAAATCGCGTTTTAATGTGAAAAAATAAGAATAATCAACAGGTAGAAATATCTTCATTTACCTACGTTTTGTGCGGACAATGAAGTTACTCTTTCAGATTGGAAAAATCTATTTTTTACCCTTATTTTTAACATTAAAATTTGATATAAATTTAAGCCTTGGGATGCGCCTTTTTATAAACATCCTTCAACTTCTCAATCGTATTGTGGGTGTATACCTGTGTGGCGGCCAGGCTGCTGTGGCCAAGCAGTTCTTTTACCGCGTTTATGTCGGCGCCGTTATTGGTTAAATGGGTGGCAAAACTGTGCCGCAGCACGTGGGGGCTTTTTTTATCAATAGTTGTAACGCCCGCCAGCTTTTGGGTAACAATGGTGTACACATAACGGGCGTATAGCGGTTTGCCTTTTTCAGTAACAAACACGGTATCAACGCCCGGCAGCCGCTCCGGCTTTTCGGCAAGGTATTGTTGTAGCTGTTGCAGCAGGTTTCTTTCCAGCGGTATAATGCGCTCTTTATTGCCTTTGCCCAGCACCTTAACCTGGCAGTAAGCCCCGTCTACATGGCTTTCTTTTAAATTTATCAGCTCGCTTAAGCGCATACCGGTACTGTAAAATAGCAGCAGTACCAGCCGGTCTGTCCTGCCCTTCCAGTCACCGTCAAAATGCTCCCTTTTTTCATCAAAAAGGTTTTGCATGTCTTTATCGGCCACAAATGCCGGCAGCCTTTTGCTTGTTTTGGGGCTAACAATAACCGTCATGGGGGTTTGCGTTATAACCCCCTGTTTAATCATAAACTTAAAAAACGACTTTAACGACGATATTTTCCTGTTAATACTTTTACCGGTAAGCCCATCCCCCTTTAGTTCGGCAAGCCAGCTGCGTATAAACATCGCCGTAATTTTATCTACCGCCGGGCCGTCAAACTGGCTGGCCAGGTAGGCAAAAAACTGTTCAAGGTCGTTTTGGTAAGAAATAAGCGTGTGCTGCGAGTAGCGTTTTTCAAAACGCAGGTAATTTAAAAACGCCTGTAAATGAGTAGCCTGGTTAATAAGCATAAAAAAGTAGCCATAAAGTTAAACCTTATGGCTACTATTATCCAAACAAATAATTAATTATTTCACTTCTATGTTACCGGCAGCAACCTGCTGCTTGTAAACAGCCTTTAACACCTGGGTACGGCGCCTTACTGATGGTTTAATAAAAGCCTGGCGCTCCCTTAGCTGTAAAAGCACTTTGCTTTTTTCAAACTTCTTTTTGTATTTCTTAAGCGCTTTGTCTATGTTTTCGCAATCTTTTGAATCGATGATAAGCATATATTGTATACCCCCTTTAAGGAATTTTAAGGGTGCAAATGTAGCATATATTTTAAATCGGGCAAAAAAATAAATGCTTACATGCACCAAAAAATTATTGCCCCTTTTGTTTGAACCAATTTTGATTGAATGACGAGAATGGAAGAAAATCCCGGTTCACGTCCCATTCACCCTGCGCCTTCCACTTTAAACCCTGCCAAAAGGAGGAAAAAGGAGGAATGAATTATTTCACACATCATTGATTTTTAATTAATTAATTAACATTTTAAACTCAGAACCACCAACCCACAACTAAATTCATTTTAACTCATCTACTCGCTAAATAGCCGTCCCTATCTTTCCGTTTGTCCTTGCTGTCCCTTTAGTCCCTAATGTCCTTTCCTACCCCGCCAAACCTGTTCATTAAAATCCCCACCGGGAGATTTTAGTGGCCGTAATAACGGGCGCAAAAGGAGGAATAAGGAGGAAACTATAACTTCACACATCAAATTGATTTTTAACCATTTATACTATATTCTCGACCCAAAATATTCAAAACCGCAGGCAAGTTCCTTTATTTCATCCAGGCTCTAAACCACCACCATCCCAACCTCATCATTTTGTCGGTTAACCCTTCCATACTTTGACAGTTCCTTCTCACCAAATTGCAAAATAACGAAGCCCAAAAACCCCAAACTGCCGCTTAAAGTCCCCCACCGGGAGGATTTAGGGGCCGTAACAACGGACGCAAAAGGAGGAAAAAGGAGGAACTTCAATCTTGATACATCAAATTGATAATCAATTATTTAAATAGCAAAACTATCAACTTTAACTTCACTTCACCCAACAATTCAATAAGCTATCCGGGTAATACCAACAAGCTACCCATAAATCAAATAACTAAAAACGCTCCCCTGCTTCCTTACGCCTTAAACCTTACGCCATTCACCTTCCCCCATCTATAAATATAAAAAGCCCCAAAGTGTCCGCTGTTTTCGACAACTTTATTTTTGCACATTTTTAAATCTCGGCAACAACTCCTTTCAACCGCCAAACCTTACCCGCGGTTGCAAATCGACGGTTCGTCGTCCGCACCCCTCCCCTCCATCCTCATTTTATCTTCAGCCTAACCCCCGCATAAAACATTCTGCCAAATGTTGGCCCCCACACCACAGAGGCGTCAAAATATTTGTTAAAAGGGTTGGCCGCATCAATTATCAGTTGCTTCTGGTAAAAGTTGTTCAGGTCTTCCACGCCAATATATACATCCCACAGTTTCAACGTTTTACTAACCTGTACACTCATAACAACATAGGCCGGGCTGTAATTTTGCCATTCGTATTCGGCCGGGTTGTCGCCCGAATATGGCAACCGCTTTTGCCCCACGGCCTGAACCGTATAATTAAATTGCCATTTTCCTGCTGTCTCATAACCCAGGCTGGCAAAAGCCCTTTGTTTGGCAACCAGCGGCCTTTGCAATAAGTCGCCGTGGTAGGTGGTTTTCACATCAAATAACCTGTATGCCAACCTTATGTCAACATGTTTCAGCACGTTGTAATTTACCTCCCCCTGCAAACTGTTTGAGTACGATTTACCCGAGAGGTTGTAAAAATTTATCGCAGTGGCGCTTTTATCCGCATCAATAACAACCTGGTTCACAAAATCTGTTCTAAAAAAATCTATCCCCGCAGTGCCGTCCCTTTCAAACAGTTTAAATTTCTGGTCTATGCTTATACCCTCGTTCCAGGCAATTTCAGGCTTTAATCCATAAGCGCCGTTTGCTGCATTTCCGGTTATGTTTATGGTTCTGCTGCTGGCAAGCCAGCCCAGGTTCTCCGCAAAAATATTGGCTGTGCGTTCACCCCGGCCGCCGCTAAAGCGGATGGTAGTATGGCTAAAAGGCTGGTAACGCGCATTCAGCCTCGGCGTAACAAAAGCCCCAAACAAATTATCATTGTCTGCCCGTACCCCCGCCACCATATTAAATTTTGGTGAGGCGTCCCACGTATATTCAAAAAAAGCGCCAGGTACAGTTTCACGCCGTTTATAGCTAATGCTGTTCAAATTTTCGTTGTAATTGTCATACACAAAACTTAGCCCCGTTCTAAATTTGTGGTTGGTGTTGCCAATAATGGATTGGTAAATTAGGTTAGCATAAATGTTTTGCTGCTTGCCATTATAGGTAGTAAGCCCAAAATAATCGTTTTGCCGGTGGCTGAACGCCGATACCTGTAAACCAATGCTTTTATATTTCTTTTCCGGGAAAATATAACCCATCTTGCCAAAAACTTCATACCGTTCAGTCTTTAACCCTAGCCCATAGCGGTTGGTAGTCAATTTATCAGTTGCAGGGTTAAAGCCCACCTGCCCGCCTGTTCTGTCATCCGCTAATGCCATAACGCCAACCTGCGCCATTAAGCCTTTATGGTCATCATACTGCCATCGGTTTTTAATGGCAAGCTGGTTTCCGCCAGGCAGGTCCCTAAAGCCATCATGGTTGCCGTCTATGTTTTTATTCGCCAAAATATCATCATGCACCAATAAAGCTGTGCTCCATTTATTGGATATTTTTTTTGAAACATCCAGGTTAACGTCTGTTTTACCAATATCATTTACATAGGCATTAAAAAACAGGCGCTCGCCTGTAAGCGGTTTCTTCTCTTCCACATTTATTTGCCCTGCAATGCTTTCATACCCGTTGGCTACGCTGCCTGTTCCTTTAGTAAGCTGAATGCTTTCTATCCACGGCCCGGGTATAAAGCTAAGGCCGCCTGAAGCGGCAATGCCCCTCGGGCCCGGCATATTCTCTACGGTCAGTTGGGTATAAATGCCAGCCAGGCCCAATAACTGTATTTGTTTGGTGCCGGTAACAGCGTCGTTATACGATACATCAACAGATGGGTTGGTTTCAAAACTCTCGCTAAGGTTGCAGCAGGCCGCTTTATACAATTCCTGCGTACCTATAACCTGTGTGCGCACAGGCGTTAATGCCGATGAATAGTACCCTCCTTTTCTTGAATAAACCGTTACATCTTTCAACTGCCTGCCGGTTGCCAAAACCACCCTCAGGTCTGTGCTTTCGCTAACCACCAGTGTATCTGTTTTGTATCCAGCATATGCAATAACCAGCCTGTTTTCGGTTGGCTGCCTTGCAATAACAAAAACGCCCGTACTGTCAGTAATAACACCTTGCCTGTTATCAAGCCAGTAAACCGAAGCATTGGCAAGCGGCGAAAAGCTGCCTTTGCTGTTTACTTCCAGCACTACCCCGTTAACGCTGTTTGCCAGCATAGCTCCCTGCCATTTAATACTGTCCAAACCCGTTTGTGGCATGTTAGTTTGCCTGTAATAGCAGCAAGGCGGCAGGGCGTTATAAGTCCCATCCCCTGCTTTTTTGTCCTGCGTGTCGTGCCCCGCATCTGCTATGCGTTGTTCAATTTTATACAGTGTTGTTTTTGCGGGGTTGTAAACAAGTAACAATACTTTAGTATCAATACCCCAGCTTGCCTGCGCAACGCCCTTACCTTTCGCAGCCCCTTCAATACGTTGTTTACATTGGTCGCATAAGCCGCTAACGTGTATGGAAACGGAGGTGTCTTTCGCAGTATTATGTTGTGCGCTTACATGCCCGGCAACCGCCAGCCATGCAGCAATAACTATCAGTAATTTCATATAATCCATTTACCGGTATTTTAATTTGGGAATTCCACCAATTAGTCTTGAAAAGTGTGTTATTCGCGCTCAACCTCGTCGGGCCCCTCTCTGCGAGGAGAGGGGGATCGGGGGTGAGGCCTTGGCAAAAAGTATTAACTAATGATTAATACCTTGGTTGGCGTATTACCGCACAGGAACACCCACAGGATTTGCCATCAGTTTCATTAGTATGTACCAGGATTGCTTTTTATCAGCGATAAATATTACATTACTGGTATGCATACAGCTTATGTTGACTGATTAAACTGGTAGAATAAATCTTACGATTTTGTTTAAATGAAACACACGCCCAATCAAATACGGTAAGCGCAGTTTTGTATATAAAGAGGAATTGACCACGACGAAAGCGGCGGCCCGTTAATAAGGTTATTATCTAAGTTTGACGCCTGCAAAAATGCGGCAGCATATTCTGTAGATAAAGTGATGTGATGCTCCAGCGAAAAGATGATATTACTATACCACGCCTGCAACACCTGTTCATGGCTGTCGTTTACTTTTACAACCGTTTGCGTGTGCTTGCAGCAGGCATCATCTTTTGGGCTTTGTTGTGTAAAAATAGCCGCCGACACGCCCGACGACTTTAACACCCCGCAACAATAAAACCGGCTAACACTTAACCCACAAACAGATGCCAGGTAAATGCACAGCAATAATATTGTTACAAGCTTTTTGATAAAGCAAAGATAGGGAGAGTGGGTGGGATAAGTTTATTTAGAGTAATTGCAAATAAACTAAAAGATAAAACCTGTTAGTAAGGACGAAGGGCTTTCCAAAAAACTTTATTCTTAGGAAAATCTATAAATTGGAATACTAAACAAATATTTTGGATTCATGATTATTGTTTAATCAACCGAACTTACATTATTTGTGAATCTGTCATTACAAATCAAAAAAATTCATAGATTTCAGATGATGAAGGTCAATTTTATAAATGATATAATCTTCGGATTCGGTGGTCCCAACCTGTGCCTTTTGGGAAATGAAGATGATTTTAAAACACTGGCACAACTGGTTTTGGATTTAACTGATCCAGGCAAGCCACGCAGCATTGAGTTAATAAAATTACTTCCATTTGAAAATGAGGGTATTTATAAAGAGATTATTTTTTGTTCAAACCCTGGCGCAGCAAATTTAGGCGCACTGAAAGATGGGAAATTAATTTTTGAACTTGATAGCAGGTATTGGGAAAGGTTATTTAAATTTTTTGTTCTAATGTCGTGGAATAAAGCAACATATTATTTAAATGCAGATGACAGTAGTTTAGAAGATTTGAAACTTGTACAGGAATGTAATTTTATTTGTAGTTCACAGTTTTGAAAGAGTGTCATTTAAAAACAAATGTAAACCTTTAAACAACCCTATATGACAGATAGCCAATTGGTAAATTTCATTATCAAAAAAAGAAGGTACCCGTTATCTTTTGATGACTATTCAAACTTTCTCATATCACTGTTTTCCCCTATGCTAATTGGTTTGGGGTGGGTAATGATCTATTTTCCCTATTGTAGGCGCGGTGATACTATATGGTTTCTATTTGGCGGTATTGCACTTATTCTTTTCGGGGTATACCTTGCGTATTTTACTATACTATGGTTAAAACAAAACATCACATTTTTCGTCATTAATAACACCCGTCAATTAGGCATTACTGAAATTGCTGCGATAGTTAAGGATAACTTTATTGTGGAGCGTATAAAGATTGAGAAGAGGCTGCACCGCGTAACGGCATTCACAAAATTGTTTTGGGGGCAAAAGATAATGATAGTACTTGATGGCCCTAATATTTTAGTAAACAGCAGAAGCACCAACGCAAAGCAAATATTAACCCTAAAAAAAGATGCAAATAATATAAAAAAGCTTCGCTTGCTTTTTGAAGGATAAAAGAGGCATTCTCGGCATGTCCTTACAGAAGCCCTGAAAGGGCGTAATCTGTTAGCGAAGAGCAACGCCCATCGAAAAGATATGGGTATATCCATAAGCCCTGTAAGGGCGTAATCAATTACAATACAATGCAACCCTTTGTGGGTTAGCACCAGGCTAAACTTTCATGAAGAACCCACATGCCAACAAAACCCAATCTCCTTACCTGCGCAAACGGCAAACCGGCATCCGAAAATTGGCGTTAAGAACTGCGAGGCAACCATTGAGCCTATTGAAAATATTTGTGCCGGGATAAAAATATACACCCCGCAAGCCCTGCAAGGGCGACATCTGTTAGCGATGGGCAACGCCCATCGAAAAGATGTGGCGTATATCCTATAAGCCCTGAAGGGGCATAATCAATTACAATACAATGCAACCCTTTCGGGGTTAGCACCAGGCTAAACTTTCATGCAGAGCCCACGCATCAACAAAACCCAATCTCCGCACCGTGCAAACAGCAAACCGGCATCCGAAAATTGGCGTTAAGAACTGCGAAGCAATCATTGAGCCTATTGAAAATATTTGTGCCGGGATAAAAATATACACCCCGCAAGCCCTGCAAGGGCGACATCTGTTAGCGATGGGCAACGCCCATCGAAAAGATGTGGCGTATACCCTATAAGCCCTGAAGGGGCATAATCAATTACAATACAATGCAACATTTTGGGGGTTAGCACCAGGCTAAACTTTCATGCAAAGTATCCACATCAACAAACTCCAATCTCCGCACCGTGCAAACGGCAAACCGGCATCCGAAAAAAGACGTTAAGAAAATTTGTTTTTTGAGCGTTAAAAAATGAAATCCGGCTACCGCAGTACAATTATATTCTTAGTACAAAAGTTCTGCTGTATTATGGCTTTGCCATGGGCTTGAACTATTTCATTTTCGCTCGAAAAGCAAATTTTTAGCTCTTTTTTCGGGAGCCTTGATTTTTTTGTTTCTTTTTTTATCAAGAAAAAAAGAAAAGCAAAACATAATCTTCGCTAATATCATTCCCAATAAAGCCGCACAGCAACATACAATTCCCTAAAATCCCTTTAATCTCTTTACTTTTTCCCTTAGCTTTAAACCCAAAATAAAAACCTATGGGATTGTTTGACTTTATAAAAGGCGAGTTTATTGAAGTGATCGACTGGGTTGACGATACCAGCGATACCGTAATTTATAAGTTCCAGGACAAAGGCAATAAAATAAAAAATGGCGCACAACTAACGGTGCGGGAATCGCAACTGGCCATCATGATGAACGAGGGCGAGTTTGGCGACATTTATATACCCGGCCGCCACGAGCTTACTACGGCCAATATGCCCGTTACCACTACGCTAAAGTCGTGGAAGTACCTGTTTAACTCGCCCTTTAAGGTGGATATTTATTTTATAAGCACCAAACAGTTTACCAACTTAAAATGGGGTACCACCAACCCCGTTATAGTGCGCGATCCCGAGTTTAAACAGGTAAGGCTGCGTTCATTCGGCACATACACCATGCGCGTTATCGATCCCAAAAAATTCATAACCCAGTTTGCGGGCACCAAAAGCTGGGTGGGCGTAGATGAAGTGAGCGAACAGTTGCGCAATACCATTACCAGCAAGCTGGCTGAAGGCCTGGCCGAGGCAGGTATATCGGTGCTTGACCTTGCAGCTAATTTTACCGAAATAGGCGAAAAACTAAAACCTGTTTTCCAGGCTGAGTTTGAAACCTGGGGTATTGAATTGGGCAAGTTTTATATTGAGAATGTCACCCTGCCTGAAGAGGTGGAAAAAATGCTGGATAAAACCACGGAGCTTAACATGATGAGCGGCCAGCTTAACCAGTTTAACCAGATGCAGGGCGGTATTGCCATTGAAAAAATGGCCGATAACCCGGGTGCTGCCAACACAGCAGGTATTGGTGCAGGCGTAATACTTACCAACCTTATGCAGCCTCAAAATAATGCCTCGCCAATGGCTGCCGCCGCGCCACCTGCTGAAGACAAGCAAAAACTGGTTGACCTGCTTAAGCAACTGGGCGAACTAAAGGCCGCGGGCATTTTGACCGACGATGAGTTTAACAAAAAGAAAGCTGATATTTTAGCCAAGTTATAATTGAATGGAACAAACTACAACCCCAAATAGCGGCATACAGCTTTTTGCGTGCCCCGGCTGTAATGCGCAAATGCATTTTAACCCTAAGCTGCAGCAGCTTGAGTGCGACCATTGCGGTACGCATGTGCCTATTGACAGCAGCACCGACCATATAAAAGAAAACAGCCTGCGCCAGCAAATACAGGATGCCGGCGGCGACCCCACAGTTACCGTTGAGCAGCTAATTTATAAATGCAACCGCTGCGGGGCACAGGCAGTAATAACTACAGATACAGCTACCTATACCTGCGCCTTTTGCAATTACGAAATGGTAAACCCTGTTGCTTATAAAACAAGGGTTATTCAGCCATCGGCCATGGTGCCTTTTAAAATTGACCGGCCGCAAAGCGATAGTATTTTTAAAACCTGGCTAGGCAGGGGTATTTGGGCGCCGAACGATCTTAAAAAGTTTGCCAGGGAAGACAGCCTGCATGGCATATACCTGCCCTTTTGGACATACGATGCCGAAACAAGCAGCGACTGGACAGGTTATGGCGGCCGTTATTATTACACCACCGAGGTGTATACCGATAGTAGCGGCAACAAGCAAACAAGGCAGGTGCAGCATACGGAATGGATCTATCGCAGCGGTACTTACAATCACTTTTTTGACGACATATTAATTGGCGGCGCAACAGAGCTTAGCCAAAGTGAATACGAAACCATCTTCCCTTTCAATTTGGACGAGCTGGTAAATTTTGATGCAAAATACATATCAGGCTGGGAAGCTGATGTGTATGATGTTACCGTTAATGACGGGTACGAAAAAGCCGAAGCCATAATGGCTCGTGCCATTCGCGAAGCCTGCGAGCAAGAATGCCGTATTGATACCTATAAAGATGTAAGCATAGGCACAACTTATGCTAACCAAAGCTATAAGCACATATTACTGCCTGTTTGGTTGTGCACCTACATGTACAAGCAGGCAAAATACAGCTTCATCATCAACGGCCAAACCGGCAAAATTTATGGTAAAAAACCGGTATCAGCAGTTAAAGTAGTAATAGCAGTATTACTGGCATTAATTATAATAATAGCCATTATATATTTCGCGCAACAGCGGCATAGTACGAATTATTAAAAAAGCAGTTGTTTGAATATGATGGTTAAAAATATTTACGTACAAATAAATTAAGCGGTCTTTTCCTCCAATCCCGGAGGGATTGAATTTGAATAGGCGTATAAGGGTAGCCCCGGTGGGGCAAGGAAAATTTCATGAATGTTTTATTCTATAAACGGGTAGCGCCTGTGGCGCATATCATAGCGCAATATCATCTTAGCAAAAGATTTATTATTTTTCCATAATATGCCCGGCGGGGCTACCTGTTTGTAGCATAATAAGCAAAACGGCTTACATGCCCCATAGGGGCAACCCAATTAAAACTCGCTTGAACCGTTTTAAACACGCTTTAATAAAATCCCCTAAAATTTCGGGCAGGGCAGCCCTTTGCTTCCGGCAGGTTTTACAATGTAAATGATAGATAGTTCAATACCGCCCCGGCTTTGGGAAGCGGTTTTAAGGCTTGATGTATTAATGTCGTACGTAGTGCCCAGTCTAAACTGGCCATATTCAAGGCCAATATAAGGTATAAGCGCATCCCCAAACCTTATCCATGCGCCGGCATAAAAGTTTATAGGGCCGTCTTCATCGTCTTTAACAGGCAATTCAAAAGCGCCGCCCAATAAAGTTTCGTGGGCGCCCGCCTGGGTGCTGTATAAGGCGTTAAGGTGCAGCGTTACCCTGTCGCTTAACGGAAAATAGCCACCCCCATGTATTGTAAGGCGCGGGCTTAACAAAAAGTATCCCGTATCAGTAAACTGCAGCCTGTACCTGTTTATGTGGTAAACGCTGGCGCCAACATACCAATTGTCTTTATCGCTGTTGCTGGTAGTAAAAAGCACGCCGCCGTTAAGGTCAAAATAATTTGCTTTAAGCTGGCTGGTACCAAAAGTTTCGTTGGTAACGCCGGTAAAGCCAAGCGGGGTAAGCTGGTCGCCAAACTTTAAGTTGGCAGTATTAATAAGCATATTACTGTAAGTAGCCTGGAAGCCGGCCCCTATTTGGGTATAGCCATCCTCGTCAAGGCCCTTGTGAAAAGCGGTTGAAACCGAAAAATAGTTGAACGATACTGCCCCGGCAGCGCTTTTGTCGCTGTAGCCCATAAAGCCAAGCCCCCAGGTATCCCGGTAAGATATCTTGTTCTTTAACAGCGGAAAATCAACTGATGCGGTGCCTGTTTCATAAGCATGGTCAATGGTAGGCCACTGGTTACGGTAATTGGCGGCAAGGCGAAAATTACCGTCAAATTTACCGGTAAATGCGGGATTCAGGGTTAGCGGCGAGGAATAGAACTGAGAAAAATGTGGGTCCTGCGCTATACAACTTCCTGCATACAACACTGTCAACATCAAAAAGAATACTCTCATTCTGCAGTTTTTGGAAAATCTAAAGTAGATAATTATATGATACGTTTTGTAAAAAAAAGTACTTGTAACCCGTTTTTAACCTGTATAATTTTTCCCCATTGCCTGCACTGCTGCGTTAACATGTATCTTTTTCGAAAACGTAAGTACGTATTAATTATTGTTACAGCAGGCAAACACAGCCGCCAATTGCACTTATGACCCGACGAACGCGATAAATGTTGCCTGGTTTAAGGGAAATTTCTGATTTCGATATATTGAGATATTGGGATTTATTGGAACAACATTTCGCCATCAATCCCTAAATCTCAAAATACGCCAATCAGTAATAGTAAAATGTATGTAAATAGCTCGCCTCATTAAAATCACCAAATCTCTAAATATCGAAATCAGCAATCACCCAAACCGCTTTACCTTCGCACCAGCTAAATAATAACTATGGTCTACCGGGTAATAGGCATAATGAGCGGATCTTCTTTAGATGGACTGGATATTGCTTTTGTTGAACTGGACGATAGCGGCGGCAAATGGGCCTATACCATTAGGCAGGCAGACTGTATGCCTTACACTGATGAATGGCTGCAAAAACTACAGGCCGCAAAACAATTAAATGCTTTTGATTACCTGGCCTTGCATGCGGAATATGGACGGTACATTGGCAACACCGTCAACAACTTTATTGAGGCGCATGGCCTGCACCACCAGGTGCAGCTTATAGCCAGCCACGGGCATACGGTATTTCACGCACCTGCGCTTAAAATGACTGCACAACTGGGCGATGGTGCAACCATTGCTGCTGTTACGGGCATAAACGTGGTGAGCGACCTTAGGGCCATTGATGTTGCCCTTGGCGGACAAGGTGCCCCTATTGTGCCTATGGGTGAAAAATTATTATGGAATGATACCAGCTACTTCTTAAATATTGGCGGTATTGCCAATGCATCATTTAAAAAAGGCGATGCATTTATAGCTTTTGATGTTTGCCCCGCCAACAGGGTGCTTAATATGCTGGCACAGCTTGCCGGCAAGCCTTTTGATGAAGGTGGCAACCTGGCCAAAGCTGGCGAAACCGATATTGAGTTATTGGTAAAACTTAACCGGCAGGAATATTACCGGCAGGATCCGCCAAAAGCCCTGGCTAATGAGTTTGGCACAGATGTTTTATACCCATTAATACAGGAAGCAGGCCTGCCCGTTGAAGACGCTATAAGAACTTATACTGAGCATATAGCCGAGCAAATAACAGGAAGCTTTTACGACATGGATGCCCGTGATGGCAAGCTGTTGGTAACAGGCGGCGGCGCATTCAACGGTTTTTTGATTGAGCGCCTGCAAAGCATGCTGGCGGCATTAAATATTGAAGTAATAGTACCCGAGCCAAATGTGGTGCAGTACAAAGAGGCCATTGTAATGGCTTTACTTGGCTTGTTGCGATGGCGCGAAGAAAACACAGTAATGAGCAGCGTTACCGGTGCAACACGCGATAGCATAGGCGGCGCCGTATGGATGGGGTTAGAAGCATGACTCGATTGGAGATTGGCGATTGCAGATTTTAGATCGTATTGAAGCGGGGTACGACGTTTTCAAATTTTCAAATTAACTAATTTTCAAATTACCAGGTGTTGAAGATCATAAAAGAAATAGTTGGCAGAATATGGGCGCTGTGGGCGATCGTCATTTTTTTAGCGCCTATGCTTGTATTTATATGGTTTTACCTTATTTGTTTTTTGTTGCCCGAACCGGCAGCCTCAAAATGGCACAGGGCGGTATCGCGGGTATGGATGAATATTTTCCTGCCGCTTGCAGGCTGTCCGTTAAAAGTTACGGGTAAACAGCATTTTAAAAAAGGCAGCAATTATGTGGTGGTGTGTAACCATAACAGCCTGCTTGATGTGCCGGCCACTACGCCTTTTATGCCCAATGCCAACAAAACCATTGCTAAAAAAAGTTTTACAAAAATTCCTTTGTTTGGGTGGATATACCGGGCAGGCTCAGTACTGGTTGACCGTAACAGTGATAAAAGCCGCCGCGAGAGTTATGACCAAATGAAGAAAACATTGGCTATTGGCCTTGATATGGTAATATACCCCGAAGGTACCCGCAACAGAACGGGCGACCCGTTAAAAAGCTTTTACGATGGCGCCTTTCGCCTGGCGGTTGATACCGGTAAGCCTATAATGCCGGTTGTGCTGTTCAACACAAAAAAGGTACTGCCGGCAAACAAAATATTTTATATGATGCCCCACCGCCTGCACATGGATATTCTTGAACCCGTAACCACCCAGGGCCTTACCCATGCACAACTGAAGGAAAAAGTATTTAAGATTATGTGGAACTATTATGATGCTAACAAATAAGCTATAGCAAATTCTTCTTTTCTCATAAATATTAGTTCAAATGTTGTTATAGAGCTTACCATAATTGCAATATAATTTATAAAACCCGCACCTGTGCAAACTGCTGCCGGCATCCTAAAAATGGCGTTAAAAAAATTATTGCCTGAGGCTTTAAAAAATGAAATCCGTGCACAGGTGTCAGGATATATTCTTTGCTTAAAAGTCACCCGAATGCCCGCTATGTTCAAATGTTGTGACTATTTCATTTTAGACTCAAGCAATAATTTTTAGTCCATTTTTAGGGAGCCGTGTCTTTTTTGCAACTTTTTTTGACCAGAAAAAAAGTTGGTATAACATAATCTTCGCTTAAAACTACCATGCCGGTTCCGTTTAAGAACTTTGACAGTAAGACATTAGCAATAACTTTCTTTAAATAAACAGTATTGGCCTAAAGGCTTAGGTTATCAAAAATCATTAGTGTTAGCTTTAGCCCGAGTCTTCTGACAAAGTATTTCCAGGTGATAAAACATCTGTAAGCGGCTTCCTGTAGCCTTTGCATTTTTGCCAGCCTTTTACGGGTGCTTATAATAAGCCAGGTTTATCAGCATGGCCTGCAGGTCCCAAAAAAAGTGGCAAAACATTAATACCCTTATGTTCCTGAATTTGTAGTAATGTATGGCAAACACACAACCTATAAACAAGGGCCCTATTACCTGGTTTACAGTGCCATAGCCTATATGCAGTATGGCAAACAAGAAGGAAGAAACCCCAATGGTTATAAAAGGGTTATTAAACAATAGTTGCAGGCGGGGCATCATGTAACCCCTAAACACAAACTCCTCGGTAGCGCCTGCGGTAATGCAGGTAAACAGCATTAAAGGTATATCGTGCCTGAATATTTCCAGCACCTGTAAAAAGCGTTTTGATGTGCTGCTTAAGTGCATTACTTTAAGTATAATGGCTATCATAATTGAACCAATATAAATGGTAACTATAATAGCTATAAACGAGAGCAGGTAAAACCAAATGTTCTGCCGGCTTTCTTTCCATAATAAAAAAGGCTGTTTTTCAACTTTTACAACATACGCGAGCAAAACAGCGAGCCCCGCCCAAAATGAAAATCGTGAAAACCAGTAAGTAGGCTCTTTACCAAGCTGCAGCAACCTGGCAATAAAAGGCACCAGCAACAGTATGGCAAAAAATAAAACAAAAGCTAATATTACACCTGTAAGCAATTTTTTGCGGGAAAGGGCCGGCATTAATTCATCCATCAGGAAAACTGGTTTTAATGAAGATAGGGTAAAATAGTATTAATACAATGGAACGCCCGGCCATCAGGGCGTTCCATTGTATTTTCGTTATGGGAAACCCCGGTTTCCCCCGCAGGAGAACATATATTTTGCGGCATCATGCAGCAACGAACCAAAGCGCACAATTCTATAAGGCAATTAGATATTACACCAACGCTTAACTTGTTTTACTAACTTTATTATTATCACCACTTATTAAAGCCATTTTTTTAACTTACCTAAAAATTAACCTGTATGCAGTCCCGCCGCCGCTTTTTACGCAATATGTCTGCCTCTGCTATGGCATTGCCTTTTTTACCTTTATATAGCAAGGCTTCTATCAAAAACATGCACATGCCGCAAGGCAAAACATTACGTGTTGCCATAATGGGCTTAGGCGGTTACGGCACCCGCGTTGCCGACGCTATGAAAGATTGCAAACGGGCAAAGCTGGTGGGCGTTATTAGCGGTACACCATCAAAAATAACAGCATGGCAAAGTAAGTATGATATACCTGCGAAAAACTGTTACAATTACGACAACTTTGATAACATAAAAGATAACCCCGACATTGATGCTGTTTATGTAATTACCCCCAATGGCCTGCATAAAGACCATGCCATACGTGTAGCCAAAGCAGGTAAGCATGTAATAAGCGAAAAGCCCATGGCTGTTAATGCTAAAGAAGGCCAGGAAATGGTAGATGCCTGCAAAAAAGCAAACGTAAAATTATTGGTAGGCTACCGCATGCATTTTGAGCCTAAAACGCTGGAGATAATAAGACAGCGCAATGCCGGCGACTTTGGCAAAGTGCTTTTCTTCCAGGGCTTGTCCGGTTTTATTATTGGCGACCCAACACAGTGGCGGTTAAATAAAAAACTGGCCGGCGGCGGCTCAATGATGGATATTGGTATATACTCAATAAACGGCAGCCGGTATATGATTGGTGATGACCCCATTTGGGTTACAGCCCAGGAAACAAAAACCAATCCCGAAAAGTTTAAAGAAGGTGTTGATGAAACAATACAGTTTCAGTTAGGTTTTCCGGGTGGCGCTGTAGCGTCGTGTTTATCAACATACAGCCTGAACAATCTCGACAGGTTTTTCTTAAACGGAACAAATGGTTATGCTGAACTCTACCCCGCAACAGGTTATGGCCCTATTGAAGGCCAAACCAGCAAAGGGCCTTTAAACTTTCCGCATGTTACACATCAAACTGTGCAAATGGACGAAATGGCTGCATTGCTGTTCGACGGCAAGCAGCCAGTAGTACCTGTTGACGGCGAAGAAGCTGTAAAAGACCTGAAAATTGTTGATGCTATTTATGAGGCATGCCGCACGGGCAAAAAGATTGATTTGAAGTTATAACTAAAAAGCCGCCTGAAGTTTAGGTGGCTTTTTAGTTATGCACAAGTTTTATTAGTGCTAAAAATTATTTTTGGAGGAGTGTTGACATGTATCAGGAAAAGCTACCCTTTCAACCACTCGCGCGACATTTTCATTACTTCTTCATGTGGAATTGTCTGGCCTTCCCTGGCCTGCTTACGCGAATGCTCAAGCCTTTCCAGTTGCTTGGGCGTAAGCAGATCAAGTATATCAGGCTGCTCAGTGGCATAAGCTGCGGCGGCATCATTTAGTATATTCAGCGTATCCTCATCGTCAATAAGGTCAATATAACTGTGTAACTGCTTTTTTAATTCTTCAACGGCCATCACGGTTCTGTTTTACATAAAATTACAAAATCACCCCGGGTTTTCAAACCTTTGCCAAATATTTCCCCTTCAACACTCTTTACCGGTCAACTACTCAACCAATCAACTATTCATTACTACTTCCGGTCTTCCCGACTCCCGGTCTTTCCGACTTCCCGACTTACTTCACATACTCCTTATCCAAAAACAAATAACGTGCGCGGTTTGCTTCCGGCTCAAGCCGAGTATTAACATCTATCACCATTTGTTTTGAATCCGCGCCGTTTGTTATAGGCGTCCACTTGGGTAAGGTTGTCCCGTTGGGGTTACCTGTCTTTATAAAGTTGGCAAAATATTGTTCCATTATTGCAGATACTTTATAGTCATCATCAGTCCACGAAAAAACTTTATCGTAATGCAGGTTACCTAAAGCATACTCAATTTCTGATGCATGCGATGCGCCGTTGTAAGGTGGCGGCATTTTATTGTTTGCATTGTTGCTGTTGGGTACAGCAGGCCTGTTTCTTGAAAATATATAGGTGTACACCGGCTTGCCGCCTGTTTTAGCAGAAAGGTCTGCCCACTTCCACGTGCTGTACACTATAAACCGGTCGCTGGCAAGCTCTGTAGCTGATCGTATAACATCATCCTGTGTGGCATTAGGGTATAATTTAAGCACCTCATCAGCTTTGTCCTTATAAAGTGTTTTAAGTTTTTTTACAAAGTTTTCAGGTGTTGGCATATCACCCCACATTAAAGCCTGGTAAGGCACCTCGGCTGAGTTCCAGCCTGCCAGCAAAGGCACATGTGCCTGTTCGCCTGCCGCATAAATTTCAGCAGGTGTTTTTGGTAAAAAGTAGCCGTCTACAGTGGCAGCGGTTCTAAATGCACCGGGCTTTGATGCTGAATCAAGCAACTCCTGCGCACTTATGGCACGCAAGTCAGCCAGGGTGTTTTTACCTGCCCTTTTGCCAAATGCAACACCACCGGCCTCGCCTTCCGCAAGGGTTATAGGCGCCAGTGTAGGGTTTATCATACCACCACTCTCCCCTATCGCTCCGGCAATAAGGTTTTTCGATAATGGCGAAGCCATTTGCGCGCATACTGAAATTGAGCCGGCCGATTCACCTGCTATGGTAACTCTTTTTGGGTCGCCGCCAAAGGCAGCTATATTTGCCTGCACCCAACGCAGGGCAGCATTCTGGTCCAGCAAGCCATAGTTGCCTGATGCATGGTTGGGCGATTCTTTGGTAAGTTCAGGGTGCGCAAAAAAACCAAATATGCCCAGCCTGTAGTTAACCGTTACAGCCACAATGCCTTTACGGGCAAGGCTTGCGCCATCGTAACGGTATTCGCTGCCATCGCCGGCCACATAGCCGCCGCCATAAAAATAAACCAGCACAGGCAGTTTTTCTTTGGCTGCTTTGGCGGGTGTCCAAACGTTCAGGTAAAGGCAGTCTTCACTGGTACCATCTGCACGAAAAACCATATCGCTAAAAACATTGCCCTGCATAGCCCTTGCCCTAAAATGGTCTGCCTTGTAAACGCCGTTCCAGTTTTTAACTGGTTGTGGTTCTTTCCACCTTAGCCCGCCAACAGGCGGTTGCCCAAAAGGCAGGCCCATAAAAACATTCAGGCCGCTGTCTGCAACGCCTTCAGCAACACCATTAACCGTGGTAACACGCGGCGCTTGTGCAATAGCCGTTACAGCGCTAAATAAAAGGGGGAAAAAGAAAAATCTATTTTTCATATTTAACTGTTTTAGCAATCATTGCATGAAAATAGTTTATTATTGTAACAAGTTGTTACAATAATAAAAATATTTCGGCAAACAAGCTGAAATTGGTGGTTATTTGTGTACAATATAAATATGGCAAAACGTATTATTACCGAGGCCGATAAAGATGGCAAAGGATTTATACACAGCCTTGCAATAGACGCTGTTATTTTTGGTTTTCATGAAAACCAGTTGAAGGTGCTTTTGCTTGAATACAAAAGCACAGGGCTTTTTGCATTACCGGGCGGTTTTATAAAAGACAGGGAAAATTTAAACGATGCCGCCTCCAGTGTAGTGTTCAGGCGTACCGGCCTGCGCAATATTTACCTTGAGCAGTTTTATACTTTTGGCAACTACAGCCGCTACGACCCTGCGCCCATGAAGGCTATTTTAAAAGCCAAAAAAACACCTGCACCTGCCAGCCACTGGCTGTTGCAGCGTTTTATAACTGTGGGTTATTACGCGCTGGTTGATTTTACCAAAGCTATACCAACGCCTGATGCAATAAGCGATAGCTGTAAATGGTATGATTTAAATGAGCTGCCTGCCCTAATGCAGGACCATAACCTTATTATAGCAAAAGCGCTTGAAACGCTGCGGGTAAGCCTTGACCAAAAACTTACCGGTTTTAACCTGCTGTCAGCAGAATTTACTATGGGTGAATTACAAAGCGTATACGAAACAATATTGGGTAAAAAAATGTTGCGTGCCGCTTTTCAGCGAAAGATGCTTAGCCTGGGCATATTAGAATTGGTTGCAAAAAAAATGACAGGCAAAGCACATAAGGCCCCGTATGTATATAGGTTTATAAAGAATAATGTATGACCTTTAGGCACAAGATAAAACACGTAAGATGATGTTTGTTTTTATGTTTAGCTTGCTAAACCCTGTATTATTGGCCCTTTTTTGCAGAAGGTTGCTTAATAATAAAAAAACGTGGCTGATAATTGTGTGTATTTATACAATCCTCGGCTTAACAGGTGTTTTTATTGCCCTTTATGGTAAAAGCATAACTGATAACAACTTTTATATTTCTTTAATTATTCCTGCCTGCTCAATCATTATTTACAGAGTCTTATTAATGGTCTTTAAATATAAATTTGAGAGGCTTCCGCTTGATACTGCAATTGACCGGCAAAGCGGTTTATTCTGGGACAAAGCATTTAATGTTATTTTCGTTTTGATTGGCATCTTTGGCCCTATGGTGGGCGCGCTTATTTTGTCCGGTATATTAAAGTAGGTGGTTTGTTGTATTTCTGTTATTTCGTTTGCAACGCGAGAAATAACTTAGCAAATAAAACAAGCCGACACAACTCCCGGTTATAACAGCACATATTTTAAAATCTTTATATTATTCAATACCGACAACATGAAAATTGCAACCCTATTATTAACTTTCTTATTTATTACATTAGGCTATTGTCAAAAAGGTATTGGCTTTTTAAAGGCAGGCGTTGGCAGAATTTACATAAAGGATATTGAATATGCCACTCAGCCTCCAGCTATTTTACCGGCAAATGTCTATTTCGAAATTTTAACTACTGATTCTTCAAAGTTTAAAATTATGGCCGTATGCAAACCCCCCTGTCATACGGGGTTTGCAGCCCCCTGCCGAAACAGCTACACTACTTTTGTAGACTCATCATGTATAATTCAATTTAACAATTTGCCGCTAGCTGAAAAGAGAACGCGAATAACAACCGCACTCGACTATTACACAGCAGTATTAAAAACAAAACCAGTTAATACATCAAAATTTGAACTTGCGGAAGAAACCATCTATGAACCCATAAGGGAAGAGTTTGTAAAATATTGGCTTACATGGAAAGATGACGGCCTTTTATCCAAATGGTTTAATATGTTGTATTATGACGACGGTTCCGCAGATGAAATGCAAAGCACAATAGTTGCTAAATTGTTTTGCGAGGGTACAGATGATTTTATGTCAACCTTATTAAAACAGCCTAAGAAAATTAAAGACTATATTGTGTATCGCCTTGCTGATTATGCCTTTGAATACTATGCAGTCCATTATTTCCCCCTTGATGGACAAACAGAGAACCGGGTTACCCAGTTTATTAAGTTACGCGACAGCAGATTGATGTCTCTGCATTAAGATCATAGCCAAGCCTTATCTACATTTTTATAAACTCTGTGTCAAACTTTGTAAATTACACGCATAAACATTGTTGTAACCCAATAATACCAGGCTACCACCATAACTATATGCGTTTTGTTTGCTGCACAATAATTGCCCTTTTGCCTTTACTGTTGCCGGCCCAAAAGCAGCCTGCTGCCACACCTGTACCGCAGGAAAGTATTTATTTTAGCAAGCCCGAAGCCTTACAAACTGCAGGGGTAAAATGGGTTACCGATGTTTACAGGGATAGCAGGGGCCTTACCTGGTTTGCTACAGATAACGGCTTGTTTAGGTTTGACGGCACAAACATATTATACACCAAACATACGGTTGACGACTCCCTAACGCTGCCATACAACGAGGTGCGCAGTGTAACAGAAGACAAAGAAGGCAATATGTGGGTAGGCACTGTTAAAGGTGCTGTTATGATGGATGCTAACACACTGGCCTGCACGCTGCTTAAACAGGATAATGGCTATTCACCGGGATATAAGTTTAATTTTTTTACTGATGAGCAGGACAATGTTTGGGCTGCAACAGATGCAGGGCTGTATAAAGGAGACCGGCAAAAAAAAATAATTCATTTGGTGTGGAACGGAAAACCGCAGGATAATGATGACAAAAGGGCCGTTACCTCTGTTGCGTCATATAGTAAAGATGAACTGGTATGCGGCAGCCTTGGCGATGTAGTACTTATAAACAAACATAATTTTTCCTATCGCAGGTTTCCACTGGGCACAGGTAATAGCCCTATAGATGTAACGGTAACATACGTTGATGCCCAAAAAAACATTTGGATAGGCACATGGGGCTCGGGCATTTTTTATTTTGATAAGGCCGCGCAGGCTTTTAAGCCATTTGAGTGGCAGGCTAATATTCCTGTAAATGCACGCTCAATTGTTAGAAGCGTATTAAAAGTATTTGTTAACGGCAGGTATTTTTTATACATCGGCACTACTGATGGCCTTATAAAGGCGCCGCTTATGCAGGATGGCGTTACACCTGTGCAAAACAGCCAGCAGATTTTTATGCATACACCTGATACGGAGAGCAGTATACCCGCAGGTGAGATAAACAGCCTGGTGCCTGATGAGAACAATAATTTATGGATAGGCAGCAGCGGCGATGTTGGCATTGCACGCATAGCGCTTAACGAAAGCCCGCTGCACACGCTGCCCATAAACCACGGCGGCACTATAAGAGAGATCAGCAATTTAAACATAGATGGTAAAAAATACTATTCGGTATCCAGTTGGCACGGCGAAAAAAACGGCCTTACTTTGCTTGACGAAAACCTGGATGTGGTAAAAACGTTTGACAGGTTGCCCTACGATGCAGACCACGATGGCGCTAACGTGTCGTCCGTAGGTACTGACAGCTTGGGCCGCCTTTGGATATCTTCATGGAAAGGCATTACCGTAATGGATAAAAACTTCCGGGTAGTTAAAGTGTTTGACCACCGCACCAAAGGCCGGGATACTTTGTACAGGGAAAAAAACAATGCCCTTTTAATAAGTAACGATACTGTTTGGGTTGCCATTTATAAAAGGGGCATTGATTTATTTACTACCGGTTTTAAACGGCTTAAACATTATAACGGCAACGAAAACGGCCTGCATGAAGACCTGGTTTGGAGATTTTTTCGTGCAAAAAATGGAAAAATATGGTTGCTGGGCAATGCTTTTTTGTATGAATACGATGCCGCAAAAGACAAGTTTATAGCCCACTATTTTTCAAAAGACAGCGCTGCCTTCGGGCCGGTTGATATAACTGAAAAGAAAGATGGCAGCCTGTTGATAGCTTCGGCCACCGGGCTAATACATTTTAACCCCGCTACAGGCCAAAGCAGCTACATACGCAGCCCCCTGCTTGATAAGGAAGATTTTGTAAACTCGGTTACAGTTGATGATAGTGATAATGCATGGTTTTTAACTGACGAGCACCTTGTACACTATAATTTTGGCACCAATATATTTACCCTGTACGGCCGGCAGGATGGCTTTGATATACAGGATGGCATGTACCAGTTAAAGTATGTTGGCAACAATAAGCTGTTAATAGGCCAAAACAGCAAACTGGTTGTTTTTACCCCGCCGCAGTCGGCAAAAAAATACAGGGTGCCCGGCTTGCTGGTAACGGGCGTGTATGTTAACGATAGCCTTGTAAACGCCAGCCTGCCAAAAGCGCTTAGCCTGCACTACAACCAAAACAAAATAAACATTGCATTTGCCTGTGTTAATTACAGCCGGCCTGAACAAAACATTTTTGCATACCGCTTAAAAAATGCCGACACAGCCTGGACGTACACACGTGTTGGCAATGTTACCTATGCCAACTTATCACCCGGCCACTACGTTTTTGAAGTTAAGGCAGCCAATTATGCACGTGTGTGGAGCAAGATCAATTCTTTTCAAATAAATATAAGCCCGCCTTTTTGGCAAAGCTGGTGGTTTAGGTTGCTGTTGTTTGGGCTTGCTGCAACAGGCACTTATATTGTGTTTAAATGGCGCGTTGGCAATATACGTAAAGAGGAAAAAATTAAAACAGACCTTAACCGTAAAATGGCCGAGCTTGAAATGAAGGCTTTGCGTGCACAAATGAACCCGCACTTTGTATTCAACTCATTAAGCTCAATACAGGAAAGCATAGTAACCGGCAAAACAGATGCTGCATCAAAATACCTGTCAAAGTTTTCAAAACTTATCCGTCTTATACTTGAAAATTCAGGCAAGCAATTTATTTCTTTAAAAACAGAGATAGATTCGCTAACATTATACCTTGAACTTGAATCATTCAGGTTTGAAAACTTTACATACACTTTTTCGATAGACCCGCAGATAGACGCAAATTTTACCATGATACCCAGTATGGTTATTCAGCCTTTTATTGAAAATGCGTTAAAGCACGGCCTGTCGAAAAAGAAAAACGATAAGCATTTAAAGATTGATATACGCATGGAGCATGGGCGCCTGGCAGCTATTGTTGAAGACAATGGTGTAGGCCGCGCAATTGCGGCACAGGTTAAAACACTTGAACGGAAAGACCACCACAGCATGGGTATTAAAATAACAGAGGAGCGCCTGCAACTGCTGGGTGAACAAAATGGTGCCGCTGCCCAAATTACCGACCTGTTCGACAGGGAGGGCAACGCCGCAGGCACGTTGGTTAAAATAATTTTACCGGTTGAAAATTGACACAATGATAAAAGCAGTTATTATAGATGATGAAAAAAAATGTATTTCGCTGTTGAAGCATTTGATTGAGAACCATTGTGCTGATATAAGCGTTGTTGCCGAGGCTGAAAATGCGGCACAGGGCATACAGGCTATACAAACCCACAAGCCCGACCTTGTTTTTTTGGACATTGAAATGCCTGACAAAACAGGCTTTGAACTGCTTAACAGCGTACCCGACCCAAAGTTTGATATTATTTTTACGACGGCTTACAACCATTACGCCATTAAAGCCATACGTTTTAGCGCCCTGGATTATTTATTGAAACCTGTTGATCTTGATGAATTGAAAAGCGCCGTAGCCCGTGCATACAAAAAGCACAATAAGAAAGACCATAAAGAAAGCGTTGAAACGCTGATGCACAATGTACGCTCTCCGCAACACAATTTTTCACGCATATCATTGTCAACACAGGATGGCCTGGTAATACTGCATGTTGATGAAATAGTATACTGCGAGGCATCCGGCACTTACACTTTATTCTTCCTGAAAAATAAAGAGAAGATAATTGTATCAAAAACGTTGAAGGAATATGAGGAACTTTTAAAAGATCATCATTTTCTGCGGGTGCATAATTCATTTCTTATAAACCTAAATGAGGTAAAAAAATATATAAAAGGTGATGGTGGCTCAGTTATAATGAGCAATGGCAATGAAGTATTTGTATCAAAACGCCGCAAGGAAGAATTTTTAACCGCGCTCAATTCCTGACCGCATACCCGCTCCAAAAATCCCACCTGTTAATCAAACAAAGCAATATGCCCGCCTTTTAATGCCACTTATTAAGTGTGCCCCCTGTAAACCATTGCAGTAAGTTATTTTGCACATCCCAACTGCTTTAAAACGGAGCTATGCACAAGATTGGCATTAAAATAGACCCTTCAGGTTCATTCCTTGTAATTGAAACTCCGTGCGAGTTGCAGTTTGAGCTGCGCGACAGTGCCGGCAAGTTGCTTATCTTAGGCAATAAGCTGCGGCAGCCTTCGGTAAGCATTAATATAAAAAGGCTTGCCAAAGGCAGCTACACGTTAAAGCTGTATGTTGAGGGGGAACAGGTGTTTAAAACTATTGAATTATAGTGTCGTTGCTATACCGGCTGAAAAAGCTTTTTCAACAGGGGAAAAACACAACCTTATGGGCGATGCCGAAAGGCATTGCCCGGGGAAGTGTGTTAATGTTTAATTGGCTGGCTTATTATTCAATACTCAATGTCAATGCTCAGGAAAAAAACAATAAGTTATACCCGCTGGCTGTCTACTTGAGCATTGAGTGTTGAAAATTGATTATTGCGTGTTTGCTTTGGCTTTAAAATCTAGCCTGGCTTTCCCGTTATCTTTTGCCAATAGGGTTTAATAAGCCATAATAACTCATCATATCCAAGCTTATACATACTCCAAAATTTAAACGGGTTGTATTTGTACACCGCCTTATATCCTATAAGCGTGCCTATTAATATGGGTATAAAGGTTGTAATGGCAACCCCATAAACATTGCCGAAAATAAGTATGCCTGCTACATCGCCAATAACATTGGCGGCAAGCATAACAATTATCTTGTAAAAATTAATGTGTGGCTTATTTATAACATCAAGTGTTAACGCTAAAAAGCGGTCTGCCGGGTATAAAAGGGCGAACGCCATATAAAACCTGTAAACGTTAGCAGCCTGTGCACCCATTGCCGTTCCCGCATATTGCCCGCCACCCACCAGGCCAATTAGAAAATTAGCCAGCAGCACGGCTACAAGGCAGGCAGGCACCAGCATAACAGTGGTCAGGCCCGAATACTTTTTATAAATGTAAATTATCTCGTCTTTATCGTGGCGGTTAAAAGCCGAAGACAATGATGGTGTTGCAGTAGCAGCAAAGCTTCTTAAAGGTATCTCCACAAGTTCTAAAAATTTTGTGCCCAGGCTGTAAACGGCCACGGCCGCAGGCCCCAGCATTATTTTAATGATCAATATGTCTGATTTGCCAAACAAACCCGAACTAAGGGATGTACCAACGCTATACTTTCCAAAGTGAAACATTTCCAGTATGGCAGCCTTTGTGCGTTTATTAAACTTGTGCAGGTTGCTAAAACGCAGCAATAGCGTAACAACGCTGGTTACAAATGCCGCGCCCAGGTTCGCAAGCACAACATTCTGCAGGCTCGTTTTATGTAACACTATCAATACAATAACAGATGTGCCAAAAATAAACTGCGTTATAAAACGTATAATCAATAGCCGGTCAAAGCGCTGCTCGGCCTGTACCACACAGGTAGCTATAAAATATGGTAACATGCATATAAACGTTACCCCAAACCACTTAATAAGCACAAGTACAGCGGCATCCTGCACAAAAGGCAGCAACAAAAAACAGAAAGCGTTTATAACCACAAAAACACCGGTTATAGCAATACCTATAAACCAGGTGGCGCCCATTATTTCGTCGGCCCGCTGCTTTTCAGCCCCCGCATAAAACTTAATGAACGCAGTGGTAAGAAAGCCGGAACGAACAGTATCAAGTATTAAAAGAATGGTTTGAAAAAATATCCATACACCCATTTCGGTGGGCGTAAGTGCATGGTACAAAATGGCAAATATCAGCATCCCTACGCCCGACATAATTATGTTGCCTGACAAAGAAAGAAAATGTTTATTTTTTAGCTTTTCAACTATGCCCGCCATGCGCAGAGATTATTTATTGGATATTAAATTTAAACAAACCGAAGGTAACTACCATGGGGCTATAAAAGAACAGCAGTACCTTAAAATAAACCCGGTTTTTTTAATAGAGGTTTTAAAAAAACTTAAACTTGTTTTTTTACGCCAATAATTAGCGTAATTTGTTTTCGAATCCAACGGCCTATGCCTGTACAATATTCCTTTAGCAAAGTTACCCTGCTTGTTACGCACTATAACCGCAGCCGCTCATTAGAACGCCTGCTAAAAGCATTTGCAGATTTAAACTGTAGTTTCGGCGGTATTGTGGTAAGCGATGATGGCAGCAAGCCCGGGCATGTTGAGTACATTAAGCAACTGCAAAGCAACTACACATTTAATTTGGTTACTGCACCGGTTAACAAGGGGCTTGGCAACAACATTAATAAAGGCCAGGATGCTGTAACCACGCCTTACACCCTATACGTGCAGGAAGATTTTGTGCCAAAAGAAATTTTTCCGGAACATTTTACTGATGCCATACAGTTTATGGAAGAAGATAAAGGCCTTGATATTTGCCGGTTTTATGCCTACTTTGCTTACCCTTATATGAAACCCTATAAAAAAGGGTTTAGCGAGATGAAGTTTAGCAAGTCGCCTTTTTACGGTAACCACCTTAAGTTTTATTTATACAGCGACCACCCGCATTTAAGACGAAGCAATTTTTTTGAAAAATTCGGGCGGTATGTAGAAGGCCAAAAGGGCGATTTTACTGAGTACCACATGGCGCTGGCTTTTTTATACCATCATGGCCGCGGCCTTTTTTATAATGAGTTCACTACGCTGTTCGACCAGGCAAATTCATCAAACGAGCCCAGCACTATGAACAGGGCTAACTGGCGCGAAAGCCGCAATATTTTCTTCCTGGCAATGCGTGCCGCCTACTTAAAAGTTAAGCTTGCAAGATGGACCTGGGATGTAGTAAGCGGCAAGTATAAGAATAATAGTTGACCGAGGGAAGATGACAGTGATTGAAAGCGAATGATCGAAGACGACAGGGAAAAGTCTTTGAGACATGAAAGCCGGCAAAAGTCAAATTGATAGTATATAAGATCTCAGACCTAAAAGAAAAAGCATGGCAGAAACGCACTATTTTCCGGGTGTTGCTTTACTGGTTACGCATTATAACCGCAGCAAATCACTTGAGCGGTTGCTTACTACTTTTGCGGCGCAGGGATGTGTATTTGATGAAATTGTTGTGAGTGATGACGGCAGCAAGCCCGAGCACCAGGAATATTTAAAACAGTTACAACCAAAGCTTGGCTTCAAACTTATAACAACGCCGGTTAACCGCGGGCTTGGCAATAATATTAATAAAGGGCAGGATGCAGTTACCGCGCCCTATACCCTTTATGTGCAGGAAGATTTTGAGCCGGCAACCGATTTTGCCCAGCACTTTACAGACGCTATGGCCATTTTAAACGAGCGCCCTGAGTTTGACATGGCCCGTTTTTACGCTTATTTTAAATACCCCTATTTAAAACCTATATGCAATGGTTTTAGCGAAATGGTTTTTAAGCTATGGTACCCGGGCTATAAAAAGTTTTATTATTACAGCGACCACCCGCATGTTAGGCGCAGCAACTTTTTACAAAAGTTTGGCCGCTACCCCGAAGGGCTTAAGGGCGATGTAACCGAATACACCATGATGATGAATTTTTTGAAGAAAAAAGGTAAAGGCATTTATTATGAGGATTACCAGGGGCTGTTCTTTCAAAAAAACAGCAGCGACGAACCAAGTACCATGAAGCGTGAGACTTGGCGCACCACCAGCAACCCCTTTATTAGCTTTGCGCGCCACATTTACAGGCACCTAAAGTTTAACAGGGATTATTTGACATGATTTGGTAGTGAACCAATTTGCTATACTTTCACCAAATTAACCGCTTTGTAAATTTCTTTTACATTATTCTCCCATGAGTGGCTTGCGGCAAAATCTTTGCGGGCCTTCTGCAATACCGGGCTGTTTTCGGCTAACGCTTTTTCTATGGCAGCAATGTATTCGGCTGCATTGTTACAAAGGTATGTATGCCCGCTAAACACAGTTTGCATAAAAGCGGTTTGCGTTGCCACAACCGGCTTGCCCATAGCAAGGTACTCGTCAATTTTACGTGGATAATTACCGCGGGTAACTTCATTAACAACCTGCGGATTAAGGCAAACATCAAAACTATTTATGTATGCAGGCAATTCAGGCGGGGGCTTGCTGCCGAGAAAATGCACATTTGGCATTGCATGTAACGCACTCCCACGAAAAGCATCATCTTCCGGCCCTACCAGCACAATTTGCCATTGGGGTTTTGATGTTGCAATTTGTTCAAGCAGGCCTATATCAAGCCTTAATGCCTGCAAAGCGCCTACATAACCAATTACCGGCTTTGCTATAGGCTGCATATCTGCCGGAACTGGATAGCTATCTTTGGAAAAAATATCAAGCTCACACCCCTGTCCTACGTAATATGATTGTGGGTTATATTGCCTGCAATAATCAGCCAGGTAGGTTGAGTTGGCTACGCACACATCGCTTTTTGCAATCAGCTTCGGTTCAAGCACTTCACCGTGCACCTTCCAGTAATCAACCGTCAGCAGGTAATCGCGCGAGTAATAAATACTAACACCCGGCTGAAGAAAATCCTTCAAATAAAAACAACGAAAAATATCATTGTCATTAAAAAGAATAATGTTATCAAAGTCTAACCGCTGCATGCCCTTTTGTATGCTGCGGGCAAATATTCTGTTGTTACGTTTATTCAGAATATTAAATATAGACGATGAATTTATCCAGTTAATTGATTCTATCATTTCGCCGGGGTACCACGTCCATAAATTATCAGCAATTTTTTCAAGCCCATCCCGCTTGCCGTTTACAATATCTATGCGCTTTTGCACAGCAGGCTCATGGTTGCGCCGGTATTTTGTTATCCTGTCTAACGGCGAGTTTACATATAATACCCGGTTGTACCTGCTAAACTCAACCGCAATATTTTTACAGTTGCTGCCTATCTCAACATCCCACGGTTGCTGGCCAACAATAACAATATCCCTGTTTTGTATCATATTAGCGGCTTGCATTCGGCAAGTTGTTTTTTTGTTTATCAAGCTGGTATGTAATGGTTATTAATGCAGCAACCAGGTAAAAATATACGTTTGATGGAAACTGCACCACCGCCTCCTGCGGGTAGTTGCCTATATTAAATGCAAATATTATTAACGTCATGGCCAGGCAATACGTTTTAAGCTCAGGGTCGCGAATTAGGTAGTAGTGATTAATGCCCGTTCGCAATATTACAAACATCAGCGTGCAGAATATTAACAACCCTATCCAGCCCAACTCAACGGCAACACGCACATAACCACTATCCGGCGGAAAATTTGCGAGGTACGAGTTTGGCGCAAAGCGCTGGCCCCATGCACCCGTAGCGCCAAGGCCGCCACCCATGGGGTGCGATAATATATATGGCTGTATGCGTTTTTGGTTGGCTTTACGAACATTGAAAGATGCATCGTCAGACGGTTTGAATGCTGACTGAAAACGATATAACGTTGGGTTTGAGGTTGGCATAAATATAAGCCCGAGTATTACCATGCCACCCGCAACAGATATCTGCAGTATACGCCTGTTAAACTTAAGTATGGCAAATAATATAAGCGTAACCGGCACCAGTACATAAGCGCCGCGTGTGCCTGAAGTAAGCATTGCCCATAGCAAAATAAAAACCACGAAGGCCAGTATTATTTTTTTCCATTTTTTTATGGGGCCCGTCATTAACACCATGCACAAAATACTTGCCACCACCATGTTGTATGAGAATGCTACAGGGTCTGAAAGAAAAGAGAATTTGCGCCAGTGGCCATCAATAAATAGCAGGCCGGCAATGTTAGGATCTGAGTGCAGGTAAGCTTCTTCATTGGCCGAAAAGCCAATATACTCCTGCTTCAATCCCCATAGTGCGGCGAACACGGCAAGGCATATCCATGTTTTAAAAATAAGGCGTATAAATTCTACCGTGCGTATGTTATAAAGAAACACAAAATATGTAAGCATTACCAACGCTACTGAGCGTATGGTGTACACCCATGCCAGCCTTGATTCTGCTGCGGGGTTGGCAATCTCCAGTATATTAAAGGTTATCCAGATGAGTATTGTTACACTAACGGGGCCTTTAAGGTCTTTCCAGTTTGGCTTGCTGCGCTGCTTTATAAAAAAGCCAATAAAAAGCAATACCTGCAAACCATCCATCATAGTGCCAAAAGGAAAATTTATACCAAGGCTCATAATAAGAAACAGCGTGTATGCAGTTACTAGCAGTATCCAAATGCCAATTTTAGGATAGGCAACTATAGCATATAAAAGTGGTATAATAACAGCGCCTACAATTATTAATGCGCCACCGGCAATGCCCATTTTAGCTATAGCCATCGCAACAACAAAACCTGAAAGGCTTAGTAATATAAAACCAAAAGGATTTTGCAGCTTTTCTTCTAAAAACCATTTTCTAAGCAGTGCAGGAATACGCAGTTTTTTATGGGGCCGTATGGGAATATGAATGTTTTCCATCTAAAAGAAAAGCAGTTTAAAAAAGAAAATAAATACACTAATAAACGCCACCCACAAAGCCACCTTACGCGTAATAGCCTGTATATACTCCGGGCTGTTCTTTTTAAGAACCTTGCCTTTTGCAGGCGGGTCAATTCGCATTGTCTTCTTTTTTTATGTCATCAATTTTTGCCGCGTGAAAATGGCTTGTTGCAACTGAGCGTTTATTAGCGTCCTTTGCCTTTAACAGCGATTGAACCTGTATGCTTATAAAGCCGGGTATGCCTTTTAATGCAGCAAATATTCTTTTATCAGCGTGCGCATGCACCAACGCAATTAAAAAGCCTGCCACAAACAATATAAAGGCGGCGGCCCACCAAACTGCAACCCAGCTAAGCATAATAGCATTTATAAAAAAGAATAGTACGCCCAGCAAAAGAAAAATAAACAATGGCGGCCTTACCAGCATAACGCCAAATAAAAACTGGTTAATGCTAAACCGGCCAATGCCCTTAACCATTAAGGAAAAACCAAACCAAGAGTATTTAAACCAGGTGTTTATCCAGCGTGCGCGCTGGTTTACCAACTGGCCCGATTGCGAAGTTTTTTCATCAAACACCACTGCGTTGGGTGCGCAGGCAATGCGGTAGTTACGTTTAAGAATTTCAAATTGAAGCACTTTATCAAAACCGGCGCCTGAAAAATTAAAATTCTCCAGGCACTCTCTATACAATGCTGTTGTAAATGCCATGCCCGAACCTGCAAGCGCAGCAGATGAGCCTAACGAGAATAAAACCTCACCATCGTAAAAATGATAGTAAACATCACGGGCTGCATCAAGGGCTGCAATGGTAGTTTCAAGGTTCTTTGGTTTACGTGGCCCCTGCACGGCTGAAAAACCACTGTCAAAATAATTATTCAGTTCAATTAAATAGGCTTTGTCAACCAGGTTATCACTGTCAACTATGGTAAGGTGTGTGTGAGGCCGCTTAAAGTTATTAATGGCATAAAAGTGCGACTTTACATTGCTCTTTAAAACGGTTTCAGGGCGCAATACAATAACCCGCTCATCTGCAAAATGCAGGTTTGATATATCGCAATTATCTGCCACAATATAAATAAGGTAGTTGGTGTAGTTAACTGCAAGAATCGAATCAACCACCACCCCCAGGGTATGTGTTTGTTCGTAAGCGGTTACAATAATGGCATAGTCACGTTCCGTAGCAAAGGCCGGTTGTAATTTTCGTTTGGGCACAATAAGCCACAACAAATAAAATACAACAGGCAATACAAGGTTATACCCGATGAGTATTTGAATAACAAGCCATATATAATGTAGTATTGAGGACATTGGTTAATTATAAGGATGTGTTTATATGTTAAATGCTACAGTTCCCTGTTCAATATCCAGCCCGCAAACCTGTTGCCCATGCCTTCAAGATAGGCAACGTTTGGTTTTTTGGCCTCGGTAATAGTTTTACCTCGCTCAAAAATGGCAACTGCCTTGTCAGTTAACTGCAGCCATTCTTTTGCCTTATCCATTTCACTTAAAGCGGCAGCTTCAATTAATATAATATCAAAGCGCGCTTTCAGTTCATCTATCTTACCTGTAACGGTATGCCGGCCTGCAATTTCCATAAGCGATGTGTCGCCTCCCATGTTTCCAAGTATTTGAACGCTATTTACGTTAACATCAGGCAATACCTGTCCCTTTGCAAAAACATCTTCCAGGTAATAATTAGGTTTAATTATGCCCGTAATTGAAGGGTTGGCAAAATTGCCATCAATAAGCAGCACCCTTTTATTGGCCATAGCATACGCGTAAGCAAGGCTTATGGCAATAAACGTTTTACCTTCTTCTTTTACAAGGCTTGTTACAGTTAGCACTTTATTGTCATCGCCCATTTCATGGTCTATCTCAAAACGCACTGCCCTTAATTCATTCCTGAAGCGAAGGGCATCTTTGGTTGCGGATGCCTGCCAAATATCTTTTATATCAACGCCACTGCCTTTAACAGTTTTCAGTGCGCCAAGCACAGGCATTTCTGTTTTGGCAACCAGTTCTTTTGTTTCGGTAATAGAATGGTCAAGATAGAAAAGTACAAATAGTACTATTATGCAAAACACAAAACTTATCATGCCTGAAAGTATAACAAGCAGCATTTTTTTTGACGGCTGCACAGAGCCTGGCATTGCTTCCTGTATCTGCCTGAGGTTTATTGAGAAGTTTGAAGCAAGGCTTGTTTGATTATACTTTGCCAGTATTTCAAGGTATTCCCTGCTGGCTACATCAATGCTGTTTTCAAATGCCTGCACCTCTGCTTCATGCGGCACCAGGCCATCAAATTTTTTGGCAAGCCGTAATAGTTCGGCATTAATTGAACCTACGCTGTTTTGGGCAAGCTGCAATGTAACTTCCATTGACAGCTTTTGCGTAATAAGGTCCTGTTTGGTTGAAAGCGGGCTTGTAATATATTTATCTGATGCCTGGGAAATTAATTCATTCAATTGCCCCCTTAGCGAATCAATTTTGTGCTTAATGCCTTCGTCAAAATTGCTGCGCACATAGTCATCATTTAAAATGTTCAGTTGTGTTTTATAACCAATAATATCACCATTTATTTTTACCAGTGTATTTTCAAGATACCTGCGGTCCTGCGGGTTAAACCTGCTGTCAATATCCTTTAACGCCGCAGTGTAACCTATAATATCTTTCTCAGCAATAGCGCGCCTTGTTTCAAAATCAGCCAGTTGCCCGTACAGGCTTTTTGCCTGCTCGTTAAGGTTTAGTACGTGGTTTTTTATCTTATAATTTTTAAGGTCAAGCATGGCCTTATTCATTGTATCCTGCTTTTCTCTTAAAAGACGTTCGTAAAAGGTAACCGCTTTCAACTGGTTTTCCTTTACTATTGATGTGTAATAAGTAATAAACTCACTACAAAGGTTGTTAACTATAAAAGCCGATAATTCTGGTGTTTCAGCAGTTCCTTCAATATCAATAAAGTCACTGTTATTCACACGGTAAATCGCCAGCACTTTGCGTATGCTCTCTTCATCGTAGTGCATTGATTCCAGCACTTTGTGCATGCCTTCCTCGTCTTTATTAAAAAGGGAAAGCTCAGTTCTTTCCTGGTAGTGTTTTTTATAAACATCTAATGCATGGGCACGTGCTTGTGGCGATAGCGTGCGCAGCAATTTGCTTTCTGCTTTAAAAGGCGCACTTCCGGGGGTAATATCGTGTATGATCAGTTTGTACGATACCTGGTCAACAATCTTGTTAAGCTGCATCATTTGGGTAAGGTTGCTAAACTCCTGGCTTATTTTAGACTCCTGCTCATCATTTTGATTAAAAACATTTTGGCTTTGGTCTACTATTCCCGTTGCAATGCGCGACCTTGATACAAATTGGTCTGGCAGTGACCGCACCAAAAAATAGGTTATAATAACCGTTACAACGGGTATGCAAACAAGCAATATGCGCCGCCTGTACAGTAACTTAAAAAATTTAATAAAGTCCATTAGTTTACCTCTTCTAATTTTTTACCAACTAATTCTTCCAGGGCAGCTTTGGCTACCAGTACCGAACCTTCGGATTCTATTTTTGACTGCACCCTGTCTGCAAGGTTAACAAGCGTTTTATTATAATCGTCCAGGGAAACCTCGCCCTTTTCAAACTTGTGCTTAAACAGCTCCATATTGCTCTCTGCGTCAGACTCTGCTTCCTGCCTTACCCTTAATATAGCCACCTGCTGCAGGTATAAAAAATATCGCTGCTTTACCAATCCTGCTATATTTATATAGTATTCATCCCTTTCATATTCGCTCACCTTTAATTCCTCCTTGGCTTGTCCTATCATATTTTTATTTTTAAGCAGGCCGCCTATATTAAAAAATACACCAACCTGGTAACCATTTAATATACTTGGGTTAACAAGAGTGGTGGTGTTATTGGGACTGTATAAAAAAGTAAAGGTGAAAATGTCAAACCAGCCCAACTTCATCTTTTTAAGGTTTTGTTGCTGCGCCCCAACCCTGTGTTCAAAAATATGTGTGCGTGGGTAGTTTTGCCTGGCTTCGGCAATAAGCTTATCCAATAATGTATAAGATACATCCGGCATCATTGTTTTAGTAGTAATTTGCGCCCCGGCAATAACAAAAGCGCCTGAGAAAAGGAGTACTGTAATAAGCCTTGATAAAATGGTTATGGTAGAGTTACTGATATTTTTACTATCAACGCCAATGGCTTTCACTCTTATCATTGATACTTGGATTTGATTTGGTAGTTCAAGATAACAAAAATATCCATTCTATAACTAAGTGATGCTAATATTGTTATATATTTCAGTATAAAATTGACTTAACAGCCATAAATACTTTAAGCGTTTTTTAAACAAAACCAATATCTATGTCACTTGCCGATACAATAAAAAATAATCCCCGCATAAAAAAACTGGTGCACTGGATGCTGATACCACCCGGTGATTACAGGCCCCGTTTATGGGTGCGCATTTTTGCCAACAGGTTCTTTCACAAAAAGGGCCGTGGCGCGCGCGTACGCGGAAGGGTGCGGATGGATGTGCTGCCTTTTAATAAGTTTCAACTGGGCGACCGGTCGGTTATCGAAAGTTTTTGTACCGTTAACAATGGCGTGGGCGATGTTTATATAGGGAGCGATACACTTGTAGGCATTGGTAATGTGCTTATAGGCCCGTTAACAATAGGCAATAATGTAATAATGGCGCAAAATATAGTAGTTAGCGGGTTGAACCATATATACGAAAATATACACATACCAATTGTACAGCAAAATGTTACTACGGCGCCAATAGTTATTGGCGATGATTGCTGGGTAGGCGCCAATGTAGTAGTAACCGCAGGGGTAACCATAGGCAAACATTGTGTTATTGCAGCCGGGTGTATTGTTACCAAAAACATACCTGATTACAGCGTGGCCGTGGGTAACCCGGCAAGGGTTATAAAACAGTTTGACCAGGCCAAAAGCATGTGGGTTAAAGTAACGGCGCAATAATTGCATTAATAAATTACACGGGCAATTTGAGGAAAAACAGCCCTTTTGCTTGTTATTTAAGGTATATCTTTGAAAGATTACCATTCGATATTAAATCCCTGGTACTATGGAAAAATTATACAGCCTTGCAGATCTTGAAGCTATAAGTGACAACGACAAGGCATTTATTGTGACAATGAAACAAATATTTGAAGAAGAAATGCTTATTTCTCTTGAAAAATTAAACAAAGCGTTTGCTGAAAAAGACCATACTACAATAAAAACGATTGCCCATACCATGAAGCCTTCTATTGACAATCTTCATATTCTTTCAATTAAAGCTGAAATAAGGATGCTGGAAAATATGGCAGCAAATAATGCTGACATAAGTACTTTGCAGCCATTGGCGCAAAAGGTAGAATCTGTTTTACGCGAGGTAATAGCAGATATGAAAATTACAGAGTAAGGCCTTTACACAATATTGTATTTTTTTTCTCCCCGGTATTTCGCTGCATGTTTACCTGCCCGCACCTTGCAGCTAGTTTTTGTATATTTGTATTTACCAATGAACGAAATGCAAGAACAGGATACCTATTTATTACCCGGCTTGGCAGAAACCCCGTTATATGCCGAAATAATTATTCCTCTTGCTTTGCCCAAAAACTACACATGGGCAATACCGCAAAAATTTCAGGAAGCTGCAAAGCCGGGCATAAGGGCCGAGGTTGAACTTAAAAACAAGCGGTACGCAGGCATAATAAAAAGCCTCTCGACAGCTAAGCCGGAAGCTTTTAACCCTAAAGCCATCATTAATATACTTGATACCGACCCTGTAGTACACCAGCAACAGCTGAACCTGTGGCACTGGATAGCCAATTATTATATGTGCAGCGAGGGGGAAGTAATGCAGGCTGCAATACCATCAAACCTAAAATTATCAGGCGAAACAATTATTGCCTGGAATGATGAGCGCGGCGAAGACTTTACAGACCTGGATGATGAAGAATATATTGTAGCCGAAGCTTTGAGTATTAAAAAAGAATTACGCATAAGCGAGGTGCAGCAACTATTGGATGCATCGCATGTGTACCCGGTTATAAAAAGGCTTATAGATAAACAGGTTTGTTTTGTGTGGGAAGAACTGAAGGAAAAATACAAGCCCAAAACTGAAACTTACATACAACTACACCCACTGTACCACAGCGAGGAAAAGCTGGAAGAGTTGTTAAACACCTGGAGCAAATCTCCCAAACAAATGGCGCTGCTGCTGTCTTTTTTGCACCTTATAAAAACGGAAGGCGAGGTAACACAATCTTCGCTGTTAAAAAAGTCAAATGCTACGACAGCCCAGCTAAAAGGATTGGTAGACAAAGATGTTTTAACGGCTGAGAAAAGGGCGACCAACCGCCTGCGCTCGCTGCCACGGGATGTAAAAATAGACTTTACCCTGTCTGCCATCCAACAGGAAGCGGCTGACAGCATATTGAATATTTTCCTGGAAAAGCAGGTGTGCCTGCTGCATGGCGTTACCAGCAGTGGTAAAACGCAGGTATACATAAAACTTATTGAGCAATTTATAAAACGGGGCAAACAGGTTTTGTACATGCTGCCCGAAGTAGCGCTTACCGCGCAAATGATCAGGCGCCTGCAAAAAAATTTTGGCGGCTATATTGCTATTTACCATCATAAATTTAACGCCAACGAACGTGTGGAAATTTGGAACAAGGTAAAAAGCGGCGAAACAAAAGTAGTGCTGGGTGCAAGGTCATCATTATTCCTTCCTTTTAAAGACCTGGGGTTAATAATAGCCGATGAAGAGCATGATCCGTCTTATAAACAGCAGGAACCGGCACCGCGCTACCACGCAAGGGATGCTGCTATTTATTATGCGGGGCAGTTTAATGCAAAAATACTTTTAGGCAGCGCCACCCCGTCAATTGACAGTTATTATAATGCCCAAACAGGCAAATACGGCCTGGTGGCCATGACAGAACGTTTTGGTAATGTGGCCATGCCTGTTATTGAAGTGGTAGACGTTAAAAAGGTTGTGCAAAAAGACAAAGGCAAAGTAATTATTACCCCCCGGTTAAAAGAAGCAATAGCAGCGTCGCTGGCACAGCATAAGCAGGTTATACTGTTTCAAAACAGGCGGGGTTATTCACCCTACCTTATTTGCGGGGTATGCGGCTGGATACCACAATGCCGCAACTGCGATGTTACGTTAACCTATCATAAAGCAAAGAACAAACTGGCCTGTCATTACTGTGGCACTACTTACCCGGTAATAAACACATGTGCAGCCTGCGGAAGCCACCAGTTTATACAAAAGAATTTTGGTACAGAGCGGATTGACGAGATGATAGCTGAAGAATTTCCTGCTGCAAAAACGGCCAGGATGGATTACGACAGTATAAAAGGCAAGCACGACCACGACAACCTGATAAAGCTGTTTGAGCAGCAAAAGATAGATATACTAACCGGTACGCAAATGGTGGTTAAGGGGCTTGACTTTGAGCAGGTTAACCTGGTTGGCATTATGGATGCTGATGGTATTTTAAACTTTGCTGACTTCAGGGTGAACGAAAGGGCCTTCCAGCTAATGGAACAGGTAAGTGGCAGGGCAGGCCGTAAAGATGGTGATGGTAAAGTATTGTTGCAGGTTAGCAATACGCATCACCCTGTTTTGCAGTTTGTACAGGCCCATGATTACAGTGCATTGTATAATTTTGAGATAAACAACCGCAGGCAATTTTTCTATCCGCCTTTTTCAAGATTGATACAAATAATATTTAAGCATAAAGAAAGCTTTATTGCCGAAGAAGCAGCGCACCTTATGGTGGCCGGGCTAAAGCAGCACTTTGAAAAAGCTATAACAGGCCCTGCAGAGCCCGTGGTTAACCGCATACGAAACCAATATATATGGGAGTTGCTTATAAAGTTGCCTAAAGACACCGGTACTATTTTGCAGTGTAAAAGAGAAATAAACCAGCAGGTAACCATCATCCAGTCAAATAAAAGGTACAGGTCTGTTTATATTATTGCAGATGTTGACCCCATGTAGCACGTGTGTAATTGGTATGAATAGTTTAAATTATGAATTTAAAAACTCTTTCACTTTTGGGTGCGTAAGCAGCTTTATTAAAAACAAAATTGATCCGGCAACTTTAAAAACGGTTGCAACAATCAATACCTGGTCCCCATATTCCCGGTGCATTATTTTATATAACGATCCAACAAAATCAAGGCAGTAACCAAGTACCAGCAATATAAGTGCATGTTTTGCTTTCATGTAACATCTTGTTTATTCAACAGTATAAGGTTGTGTATTTTACAGTTTGTCAATAGTTTATTACCAATTTAAAAACTCCCTCACTTTAGGATAGGTAAATAATTTTATTAAAAAAATCACCACACCCAATATTTTAAGCACCGCCGCAACAATCAAAATGCTATCCCCGCTTCCCCAATGCGTTAGCTTATAGCTTAACCCTGCAAAATATACCAGGTAGCCCATGGCTAAAATTATAAGCGCATGCTTGGTCTTCATAATAATTTTAGTGTTTTTATAAAACTACTTTATATTATTTGTAATACGGCAGTACTTCCTCATTATTAAATATTATTCCATGAGGCCCGTCATTCCTTTAAAAAAAGCTATCTTTCAACTACGATATATATTAAAATGTTATATGAAAAATATCTTCTTAGCCGTTCTTTTGCTGTTCTGCTATTTTGTGGATGTTAACGCACAGGTTAATGTTGTTACCCAGCATAATGATTTAAAACGTACCGGCTGGAATGCTGGTGAAACTACACTAACACAGGCAAATGTAAGCGGCGGAAAATTTGGGCTGATATGCCGCAAAAAAGTTGACGACCAGGTTTACGCGCAACCGCTTATTGTTAGCGGCCTTACCGTAAACGGCAAGAAGCGCAATGTACTTTTTGTGGCTACTGTAAACAACACTATATATGCCTTTAATGCAGACGATACGTCAAGCGCAGTGCTATGGAAAGTAAACCTTACTTACAAAGGTTACCGCGCGCCTGCTAATACGGATATGACGGGCGCGTGCGGCGGAAACTACCAGGATTTTAGTGGTAAGCTCGGCACTGTTTGCACACCGGTTATTGATACAAAAACCAACACCATATACCTGCTGGTGCGCAGCGTATCAACAAACGGGCAAACCTTTGTGCAGTACCTGCACGCGCTTGATATTACAACGGGCGCTGAAAAAGCTGGCAGCCCTGTGTATATTACCGCCAAAGTTGCCGGCATTGGCGATGGGGTTGACAATACAGGTTATATAGTATTTGATCAGCAGCACGAAGGCCCGCGTGCCGGTTTGCTTTTATATAACGGAGTTGTATATATGTGCTGGGCATCGCATTGCGACTGGAGCCCTTATCACGGCTGGGTTATTGGTTATGATGCAGCTACACTTAAACAAAAATATGTGTACAACACTACGCCTAATGGCGGCCTTGCCGGTATATGGATGAGCGGGCAGGCGCCCGCAGTAGATGACAAAGGATATATTTACATTTCAACAGGTAATGGGTCTGTAGGTTATAAGGGCAACGAAGCTGATACCATAAACAGGGGCGAAAGCCTGCTTAAACTGCAACCGGCAGGCGCCGCACTTAAAGTGCGCGATTTTTTTACACCCGATGATTATCAATACCTGGAAGACGGAGACCTTGATTACGGTGTTGACGGTGTGCTGCTTATACCAAATACCAATCTTTCATTATCGGGCAGTAAGGAGAGTTATCTATACCTCATCAATAATAACAAAATGGGTGGTGTAACCAACAACAACTCAAATGCAGTGCAAATGCTTGATGTTAATGCCAGCGCCGATTTTTATTCAAAGCATTTGCATGGCTCACCCGTTTATTTTAAAACCGCCGCAGGGCAGGAGTATGTATATGCATGGGCAGAAGGTGGCCTTTTAAAGCAGTTTCCATTTAACCGGGCTTCAGGTACGTTTGATACGGCTAACAAAAAAGTAGGTGTAACCACCCTGCCTTACGGTATGCCGGGTTCAATGTTATCGCTGTCGTCTAATGGTACAACTGATGGCACAGGTATTTTATGGGCATCTCACCCGTTACAGGGGGACGCTAACCAGGCGGTTGTGCCTGGTGTATTGCAGGCATTTGACGCCAACGATGTTACACATGAACTATGGAACAGCAGTTGGAACGGCCAACGCGATGGTGTTGGTAAGTTTGGCAAATTTGTATGTCCAACCATTGCCAACGGCAAAGTGTTCCTTTCTACTTTCTCCGGTTACGTTGATGTTTATGGGTTAAACCCTCCGGCCGTATCAAACTGCGCCAAAACATTGCCTGTGCAATGGCAAAGTGCAGACATTGGCTATCTTAATTATCCCGGCGATGTTTGCTACAGCAATAAAACATTTACAATAACCTCATCCGGCGACGACATTTGGGGCAACCAGGATGGTTTTCACTATGTTTACCAGCATTTTGCTCCAACACGTGGCGATATAATTGCACGTATAAAATCTGTGAATTATACTGATGCCTGGGCTAAGGCAGGTGTTATGTTCAGAAAGAATTTAGACCCCGGTTCACCACATATATTTATGTCAATAACACCCGGTAACGGGCAGGCTTTTCAATACAGGTTATTGCAGGATGGTGATAGTTATGACACTCATAATGGGGCCATGACCGCACCATACTGGGTAAAATTGTCGAAAAAAGGTGATAAGTATATTGGCTACACATCGCCCGACGGTGTTAGCTGGACCGCGGTTGACTCTACAGAGATTTCGTTGGGGGAATTTGCTTATGCCGGCATTGCTTATACAACCCACAATAATACCATTGCCGGGGTTGCCGTTGTTGACAGTGTAACGTTGGTTAATGCCGGTGTTGTTGCTATTGAACTTGGCACACTAAAAGGTAAAAATGTAAATAATAATTACGCAGCATTACAATGGACATCATCAAATGAGCTTTATACTGACAAGTTTGATATTGAACGCAGCGACGACAATGTACATTATTCGCGTTTGGGCGGCATAAGCGCTACAGGCGCTGGTGCAGGTACCCATAACTATACTTTTAATGATGATAACCCTTTACCGGGCACCAACTATTACCGTGTAAAACAATTGTCTGCCGATGGCGGGGTTAAATACACCAATGTGTTGCCTTTAACATTCAACACGTATGTATTTAACATATACCCCAATCCTGCCCACGGGCAGCTTTTTATTCGCTATGGTGACGACCTTGGCACAGGCAGAACAATTAATATACAGCTTATTAATACATCCGGGCAGGTAGTTTACAGGCACGATATTGTTATACAGGGCCTCGCCAATACCATTGTTCTAAATATTCCCCCTGCTATAAGCAGTGGCATGTACATTGTACAGGCCGTTAATGAAAAAGGCGAAAAACGTACCAGGAACCTGTTTATTGAACGATAGGTAAATTTGCTGAATGATAAACCTAACCCTTGTAAAAGAAAGTTATGCAGCCATGCCCGACTGGCAACTGGAAGAGGTTGCAAAAAAAGACAGTGCTAAGCTTACGAAATGTACAGAAATGAATATTGACGGCTTTTTTTACCTTGATAAAGTACGCAGCATTGCATTTAAACTGCCGGCAGTAACGGAAGGTACCTGTTACGGCACACCGGGGTTTTATGCCGGCAAAAAACTGTTTGCCCGCCTGCGGGAAGAAGGCGACATACTGGTAATATATACCGAAGAAAGAGAGGTATGGTTTAAAAAAGACCCGAAAACATTTTTTATAACCGACCACTATATTAATTCGCTTTATATGTTGGTAAACCTTGCTCGGGTTAGCCCGGCACACCTTTCGGAACTGCTAAAAACGGCATGGAGCAAACGTATCGGCAAAAAAATACTGGCGGAGTGGGGAAAGAACACTGGGAAATAAAGCAACCTTTTGCCAAAAAAACCATAAAAATGCATTTTATCATAAAGTAATAAACTAACTGCTTATTATTTTGTATTATTGAAAATTGTTTACCGTACCGGGTAACTAAATTAAACTAATGAAATATGCCAACTATTCCCTCAATTTCCGGGTTGCACATGCGCTACCGTTTATGGATAGCCGAAATGAACTACTATATTAACATACTGCGCATACTGGAAGATTACCTTATAGAACTATCCCCAAAATCACACGAAGACGAGATAAAAAATGGCGCAAGCAGGTTTAAGGATGAATTTGTGGCCATACGTAAAGAAATTGACGACCTGCGCCATGAAATGCACATACTTAAAATGAAACTTGCCGCTTATGCCCGAGAGGGGCAAACTATAACTGCCGAAACCTTTCAAAGCGACAACCACGATACAATTGAAAAGCGGTTTATTGCTTTTCAGCAAAAGTTTGAAAAAACGAAAAAAGACTTTGAAAGTTTTGAGGCTAAATGGGGCTATTAACATAACGGCATAAAAGCCACCCCCCTGGTACCGTGCGGCAGCCTTGCGTGCCGCGCTAAGCCCCGTATGTATATTTAGTAAACGCACACAACGGGCTGTAATAGTAACACGGTAGTATTTTGCACCGGCTGCTAAATAATTGCTATCAGCCAACCCTAAAAACGGCCATTATAAAAAAATGTAAAACTTTTAGCCTGGTTATACCGTAAGTTCATAGTTAAAACCCTGTTACTACTTATTAAAAAGGCCGTTATGTGTAAAATTCAAAACTAATTGGGTAGTACATTTATTTATCTTTACCCGTTAAATAAATATCTTTTATGCTGAAAATTGGCGTTTTTGGGGTGGGGCACCTGGGTAAATTTCACTTGAATAACTGGAAAGAAATTGAGGGGATTGAGTTAACGGGCTTTTATGACCCTAACGACGCTATAGCTGAAGATATACAGCAAAAATATGGTCTTACGAGGTATTACAGCCCGGCAGATCTAATTGATAAAATTGATGCAGCAGACATTGTAGCGCCAACACCTTACCATTTTACTCTATGCGAAATGGCCATAAAAAAAGGGAAGCATGTTTTTGTGGAAAAGCCGCTGGCAAATACTATGGACGAAGCAAAACAGTTGCTTAAAATAACGGCAGAGGCTAATGTAAAGGTTCAGGTAGGACATGTTGAAAGATTTAACCCTGCTTACACTGCCATAAAAAATGTGGAATTAAACCCAATGTTTATAGAGGTGCACAGGTTGGCACAATTTAACCCCAGGGGTACAGAGGTAAGCGTTATTTTAGACCTGATGATACACGATATTGATATTATTTTAAGCCTTGTGAAGAGCGATGTTAAAAATATATCAGCCAGCGGAGTAGCTGTAATGACAGACACACCGGATATTGCAAACGTACGCATTGAGTTTAATAATGGTTGTGTTGCCAATTTAACCAGCAGCCGTATAAGCATGAAGAAAATGCGAAAAATAAGGCTGTTTCAAAAAGACGCCTATATTGGCATTGATTTTTTAGAAAAGAAAACTGAGATAATAAAATTGAAAAATGATGAGGCCGGCGATGATTTTTCATTTGATATTGAAACACCATCAGGCACCAAAACCATCAGTATTTCAAACCCGGAGGTAAAACCGGGTAACGCCATTAAAGATGAACTTACAGCTTTTAGAGACGCCATAATAAACAATACCCCCACTGTTGTTTCTGAAATGGATGGCTATCTTGCAATGGAGGTGGCACACCAGGTGCTGGAAAAGATTAATAAAACCAAATTTCCTGCCTGATATGGAAGTATGCAAAAAACTGAACCCTTACATATAAGCCGATATATACTAAGCGACCTGCTTGCCTCTGCTGTTGTATGGGTAATAATTGCATTGCTGAGAAGGCGCCTGCTGTATGAGCATCCGCAAGACCTGGGCGATCTGTTTGCGGACCCATCATTTATAAAATCAATTATTGCTATTCCCATTTTTTGGGTTTTGCTATATGCGGTGGCAGGGGCTTATAACTCGTCCATTTACTTAAAATCGCGCTTAACTGAACTTACCAATACGGTTATACAGGCGCTAACGGGCTCAGCCATATTGCTATTTATTGTTTTTTTAAACGATCACCGCCAGGACTATAATTATCTCTACATAGTATTTTTCTCCATTCTTGGCCTGCAAACCATTATACCTTTTATCGGCAGGTTTATATTTATCTGGCTGGCCAAAAGGCAGATAATGGCCGGAAAATATTTTTTAAATACCCTTATTGTTGGCAATAACCGCAAATCGCACGACGCCTTTACCGAAATAAAAAATTCAAAAGAATCAGGCTATCATGTTGTAGGTTTCGTAAGTGATGATAAGAGTCAGAAGAATGGGTTGTCAAAGTGGGTGCCAAGGCTGGGCAATACAGATAATCTGGAAACCGTGATACAGGAAAAAAGTATTGATCAGGTTATTATTGCGCTTGACAAAACAGAGCAGGGTGAAGTTGATACACTTATAAGCAGGCTTAGCGAAAAAGATGTAAGCGTAAAACTGGTGCCCGACACATTTGAAATATTATCTGGCTCTGTTAAAATTGAAAACGTGATGGGGGCCGTACTAATAAATATTGATACTAACCTTATGCCAAGCTGGCAACTTAACCTAAAGCGCCTGCTTGATGTGCTACTTTCGGTTACTGCGACAATAATTCTATTACCGTTACTGTTATTTGTGGCAATAAAAACAAAGTTGTCATCCAAAGGGCCGGTTATTTACTCGCAGGAAAGAATAGGCTGCAAAGGCAAGCCTTTTATTATTTACAAGTTCAGGTCAATGTACGATAATGCAGAAAAGAACGGGCCGATGCTTTCAACTGAAGACGATGCAAGAATAACACCCTGGGGGCGGTTTATGCGCAAATGGCGGCTTGATGAATTGCCCCAGCTTTGGAATATAATGAAAGGCGAAATGAGCTTTGTTGGCCCCCGCCCTGAAAGAAAATATTACATAAACCGTATTGCCGGTTTAACACCTTACTACCGCTACCTGTTAAAGGTTAAACCCGGCCTTACATCGTGGGGCATGGTAAAATTTGGATACGCATCATCAATTGATGAGATGATTGAAAGAATGAAGTACGACCTGGTATACATCGAGAACATATCGCTGTTGCTTGACATAAAGATCATGTTCTACTCACTGTCTATCATATTTTCGGGTAAAGGAAAATAATTGTCTGAAGATCATAGTGAATTGCTCCTTTAAAGTACCCGTTACGCCCGGCTTCCATTTTACTCATTCGTTACCTTCATAAAAAAATAGTGAAGCAGGTTGCGTTAATAGCTCTTTGCTTATTTGTGCCCCCAATGTTATAATGTTATTAGCCGGCAATACTGGTAGCAGCACGTTAATTACATTATTGCTGCCATTTAATGTACCTTTTTCAGTTTTTGCAGATGTGGGCACTTTCTAAAAGCTACTAAAGGTAAAAACCGGTTTTAGAAAACTGTTTCGGTTAATATAAACCTTAAATCTATTACTTTACATAAAATAAGCAGCAGTATTCCTTTATAATGGCCGAAGACATACATATTATCCCTTCCCAACATATTGACCGCACCAAATGGGATCAATGCATTGCAACAAGCGGCAACGCATTAATATATGCCAATGCCTGCTATCTTGATTTTATGGCCGATAACTGGAGCGGTATAGTGTTAAACAACTATGAGGCGGTAATGCCCGTGGCCTGGCGAAAAAAAATGGGCATACGTTATGCTTACGCGGTTCCCTTTATACAACAATTGGGCTGGTATGGGGTAAATAACATTAACGGCGCTTTGTTTATAGGCGCCTTGCAAAGTTTTATACAATATGGTGATTATCCGTTTAATTACAGCAATGTTTTAAGCGCTAAAAATATTGCAGGCGCCAATAATTATATTATTGATCTTTCATTGCCCTATAAAACAATAGCCGCCAACTATAAAGGCAACGCCATTAATAATATTAAAAAGGCTGGCCGCTCCAATCTTTTATACAGCCATGCTGATACAAAAAAAGCTGTAACATATTATCAGCAGTTGTACAAAAGCAAGTTTAAAGACACTACAGAAAAAGATTTTGCCAATTTTAACTTGCTAACCCAACTGTTGGTTGAAAAACAGCAGGCTTTTGCAAGGCAGGTAACTGATAACGCTACGGGAGATTTGCTGTCTATTGCACTTTTTTTAAAAGACCAATCGCGCATATACAACATTATGCCTTCAATTACCAGCGATGGCAGGAACAGATCATCTAATCATTTTTTGATGGATAATTTTTTTAATGAGTTTTCGGGTAGCGGGCTTTTATTTGATTTTGAAGGATCTGACATTCCGGGAATCGAATCATTTTATGCCAGTTTTGGCGCGGTAAACCAGCCTTATTCTAAGCTGCAAAAGTTTAACAGGCTGCCTTTTCCTTTAAATATCTTAAAGCGCTGAACGTTCTTCCAGCATTCTTTCAGCTATCATTAAATCAACAGGCCGGGTTATTTTAATATTGTCATACTCGCCTTCAGTTAAAAAAACAGGGGTGCCGGCGGCTTCAACTACGGTAGCTTCATCGGTAAAAGCATCTGAATAATCCTGCGCAAATGCGGGTAAAAGTATGCTGCTTAAAAAAGTTTGGGGAGTTTGTATAATGCGCACATGCTGCCTGTCCTCAGTAAAATGCTGTCCTGCCCGTACTATACGTATGCTGTCAGTTGCGGCAACCGCAGGCACAGCGCTGCCTTGTTCAAGGGCCTGGTTATAACAACGCTGTATAAGCGGTACTGATATAAGGCAACGCACACCATCATGCACAAAAACAACCGCTTCGCCATCTATTATCTTTAACCCCTGCTTAACTGAACTAAACCTTGTATCACCGCCCTCGGTAATAGTCATAATTCTGTCGGCGGTAAACATTGCTGCTATTTGCTTTCCTTTTTCAATATGCTCTTTAGGTAATACAACAATCACTTCCATGTCCGGGTATGCACGTAAAAATGTATCTATGGTGTACCACAAAACAGGCTTGTTCTTTATTAATAAAAATTGTTTCGGAACAACATTGCCCATTCTTTTGCCCGAACCACCCGCAACAATAACAGCTATCTTTTTCATAATAACAACCTGCTTTCAAAAAAAAATTAATATTAATTTCTTATAAATCTTCACCCGGCTATCTTTGCAAAATAAATGAAGTTAACCTGTATTTCTATATTGCTGGTATGTTTATTGGCTGCAACTTTTGGCCAGGGGCTTATTATTTTGTCTTACAGGATTAACCAAAAATATATAGCTTCAACATTATGCGTTAATAGAAACAACCCAGCGGCGCATTGTAACGGGCATTGTTATTTAAAAAAACAATTGAACAATGAAGAGCAGCCGGCCAACCCTTTAGGCACTGCCGGCAAAGAAAAAATGGAGGTACAATTATTTTTTAGCGAAGGCGACCCTTTTGCTTTTTATAAGTTTGTTAGTGGCCTAACATATAACAGCGCTGCTCCATATTTTACACCCCAATTCGTACTGCGCGAATTTTTAAAACCACCCTGCGCATAATACCTGGCTTTTACTTTACATCTAAAATTTTCATTCCTATTTTTTAAAGCTGTGTTACTGGCTGTGGCAACATTAAATTATGCACTGCCGGGCTGTACTACTGCTTTTTAATGCATCAATTTTAAAAATGCACTTATGAAGAGATTTTTCATTGTTATAATTACCGCATTATTTTTTGTTAAGTTAAATGCATGCCCTTTTTGTGGCTGTGGTGTTGGCGGCTTTTATATTGGTCTGCTGCCTACTTATAAAACCAGCTTTTTTGGCCTTCGTTACGAAACAATGAGTTATACCACCCATGTTAAGTCAGATGCCACCCAGTTTTCGTACGACCACTATAAAATAGCTGAGCTATGGGGCGGTGTAAGCCTGGGGCAGAAATGGCAGCTGCTTGGTTTTTTGCCTTACCATATTAACCTGCAAAACACCGACGACGGCACCAAGAGGCAGAACGGTATTGGCGATGCCACTTTTGTTGCCAATTACAGGCTATGGCAATCATCAAAGGTTGATTTTAAAAGCAAGTCGCTGTTTAAGCAGGAGCTATGGCTTGGCGGGGGTGTTAAATTACCCACCGGCAAATACAGCGTTGACCTGGCCAACCCCGATACAGAATTAGGCGATGTAAACAGCCAGATGGGCACGGGCAGTGTTGATTTTATTGTAAACGGCACATATAAGGTAGCCATAAACAGTTTTGGCATAAATACCACTGCGGCATATAAAATAAACACAGTTAACCGCAGCAATTTTCAATACGGCAACCGCTTTACGGCAAATAGCTTTGGGTTTTACCAGGCCAGTGTTAAAAATGTAAACCTGGCGCCCAATATTGGTGTATTATACGAGGACGCCGCTATAAACAGGCTGCAAAAAGGTATGGTTGATGAAACAGGTGGCTATGTTGCATTGGCAGCAGCCGGGCTTGAGGTTAATATTAAAAAAATAACCATCGGCGGCAATATTCAGCAGCCGTTCAGCCAAAATTTTGCACATGGGCAAACCGTCGCCAAAACGCGTGGTACACTGCATTTAAGCCTTTCTTTGTAGGATATAATCCAAATTTACAGGCTATAATAACTAAGTCCCGGTATAAAAACCGGGACTTTTGTTTGTTAAAACGCCCAGTTTACCAATATTTGCAACCTGTTTTAACAATTTCCTTTTTTTGAATACTTTTACCTTCACCTTTTCAAAAATTCTGGATGAAGCGATTTTTATTAATTTTCAACATTGTTTTACTTGCTGCCGTAAGCTTTTTATACTTCCTTTACTTTAGATATGTAAGGGACGATATACATGAACGTAAAGCGGCCCAGGCACAGGTAGCCAATACTTTTAAAGTAGCCTATTTTGACTTTGACACCCTTGAAACATATTATGAGTTGTCTAAAAAAGTTAGGGCAGACCTGATGCGGCTTGATTCAACGAATGTGGGTACACTATCGGCTCTGCAAAAGAAGTTTACCGATAAAGTAAATGAGATTAGGAGCAAGGGCTCTGCGGTCACTCAAACCCAGCAAAGCGCATACCAGCAGCAATTAGACGAACTGAGGAATGACTACCAGCAAAAACAACAGGAACTTAGCCAGCAGCAGCAAGGTGAATATATACGTCAACAGCAAGACGTAAAGAAGCACATACAGGATTTTTTAAAAGAGTATTGTCATGATAAGGGTTATGCGTATGTATTTGCCACTAAAGAATACGACGATTTTGTTTACTACAAGGATACTATAAGGAATGTTACTTTCGACATTTTGAAGGGCCTGAACGATGTGTATGCAAATGAGAAGAAAAAATAATTTGTTATCATATTTCCCTATCTTCAAATCCCGTTAATAAGCGGGATTTTTTCTTCCAACAAACCATTATAACTGTTATGTCAGAAAACAGCACATCTTTCAAGCCAACGCTGGGGTTACTTGACGGTACTATGATAGTTGCCGGCAGTATGATAGGCTCGGGCATTTTTATTGTAAGCGCCGACATATTGCGTAACGTAGGCGGGGCTGGGTGGCTTATACTGGTATGGCTTATTACCGGGTTTATGACGATTACGGCAGCAGTTAGCTATGGCGAGTTAAGCGGCATGTTTCCGAAGGCTGGCGGCCAGTATGTTTACCTTAAGGAGGCATACAACCCGCTGATAGGTTTTTTATACGGGTGGAGCTTTTTCTCTGTTATTCAAACAGGTACTATTGCGGCCGTAGGTGTTGCTTTCTCAAAATTTGCGTGGTACGTGGTTCCCGCCGCATTGAAGCCTTTTGTGAGCGAGGACAATAAAATACTGTCGCTTCATATTAGTGATGCTTATACATTTACCATAAGTTCGGCACAAATTGTTTCCATTCTTCTTATAGTCTTTCTTACTTATACCAACACAAAGGGCGTTAAAGGCGCCAAATGGATTCAAAACATTTTCACCAGTACCAAGTTGCTTTCTTTGTTCGGGCTAATTATAGTAGGCCTAGCATTGTTTAAGCCCGAAGTGTGGCACGCCAACTGGCTGCACGGCTGGGATGCTGCTAAAGAAGTAGGCGGCGGCATTATGCAGCCTATTGCCAGCGCAGCACTGCTTGGCGGTATTGCTGCAGCCATGTCAGGCTCAGTATTTAGCAGCGACGCATGGAATAATGTTACATTTATTGCAGGGGAAATAAAAAGGCCGCAACGTAATATAGGTTTAAGTCTTTTATTCGGAACGCTGATAGTTACTGTTATTTACATTTCAATAAATTTTGTGTATTTGGCCCAACTTCCGGTGGCTGATATTATGCATGCTGAAAAAGACAGGGTTGCGATTGCGGCGTCAAATGTTATTTTTGGCAATGCCGGCGCTATAATAATTGGCCTTATGATAATGGTATCAACCTTTGGCTGTAACAACGGCTTAATACTCGCCGGTGCAAGGGTTTATTATACCATGGCTAAAGACCAGCTTTTCTTTCAAAAAGCATCCACGCTTAATAAAAACGCAGTGCCTGAATGGGCTTTGTGGGCACAATGCGTAGTAGCAGCTATTTTATGCCTTAGCGGTAAGTACGGCGATCTTTTAGACATGATATCTTTCGTTGTGGTTATGTTTTATGTACTCACAATATTTGGCATATTTAAACTGCGGATAAAAAGGCCTGATATAGAAAGGCCTTATAAAGCTTTTGGATACCCCATACTACCGGCGTTATACATAATAATGGGGCTGGCCTTTTGTATACTGCTTATAGGGTACAAGCCAGGTTATGCATTGTGGGGCCTTGGTATTACATTAATTGGCATTCCCCTGTATTACATTGCAGTGGCCAATAAAAAGAAGCCGGCAACCGGCAGTGTTTAAATATTTTTCGGTATGTATGATTTTGAAAATTTATTTGAGGCAATAGCTAAATTAAAAGTTGCGGTTATAGGCGACGTAATGCTTGATACTTACTGGTGGGGCAAGGTTGACCGTATATCCCCCGAAGCGCCGGTGCCTATAGTTACCCTGCAAACAAAAGAATGCAGGCTTGGCGGCGCCAGTAATGTGGCGCTAAACACGGTGGCATTAAAAGCCCATACAACAATATTCTCCATAGTGGGCAATGATGATAATGCTGTTACCCTTTTAAATATTTTGGAAAAGCAACAGATAAACACCCGGTACATTATAAAAAGCAGCGGGCGCATTACCACCAGCAAAACCCGCGTTATAAGCCGTAACCAGCAAATGATGCGGCTTGACGATGAGGTTACCAATGATATTTCGAAGGGCGATGAAGAACAGCTAATACAAAACTTTACAAATTACGTAACTACGCAACAGCCTGATATTGTAATATTTGAAGACTACAACAAAGGCGTACTTACCGAAAGCCTTATTGCAGCGGTAACAGCTATTTGCAAACAGCACGGTATTATAACAGCAGTTGACCCCAAGCGAAAAAACTTTTTTGCGTATAAAGGTGCTGATATTTTCAAGCCTAACCTTAAAGAGGTAAAGGATGGTTTAAATATACCTCTTATTGAAGTAAATATACAATCGCTTAACGAGGTTCATCAAAAACTGCACAGCATATTACAACACGGTATATCCCTTATCACACTGTCAGAAAAAGGGGTTTTTGTGCAGGATGAAAACCAAAGCCGTATTATACCAACACATCAGCGTAACATAACTGATGTTAGCGGTGCGGGCGATACTGTTATAGCGGTAGCATCGCTGGTGTATGCAGCAACAAAAAATATTTTACTTGCTGCAGCTATCGCAAACCTTGCTGGTGGCCTTGTTTGTGAAGAAGTGGGCACCGCTGCCATTAATGCTTCGCAACTTTTACATGAATGTAAGGCCAGTTTAATTGACTGATGTTTGCTTAGCGGTTATCATCTTTTCGTAGTCAAGTATTATCTCAAAAAATGTTTTTACAGCAGCGAATACTAAAATAAATATTGCCCCACCGCCAAATTGGAGGAAAAAAGAGCCCAGTATAACGCAAAATTGCTGCACAAATATGCGGGCATAAGGGGCAAACATAAGTGTGCCTAACGATGCAGTTTTATAAACCCCCGTAAGCATAAAGTTTTTTACAACCACCACGCCGTTGCTAATTATAAACAGCAGCAATACCCATTGTATTGCGGGTGATATGTTTGACCTTAAGTGAATAAAAAAATCAGCTACGGATGTAATGCTGAAAGCATGGCCTTTATAACCTGATACATCTAAAAAAATGCTCATTTGTATCCACACAAAAAAACCGTAATGAACAATAAAAAAGACAATAAATCCATAGCCGGATACCATTGTTTCGCTATTGCCGTTTTGCCAAACATCTTTCTTTTTTATTTGTGTGGTTACCAGCATCATCAACACGTTATACAAACCTGCTATTACACTCTCAAGGCAATACACTATAAAAACATCGGCGGCGTTCCACTTGCCAGCCCATACACCTGCAACCGGAACCATATTAGCCAATATCAAAAAAATATCGGTATAAGTTAAACGTCTTTTAAGAAACTGCTTCAAAACTTAGAAAATTTTAGCAACCAAAATATTTATTTTCGTAACAACCAACTGTACCCAATAACGCGTATTTATTTCCATTAGGTTTATAAATTGGTTGGTTTAGGTCAGTAAAGTATAAGTCACATGAGAAAAAATAATAAGGCTGCGTTTATCGCGGCCTTATTTATTACCGCCGGTAGCCGGCATAACACCTAACAACCGCAACAATGATGCAATAAGAAATACGGGTTATTAACCGCGCAGGCAGGCACGGCGTTGTACATTTGCGGCAATGGCACATAATCACGACCATAGTGGCCACGAGGGCCACCATCACCATCATCATGTAGTAGCACTTACCAATGTAAATACTGCATTTATAATTGGCATAGTGCTGAATTTTTCATTCGTTATTATCGAGGTGGTGTACGGCCTTCTTATTCATTCCTTATCCCTGCTTGCAGATGCAGGCCACAACCTGGCCGATGTTGGCGCACTTGGGCTTTCGCTGCTGGCATTTAAAATGCTAAAGGTTAAAAGCAGTGAAAAATTTACGTATGGTTACCGCAAAACAAGCATTTTGGTTGCCCTTTTTAATGCTATGGTGTTGCTGGTATCTATCGGCGCTATTATATATGAGGGCGTTCACCGCTTTTTTAGCCACGAACAGGTGAAGGGCCTTACTATTTCGCTGGTTGCCGGTATTGGCATTGCAGTAAATTTTGTATCAGCCATTATATTCCGCCGGGATAAAGATAAAGACCTTAACATAAAAAGCGCTTACCTGCACTTGATGGCTGATGCGGTTATATCGCTCGGGCTGGTTATAGGCGGTGTAATTATTTATTACACCAACTGGTATTGGGTTGACCCTGCGTTGAGCATTATTGTTGCCGTGGTAATATTATTTAGCACATGGCGGCTTTTAATGGACAGCCTGCGGCTATCCCTTGACGGTGTGCCGGAAAATATTGAAATGCCTGACGTGAGGAATGCTGCTATTAAAATACCGGGTGTAAAAGACCTGCACCATATACATATTTGGGCCATCAGCACTACTGAAAACGCCCTTACAGCACACCTGGTGTTAAAAAACGAGGTTACTCTTACACAGGAACAGCACATAAAAAATGATCTTCGCCACCGGCTGTTGCACCTTAATGTTCATCATGTAACCCTGGAAACTGAACGTGAAGGCGACCCTTGCGCCACGCAGGTTTGCGACGCCGGTACTGTTTAATCTTTTTTGAAAGATTATTGTCTATCCATTATTTGTATGTGCTAATATTAAGGTCACAATACTCAATTACCTATACTGACTGCTTTCGCCTAAGGGTCGTTACATTTTTGCATTAAGCCTTCACCCCCTTACCTTCCCCGTCTCTATGGTTTCACTATCCCCCACCCTTCGCCTTGCCTTATTATCAGCTCACCATTGCCGCTGGGCACAACAGCAACAAAATCATAAATCTGGTCGCGGCTTAGTTTGCGTTCACGCATGCTGTTATTGCATTGTGCAACTATAACTCCCTTCAATACCAGGTCCCGTAAGGCGTCCTCATATTTACTGCCTTTTAATACAGCATCTGTGCCGCCGGCAAATGTAACCACCTCAATCTCCACCTTATCTTTAAGGCGGGGATCATTTAATGCATTGTTTATATTACGTATAGCTTTTTCAATAATTTTTGGGTCGTTGTTGTCAAGCTGGTATATGGCACGGTAATGTTTTTTACTGGCTTCAGCACCTGCATAAGCCCTGTTTCTTGCAAGCGCTGCAGTATCCGTTGTTTGCGCAGAAACACCCTGGGCAATCATCAAAAACAGAGAGGCTGTAAGTAAATATTTCATATTGTCAATTTTATCAGAACGATAAATATACAAATATCTGCTTCGTAATGGTTTTAAGGTTTAGGTTTTACCTTTTAACACCTGCCCTATTACAGCAAACACAAAACGCCATGAACTGTGAACATAAGCTATAAACCATCTTGCTTCGGTACTTTTCTGCATTTGGCGCTTTATTATAAAGTTTGCTTAGGTTTGCTTATAACCTTGCCACATGCCAACTACACGACGCAGTTTTCTGTCGGGCGCTGCCAAACTTGCTGCGGTTACAAGCCTTAGCAGCGTTGCAGGCTCAAACATTTTAGCAGCAGGCCGTAAAAAAAAATCAGCGGGAGATAAGATAAATATTGCCCTTATTGGTTGCCGCAACATGGGTTTTGGCGACCTTGAGAATGCCCTTAAACAGCCCGGCGTTACCTGTACCGCCTTATGCGATGTTGACAACAGCGTACTTGATAAACGCGTTGCCGATGTGATTAAAATTCAGGGCACTGCCCCCGTAAAATATACTGATTACCGCAAGGTGGTTGATGATAAAACAATTGATGCGGTTATAATTGGCACGCCAGACCATTGGCATTGCCTGCCCTTTGTAGAGGCCTGCCAGGCAAGTAAAGATATTTATATTGAAAAGCCATTGGCCAACAGCATTGCCGAGTGCGATATAATGGTTAAAGCCGCCCGAAAATATAATCGTGTAGTGCAGGTAGGCCAGCAGCAGCGCAGCGGCCCCCTGTTTAAAAAAGCAATGGGCTTAATTAACGCAGGCGCCATTGGCCAGCTTAGAAAGGTAAATGTTTGGGCAAATTTTAATTACGGCATAGGTGATGTGATAATACCGGACCAGCCTGTACCTGCAGGTGTTGATTATGATATGTGGCTGGGGCCCGCACCGCAACGCACTTTTAATACAAACCGCTTTCATGGCAACTGGCGTATGTTTTGGGATTATGGCGGCGGCCTGTTAACAGACTGGGGTGTACACTTGCTTGACATTGCTTTATGGGCTAAAAACGTTACTGAATTACCATTAAGCGTTACCGCGGCAGGCGGTAATTTTGCATACCCCGACCACGCGCATGAAACTTTTGATACATTAAGTGTAAATTTTCAATTGCCGGGATATACCATTAATTGGGAAAATGTTGCCGGCACGCAAAATGGCCCTTATGGTTATGCTTATGGCCTGGCCTTTGTTGGCAATGACGCAACGCTTGTGCTAAACAGGGAGAATATGGAACTGCACCCTGAAACACAGCAGGGTGGCAAGACCAAAGTGCCACCGATGCCTAAAGAAACCGGTGACGACAGCCATGAACCGCACATGAAAAATTTTATAGAATGCATACGCAGCCGCAAAGACCCTGTTTGCACGATTGAGAATGGCCGCCTTGTTGCAACGTACGCACACATGGGCAACATTGCTATGCGCACCAACAGCGTCCTGGTATGGAATAAAAAAGATAAAAATTTTGGCGGTAATAAGGCCGCTAATGATCTGATTACCCCTAACTACCGTGCGCCGTGGAAATTGCCTAAAATATAGCCTGGCGGGTATATGAGTTATAGGGATCTGCACAATTAAATTTGATTATGAAAAAGATAAACTGGGGAATTATAGGCTGTGGCGATGTTACTGAAGTTAAAAGCGGACCGGCGTTTAACAAAGTGCCTGGATCTGTGCTGGCGGCGGTTATGCGGCGCGATGCTGCAAAGGCTGCAGATTATGCCAAAAGGCACCACGTGCCCAAATGGTATACCAGTGCAGATGATCTTATTAACGATCCCGAAGTAAATGCAATATATGTGGCTACGCCGCCTTCAACACATGAAGAGTACACTATTGCGGCTATTAATGCCGGCAAGCCCGTATACGCCGAAAAACCGATGGCCAACAATTATGCAGCAGCATTAAACATGGCTGACTATGCAGCTAAAAAAGATATGCGGCTTGTTGTTGCCCACTACCGCAGGCAGCAGCCACGCTTTAAAAAAGTAAAACAACTAATTGCAGAAAAAGCAATTGGTGAAATATTATACGCCCGCATTGAGCTATGCAATAAACCACTGACTAAAGAGGACCTTGCCAAACCAAAAGTTGCCTGGCGCGTTGACCCTGCCATTGCTGGCGGCGGTATATTTCACGACCTTGCGCCCCACCAGCTTGACCTAATGTATTATTTTTTAGGCCCTGTTGAAAAAGTATGCGGTGTGGCTGCAAACCAATGTAAACAATACGCCGCCGATGATATTGTTGCGGGAAGCATTTTATTTAAAAGCGGTGCAGCATTTAACGGGGTATGGTGTTTTAACGCGCCGGAAGATGCCGATGTTTGTGAAATAACCGGCACTACAGGGAAAATAAGTTTTAGCGTTTTTACCTCAAACAACATTACGGTAACCGCAAACGGCAAAACAACAAATTATACATTTGACGATCTGCCGCATGTGCAGCAACCTATGATAGAAGCTGTGGTAAAATATTTTTTACATGAAGGCGACAACCCTTGTACCGGCCACGAAGGTGCAGAAATAATGCGTATGATAGAAACATTTACGTCGCCGTAAATGTTTCAGGCAGTGCGGAATATTGCGCAATCTATTCAATTGAATTAACTGTCTTTTGCCTCACTCATGGTAACATCGCCCGCGTTCGCGCGCCATGCTTCTTTCTTTGTTATTTTCATTGCCGCCAGTACAACAAGGCCTACGGCAAGCCATACAACCACTACCCAAAATGCATAGCCAATAGGCGCTTCAGGCCATGGTATAAGCCCGGACCATATTACAAGTATAAGTATAATTATACCTATTACGGGGAAAAGCATGTGCAGTACAAATTTAAATTCGCTTCGCCTTTCTTTAATATAATAGCGCATCACGCCAATATTGCCCATTGCATATACAATGGCCAGCGCAAACGTTATTACCAGGCCCATAAAGTCAAAGTCATTCTCCACACCAATAAACCAGCTAAGGCCCAGGCCAAAAGCAAGGGTTATTAGTGTTTGCATAATAACCGCATTTTTAGGTGTTTTAAAACGCGGATGAATAACTGCAAGAAAGGATGGCATTGAGCCAGACCTGCCCATGGCATACCACATCCTGGTGGCAACATTGTTGCATGCTATTGACACTGCCAGCATTGAGTTTACGAGTGCAAATACCAGCACTATCCAGCCATTGCCCCAAAACCTGCGGGCAAGTATGAATGTTGGGTTTTCTTTCGCTTTTACAAACCCTTCTATATCGTTGGTCCCCCAGCCTGTTAAAATGCTCCAACTGCAAAAAACAAGAAATATGCCCATTGCTGCAATGGAGTACACAATTGCTTTGGGCAATGTTTTTTTAGGGTTTTTACTTTCTTCAGCCAGCGGCGCAACACCTTCCCAACCTGCAAGCGCAAAAACAGAAAATACCACGCCCATGGCAAAACCGCCTGTAGAGGGCGCCTTTGTTATATTAAACGATTGCAGGTTTACGCCACCATTACCCGGGTGGGCTAATCCCCAAAAGCCAAGCGCAAACACAACTGCAATTTCAGTAAGGCCCATGATCACCAATAGCCTGGCTGAAATTTCTATACCCCTGTAAGTTGAAAAACCCACAAAGCCGGTTGTAAGCACAAGAAAAAGCCACCACGGAAAGTTTATGCCATAATTTAACAATAGCGCCTGCTGAACAACATAGCCTGTATAAGCCAGCGCGTAACCTGCTGCCAGCGGGTCGTACAGCAGGTATATCCACGATGCAAAAAAGCCTGCCCGCGGGCTTATTGTACGGCTTATATAAGTATAATAGCCGCCCGCAGACGGAAGGTGCTTTGCAAGCTGCGCCATGGTTACGCCTAATACAAGCACCAACAAAAATGCAACAAGATAGCTAAGCGGCGATGTTACGCCCGCCTTGGATGATATAAATGGTATGGTAAATAAAATAGCAGTTGCAGGGGCCGTATGGGCTATAGCCTGCATAAATATATCGCCTAACCCTAAAGCGCCTTTTTTTAAAGTTTGTTTTGTCTCAACGGCAGTATTTTCTTTCATTGGTATATTGTGACTAATATATAACTTTTACTGTTTGCGACACTAACAATTTCTTTATTGCCGGGTTAAAGCAAACGATAGTCGTATAAAAAATCTGCGGGGATCAACCATTGCAGTTTTGCAATAATCGATCCCCGCAAATTTATCTGAAACCAAGATTATTATTTTTGATTATCCACAACCAAAAAAGATATTGACCTTGCGGGCGCTTTTATAGTTATACCACCCTGCACAGCGGCCTGGTAAGCTTTAACGGTGGTATAATCAGCAGGGCCGCCTGAATCGCCAGAAGGCCCATCGCCATTAATATACACTTTGCGGCTAAACTCGCCATTATCATTACCGCCCGTTAACGTGTACCAATAATAGTTTGCACCCGGTTTAAAATTTTTTACACTAACGGTTACAGTTTTGTCAATGGTACTAGTGTTGGCTATTACAATTCCCGATTCGCCTGACGACCATGAAGATCCATAAGCAGTTATATCAGTACTGCCCGTTACAGATGTATTAACCATCCTGTCGCCAAAGTATTTTTGCATGTAATACATGTGGTAAAAAGCAGGCCTGGGCTGCCATTTGCTTGCGCCCGGCTCGTCTCCGTTATTAAACATCCCCTGGTCGTCGCCATTGCTCCAGCCATTCGCCAGGTCCCAGCGGCTTGCCTCGCCAAACTGGTTCTTCATCAATTCACCCAACGTCATTACAGCATGCATGCCTGCAACGTGAGATACCATTTGCTTGCTGCCCGTTGCGAAAATGTTCCATTCTGTAAGTGCCAATGGTTTTAAAGTGGCAGCGTATTGTGCCACCTGGCTTTTATAATACGTCATAATATTTTTAGTAACTGTTGCTGCTGTTGCTAAAATATCTGTTGCATTGCTGTTGGTATTAAAGGGTGTGTAATAGTCGTGCACAATATAAAAATCAGGTGTGTTGCCCGCAGCAGTAAACACACCCTGGTTCCAGCTTTGGTCAGTAGCCGTTTGCCAGCTTTGCGGCGCTGCATCAAGCAATTGCGCGCCAATTTTTATAACAGCCCCTGTTTCAGCAGCGGCAGCGCGCATACTGTCTGCAAATACTTTTACATGCCGGCCATATAATGCGCCGGTAATAAATTGCGGCTGGCCATCGTGGTTTTGGCTAACATCAATTTCATAGCCGGCCTGCCAGGTGCCATTGCTCTCATTGCCTATCTCCCAGTATTTGGTACGGCCCTTATCATACCTCACCCAGTCGGCAGCAAGATGCGCGGCCGCAGCCACAGGATCAGCTGAAGTACTATACCGTGCATAGCTATAGTTAACGGTAATAATACCCGTATTGTTTGTTTGCTGCAACATACTATAATAGTTGTCCAGCGTTAGTGTCCAGCTTGCTGTATTATTACCATACCAATACCCGGGATCAATAGCGTTGCCATTAGCATCTAATATTTTAGCCGGTGCATCTGCAGGCGGTGTATTGGCACTGTTCCAAAAATAAACGCTGCTTATATTACCGCCCGGAAAACGTATAATGTTTGGCGAAAGGTTTTTTAGTTCATCCATCAACACAGGCTCTGTTACTATCTGCGTCATGTACGGGTTGGAGTTACTGCCAAAAAGGTATTTAGATACTTTTGTAACAATATCACTCATATCAACCGTAACAGTTGCATCTGCCGTGGCTGATGGTTTAGCTGTTGTTGTAAAAGGTGGTGCGATAAATGTTTTACCTGCCCAGTCATCACCATAAAAGCCAATGGTAGCGGCCAAAGGGTTCTCGTGCGGCGGTGTAATAATTACCGTTGTATCTGTTCCCCCAGTGTTACCGCCGTTGCCATTATTTGTACCGCCGCCTGTTTTTTTGCATGACAAAAAAAGCGCCCAAATACAAACCATCATTACAATATGTGTTCCCCTGTTTAGCATTTGTTTAAATGTTATACTAAAAAAAATATTTAACTGTTTGATGAATGTGGAGAAGCAAACCACACTCAAAAAAAAGCCCGCAGCAACTGCTGTTTATCACAGCACAATACTGCAGGCCTGCTTGTTATTATTGCTTATGAAACAACCAAAACGATGGATAGAAATCCCCGCTTAATGTGTTATGATCTTTAAATGTTTTATGCAGTAACAATAACCGTTTCCGTTAGCTCCGCTTTTCTCCCGTACCAGGGTCAGAGCGAGGACGCTATTGTATCTTAACTATTCTTAAATTATCAAGTCCCAGGTCAAAACTGCCGCCTGATATGGTGGCAGTACCATCATTAGCATACATTATCATCAACAGCCCGCCACCACCACCAATAAGTGACGAAAAATTGCCGGGGCCTGAACCTGTAGGGGTATACGCATTGTTTGTTGCTGCCAAAAAGCTTGAAAGCGGTATGGTAACCGTTACCCAGCCGTTTGTTTTATACTTGCCACTTGCCGCTTTTTTCCACGGGGCCCATTCAGCAAGGTAGTTCCAGTTAGGAAATGAAGTGCCTATCCAAATAGAACCTGCTGTCCAGTCTTTCTTTACATAAGCTTCAAACTTAAGTGCATAGCTACCTATTGGCGCACTCATATCATTTACCCATGTTGCGGTGTTGGTGATGATGGCATTGTTATCCTGCCACCATGAGTTATCAGTGGCAACTTTATTGCCACCGGGATTGATCTCTACACTATTGCCCGTAGCGCCTGGAAACACTGACGGGTCTGTAACAAAGCCACCTACCCATTGCTGTTGCGACCACCCGTAATAAGGGTTGTCTGTTGGCGGGCTCCATTGGCTGGTAGTACCCTCAAAATTGGCCAGGAAGCCTGTTGACGGCGATAGCCAGTTGTCAAAAATAAACGGTGATGCCGCGGTTCCAAAATCACCAATCACATGCAGGCTGTCCCCTGCGGTAATGCCGTCAGGCACCGTAACCTGTATTTCAGTAGGGCTGTTCACCTTAACGTTCATGCCTGCTTTACCACCGGGGAAAGTTACCTGCGTTATACCATAAAAATTAGTACCTGTTAGGGTAATGGTACTGCCTGAGGCTGCGTTTTCGTTTGATGCGGAAGTTATGGCAGGCGGCGGCAGTATAAGCACAAAATCAAATATTGCCTGGCCGTGATCTGTAACAACTTTTATCTGGTTAGACACCTTATCTAACGGTGGCGCTGTAGGCGCGTCAGAAGGTATGCTGATGATGATGTTATTATCGGAATTTAAGGCAGCGTTAAACGATGCATCAAAGTCGTTAAAGTACACATGCTGTAACCCGGAAAAACCAGAGCCTTGTATAACTATTAGGGTACCGGGCAGGGCCTGGGTAAAAAAGCTGTCGCGTTTGGTAGAATCAACCATACGAACATCTTTAATAACGGGTGTTCCGCCCCCCGAACTATCTTTTTTACAAGCCTGCTGCGTAACAGCAACCAGTGCTATTGCTGCCAGCAGTATAATTTTATTAATTGAAACAATTCTTTTCATACAATATTTTTAATGATTAGTCAGGTATTTTAGAGAAATCAAATGGTACTGCAGGTTTTAAAAGCTGCGGCGCTGCAGTAAGTTCGGTTTCCGGCCAGGGCAGGTAAATAGTAGCATCAGTAATAGGAAACTTACTGCCATCGTAAGTAGTTGTATACGTACGCGGGCTGCTTGTGCCTGCGTTATAAGTAACTGAATAATGGCCCCTGTCCTGGTTGCTGAAATAAGTTTTTGCTTTGTCAGGTGCAAAATAATACCAGCGTACCCAATCGTTCCACGCTAATCCTTCAAATGCAAACTCTACTTTCTTTTCCTGGAAAATATCATCAAACGTAATAGATGATTTTGCAGGCACACCGGCACGCGTACGCACTGCATTAAAATATTTAAGCGCCGTTGCATCAGATGTTGAAGGGCTGTTACCCATAATGGCTTCTGCATACACAAGGTATACTTCTGCAAGGCGCAGCATGTACGTATTTTCATACGCCGTCATTTGTGTGCCGCCCCCATTATCATCAGGTGAACCTATTACGTATTTTTTTATGTAAGCATGGTCGTTACCCGTACCAAAGTTTGTTGTGGGCACTGCAGTACCGCCGCCTTTGGCGTTAAGGTCTTCATACTCATCGCCCGGCAGCATAAAGGTTGACCGCCTGCGTATTGAATCTTCCGGGTGGGCCATATAATATTGCAGCAGGTTGGCAGATGCGCCAAATGCCGCGCCCCAGCCATCGCCGGTTTGGGTAATATTTGATGAAAATGCTACATATGCCTGGAAGGTGTTGTTAACGCCCCATGTTGACCTGCTGGGCATCCATAACAGCGAGAATAACGCTTCGGGATTTGAGTTTTGAAACGCTGTGCTGTTGTACGCATGGGTAAAAAGGTCGTAATAATTGGGCAGCAATGTTAAACCGCTGTTGTTTATTATATCAGCAGCATAATATTTTGCGCTGTCCAGGTCAGTTTGTGTTCTTGCGCCTTCGCTTTTGCCTACACCAGAGCGGTATAAAAACGCTTTTGCCAGCATACCTTCGGCGCTCCATTTGGTTAAGCGGCCTGTTTGGTATGGTGTAGCAGGCAGATTTTTCGCAGCATAGCTAAAGTCTTTTACAATAAGCTCCCACACGCTTGCCATGTCGTTACGGCGAATACTTGTATCAGTAAGCTGGGTAAGGTTATTGTATATAATTGGCACTTCGCCCCAGTTGCTTACTAAAAAATAGTAAGCCATACCGCGCATAAAACGGCATTCAGCAATACCCATATTTTTAACAGCCGGTGTTGCTGTTGAATTAGCGCTTTGAATGTTTGCCATGATAATATTGCTTTGTGCAACTATCTTCCAGAAAGAAGCATAACCGCTTGGCAAAATGTCATCAGTTGCAGGTACAGCAAAGCGTATATATCCTAACCTGTCGGCATCATCGCAGTTAAGGTTACCGCCATGCGCTTCTTCAAAGCTTAAAAATGCTTTATCATTATAATCAAACCAAACTATATTATATAGTGGCGCAGTACCTGCCATTACCTCTGCATCATTGGTATAGAAGTTACCTGATGTAGTGGAATCTTCAGGCGGCCTGTTTAAAAAGTCTTTTTTACAGCTTTGCACCAGTGCAACGCCGCAAATAATAAAACTTACATATTTAAAAAACTTTTTCATACGATCTCTTTTTTATAATTAAAAATCAGCCAGTATGCTAAATGAGTACATTCTTGTTGACGGGTAGCGCCCGTTATCAATACCGTTAATAATGGTTGGGTTGCCATTGTTCCAATAGCTGAACGGCCCAACTTCGGGGTCAAACCCTGTATATTTTGTAATAGTTAACAGGTTTTGTACGTTTACTGAAACCCTTAAACCCCTTACCACTTTCGCAATGGCCTTAGTTGGAATATTGTACGCAAGCGATACATTTTTTACTTTTACATAGGTGCCATTTTCAACGTCCCACTGGCTAAGCCTGTTGTTACCGTTTGCTGTGCTGGTGTACACACGCGGTACGCTTGTGCCCGGGTTTAACAATGTAACATTTTCTGCATCCGCCACATTATAACTGCTTGGCCTTGCAAAGTTTATTACAGATGCATAGTAGTTCTCAAATGCGCCTTTACTACCAGGCATGCTGTTTTCATAATTTAGTACGTTAACAATTTTGCCGCCTACTGAACCTGTTACAAAAATGTTCAGGTCGAAGCCTTTATAGCTAAATGAGTTGTTGAAACCAAATGTAAACTTGGGCCATGGGCTGCCAAGTATAATACGGTCTTTCTCATTAATAACACCGTCTCCATTAATGTCTTTAAATTTAATATCACCTACCCATGTACCGGTGTTAGGGTCAACCACTACACTGCTGTTGCTTGTTTGGTTAGCATGGCTGGTAATATCTTTATAATTTTGGAAAAGGCCTTCAGCAATATAACCTGTTATCATACCTACAGGCTGGCCAACTTCAGTAACAAACTGTGTTTGCGTGTTGTTTGTATTGGTGCCGTAAACAATATTTAGCGGCGCTGCAAGAGAGGTTACTTTATTCCTGTCAAGCGAGAAGTTTACGCCGGTTTTCCATGTAAAGCTTTTGTTTGAAATGTTTACAGTATTAACTGTTATGCCAAAGCCTTTGTTTTGCATAGCGCCTATGTTTGTTACAGGCCATGCAAGGCCGCCATCGCCTGTACCACCGCCCAAATAGCCGGGGTAGGTGCTTGATGCAAGCAGCTTGGTTAAATGCTTAACATACGCATCGGCAATTACTTCAAGCCTGTTGTTAAACATGTGCAGGTCTAAGCCTACATTGGTTGTTTTATCAACTTCCCACTGAATATCAGGGTTAGGAAAGTTAGAAGGAAGGTAGCTTGCGCCAAACACTGAAGGCCATGTGCCTAATACCGCATATTGAGCGCCCGAGCTTGTGCTTGCATTACCTGAAAGACCGTACTCAAACCTTAATTTTAGTTCGTTAAGGTTTGGAATACCTTTCATAAAGCTTTCTTCAGATATTTTCCATGCTGCGGATACAGAAGGGAAACTACCCCAACGGTTGGCTACGCCAAATACAGAAGCACCATCATACCTGAAAACACCCTGCAGAATATACTTGTTATTGTATATGTAGTTTACCCTTGCAAAGTATGATTCTTTAGCGCCGCTGCCTTTGGAGCTTCCGTTTGATTGCGTATTGTCTGACGCGCCTGCATTAAGCGTATGAACTGTATTGTTTACGAAACCTGTTTTGGTGCCGTACAAACCCTCCCAGCCCCATGACTGCGATTCGTGCGCCGCCATGGCAGATATAGTGTGTTTGCCAATTTGCAGGTCATACTGCAACCTGCTGTTGGTGCCCCACCAATAATTATTTCCGGTTGATTGTGAGGCGTACGTATTTGTGTTAACTGTTGCACCAAACGTGTAGGAAGGATTAAATATGTAGTTGGCTGTATAATTATACGTGCCGTTAAGTTCGTTATGCAGGGTAAGGCCCTTTAAAAACGTAATGTCAGCATAAACACCGCCTAACGCGCCGAAGCCTTTGTTATAGTTGGTATTTATTTGCGCAAAGGCGATTGGGTTAACATAGTTGTTTGCATAAGCAGTACCCGCTGCAGGGCCGCCCCATGTGCCATCGGGATTTTTTACCGGTATAGCAGGGCTTATATCGAGCGCCGAATAAATAAGTGAATTGTTTGAAGTAACAATTTTTTCCTTGGTTAAATTAACGCTCAGGTTTGTCCCTATCTTAAGCCATTTGCGTGTGTTATTATCAAGGTTTAACCTTACTGAACCACGTGTAAAGCCTGAACCCTGCGCAATACCATCCTGGTTAAAATATTCGCCTGAAAAATAGAAAGTAGTTTTATCAGAACCACCGCTTAACGACAGCGAATGTTTTTGCAATAATGTTCTGCGGAACAATGCATCCTGCCAGTTTGTGCCGTTGCCTAAAACAGAAGGGTCTGCATAATCAGCCTCTGTAGAAGCGCCGCCGGCTTTGGCAAGCTCGTTCCTGAAAACAGCATATTGCGGCAGGGTAAGTACAGGGGCCTGCTTTGGCACATCCTGTAAGCTTAGCAAGCTGTTCAGGCTTACTTTACTGTCGCCGGCCTTGCCGTGTTTAGTTGTTATTAATATTACGCCGTTACCGCCCGCAGAACCGTAAATACCTGTTGCGGCAGGCCCTTGTAACACGTTAAGCGTTTCAATATCATCCGGGTTAATGCCAGCCAGTGCATTTGAATAAGTACCCGGTGCATTATAAGTGCCTGACGCGCCGCCACCGGGGTCACTTGGCTGAATTTGTACGCCATCAATAATGTATAACGGCTGGTTAGTTTGGCTTAAGCTGTTCACACCGCGTATCATTACGCTTGGTGCACCGCCCGGCTGTGCGTTACTGGTAGCAACATATACGTTTGCCGCACGGCCCTGTAATGCCTGGTCAAAAGTAGTGTTCACTGTTCTGTTAAGCTCTTCTGACGTTACAGTTACCTGCGAGCTGCTCAGGTCAGTTTTTTTCATTTTACCATAGCCAATTACTACAACATCCTGCAGGTGGCTGTAATCTTCGTCAAGCGATGTGTTCACATCGTTGCCGGCGCCTATCTTAACCTGTTTTGTAGTATAGCCTACAACAGAAACCTCAAGCGTTTCGCCTGTTGCGGCATAAATAGTAAATGCGCCGTTGTCGTCGGTAATGGTGCCATTTTTAGTGCCCGCTACTACAACAGCCGCACCACCAATTGCCTTACCCGACACTTTTGAAGTAATAGTGCCCGTAATTTTTCGGGCGCTGGATTGTGCATTGGCCTGCACATTAAGCAGTATGCAGGTTATAACAGCCCATAGTGCCGCCGTTATCCTGCTTTTTGTCCTGGTTTGTTTCATACGCAAACAATTATTGTTGTTTATAAAAAAGGTTTACCTGAGCTGAATACTTATTTTGTTTCCTTTATAATGCACTGTTGTAGCCGGCTTGCTGCCAAAGTCCAGCGCTACCTGCTTATCTTTTGTTACCCATACCACGTTAAACACCCTGGTCTTCAACATGTTTTCAAAGCTGCCCTGCCTTTCGCCTATGGTTAATGTTTTTGTTGCTTCGCTGTAGTTGAGTGTTATGTTGGCGTATAAGCCTTTCTCGTAATTATAGTTGGTGCCTTCATCTTCGTACAGCGTGAATGCTGCATCTTTACCAGTGTACACAAACAAGGTAATTGGGTCGGCAGGCTTTTCAGCAACGTACTGTACCGCCGGGCCAAACGGAATAATGGAGCCTTCTTTCACAAATACCGGCATACGTTCATAAGGGGCGTCTGCTGTTATATTTTGGCCACCTGCTGTATATGCGCCTGTGTACAAATTATACCACCCCTGCCCTGCAGGCAGGTATAGCCGCCTTGTTGTTGCATGAAAACCTGTTACCGGGTTGATGAGCAACGACGGGCCGAACATATACTGGCCACCAATATTGTTTACAGCAGTATCTGCGCTAAAGTCCATTACAAGCCCGCGCATAATGGTGTAGTTATTATGGTATGCCTGCCCCGCAAGGGAGTAGATATAAGGCATTAAACGGTAACGCAGGTTATCGTAATACAGCATGCTTTTATAAGCAGGGTGTGTATCGGGCGCAGTGTTATATATTTCCCTGAAGGGGAACTGCCCGTGCACGCGAAACAGCGGGCAAAAAGCGCCAAACTGGTACCAGCGTGTCATTTGTTCGCGCCATTCTTCAAGGTCGGCATCATTTGGTTTTTCAAACTTATGTTGTACGGCGAAGCCCCCGATATCCATCGTCCAGTAGGGTATGCCGCTCATGCTAAAATTAATGCCTGCCGTTACCTGCGCCTTCATATCAGCCCAGGTTGAGCCTATATCGCCACTCCAGGTTGTTGCCGCATAACGCTGCTGCCCTGCAAAGGCACTGCGGGTTAAAATAAATACACGCTTGTTACTGTCTGCCCCACGCTGCCCTTCATAAATACCGCGCGCATTTTCAAGCGGGTAGGCATTCAAATATTCTGCAGCAGTACCAGGCGCCAGCGGAGTCATTTGCTGTTTTCTTTTAGCGGGGCTAACGTTGCTTAAAATATCAGGTTCGCTGGCATCCATCCACCACGCATCAACACCTTTTTTGTATAGCTTCTCATTCAGCAGGTCCCAAAAGCCCTTTCTTGCGCCTTCATTAAAAGCATCGTAAAAAGTAGATATATAGCCCTGCGCTATCCAGTCGCGCTGGCGGTCGGCTATATTGCGTGTGTACAACCAACCATTGTTATTAAATTTTTTGTAAACATCAATACCTTCATAAAATTTTGGCCATACAGATATCATAAACTGTGTATGGTATTTTTTATGCAGCACATTTATCATGCTGTCCGGGTTACTAAACCTTGATGCATCAAAATCCTGACTGCCCCAATCATCCTGTTTCCAGTAACTCCAGTCTTCAACAATATTGTCTATAGGTATTTTGCGCTTTCTAAATTCATCTACGGTACTTAATATCTCTGCCTGTGTTTTATAGCGCTCGCGGCTTTGCCAAAAACCGAATACCCATTTTGGGGGCATGGTAGCCTTACCGGTTATATCGCGGTAACCCGCAATTACTTCATCCATGCTGCTACCCTTTATAAAATAGTAATCTTCCATTTTGCCTGCTTCAGACGAAAAGCTGTAGCTGTTAACGTCATCTTTAGCAACAGGGGGCGCCCAATCTGCAGCCAGGTAAGATTCACCACCATCAGGTACCCATTCAATCTTTATTGAGTATTTTCTATCTTTTTCAACGGGAAGGTTTACCATAGCGGTGCCGGGGTTCCATGCTTCGCGCCAGCGGTCGGCTACAAGGTTTCCGTCAATCCAAACCTTTACATATCCGCCATACAATAAGCGGAAAACATGCTGGCCGCTTATGCCGGACGAAAAAGATCCTTCCCATGTAACCAGACCGTTGGCTACATTAAAATTGGCGGGAAGGTTAAGTTTGGAATCGCCAAGGAAGCGGTAGTTAATGGATGACTCCGCTTTTTCGAACGAAATATTTTGAGGAGATTTTTTATCGTTGGAGTATGATGCTGTTAGCCAACCCTGTTCCCCGTTTTTGGAAAACAGTTTTAAGGAGGATAATGGCAGGTACGGCCGGGGGTCGCCAACAGTTGTAATGGAATAATTATCCCATAGAATGCCGTAATTTTTGTTGGAAAGCAGGAACGGTACAGCAACCTCAGTGTTATTTTGAAACAGATTTACCTGGTGGCCTTTATAATTAAATACCTCATACTGGTGCTGGCCGAGGCCGTAATATGCGTCATCCGGGCTGGTTTCAAAAGTTTGCTGAATAGTATATAAAGGAGTACCGTTGTACACTGCCGGTTGAAAGCTTCGGCCATTAACCGCTCTTTCGTTAATAATGGCGTTACCCTGTACGTCAGTAAAACTAACGGCGCCAGTATTTGCATCAGCAGTCGCTATTACTGCGGTAGTTTTAAGTATTATTTTTCCGGGCGCCTCTTCAACATCCCATTTTACAGTATCGCTTATTATTTTACCCGTGGTTATAAGGCTATTATGCTCTGTGTTGGTTTTGTCCGGCCCCGAGGTTACCCTTATTATATTACCGGTGATAACCTGCAGCTTTACAAAAGCAATACCCGGCTGCCTGGGGTAAACTATAACCCCGTCACCGGTTTTTACAAAATAACTTTCATTGCCCCCGGCTACAACCCGGGTACACAATAAGAAATAGCATAGCAGCGCTAAAAAATAGTATGGCAACCTTCTCATAAACATGGTAAAAACAATCGTTTAACTTGTTATCGCAGTAAGTGGTATTTACCAAGTGTAAATTAGATGCGGACATACTAAGGGCGGGGGGTAAAATGTTTATCATCAGGTATCCAAATGTTAAGCTATGGGCGTAAATTGATAATATTAGGGGTATAAAATGTTAACAGGCGCGTTTTATACACACAATAACTGCTGAGGACGCAATAAATTAAAGATGACTACCGGGAAAAGAAAATACCCCGGCGGTTTAATAAATTGCCAGGGGTGTTGTGCGTAATAGCGGGTATAAGACCGTAAGCAAAAAGGATGGTAAAATGCAGGAAAACTACCCTTGTTCCCCTACCGATTCTGCTTGTTTGTGTTTTTCGGCCTGGTAAGCAGACGGTACCATATTGTAAACAGCCTTAAAGTAACGGGTGAAGTATTTGGGGTTATTAAAACCTACCTGGTAGGCAATTTCAGCTACCGTTTGGTCGGTTTTGGCCAATAGCTGGGCTGCCCTTTCCAGGCGAACAGAGCGTATAAATTCAACCGGGGTTTTACCGGTGAGGGCAAAAATTCGTTTATAGGCGGATACCCGGCTCATAAACAGCTGCCGGCTCATTTCTTCCACTGAAAAATCGGGATTGGCTATATTTTGCTCAATTATCTGCAACGCCTGCTGGACGAATTTTTCGTCGGGTGATGCTACATTAATACTAGAGGATTTTGCCTCAACCTGCCTTGTATAAGTTTTACGCAGCGCATCGTGCTCGGCAAGAATGTTCTTTATCCTCGAAAGCATTATTTCAAAATTAAAAGGCTTTATCAGGTAGTCTGACGCACCAATTTCCAGTCCTTTTAAGTGCTTTTCTTCCCCGGCAAACGCGGTGAGCAATATTACGGGTACCTGCTTGGTACGTGTGTCTTTCTTTATTTTGCGGCAAAGGTCAATACCGGTCATTCCCGGCATACTTATGTCACTCACAACCATGTCTGGGTGAACAGACAACGCCTTTTGCCAGCCTTCCCTGCCATCGGCGGCCTCAACAACGGTAAAAAATTCCCTAAGATTGTCTTTCAGGTAAAACCTGAAATCTTCGTTATCTTCCACCAGCAATATAACCGGCTTTTTGTTTTTAGCAGGTTGTTCTTCAACCTTACCCGGTAATATCACCTCTTCTTCAGCAACCGTCTCATTATCATCAAATACGTCTTCAACAACAGGCACTGCTTCGCCGGTTACTTCTACCGCCTTAAACGGCAATAAAACAGTAAAGCTGCTGCCTTTGTTAGTTTCACTTTCCACCGCAATGCTGCCGCCGTGCATTTTTACAAACTCTTTTGTAATAGCCAGGCCAATGCCGCTGCCCTGGTTAACAAGCGTTCCCGGAATATCGCTTTGAAAAAAGCGCTCAAATATTTTTTCCTGCTTTTCAGGTGCAATACCTATACCGGTGTCATTTACTTTTATTTCCAGCAAAACCTCGTCATTCTTTTCACCGGCAATAGTTACTTCCACGCTAACATTGCCGTTTTCGGGGGTAAATTTAAATGCGTTGCTAAGCAGGTTGAACAATATGCGCTCAATTTTATCGTGATCAAAGAACGTTATTAGCTGGTCTGCATCGCTGTGATAAGAGAACGATATGCTTTTCTTCTCAGCCATATCGGTAAACGAGTTGCACAGCTCCTTTATATACCGAAGTATATTACCCTGTGTTGCGTTTAGTTTTAGCTCCTGCACTTCCATTTTTCTGAAATCCAGCAACTGGTTTACCAGGTTTAACAAGCGCCGCGCATTACGGTGTATTAGCTGAAACTGCTTTTTCTGCTGCTGGTCGTCAGTATATTTAATTATTTTATCAAGTGGCGTGAGTATAAGTGAAAGCGGCGTTCTAAACTCGTGGCTTACGTTGGTAAAAAAGCGAATTTTCATCATATCCAGTTCGTGCATACGGTTGGCTTCTTTACGTTCCTGCTCCAGGGCGAAACGCATACCTGCACGCTGTATAACCATTCGCCTTGCAAAGAATAATATTGCTGCAATAGCCAAAACATACAGCACATAAGCCCAGGTGGTTTTCCAAAAAGGTGGAAGCACAACAATTTTTATTGCAATACCCCTGTCGTTCCAAACACCGTCGTCGTTAGATGCTTTTACACGGAATGTGTACTCACCTGCGTCAAGGTTTGTGTAGGTTGCGCGGCGCGTTTTACTGTCGGCGGGCAGCCAGTCTTTATTAAAATTTTCCAGCTTAAACAGGTACTTGTTTTTTTCGCTGTTGCTAAAATTTAACGCTGCAAATTCAATAGAAAAAAAGTTATCATTATGCCGTAAGGTGATGTAATACGTTTCAGTAATTGATTTTGACAATATAACCCTGCCATTTACTTTTTCGCCCACAACCACGGGCTTGTTAAATACTTCAAACCCGGTAAATACAATACGTGGCGCGTGCAGGTTTTCCTTTATATTCCCGGCATTAAACAGGTTAAACCCGTTGGCGCCGCCAAACAACAATTCGTTACCGCGTGTTCTTAACGCAGCATTATCATTAAACACACGGCCCTGCAAACCATCCAGCTCATCATAATTTTTACATGCTATGGCATAACCGTTGCCTGAAGGCTGCACTGCAATTTTTGAAATGCCGTTTGTGGTACTTACCCACAAAAAATGCTGCTGATCTTCCAGTATATTAAATATGGTATTATCCGGCAAGCCATTCTCCGTTCTGAATGATTGAAAGGTTTGCAACTGTGCATCAAATAAATTAAGCCCATCCCTGGTGCCTGCCCAGATTTTGCCGGTATTATCTTTCATTAACACATTTACATTATCGTTACTCAGCTTATTTGCGGCTGCGCTGTAATGAACAAATTTGCCGGTAGCCTTTTGCAAAACATCAATACCATAGGCTGTGCCTATCCAAAGGTTACCACTGTTATCTTCAACAAATGTGGATATGTAATCACAAGCGATCGAATTGCCCATAGCAACCGTGTGATGATAAAATATTTTTTTATCCCTGTCAAACCTGTCGAGGCCGCCGCCCAGCGTGCCTACCCAAAGATTATCGGCCGCATCCTCGTAAATTTCCCACACCCGGTCATCAGCAAGGCTTGTACTATCCGCATCGTTGTGTTTATAGTGCAAAAAGGTTTTACCATCATAACAATCAAGTCCACCATAATATGACCCTATCCATAATTTTTGGTTGTGGTCTATCCACAAGCTTACAATAACATCGTTGCTTATAGTGTTATTGTTGGCTGCATTATGCCTGTACTGTGTAAAAGTGTTGGCCTGCCGGTTAAAATAAATAAGGCCGCCCCCATTAGTGCCAATCCAAATATTACCTTTGGCATCTTCCGCAAATTTATTTACATCATCGTAGCTAAGGCTGCCGGGGTCGCCCGCCTTATGCCTGTACAGCGGAAATTTTATAATATCATCAGCATAGTAGCTTATTCCCTTTTTAAAAGTACCTGCCCATATAATGCCCGCATCATCTTTATACAGTGTATAAATAGCGTTTTCTGCCACACTTTTATTATCGCCTTCTTTATTGGTAAGGGCAAAAACGTCAAATGTTTTTTTATTCATCACATTAATACCGCCATGGTCTGTGCCTATCCACACGTTGCTTTTACCATCTTCAATTATAGATGTTATAATGTTACTTGTAAGCTTACCGTTTTCTTTATTAAACATTTTTACAGTACCTGCTGTACTGTTGTAATACACAATGCCTACTGTAGTATTTAACGAGTAAAGCCATACATTATCTTCTTTATCAACAAACATGTTGTAGGTAAATGCCTTATCGCCCGTGGCCCTGCGTACTGCATCTGTACTAAAAACTATTTTGTTTATAGATGCGTCCATTTTATCTATCACGCCATTTGCATGCACCAGTACTATGCGGTTACCGCCTGTTGCCTGTATATCGGTTACAACATCTGCCGCGGCAGGCGCAGCCGCTATAAGCATGCGCGTATTATTGCCCGTAGTTTTATACAGGCTTCCATTAGCATACAGGGTAAAAAATGCATCGCCGCTTTTTACCATTGTGGTAACAATGCCGGCAGGCAGGCCAAGGCTTTGCAGGTAGGTGTTTGTGTTGGCAAACCTTTCTGTGGCCGCATCGTACACGCTTATAAGGTTGCGCGTTTGAAATACAAGTTTATTACCGGGGCCTTCAAATATTTTTGTAACATAATCGTCTGCCAGCGACAAAGAATCGCGCAGACTGTGCCTAAACACCTTAACGCTATATCCATCATACCGGTTAAGCCCTGCCATTGTACCAAACCACATAAACCCTTTTGCATCTTTAAAAATGCAGTTTACCTGGTTACTGCTAAGCCCCTTTGTAAAGTCAATTTGAGAGAATTGGTATTGCTGTTGCTGAGCACGCGTAGCAGCAAAAAGGTATATAAAAAAACAGGCAAGTACTATTCGTTTCAGCATGTTAATGCGCACCGTTTCTATCATTCTCTGTCAAAAAAAGGGGAATGACTGGTAATGTCAAATATAAACATTTGCATGGAATTGAGGCACAGCAGCCGGTGCAACTAACTAATGTGCCGATGTTACCTTAACTGCCTTTATTAAGCGTGCTGAGCGCGGAGCAAGCGCAGCTAATATATACTCGTTTTCAAATATGCCAATATCCTCGCCGGTCCAAACGTCTGTAAGGCGGTATTTGCCCGCCGGCAAAACAATGCGGCGGTAAGCCGCAGTGTCATCCCGGTTAAATATGGAGTACATATCGCAGCCACTCATGCGCGTTACGCCCGTTTCAAATTTTTCATTCTGAAACCTTGCAGCTTTGCCCGCTGGTGGTATAAGTTTTTTTAGCATCGTAAGTTTTGCCGGTGTCATTTTAGTTAAATCATCGCCGCTTAGCAGCATACCGCCTGTAGCAAAAACGTTTGTAGCATGATAGATAAACTCATTCTCCGGCAGCGGATGTTGTTCGTCTTCATTCAGCAACACAATACAGTCAGGATCATTCCACCATAAACGCCCGTTTTGCCAACCTCTTAACAGGTTCTCCCTGCCAATACTGGTGAACGATTGCCAACTGCGCGATATATCCATTGAGGCCCTTGAGCCATGCACCAGCCCCAGCGATGCCCAAACGGGGTGGTTGCAGCCCAACAAAAATGCGTCGCCCGCCCCTTTACGAATGGCTTCCATACCGCGGCGGTAAGCTTCAATTCTTGTTGCGTTTTTATCATAATGCACACCTCCATGCATAGCACCCCAGTAATTAGCGTCGAGCTTAAAGTAAGTGCAACCCCATTTTTCACGCATTGTTTTAAATAGTTCTGTTAAATAGTTTTGTACTGCGGGGTGCGTGCCATCCAGCACATACCATGGCCCAAGCCGCCAGCCACCAAAACCAATTTTATCTGAACGCAACGGTTGCCCGTTCTCATCTTTCACAAACCAGTCGGGGTGATCATGAAATAATTTTGATTGAGGGCTTGCAATAAACGGTGCAACCCAAATTGCGGGCTGTAAACCTTTTTGCTTTATTTCCTTTAATACATTTTCTGTACCACCATTAAATGCTTTGCCTGTTTCCAGCCAGTCTCCCATCCACGGCTGGTAGCCATCATCAATTTGTATGTATTTTAATGCCGCAAGGTTGTTGCTTATCCAGGCGGTGTTATTTTCAATATCGGTTGCCGTTACCCCTGGCCCGAAGCAATACCATGAGCACCAGCCAACCGGTACCGGGTCGTGTTTCAACCTGGGGTGATGAACGGCTATGGCGGCGGTAAGCCGGTCGAACAGTAACTCCCTGTCGTTGCCTGCTGTTGCAGTAAACTCTTCAAGGTTCCAGCTTGCGCCGGGCGGTAGTATAAGATTCTCGCAATCCATTGAAATACGTAACCGCTTTTCATTAAACGAAAAACGGGAAATAAATTTGTTGCACGATGTTGTTGCCAGTAACACCCGCTCACTATTCTGCAATTGCAATGTAAGCATGCCATACACTGTGCGCAGGCCACCCGGTTCCGGTATTTTATAATGTTTACGGTCAGTATATTCCCCTACATCTTCAGGGTTGCCAAGCGTGCCGGTTGTTTGCGAAAGCATTTGAAACCCTTCGCCATAGATAGATGTGGAAGAAGGAAGGTTGTGCTGAAGATCAAAAACAACTACTTCACTTACCGAAAGTGGCTTTGCAGATATGTTTTTAACTGACATGGCGCAAAGGTCTTTGTTCCATTTGCGGGTTATAACAACAGTTGAGGCAGGCGCTTCAGTACCATCAGCCAAAATAACCCTTGCCTGCGCATTATGCAGGTTGGCAAGCAAAGCTTCAGAAATGGTTTGCCCCCATGAAAGTACCGACGAAAATAAAAAAAACGCCGGCAGTAAAAATTTTATCCTCATCATCGCTTATTTATTTAATAACACTTAACCTAAAAACTTTTGTTTCGTGGCTTGCGACACTAAAAGCAACATTTTTATTCCATTTTGTCAGCTGTTTTGTCCAAACATCTTTGGCTGTATAATTAGCGCCAAGGCCCACATCAGCAAGCTGTAACTGCATTGCAGCGGTAGCCGGTGTTGTATTTAAAACAGCTATCGCAACATCGCCGTTTTGCAGTGGCTTTACAAATACCTGCCAGCCGTCTTTATTTATTTTTCTTTGTGCCTGCGCGCCTAAACTATCCTGGTCAATATCAATTATGTCTTTGTTAGCCAGTATTTTTTTAGTGGTATCGTTCATATTGGTAACATCACAGCTAATCATTAATGGCGCTGAAAGCATGCACCACAAACTCATTTGGCTTTGGTATTCAACATCGGTGCAACCAACACCTCCTAAATCCCCTGATGGGCCTTTTCTGCCGTATAAACCAACAACCAGCATATCAGGATCGTTCCAGCCACCGGGGCCGGCATAAGCGTACAAGCCTGCGTTAATATTTACTACATCTAAAATGCCCGCACCGAGGTGGTGCAGGTCGTTGTTTGTTTTTGGAGGTTCAGTACTCTGCCATTTGTCCCTTATATCCGCTGCCATACGCCACAATTGGCCGCCGCTTTTTTTGGCCCAAAGCCAGGGGCTGCGGTTACCCCATTCGCAAATGCCAAATGTTATATTCCTGCCGCTATGCTGCAATGCTTCAGCCATTTTTGAATATCGGCTAATGGCTGTTTGCCAATCATCGGGGGCATTGCAATAATCATATTTAAGGTAGTCAAAACCCCAGCCAGCAAAGGTTTTTGCATCCTGTTCTTCAAAGCCGTAACTGGCGGTATAACCACCGCAGGTAAGCTGCGCAGCATCTGAATAGATGCCAATCTTCATACCCTTGCCATGCACGTAATCGCAAAGCGCCTTCATGCCTGAAGGAAACTTTTTTGCGTCAGGTATAATATTGTTTTTATTATCGCGGCCACCCTGCCATCCATCGTCAATAAAAATATAATTAAAGCCAGGCGCGGTAAGGCCATTAGCTGTCATGGCGTCTGCGATCGAACGAATGTCTCCTTCGGTAATTTTATCAGCATACAGGTTCCAGGTCATATAACCCATAGGCGGTACAGCAGCTTTTTGGGCATTACAAATGGTGCAAAACAAAAAACAAAACAACAATGCAAACAGGCGCATAATTTTAATTATAGAGATTAAATATAGAATGTAATTAGCAATGGAATATTAATATAATTGCTACTGTAAATTATTTTATTGAACAAAAACCATGGTTACGCATGTAAACATTGTGCTTGTTTGTGCAGGCTGATTAATAACAGCAAGCTTATTATTAAACAATCTTTCTTCTTTTATTTTTATATTTTTTTTACATCATTACTGTTTGATACCGGGTTGAGCCGCTAACAACAAAAGCAACTGCCCGTATATACATCTTTCGTTTTTATACTATGTGTAATATATTGATAACCGGTTTGGCAAACCACTAAAAATTGTATAAATTACATTTAAAATTAACTGGAAACGAAATGCATACTTACATAAGCCAATATTTTTATTTTTAAACACCACCCTGCTTAATAATAATTGATAACGGCTTTTGTTGGTATGCTTTTCAATTTATTTACACTACTTATTTGAACTACATTATGAGAAAACGCAAGCATGCGCACAAAGCGCGGAGCATTTTTAAAAGCCTGGTATTGCCGGCTTTTATTGTTTTATTAGTGGCGGGCATTGGCCGTTCACAGTCATCAAATACGGGTAATGTTATAAAGGGTAAAGTAACAGATTCATCAGGCGTTGAAGTAATTGCCGGCGCTACAGCAAAAGTTAAAGGGACGAACGTAGCAGTAAAAACCAATGCCAATGGCGAGTATGCAATAATAGCACAGCCCGGCGCCACGCTTATATTTTCGTTTGTGGGTTACCAGGCGCAGGAAATTACCGTTACCACAGGCCAGGCAGAAATTAATGTTAAGCTGCTGCAGGTAGCTGAGCAATTAAAAGATGTGGTGGTTACAGCGCTCGGCGTTACTAAAGAACGGCGCGCCATGGGCTACTCAGTAACGGAGGTTAAAGGCGCAACACTTACCGAAGCGCGTGAGAACAGTTTTGTTAACAGCCTTGAAGGCCGTGTGGCAGGCGTTAATGTAAGTGGTGTTGGTGCAGGCCCCAACAGCGCATCAAATGTGGTTATACGCGGCATTACATCTATGACGGGCAGCAACCAGCCGTTATATGTTTTAAATGGTATTCCGCTAATTAATAACAACTATGCCACAACCGATGTAAGCGGCGGCTATGGCGGTAAAGACGGCGGTGACGGCATAGGTGATATTAACCCCGATGATATTGAAACTATCTCCATACTAAAAGGCGCTGCGGCAACAGCATTATACGGTTACCGCGGCTCGAACGGCGTTATTTTAATTACTACCAAAAAAGGTAAAGCAACGGATGGGTGGGGCATTGAAGTAAACTCAAATTTTGTGTTCCAGGATGTGATAGACGAGACTGATTTTCAAACACAGTACGGCCAGGGTTATAATGGTGCAAAGCCTGTAAGCGGCGATGATGCACTTGGCTCAATGGAATCAAGCTGGGGCGCTAAACTTGATGGCCAGTCAACACCGCAGTTCGACGGTGTTTCGAGGCCTTATAGTGAGGCGGCAAAAGGCAATATGTCACGCTTTTATAAGCAGGGCGCTACCGCTACCAATTCGGTATCATTCAGCAAAGGTTTTGGCGATGATGGCGCCACAAGGTTCTCAGTAAGCAGCCTTAACGATAACAGTTATGTTCCTAATGCAGGGCTGCAACGGTTCACGTTTTCGCAAAACACCAATTTACGGTTTGCAAAAAACCTGACGCTTGACCTTTCGTCAGAATATGTTTCAGAATATACGAAGAATGCACCCAACGTTGCAGATGCAGTGGGCAATTTAAACTGGGGGCCCATGTTTGTGCCGCCTAATGTAAACATTACTACATTGGCTGGTAAATACGGCAACGGCACTCTGCAAAACGGTTACGAGCTAAACCCTTTTGCTGATGTATACACAACCAATCCCTATTTTGCTGCATACAGGTTCCAGGGCGCCATACACCGCAACCGTTTTATAGGCGCTGCCAACCTTAAATATACTTTTAACAATGGCTTTTATATTGGTGCACAGGTGGCAAACGACTACACCAACGACCGTAATACCAACGTAACGCCAACAGGAACAGGCTATGAACCTGCCGGCGACATGTATGAACAAAACGTAAAGCAAACGGAGCTTAACATAGATGTTACTATGGGAAAGCATTTTAATATCTCAAAAAACTTTACGCTTAACGCCATGCTGGGCGCCAACTATAGAAAGTCGCAGCAGGAGTATGTAACAGCTTCGGGGCAAAATTTCGCTACAGCCTTTTTATATACCATTGGCAACCTGGAAACGTTGCAGGAAGGTTATGGGCTTAATAATGAAGAATACCAATCATTATATGGAAGCGTTGACATGGCCTATAAAAACTTTCTTTATGTAACGGTAACAGGCCGTAACGACTGGTATTCAACCCTTGCACCGGGTAAAACAAATTATTTGTACCCATCTATAAGCGGGTCATTTGTTTTCTCTCAACTGTTGCATATACCAGCTATGGACCTTGGTAAACTGAGGCTTAGCTATGCTGCTGTTGGCGGCGCTGCAGACCAGCCTTACCAAACCCTGCAAACATATGGCATACAAGGCACATTAACGGTTCCCAGCGGGGCCTACCCTATTGGGCAGGCAGGTGGCGGCACTGTACCAAACAGTGCATTAACACCATCTAAACGCGAAGAGTTTGAAATAGGGACTGAAATGGAATTCTTTAAAAACAGGCTTAGGATTGACCTTGCTTTTTACCGCAAGAAGGTTATTGACGACATTGTGCCTGTATCAATTGACCTTACGTCAGGCTACAATTCAGCTATACTTAACGTGGGCACATTGCGGGATAACGGCGTTGAAGTTGAGTTAGGCGGCACACCGGTTAAAGGAAGGGATTTTAACTGGGATGTAAACTTTAACGGCACGTACAACTCAAGCAAAATATTATCACTGGGCGGCCAGCCTCAAATAACGCTCGGCTCTGCTACACCGGACTGGGGCTCTATTGGTTACATTCAGCAAATTGTAGGTAAATCATCTCAACAGATAATAGCGCTTACACCAGAAGTTGATGACAAAGGTAAAATTGTTATAACACCTGAAACCGGCGCACCGGACCCATCAAACGCGGTGGCTAAAGATTATGGTTCGGCAATTGACCCATGGACAATGGGTATTACCAACACCTTTAGGTATAAGCATTTTACTTTGTCGTTTCTTATTGATGGGAAGTTTGGCGGAAAGCTTTTCTCTAACACCAACTTTGTTGCTTATGTGCAAGGCCTTTCAAAGGAAACATTGCCCGGCAGGGAAAAAACATTTGGAACAGAAGGCGATTACCCTTCAAGCTATTATGGCAACTGGGCTAATGCAGACCAGGGTTTGTTTGTGTACGATGCAAGCTTTATAAAATTCAGGCAAATTATTTTGGGTTACGATTTTCCAACCAAAATGTTTCATAATGCGATACATGGTTTAAGGTTAAGTTTTGTAACGAGAAATGTGTTTACTATAATGAAACATACACCGAATATTGACCCCGAAGCAACTTACTCCGCATCTGTGTATTCACAAGGGCTTGAGTCGGCCGAGGTTCCTTATTCAACAACATGGGGCCTTAACTTAAACGTAAAATTGTAAACAAAACACCTGTAAACGTTATTAAACTTATTAGCATGAAACGGATATTAATATATATACTAGCAGGCGCTTTTGTTACCATAGCTTTGGCTTCCTGCAAAAAGCACCTTTTAGAAGTTAATACCAACCCAACTGTTATTACGGGCGACCGGTATGACCCTAATTTTTTGCTGACCACAACGCAATTAATGTACACGGGCAGTACTGATTTTGGCGCAGAGAACTGGCAAACAGAATGGGGCGGCATTGGGGGCTTTATACAGCATGTGGCATCTACCAACACTGCTTATTATTACGGTGATAAATATTTAAACAGCCCCGGCAACTTTGGTGTCTATTTTGACCACTCCTACATATACCAGGTGCAGCCTGCTGTTGAATTGTACCAGCTTACCCTGGGCAAGCCGCAGTATGCAAACCTGCACCAGATGGCACGCATAATGAAGGCGATGATATTTGAGCGCATTACTGATATTTATGGCGACATACCTTACTCACAGGCGGGGCAGGGATATTATAAGAATATTTATGCGCCGGCATACGATAAGCAACAGGATATTTACACTGACCTGCTGAAAGAAGTATCGCAGGCCACAGACAGCCTTGATGAAAATGGTGACCAGCCAACAGGTGATGTGTTTTATTCATCATATGGAGCCGACCAGATATCTAAATGGAAGAAATTTGGTAATTCATTATTATTACGCATGGCTATGCGTTTAACCAAAGTTGACCCCGAAACTGCAAAAAGTTATGTACAAAAAGTATCAGGCAACACCATGGTTAGTAATGACGACAATGCCATTGTTGAGCATGAGTTAGGCAACGAAACCCAAAACAGGGATTCATGGTCAATTTTACAGGAGGATAGTGCCGATCTAAAATTATGCAGTACCTACATTGACTCTTTAAAAAATAATAAAGACCCGCGCCTTTCAGTTATGGCTGAAATTTTTGCAACCGGCAGTACCGACCCTGCAGACCAGCTTGGCCTGCCACCCGGCTATGTATTAGGCGGAAACAATGCAGCGATAAATATTACCAAAACGCCAACTTATCCAAAAGTGCTTGGCATGCAGGGTTACTCACGCCTTAACGACAATATATTAAGTTATACAGCGCCCAATTTAATTTTAACTTATGCGGAATCTGAATTTTTGCTGGCAGATGCGGCTAAACGCTGGGGCATTGGCGGTGACCCTGCCACGCATTATAAAAACGGCGTGCTGGCGGCTATTACGCAACTATCTGCGTATGGCGATGCTTCTACCATAAGCGACGCCGATGCGGCTAAGTATTATACGGCGCACCCGTATCACGATGCTACAGCGCTTAGCCAGATAAACACACAGTTTTGGCTGTGTACTATAATGAACGAGTATGAAGCATGGAGCAACTGGCGCCGCACGGGGTACCCTGAACTGACGCCAACAAAATACCCGGGCAACGTAACCGGTGGTACCATACCACGCAGGATGGAATACCCAACTGCAGAAAGGGTTAATAACACTGATAACTATAATGCTGCTGTTGGCCGCTTAACAGGTGGCGATAAGTTAACCAGCCGTATGTGGTGGGATGTACAATAACCGTCAGACAAAGAACTTTAATACTGTTAATAACAACAGCCCCGGCGTTTAGCGCCGGGGCTGTTGTTATTATACAAAAACATGATTAATGCTTCAACCATTCAGCCGGAATGTCTTGCGGCGCACCGCCTTTAAGGCTGTATTGCAGCTTTAGCGTATAGCCGCCACCGGCTTCAATAAAATCCATTGCGAATGTGTGCAAGCCTTTCTTTAAAGCTACCTGGCCATCTTTCTCAAAAGGCGCATGATTGCCATCGTTATTAACTACATCCCTGCCCGCAATTTTAAGAACGCCACCATCATCGCAGGTAAAATAAAAGCTATACACACCATCCTGCGGAATATCAATATACCCGCGGTACTTTAAGCCAAACACTTCAGCCTCCAGCGCTTTTGGTACGGTAAAAGAGTTTACTGTAACAACCGTATCCGGCTTGCCCTGCGGCATAAGGGTTGTCATTTTAAAACCACCTTTATACTGGCTGCATATTAAGCCACTGCCAGTTGCGTTAAAATTTTCAGCCTCTGCTGGTTGTTGTTGTTTGTATGTAAGGTTATAAATATCGCCCCGCAAACCATTTGATCTAAACGCCGCTACCCTGAACGATTGCGGGCTGCTTATAACAACTGGCTTATTTAGTACTGGTGAATTGATGGTTGGCAATGAACCATCCGTTGTGTACCTGATAGTGAGTTTATTTAACGGCTTATTTATAAAGAACGTGTCTCTGTCAGCAAATACATTGTCTGTAACAAGGCCTTCCACATCGGGCAGGCGGTAATTTACATTCAGTTCATCAAGCCTTGCATAGTTTGCCTGCAGCCTTTGTGTAAAAGATGCATAGTCTTTCCTGTTGGTCCACAACACCTCTGCCAAAGCAGTCATACGCGGCATATACATATAATCAGCCCGCCTTTCAGATGGTATCATTTCTGTCCAAATATTGGCTTGTGCACCTATAATGTTATTACCTTCTTCAACCGTAAGGCCTTTTGGCACTACATTAAAATTGTACACGTTGGGCAGTGAATTTTTATCAGGAATGCCATCAAAGTATAAAGGGTTACCCGGCGTCATAATAACCTGGTTGCCCAGCTTTGCTGCCTCAACAGGGGCTTTAGGCACCCATGAACGCCAGTACATAACAATGGCCGTTTTGCTTACACCGCCTTCCAGTATTTCATCCCAGCCTATCATTTTGCGGCCGTGTGCGTTAAAAAAAACTTCCATGCTGTCAATAAAATAGCTTTGCAGCTCGGCGGTGCTTTTAAGGCCTTTGGCTTTCATCAGCGCCTTGCATTCATCAGACTTAGCCCATGCAGACCTGTCAACTTCGTCCCCACCAATGTGAATATATTTAGAAGGAAAGATGTCCATTATCTCGCTGTATACATCCTGCGCAAATTTGAACGTAGAAGGCAGGCAGGGGCAAATGGGCGTTGAAAATAATTCGCCAAATTTACTGCTGCCATTACTGCTTAAATAAGTGTATTGGTTTATAGCAGCCATCATGTGGCCGGGCATATCAATTTCGGGGATGATGTCAATATGTTTTGTTTGCGCATAAGCTACCAGCGCCTTCATTTCAGCCTGTGTATAAAAACCGCCATACAATGTTTTGCCATTTTTATGCATGATGTGTTGTGTATCAATAGCAAAATCAGGGTTATCAGCAGCCTTTAACATGCAGGCAGAATCCTGGTTATTAAATGTTCGCCATGCGCCAACCTCAGTAAGCAACGGGTACTTTTTTATTTCAATACGCCAGCCCTGGTCGTCAGTTAAATGCAGGTGCAACCTGTTAAACTTATACAGCGACATTATATTAATAAACTTCTTTAAGTACGCGATGGAGAAAAAATGCCTTGACACATCAACGTGCATACCGCGATATGCATACGCAGGCTCATCTTTAATGGCAACACCGGGCAGTGATATACTTTGAGCGTTATTACCTGAACGCTCTGCCATTGCGGGCAATAACTGCCTTATGGTTTGTATGCCCATAAACATACCGGCAGGTGTGCGCGCAGCTAATACTACCTGTTGCGGTGTAATATTAAGGGTGTAACCTTCTTCGGCAGTTATGCTGTTATCAAGTGTTAGTGTAATGGTGTTGTTGCCGGTTGTGGTGGTTTTTCCTAATGGCTTGCCCAAACAATTTGCCAGCAGTTGGTTTAATATGGCGGCTTCATTATTAAACACATGACCGCCGGGCACCAGAAGTTTTGTGCCGGATGAGATTTGAAAACTGCCGGCTTGTAACGTTAATGATGTTGGATAAGGAATGATGGGTAACTGTGTTATTCCGTTTTGCGCCATTGAACGCAATGCAGTAAACGAAAGGAATAATATTACACAAAATCTTTTCATTTATAAAATATTATAGGCGTAAAAATATATTTGCCGCGAATGTAACGCATCCTGTGCTATGCTGTAAAGCCAGTGATAAGTTAGCGATTGGGGATTGAGGTTGTTGTATTGCTTACTCTTTATACATTTAGCGTTTGCCACCGTACACTGTTTGTATCATAACCGTGCAGTAGCTGCCTGTTGTTATTTGCAAGTTACTGATTGTCAAAATATAATTGCATTGGCATTATTTTTATTACTTTTATACATACCATGCTTCCGGCCTAACCAGCAAATATTATTGTAAACCTTACAAACAAACGGAATGATAAAGCATTATCTAAAAACTGCTTTGCGAAGCATGCAAAAACAAAGAATGTACGCGGCAATAAACATTGGCGGCTTTGCCATTGGTATTGCAGCCTGTATGTTAATTAGCCTATACATTAAAAACGAAACCAGCTACGACAGCGACAACCCCTACAATGGCCGTGTGTACCGCGTAATTGGCGAGGCCAAACAAAACGGTGCTACCCACAGTGGCATTAGCTTTCCTGCACCTATGGCCGCAGCATTGCTGAAAGATTTTCCGGAAGTGGAGAAAGTGGGCCGTATTATGCCAAGCGCTTTATTTGGCGGCGCTACCAACCAGGTGCGGCGCACAGACCAGCAAAATGATACTTATGAAGACGGCTTTTGCTTTGTTGACAGCACCATGCTTGACATACTGAATGTAAAAATGATATATGGCGATAAAGCCACTGCGCTTAGCGAACCATTTAGCATAGTGTTGAATAAAACCATGGCCGACAAATATTTTCCCGGCCAAAACCCTGTTGGCAAGGCTATGATTTTTAACGATAACCCCCGTATGCCCATTAAGGTTGGCGGCGTTATGGAAGATATGCCCGCAAACAGGCACCTGCAATACAATGCCTTTATATCTTTAAAAGGCGTGCAGTTTTGGGACAACGAGCAAACAACCTGGACGGCCAGCAACTACGGCACTTACCTGTTATTTAAAAAAGGCGCCAACACTAGAGGCTTTAATGAAAAAATGTGGAAGGATGTGGTATACAATTATATGATACCGGCACTTAAAGCACGGGGCCAGAATGACGCTGATGCGGTATTTAAAGGCTCAAGGCTTTATATACAGGCGCTTAGCGATATTCACTTAAAATCTTACAGCATTGATGAAGACCCTGCCAAACACGGCGATATTCGCTTTGTATGGCTGTTTGGCGGCATTGCCATTTTTATATTGGTGCTGGCGTGCATTAATTTTTTAAACCTTTCAACAGCACGCTCTGCCAACAGGGCTAAGGAGGTTGGTTTGCGCAAAGTGTTAGGCTCGCAAAGGCTTAACCTTATTAACCAGTTTCTTACAGAGTCGTTACTATATAGTTTTCTATCCTGCATTATTGCTTTTGGTTTGGCTATTTTGGTATTGCCGGCTTTTAACACAGCGGCAGGCACCCAGCTTAGTATGCCGTGGGGGCAGTGGTGGCTTGTTCCATCCATCATTGCATTTGCACTGGTTATTGGCTTGCTGGCGGGTATTTACCCGGCGTTTTACCTTAGTTACTTTAAGCCTATTAACGTACTGAAAGGCAATTTAAGGCTGGGCAGCAAAAACAGTGGCCTGCGCAGTACCCTGGTGGTTTTTCAGTTTACTGTTTCAGTTGTATTACTTATCAGCACTGCGGTTGTGTACAGGCAAATGCAATATATACTAAACTCAAAAATTGGGTTTGATAAAGACCAGGTGGTAATGATACAGGGCACCAATGCACTGCGTGATAAAAGCACCACCTTTAGGGATGAACTGCTACGCCTGCCATTTGTAAAAACAGCCAGCGTTAGTGATTTTTTACCCGTTACCGGCACCAAGCGCAACGGCAACCGCTTTTGGAAGAGCCAGGCGCATACTGATGATGGTGTGCAGGCCCAACACTGGGTTGTTGATGAAAACTATATACCCACCTTTGGCATGAAACTTATTGCAGGTCGCAATTTTAGCAATAACATGCCGAGTGACGCGCAGCACGCCACTATTATAAACCAGGCCATGGCCGACCAAATGGGCTATAAAGACCCTATTGGCAAAATCATTAACAATGGTGAGGACAGAACCATTATAGGCGTGGTTGATAACTTTTATTTTGAGAATGTAAAGCAGCAGGTGGCCCCGGTTAGTTTGGTGCTGGGCAACAGTAACTCAATAGTCTCAGTAAAGGTTAAAGGTGCTGATATGAAGCAGGCGCTGGCCGGTATTAAAACTGTATGGAAAAAATTTATGCCATCGCAGGCTATGCGTTACGACTTTCTTGACCAAAGCTATGCAGCCATGTATGCTGATGTGCAGCGTACACAATATATTTTTACAGGCTTCTCTATACTGGCTGTTGTTGTGGCATGCCTTGGTTTATTTGCGCTTGCAGCTTTTATGGCTGAACAGCGCAGTAAAGAAATAAGCATTCGCAAAGTGTTGGGCGCCTCTGCAGTTAACCTGTTTACTTTATTAACAGGCAATTTTTTAAAGCTGGTATTTATATCGTTAGTAATTGCTATACCTGCGGGCTGGTGGCTTATGAGCAACTGGCTGCAGGACTATGCTTACCGCATTAACATTACGTGGGACATATTTGCCATCTCAGGCATTGCAGTAATATTTATTGCGCTGTTTACCATTTGCTGGCAGGCAGTTAAAACAGCCATGGCCAACCCGGTGAAGAGCCTGAAGGCGGAGTAGGGTGGCCTTGCCCTCACCCCCTGCCCCTCTCCACGGGTGGAGAGGGGAATAGCGAACAACTTAGCGAAGCAGCCCACAATTGCATTAAGGATGACATCTTTTTTGGAAGCTGTCATCCTTTTTTTAGCCTTGCAGAGTGTTATGGACCCTCACCCCCTGCCACCTCTCCACGGGTGGAGAGGGGAATAGCGAACAACTTAGCAAAGCAGCCCACAATTGCATTAAGGATTACATCTTTTTTGGAAGCTGTCATCCTTTTTTTAGCCTTGCACAGTGTTATGGACCCTCACCCCCTGCCACCTCTCCACGGGTGGAGAGGGGAATAGCGAACAACTTAGCGAAGCAGCCCACAATTGCATTAAGGATGACATCTTTTTTGGAAGCTGTCATCC
>Ga0265327_10000118_pt1 | contig 172792 bp, 177 predicted proteins | sample 41621metaG_FD_202089 | JGI IMG/M metagenome (GOLD analysis project Ga0265327, IMG submission 202089) | Rhizosphere microbial communities from Carex aquatilis grown in University of Washington, Seatle, WA, United States - 4-16-21 metaG | ecosystem: Host-associated > Plants > Roots >...
CCATCCGTATCCCGGTGCACATGGTCGAGGTCATCAACAAGCTCGGCCGCATCCAGCGCGAGCTGCTCCAGGACCTGGGTCGCGAACCCACGCCCGAAGAGCTGGCCAAGGAAATGGACATCACGCCGGAGAAGGTGCTGGAGATCCAGCAGTACGCGCGTGAGCCGATCTCGCTGGATCAGACCATCGGCGACGAGGGCGATTCACAGCTCGGTGATTTCATCGAAGACAGTGAAGCCGTTGTCGCCGTGGATGCGGTGTCCTTCACCCTGTTGCAGGATCAGCTGCAGTCGGTGCTGGAGACGCTCTCCGAGCGTGAGGCCGGCGTGGTGCGTCTACGGTTCGGTCTCACCGACGGCCAGCCGCGCACGCTCGACGAGATCGGTCAGGTGTACGGGGTCACCCGTGAGCGCATCCGGCAGATCGAATCCAAGACCATGTCGAAGCTGCGCCACCCGAGCCGGTCACAGGTGCTGCGGGACTACCTGGACTAGTCCCGGTCCGCGCCGACACGCCGTGTTCTGCGCGCGCTACTCGCGAAACGCTTCCTAAACCGCAGTCTCGGTGATCAGCGCGGGCAGGTGTCGAATCGCTCCCGGATGCTTTTCTGCATGTCGATCGCATCCGGGGTGAAGTACTTCGGGTCCGGTTGGCCGTGGTCGTTGGGTCCGTAGCTGCAGGCGCCCACCGAAACCTCCCCGTGGAACGTCGGCTCGTCCCGACCCTGCCGACCGTCCTGTGCTCCCCAGAGAAGACTCATGGGTCGGTCCTGGTCGGCACCCGACGCCGCGATGGTGGCGACAATGTCCTCAGACGCCGTCTGGCGATGGCGGACATCCGCCGTCAACCGCGTCAGATACCCCTGTTTCCCTATCCAGACACCGTCGAGTGTGACCGGCATCCGGTCGAGCTGCTGGCGGATCGCCGTCTCACGGTCCGCGGGAAAAGGAAATTCGACATCCCAGAGTGGCTCACCGCTGGCTTGTTTCGGCTTGAGCACCACCTCGACCTGGCCGCCGCCGACCGCGGTGCGCACCCGGGTCAGCGCCTCAGGTACCGGCATCGTCAGATCGGTGATATCGATCCCCGAGTACTGCTCGATTGTTTCGTCGGGGAAGGCGGTCTCCACGCCCCGGAGCTGGTCGACTTGGGTGGTCAGTGCGGCCAGATCCGGATCACCGCCAATCCTGACGACCAGCCGCTTACGCGGTGTGACCGTGATATTGGTCCATTGGTAGAACCCGTCGAAATCCTGGCCCTTCAACCGTCCGAGGGCGCTGACCACATCGCTGATCTGTGACGCGGTGGCCGTCGGCATCGCCACGTCGATGCCCAGTGTCGCTCCCCGCGCGAAGGCGTTTTCGTAGGCCACCGATGCCGAATCCACGCCGGGCATCTGTGTGATCGCCGATTCCAGACGAGCGGCTTCCTCGTGGCGGTCCGGCGCGCCCGTACAACCGACAACCACCACCAGCAGCCCCACGGCCATGGCCAAACCCCTGGCACGATGCCCCGCCCCGACCATGGCGACCAGCCTAGCCATCCTGTCGGTGCCGGACGGCATACTCGGCACGGTGAGCACCCTCGGCCATTGCCTGTTCCACACCGCGATCGGCACCTGCGCCATCGCGTGGAGCGCAGCGGGTGTCGTGGCGCTTCAGCTTCCGGAGGGCGATGACGCATCCACCGTGGCCAGGATCCGGCGCCCCGGCGGCGACAAACTTGCACCGCCCCCGTTCGTATCTGACGCGATTGACGGTATTCGGCGCGTGCTCGCCGGTGCAGACGACGATCTGCAGTGGATCCCGCTGGATCTGGACGGCACCACCGATTTCGATCGTGAGGTGTACACGGCGACGCGCGCCATCGGGCCGGGTAAGACCCGCAGCTACGGTGAGGTGGCGGCGATCGTCGGTGCGCCGGGTGCCGCGCAGGCCGTCGGACAGTCGTTGGGGCGCAATCCGATTCCACTGATCGTCCCGTGCCACCGGGTGCTCGCCGCCGATCACAGCCTGCATGGCTTCTCCGCTTACGGCGGTGTCATGACCAAACGCGAACTGCTCAGACTCGAGCACGCCCCCGGTTTCGACAACCCCACCCTGTTCTGAAGCGAAAGCCACACCGCGGGTCTACGCTCTAGCCCAGCTCTAGCAAGATCACCGGCTTACGCATCGGGAGAACCCATGACAGGTCTGTACGTAGCTGCGCTCCTCATCGGAATCGTCGCCGGTTTACGCGCGATGACTCCACTGGCCGTATTGAGCTGGGCCGCATTCGCCAAATGCCTTCTGGTGGAAGGCACCTGGGCATCGTTTCTGGCGAGCCTGATCGTGGCCATCATCGCCACGGTGCTGGCGGTCGGCGAGATCGTCAACGACAAACTGCCCAAGACACCGAGCCGCAAGGCACCGCCCGCATTCGCGGCACGGGTGGCGCTGGGCGCGTTCTACGGCGCGGTCTTCGGCACGCTGGCCGACGGCACCAGCCCCGGGCTCATCATCGGCCTGGTACTCGGCGCGGCCGGAGCGGTCATCGGCACGCTCGGCGGAGCGTGGGCACGCGGCCAGCTGGCCGTGGCCTTCGGTAAGGATCTGCCCGCCGCGCTCACCGAGGACGCGGTCACCGTCGCTGCGGCCCTGGCGATCACCGTGGCGCTGGCCGCGTGAGCACTCACTTCGATGCCGTCGTCGTGGGCGCCGGTCAGGCCGGCCCGTCCCTGGCCGCCCGATTGCGTGGCGCGGGGATGACGGTGGCGATCGTGGAGCGACACCTGTTCGGCGGTACCTGTGTCAACACCGGCTGCCGGCCCACCAAGGCGCTCGTCGCCAGCGCGCATGCCGCCCACACGGCACGCGACGCGGCACGCTGGGGAGTCGTCGTCGGCGGTTCGGTAGGTATGGACATGGCCCGGGTGAGAGAACGGAAGGATTCGGTGATTCTGCCGTCGCGCAACGGCGGCGAGAAGTGGCTCAAGGATCTCGGCTGCACGATCTACCACGAGCACGCTCGCTTCATATCTCCCACCGAATTGGCTGTGGGCGATGAAACCATTTCCGCCGAAAGGATTTTCCTGAACGTCGGCGGCCGTGCGGTAGTGCCGGACTGGCCCGGCGTCGACGATGTTCCCGTCTTCACCAACAGCTCACTGATCGAGTACGACGGGATCCCGGAACATCTGGTCGTGATCGGCGGCAGTTATGTCGGACTCGAATTCGCGCAGATCTACCGCCGGTTCGGCAGCCAGGTCACCGTGGTGCACCGAGGCCCACGGCTCGTGGAGCGCGAAGACCCGGCCGCGTCGGCGATCATTCAGGAAGTCCTGGAGCGTGAGGGAATCTCCTTCCGCCTCAACGCCTCCTGTATCAACCTGGCGCGCCACGATGGCGGGATCGCCGTCGGCGTCGACTGCACGCACGGCGCACCCGAGGTGGTCGGGTCTCATGTGTTGGCGGCGGTGGGGCGGCGACCGAATACCGACGACTTGGGGCTGGAGAACGCCGGGGTGTCCACCGATGACCGTGGGTACATCACGGTGGACGACCAGTTGCGCACGACCGCGCCCGCAATCTGGGCGCTGGGAGACTGCAACGGCCGTGGCGCATTCACCCATACCTCGTACAACGACTTCGAGATCGTCGCCGCAAACCTGCTCGACGACGATCCGCGGCGCGTCACCGACAGGCTCCCCTGCTATGCCCTGTACACCGATCCGCCGCTGGGCCGGGTGGGCATGACCGAGACGCAGGCCCGCGCGTCGGGGCGCTCCGTGCTTGTCGGGCACAAGCCGATGAGCCAGGTGGGCCGCGCCATCGAGAAGGGCGAGACCGACGGCTACATGCAGGTTTTGGTCGATGCCGACACCGATCTCATTCTCGGCGCGACGATCCTCGGAGTGGGCGGCGATGAGGTGGTGCACTGTCTGCTCGACACGATGCAGTACCGCGTGCCCGCACGGCAACTTCAGCGCACCGTGCATATCCATCCCACCGTGGCGGAGTTTCTGCCGACGGTCTTGGGTGAGCTTCAGCCGCTCGTTTGACCTCAAGTGCACGTGAGGTTCTAGCCTCGGGGACATGAGGATTCACGATGTGCAGATCACCGCGACCGACGTACCGAGCGCCGCACGCTTCTACTCCGAAACACTAGAATTACCAGTGGAACTGAATGCAGGCAGCGCCACGGTTCACATCGGCGAAAGCACACTGACGATGGTTCCCGGCCCGGCGTATCACGGCGCACATCACATCGCCTTCACCATTCCCGCGGGAAGCCTGGCGCCGGCCAAGCAATGGCTCTCGCAACGAGTGACCCTGCAGACCGACGGTCAATGGCACGACGAATTCAACTGTGCGCCCAACTGGCAGGCGCGCAGCCTCTACTTTGCCGGACCCGATGACGCGGTACTCGAACTCATCGAACGCAACATCCTCGACAACCGGATCAAGCACCCCTTCGGCGCCGGCGATATCCGATCTCTGAGCGAAGTCGGCTTCGGGGTTTCTGACGTGCTGCGCACGCAGGCCCTGATGCACGACACACTCGGACTACTGGCGTTCGGGGAACCGGGCCCCGGGTTCGGCCCGGTGGGCGATCACGATGGCCTGTTCATCCTGGTGCCCACGGACGTCACCTGGCGCCCGGAGAATCGAGTAGCGCCCGCCGTCGCACCCACCGTCGTCACGGCCGATGTGCCCACCACCCTGCGGATCGGCGAGCACTACCTCGTTCAACCGCAGTGATTCAGCCCAGTTAGGAGCGTGAGTCGCGCCAGGCCAGCGGCGCGTCGAGCACCGACAGGTCGTAGTCGTTATCGGCGTCGATCCCGACGGTGAAGAGTCTGGCGCCCACTTCGACATACGCATCCGCCTCTGCCGCGGTGAGCCCGCGCGCGGGGTCCAGTCCCCAGCTGGTGGAGCGTTCGATCTCGTTGTGGTCGCGACCGATTAGGTCGGCCTCGGCGATCAGAATGTTGTTCTTGCGCCGGTAGGTGTCGATATCCCCGAACGCATGCCAGATGTGAGCGTGCCGGGCCACCAACGGAATGGTGCGCTTCTCACCGCCACCACCGATCAAGATCGGTAGGGGGCGCACCGGCTGCGGCAGCAGCTGACCCAATCGCTTCTCGATCCGGACCAGGCTGTCCTCGAACAGGTCGAAACGTGAACCGGTCGTCCCGAACTCGTATCCGTAGGTGGTGTAGTCCCTTTCGTACCAACCGGCACCGACCCCGAGAATCACCCGGCCATCACTGATGTGATCGACGGTGCGCGCCATATCGGCCAACAGATCAGGATTGCGATATCCCACACCCGTGACGAGCAGCCCGATCTCTGCCCGCGAGGTGATCTCGGCCCATGATCCCAGCGCGGTCCAGCCCTCGAAGTTGTTGACATCGGGTTGCACCTCGTCGAGCACCACGCCGTTGCTGCTGAGGGTGCCGGCCGGCCAGTGAAAATGGTCGTAACCGAAGATGACATCCGCACCTTTGTCTTCTGCACGAAGCACGGCATCGCGCCACTGCTTGTAGTTCTGCGCCTTGGCGGGCCGGAGCTGGATTCCAATGCGAATGCGATCAGTCACATCGCAGTCCAATTAATCGATCGCCTCCGGTATTCCCCCGCACTTACGCTGCCGCCATGGAACGTGTGCAGATCTCGTCGGCCAGTGAGTGGGAGGCGACGGTCGGATACTCGCGCGCGGTGCGGGTCGGCGGGCATATCGCCGTCGCCGGCACTACCGCGGCGCGCCCGGGTCAACCCCCGGTCGGAGGCGATGACATCGCCGAACAGACCCGCGAGGTGCTGCGCCGCATCGAGTCGGCGCTTAGCCAGGCAGGCGCGTCGTTGCGCGATGTCGTTCGCACTCGCATCTTTGTCACCGATATCGGACGGTGGCGCGAGGTGGGTTCGGCCCACGGCGCGTTTTTTGGCGATATCCGCCCGGCGGCCACGATGGTCGAGGTGTCGGCGCTCATCGACCCGGCACTACTCGTGGAGATCGAAGCCGATGCCATTGTCGACTAGTCGGATAAATTGGTCAGACCACTAGACCTCTTACCAATTCCGGTGCTACGGTGGCGGCATGGCATTGCAGCCGATCGCCCGTCAATCGATACCCGACGAGATATTCAGCCAGCTCGCGGCGCAGGTTCTGACCGGCGACCGCACTCCGGGCGAAACCCTGCCCAGTGAGCGAGCGCTCGCCGAAGCCCTCGGGGTCTCGCGCACCGCCGTTCGCGAAGCCCTGGGCCGGCTGGAGCGTTCGGGCCTGATTCACATCCGCCAGGGCGGGTCGACGGTTATCCGCGATTACCGCAGCGATGCCGGTTTCGATGTGCTGCCGCTGCTACTCGCGTACGGCGGAGATGTAGACCGCCGCACGCTGGCCAGCGTCATCGAGGCTCGGGCCATCATCGGCCCCCAGGTCGCACGATTGGCCGCACAACGGTCGGACAAAACCCCGGGTGTGGCCGAGCGCCTGCGCGCGATGACCTCCGCGTTGGAATCGGAAGGCGATCCGCTACAACGGATGTGGCAGGCGCTCGGATTCTGGGAGCTGGTCATCGATACCGCCGACTCGATTGCCTTCCGATTGGTGTTCAACACCATGCGCGATTCGTATGTGCGGGCGCTGGATGTACTGGTGAACGTCATGGCCGCCGAGGTCGGCGATATCGGCCACTATCGCGCACTCGCGAACGCCATCGCGACCAACGATCCCGATGCCGCGCAAGCCGCCGCGGCTGCCATGCTCATGTTGGGCACCAAGGCCTTTGACAAACTCCTGCACGATCTCCCAGAAGGCCCCACAGTGGAATCGGAGAACCGACAATGACCCGCACTGTACGCAAGCCGATGACCCTGCGTGATGCCCTTGCCGAATTCGTCAAACACCCCAGTCCATGGGTGCTCCTGATATGGTCCGCCGCACTGCTGAGCGCGCGAATCATGTTGGGCAGCTGGACAATCGCCGATATCATCATCCCTATCACGCTCGTGGCCATCTCCCCTGTGGCCGAATGGCTGATCCACGTCGGGATCCTGCATTGGCGCCCGCGCTCGCTGGGGCCGGTGAAAATCGACTCGCGGCTCGCCCGCGACCACCGTCTACATCATCAGGATCCGCGGGACATCCCGCTGGTGTTCATTCCATGGCCCAGCCTGATCGTGGCGATCGCCGGGTTGACCGCGATCGTACTATTCGCTTTCCCGCACAATGGGCTTGAGCTAACATTCGCCCTCACCGTGGCGTTGTTCCTGGTGTTCTATGAGTGGACGCACTATCTCATCCACACCGATTACAAACCGCGACATGCGATCTATCGCGCAGTCTGGCGGAACCACCGATACCACCACTTCAAGAACGAAAACTACTGGTTTACCGTTACCAGCTCGGGAACCGCCGACCGGATACTCGGAACCCATCCGGATCCACAGCAGGTCAAATCATCACCGACAGTGCGAAACCTGCACGCGCCCAGCATTATTGGCTAACTTCCCGCACCGGGACCGCAGCTGGCACCCGAATAACCGGTCTGTTGATGATCCGGCCGATCATCATGATTCCGCGGTCTACTACCCGAATTTGTGACTACAAAGAAGCCCAACCCGACGATCAGCAGCACGATCACCGCCACAATGACGATGACGGCGGTCATCACGCCTCGGCTCGCTCCGGCCGTAATGCGAAGTAACGTAGCTTCTTTCCGAATGCGATCTGAAGTTCCCGACGGCCACCGCGGCGCACCAGGGCGATACGGCGAAGCCCCTCGGAAACCTCGCGATCCATCACCCAGTCGCGCAGACGCGGTAGTTCATAGGAATACTGGCGGAATTCCTTGGCATCGCACAACACACAGCACTGCATCGAATGCAGCAGCGCGTACTGTTCAAATTCGTACTCCCAGTTGGGTGTTTGCGCGAGCCACGGCACCGTCCTGGCGATGTCGAAGCGTCGCTTGACCCGCAGTTGCGCTCCCGCGGCGAGCGCCGTGTACTCATCAAATCCGGACGGCGCCTTACCCGCCAACAGATCCGAGAGCACCGACAACTGGCGACGCCGCAGGACCTCGCGGTTGTCAAGCATGAACAACACCCGCCTTGATCGCCTGGCGGACAACAGAAAGATCAGCACTCACGCTGGCTTCGTCGATCGACCCGTCACGCTCGATCAGCACGCCCAGGCTGCGCCCGGAAGTGAGCACTACAAGTTCGGTAAGCAGATCTGCGACCGGGTCGATGATGGTGTCAGCGTGGGTATCCCAGTACAGGTCGCCCTCGAAGCGACCACCGGCGATGTGCACGTATGCGACGCGCTCGACGGGGAAACGACGCAGCAGCGCAATCGGATCAGTGCCCGAGGCCACCGCCGTCGCGTACAGGTTGGGAATATCGAGCACCAGCCAGCAACCGGTGCGTCGCGACAGTTCACGCAGGTAGTCGGGCTCGCTGAGCTCATTCTCGGGCCACTGCAGGGTCGTGGCCACATTCTCCAGTGCCAACGGCACACCGAGGTCGTCTTGCACCCGGGACACGTTGTCCACCAGCACATCGAGAGCCAATGTGGTGCGCGGCGGAGCGATCAGGTGCCCCGCCTCGAGCACACCGCTGTGCCGCCCATTCTCAAAACCGGCCCGTACGAAAGCCACATGCTCGCTGACCATGGGGGCGTTCAGCTCGGCGGCCAGCGCAGCCAGGTGCTTGACGCGCTTGGCGTCCGGCAGATCGGCTCCCGCAAGACCCAACGACACACCGTGTGGCACCACAACGGTGCCCGCCTCACGCAGGCGCGCCAGTTCGAGGGGCAGCTGTCCGGGGCGGAAGTTCTCGGCGACAATCTCGGTGAAAGACAGGTTGAGCGAATCGTCGGTGATGGCGCCCTGGCTGAACATCGCAGCAAGCTCAGGTCGCCAGGAGGCGCCGACCGCGGGCTCGTCGGCCAGCACGGTCTTAAGCGGGTGATTTGAAGAGGCCACCGCGGTTACCCCCTTATCTCAAGACCGACGAACTAGGCCAGTCTAGCTACCACGTTGATAGCTTAGGAAGTGCAAGGTGCCAACGGCTTAAAAAAGCCATCCGGTCCCGGCCGGAAATCCGCCACAGAAGTAACCGCGGCGATCGGCAGCGGTCCGTACAGATGAGGGAACAGCATCGATTCAGGGTCGCTCGGCACTCCTGACTCCCAACGTACCGGAGAGTCAAGCAGATTCAGGGCAACAGACAATACGACCAGATCACACCTTCCGCGATACAAGCGATTGGCGGGCAGGTGAACCTGACACGGCGCGGAGAGGTGAACAAATCCCGTTTCGGCCAGTGAACTGGGCCGATGCTCCCCTTGCGTGCGCGCCGAGGCCCACTCCTGCACCGTACAGATGTGAACAAGTTCGGCTTCGTCCGGCGGCATCGACTGCATCACACCAGTATCTAATCCTCATCCCGCAGGCGGCCCATCGGCCTGCCCGAGCCCGGTAACGCACCGGACGTGAGCCGCGACACACCGAACACACATGGGGAACAACCGAAACCCCCCAAACGTCTGACAATGTACATATCAGGTACAAACGGAAGCGCCGAGCGGTTCACCCGAACCGCAAAGCTCCGGAAGAGATACGGAGGAGCCATGAACGCAACTCTGACCAGTCCAGAGCTGACGAAGGCTGACCGCTGCGATCGTTGCGGAGCGGCTGCCCGAGTGCGCGCCACACTTCCGTCGGGAGCCGAGCTGCTCTTTTGCCAGCACCACGCCAACGAGCACTCCGAGAAGCTGTCCGCGATGTCCGCTGTGCTGTATATCAGCGGCCCCCTCGAGGATTAGTCACCGCGGTTTCACCCCCAGTAGCCACCACTGACCATCCCATCAGGAATGCTGGTGTGGCCATGAGTGAGAAGCCGCGCCATGTCTCGATCGGTCGGGACGTCTTGCACGTGATGCGGCGGACTGCCGTAAAGAGTTGGGACGACTCGATTTTCGCGCAGTCGGCCCAAGCCGCCTTTTGGCAGGTGCTGTCACTACCGCCACTGCTGTTGGGCATCCTGGGCAGCTTGACCTTTGTGGGGCCGCTGTTCGGCCCGGACACACTGCCCGAGATTCAGGAGCGCATCCTGCGGGTGGCCAACAGCGTGTTCAGCAAGAGTGTGGTCACCGAGATCATCGAGCCCACAATCGTCGACATCATGCGCGACGGGCGTGGCGAAGTGGTGTCGATCGGGTTTGTCATCTCACTGTGGGCGGGGTCGTCGGCGATATCGAGTTTTGTGGACTCCGTGGTGGAGGCGCATGACCAGACACCGCTGCGCCACCCCGTTCGTCAGCGGTTCTTTGCACTAGGGCTGTATGTCGCCGCGTTGGCGATGGCCGTCGTGACATTGCCGGTGATCGCACTGGGACCCAAGCGGATCGCCGGGGTGGTACCCGACTCGTGGAACGCACTGCTCCGGTACGGTTACTTCCCGCTGCTGGGCATCGCACTGGTGGCCCTGGTGACGCTGCTGTACCGGGTATCCCTACCCCGACCCCTGCCGTCACACCGACTGTGGATCGGCGCGCTGCTCGCCGTGACATTCTTCGTAATCGCCAGTCTGGGGCTGCGGTTCTACCTGAACTGGATCACCGGGACCGGATACACCTACGGTGCGTTGGCCACCCCGATCGCGTTCCTGCTGTTTGCGTTCATGCTCGGATTCGCGATCGTGCTGGGCGCCGAACTCAATGCCGCGATTGAGGAGAACTGGCCAGCCGGGGCAACACACGCCCGGCAGCTGCGGGAATGGCTGAGCCCCAACAATGGCCAGAACGGCAAGGAAGCCGATGATGCCGAGGCATCACCAGCCGACTCCCCCGAGGGCTGCTAGTCCCTCTTCATCATTTCGTAGATGCGCTTGCAGTCGGGGCAGACCGGCGAGCCGGGCTTGGCCGAGCGAGTTACCGGGAAGACCTCACCGCACAGGGCGATCACATGGTTTCCCATGACCGCGCTCTCCACGATCTTGTCCTTCTTGACATAGTGGAAGACCTTCGGCGTATCGCTATCAGTGCCCTCGTCGACGGTGGTGTCGGGACGCTCGATCGTCTGCGTGTCCATGCCTCTATTGTGACATCCTGGACATATGAGAAAAGAGCTGTCGTTCGATGACGATGGCCGACCCGTACTCATCACCGCGGCCTCCGTCTCCGTAGAGGACCAGCATCGCGCCCGGGTACGCCGCTATCTGACGTTGATGGCGTTCCGGTTCCCGGCCCTCATCGGCGCCGGCTGGGCCTACAGCGTGTGGCACAACGGGTGGATATCGCTGGCCATTCTGGCCGCATCCATCCCACTGCCGTGGATGGCGGTGCTGATCGCCAACGATCGGCCTCCCCGGAAGGCCGAGGAGCCACGCCGCTACGGACCTCAGACCCAGCATCATGCGCTTTTCCCCACTGCAGAGCGCAGAGCGATTGATCCCGCTTCTCCACCGCTACCGCACACCCCGCCAGAGGACTCCGCCGACCCGTCTTAGGGACAGCTATGTCAATTCTCAGGACATTCTCAGCTGACGACGGCAAATCCGCAGGTCAATGACAGCGACGTTCGGGAACCTCAGGAACTTTCTGGGCCGACCGGGCGTTGCAACACATGAGACTTACGGATCAACTAGGAGGCAGCGATGGCAAACGCCACGACCCGTCCGGCCCGCACCACCGAGTCCGAGGATCTGGACGCTCAGAGTCCAGCCGCCGACCTCGTCCGGGTGTATTTGAACGGCATCGGCAAGACTGCTCTGCTCACCGCGGAGGACGAAGTCGAGCTGGCCAAACGGATTGAGGCGGGGCTATACGCCCAGCACCTTCTCAACACCAAGAAACGCCTCGGTGAGGCCCGCAAGAAGGATTTGGCGGTGATTGTGCGCGAGGGCAACGCGGCACGCAGCCACCTGCTGGAGGCCAACCTGCGTCTGGTCGTCTCGCTCGCCAAGCGCTACACCGGCCGCGGGATGCCGCTGCTGGACCTCATCCAGGAAGGCAATCTGGGTCTGATCCGCGCGATGGAGAAGTTCGACTACGCCAAGGGCTTCAAGTTCTCGACCTACGCCACCTGGTGGATTCGTCAGGCCATCACCCGTGGCATGGCCGATCAGAGCCGCACCATCCGCCTGCCTGTGCACCTGGTGGAGCAGGTGAACAAGCTCGCGCGCATCAAGCGTGAACTGCACCAGCGGCTCGGCCGCGAAGCCAGCGATGAGGAACTGGCCGAGGAGTCCGGCATTCCGGTGGAAAAGATCGGCGACCTGTTGGACCACAGCCGGGATCCGGTGAGCCTGGACATGCCGGTCGGGACCGATGAGGAAGCGCCCCTGGGTGACTTCATCGAGGACACCGAGGCTATGTCGGCGGAAAACGCCGTCATCGCCGAGCTGCTGCACTCGGATGTGCGCAGCGTGCTGGCCACACTCGACGAACGCGAGCAGCAGGTCATTCGGTTGCGCTATGGGCTCGATGACGGACAGGCACGGACGCTGGATCAGATCGGCAAGCTGTTCGGGCTGTCCCGCGAGCGGGTGCGCCAGATCGAGCGCGAAGTCATGACGAAGCTGCGCCACGGTGACCGCGCGGAGCGCCTGCGTTCGTACGCGAGCTAGTTGACCTATTACCCTGCCCTCGGGGCGCTGCGTTGTGGAAGCGCAGCGCCCCGAATTGCGTTGTAGATCGGTAGACTGAGCACGACCGTAAGGGGCGAGTAGTGAACGATCTTGTCGATACGACCGAGATGTATCTGCGAACGATCTACGACCTCGAAGAAGAGGGCGTGGTGCCACTGCGTGCCCGCATCGCCGAAAGGCTCGAGCAGAGCGGCCCGACGGTCAGTCAGACGGTAGCCCGTATGGAACGCGACGGCCTGCTGAACGTCGCTGGCGACCGCCACCTCGAGCTCACCGACAAGGGTCGTGCGCTCGCGGTCTCCGTGATGCGTAAGCACCGGCTGGCCGAGTGCCTGCTGGTGGACATCATCGGGCTGCCGTGGGAGGACGTGCACGCTGAGGCATGCCGCTGGGAGCACGTGATGAGCGAAGACGTCGAGCGTCGTTTGCTCACGGTGCTCAACAACCCGACCACCTCACCGTTCGGCAATCCCATTCCCGGGCTCTCCGAGCTTGGTGCGCCTGCCGACCGGTCCGAGAGTGCCAGCGCGGTACGGCTCACCGACATCCCGTCGGGGCCTCAGGTCGCCGTGGTTGTGCGCAGGCTGGCCGAGCATGTGCAAGCCGATACCGGCCTGCTGTCCCGCCTCAAGGACGCCGGCGTCGTGCCGAACGCGCGCGTCACCGTGGAGCCCTCCCCCGACGGCGTGATCATCATCATTCCCGGCCATGAGAGCGTCGAGCTGCCGCACGAGATGGCCCATGCCGTCATGGTCGAAAAGGTCTAACCAGCCGCTGGATCTCTCTGGGCGGCAGGCTGATTCCCAACTCGTGGGCAAGCCGGAATCCCGTGTCGGCCAGGGTGCCGATCTCATCGGGCCGCATCCCGGAATGCAGTGCCGATAGCAGCAGCTGCCCCAGTCGATGCTCTGGCCGGGCCGTGAGCGCAGCGTCCAGAGCAACACCCGCCAGCGGGCCGTCTCCGCGCGTATAAGCGCTAAAACCCAGTAGCACCAGCGCTTCGGCGCGCCAGGGCGCGGGCAATAGCCGACTCAGCGCCAACCAAAGCCTCTCCACATCTGCGGCCAACACGCCGGCAGCCAACGCGCACACCGTGTCTCGAACACGCAGGACGGTCAGGGAACGCGCGATGGCGAGCATGTCGCGATTCGAGAGCGGCCGGAATTCGGCCACCCGGCACGCTGCCCGCATGACCCGATTCACGGCACGCCGGTCCGCCGCCGCATCGTTACTCTGCACCGGTAATGGGCGCCGCAGTGCGGCAGCCAGGGCGGCGGTGCGGCGATTGTCGGTGGGCGCGATCAATGCCACGAGGTCTTCGCGGCGCCGATGCACTGTCCTGCCCGCCAACACCGCGGCCGCTGTCAGCGGCGAACACTGCGGATCATCGACGGGCCCGCCGGCACCGCATCCGTCGTAGCACCGCCACCATCCGTCCGGGCCAACCTGGTCCACCACATGGCCGGCGATCAGCGAAATACCCTGGCAATCCAGATGTTTAGCCAGCCGACGGATGATGTCGCCAGCTGCCAGCTCGTCCAGGACCGCACTGACGACCACGGCGATCACCGCGTCGGCCGGCCCTGGGCCGAGCACTTCTGCCAGCGCCTCAAAAGCCGCGTGCTCAGGATCGTCCAGGTCATGCAGATCCCTGCGCAGTATCGCCTCAACCAACCCATCGGCGAGCGTGACGACCACGAGGGAATCTTCGGGAATGAAGCCCAGCATCGCCGGAAGCGCGGCGATGAGGGCGGCGGGTCGGTTCAGTCGAAAGTCGGGGCGACCGGGAGTCCCGGGAATCAGTGATGTCATGGCAGCACAGTGACAGCGAGGGCCGTCACCCGACCCGACAGCGACCTGGCGTTATGCGCCGTGCCCGAGCGTCTGTGGATACGGACGCAACTGTGGACAACGCGCCCACGGCCGCCGTGCGTCAGCGGTGATGGTCAGGCCCGAAAGCGTGACAGTCACTGCCGATCAGGTATCATTAACGTGTCGGTAATCTTGCCGACCCTCAGGGCAGACCACTCGTTGGACGTTGGGCTCACCGCCCCGCCTCGATCCCGTCGCCTTCTCTGAGACTTCTCAGAGGATCCCATGTCTTCACTCACCAGCGGTAACCCCTTTCTCGACGCGTCCAAACGGAGCGAAGGGATCCTTCCGGCAGCCCCCTTCGCGCTGCCTACTGGTTCCACCGCGGTCGTCTACTGCGAGGGCCAGTTCGGCGAACAGGACGGCAAGACCGCCAACGGCCTGGTCCGGCACTCGGAGAAGTACGAGATCCTCAGTGTCATCGACAGCCTCCGGGCCGGAGTAGATGCCGGGAAATTCCTGGATGGCGCCGCGACCGGCATCCCGGTGCTGGCGTCGCTCGCCGAGTCCATCGCTCACGCCGGACACGTACCTGACTACCTGATCTGTGGGCTGGCGCCTGCCGACGGCCTACTGTCAAGTGCGCAGCGGGTCGTATTGCTCGACGGCATCGCCCGCGGGATGCACATCATCAATGGCCTGCACGAGTTCCTCAACGATGACGCCGAATTCGCGGCTGCAGCCGTGATCGCCGGTGTCACCATTACCGACGTACGCCGACCGAAAGAGAAGCGCGACCTGCACCTGTTCTCCGGCCGGATCTTCGACGTCACCTGCCCCAGGATCACGATCCTGGGTACGGACGGGGCGATTGGGAAGCGCACCACCGCCACCTTGCTGGTCCAGGCGCTGAACGCGTGCGGCATCAAGGCGGTCATGGTCGGCACGGGTCAAACCACCTTGATCCAGGGCGGGAAGTACGGCGTCGCGCTGGATGCGCTAGTCCCCCAGTTCTGCTCGGGCGAGGTCGAGCACCAGGTCGTCGCCGCGTTCGAGGGTGAGAACCCTGACGTGATCGTGGTCGAGGGCCAGGGCGCGCTCAGCCACCCCGCGTACATCACGTCGGCTCACATCCTGCGTGGCAGCCGCCCGGCAGGCGTCATCGTGCAGCACGCGCCGAAGCGCAAGGTGCTCGGCGACTTCCCGATGGTGCCGATGCCCACCGCTGCCAGTGAGATCGCGCTGATCGAGGCGTTCGCCGACACCCGCGTCATCGGGGTCACGATCAACCACGAGGAAATGACCGAAGACGAGCTGAACGACGCTATCTCCAAACATCATTCAGAGCTCGGCCTCCCGGTGACCGACCCGCTAACGCGCCCTTCCTCGGATCTGGTCGACATGGTCCTGGCGGCCTTCCCTGTGCTCGCGGCGAAGCTCGCAGGGAAAACCGACACGATCACCCCCGTGTGACACTTCGGCTCGAGACCGATCTCGGCAAGCTCGAGCAGAACACGCGGATCCTGGTTGACCGGCTCGCCTTGACGGGCATCCGGGTCACCGGGATCACCAAGGCCGTGTTGGGCTCGCCGGGAGTCGGCGCGGCGATGCTGCGCGGCGGCGCCTGTGGACTCGGTGACTCCCGGGTCCCGAACCTCGCTCGACTGTCCGGGCTCGACCGATTACCGCTACGCACATTGATCCGCTCACCCATGCTCAGCCAGGTGGCGCGGATCGTTCACGTCGCCGACGTCAGTCTCAATACCGAGGCCGTCGTGCTGGCGGCGCTCGATCAGGCCGCATCCCAGCAGCACCGGATGCACGCCGTCGTGCTCATGGTCGAGTTAGGTGACCTGCGCGAGGGCATTGCGCCCTATGACACCCCCGACGCTGTTCGGGCCGTCCTCGGTCACTCCTCGCTGCGGCTCGTCGGGATCGGCGCCAACCTCGCGTGCCAGAACGGTGTCATGCCCGACGACCGCAACATGGGCATCCTCACTGGGCTCGCGAACGACATCGAGTCACTGCATGGGATCACGCTCGACATCATCTCTGGCGGCAACTCGGCGAACCTGAACTGGGCGCTGCACACCCACGACGTCGGGCGGATCGATGAGCTCCGACTCGGCGAAGCCATCCTTCTCGGCGTCGACCCGCTGCATCGGACACCTATCCCCGGCCTACACACGGATGCCTTCACCTTGACCGCCGAGGTCATCGAGGTCGCCATGAAACCTGCTCGGCCCTGGGGAGATCGCGCTCAGGCGGCCTTTGGCGAGGCGCCTGCCCGCACTGGCAGCAAGACCGTGCACCAAGCAATACTGGCCGTCGGTCGCCAGGACGTGGACGTAGACGGGCTGCAGCCGCCCAGGGGCATCACAATCCTCGGGATGAGCAGCGACCACCTGATCGTCGACCTCGGCGATCAGCCCGCAGCGGTCGGCGACGAGATCGACTTCGGCGTCGGCTACGGCGCGCTCGTGCGGGCGATGACATCGCCCTTCGTCACCAAGATCGAGCACCTTGGCCGTGCCGTCGCACCCGAGGCAACCCAGATGCCAGCGCCGTTCAGCGGAAGCTGTCGTGCACCTTCAGCACAGCGGCGGTAAAGGCCTGATCAAGAAGCACCGCGTCGGGCTCGGTGCCCTGAAATGTCATGTAGGTAGCCTGGATTCGGATATCGGCGATCTGCGCGATGAGTGACAAGGTCGTCTGTGTGCCACTGCCCGTCCCGGCCGGGGACACGGTTTGATTGATCGCGACCGAATCATCGGCGTTGATGGGCGGTGCCACTGCCTCTGATGCCGTTACTGTGCCCTGGATCTGATCCGCACCGGTGAACGTGAACGATGCGCAACGGTCCAACTGCGTTTTGTACGCGGCGAGCGGCTGCGGCGTGCGCAGCACCGCCACGGTAATGGTCGATTTGTCGGCGTCGTTAGCGCCCACCGCCACCGCAGCGTCCTGGGGCACGGCGGGAAGAGGCGCGGGTGCACACGCAGTCGGTGCAACCGTCGCAGCATCGGGCACACCGCGGATATCGCGCAGCGCCTGTCCAGCGGCATCCGGATCCAATGTGGTCGCCGGATATTGGTGTGGGAAGTCCGTGGGCGCCAGCAGCAGCGGACCTACAGGGCCTGTCGGCGACCGCGGCATCGTGGTGGAGGGTGTCAGTGCTGCAGGCGCACCACTGACACCCTCTACGGGGGATCCATCGATCGCCCGCGTGCACGCGGGCGCCGACAAGCACACAGCAGCGCAGCATCCAGCCACAACTATCGTCGCTACCAGCCGCGATGCCTTCACGCTCACATGCTGCCATCGGCATACCCCGGGTCCGAGGAGGCGCGCGCGAGATTGGTGGGGACAACTGTTCACGTGGTCGTGACGCGGACGGCATGCACGATTCGGCGAACCGGCGTATGAGTACTCCCATGGCAGCAGATACCCCCACCTACGATCTCGTCGTGATCGGTTCCGGCCCCGGAGGCCAGAAGGCCGCCATTGCCGCGGCCAAGCTGGGCAAGTCGGTGGCGGTCGTCGAACGCGACAACATGCTCGGTGGTGTCTGCACCAATACCGGGACCATTCCGTCCAAGACGCTGCGCGAGGCGGTGCTCTACCTGACCGGCATGAACCAGCGCGAGCTGTACGGCGCGAGCTACCGGGTGAAGGCCAACATCACCCCGGAGGACCTGCTAGCCCGCACCGAGCACGTCATCCGCAAGGAAATCGAGGTGGTGCGCGCTCAGCTGCTGCGCAACCGCATCGACTTGATCAGCGGCGTCGCCCGTTTCGCCGACGAGCACACCGTGGTGGTAGAGGAACCCTCCCGCGGCGAGCGCACCACATTGCACGCCGAGTACGTCGTCATCGCCACCGGAACCAATCCGGCCCGGCCGGACGGGGTGGCCTTCGACGAGAAACGCGTCTTGGATTCGGACGGCATCTTGAATCTGCGTTTCATTCCCGGATCGATGGTCGTGGTGGGCGCCGGTGTCATCGGCATCGAGTACGCCTCCATGTTCGCCGCCCTGGGCACCAAGGTGACCGTGGTGGAGAAGCGTGACACAATGCTCGACTTCTGCGACCCGGAAGTCGTTGAGGCACTTCGCTTTCACCTGCGCGATCTGGCGGTGACGTTCCGTTTCGGCGAGGAGGTCACCGCCGTCGACGTCAACAACTCCGGCACCATGACCACGCTGGCGAGCGGAAAGCAGATTCCCGCCGACACCGTCATGTACTCCGCTGGACGGCAGGGCCAGACCGATCAGCTCGACCTCGTCAAGGCGGGTCTGGAGGCCGACAACCGCGGCCGGATCTGGGTCGACGCGAACTTCCAGACCAAGGTTGACCACATTTACGCGGTGGGCGATGTGATCGGGTTCCCGGCGCTGGCGGCCACCTCGATGGATCAGGGACGCCTGGCGGCCTATCACGCGTTTGGCGAACCGTCGAAGGGCATGACCGATCTGCAGCCGATCGGCATCTACTCCATCCCGGAGGTGTCCTATGTGGGTGCCACCGAGGTTGAGCTCACCAAGAATGCGATTCCCTACGAGGTGGGCGTCTCGCGTTACCGCGAGCTGGCGCGCGGTCAGATCGCCGGGGATTCCTACGGCATGCTCAAGCTGCTGGTGTCCACCGCGGATCTCAAGCTGCTCGGAGTGCACATCTTCGGCTCCGATGCCACGGACCTGGTCCACATCGGGCAGGCGGTGATGGGCTGCGGCGGCACTGTCGAATACCTGGTAGACGCGGTTTTCAACTACCCGACGTTCTCGGAGGCGTACAAGGTGGCCGCGCTCGATGTGATGAACAAGATTCGCGCGCTCAACCAGTTCAAGGCCTGAGAGATTTCGCGCTCGGCGAATACCCTGCGCCCGTGGAATTCGCATCCCCCTGGGCCGTTGAACCCATAGGTACATTCGCCGTTTGCCTGCCGGTAAGGGACACTGGTGGGACGAGCACGCGAAGGGAGGCGTAACCATGAACAGCAATGAGGGCGCAGAGCCACAGCCGTACAAGCCGGACCAGGAAGGTCTTCGCGCAAGCGGGTCATCCAGCATGTACGAGCTGGAATTTCCGGGCCCGCAGCTGGCATCTGCTGATGGCCGCGGCCCGGTTCTCGTGCACGCGCTACAGGGTTTCTCCGACTCCGGCCATGCCGTGAAGTTGGCCGCAGCGCATCTGCGGAACACCCTTGAGAGCGAGTTGGTGGCCTCATTCGCAATCGATGATCTGCTGGATTACCGCTCACGCCGGCCGGTCATGACGTTCAAGAGTGATCACTTCACCGAATACGCCACTCCCGACCTCAACCTGTATGCGCTCAAGGACACCAAGGGCACGCCATTCCTGCTGCTGGCCGGGCTCGAGCCGGATCTGAAATGGGAGCGGTTCGTCAACGCGATCCGGCTGTTGGCCGACCAGCTGGGCGTGCGCAAGACCATTGGGCTGGGCGCCATTCCGATGGCCGTTCCGCATACCCGGCCGATCACCCTGACCGCGCACGGCAACGATCGCAAGACGCTCGATGAGCATCCGGGCTGGATCGATGAGGTTCAGGTGCCGGGCAGCGCATCCAATCTGCTGGAATTCCGCCTGGCTCAGCATGGACACGATGTGGTCGGCTTCGCCGTCCACGTCCCGCATTACCTGGCGCAGACCGACTACCCGGAGGCCTCGCAACGCCTTCTGGAGGAGGTGGCCCGGACCGCCGATCTGGATCTGCCGTTGCAGGAGCTCACCGAGGCGGCCGCCAAGGTGCGCAACCAGATCAACGATCAGGTGGAAGGCAGCGAGGAAGTGGCCCAGGTGGTCCAGGCACTGGAGCGCCAGTACGACGCCTTCGTCGCAGCACAGGAGAACCGCTCGTTGCTGGCACGGGATGAGGAGCTGCCCAGCGGTGACGAGTTGGCGGGCGAGTTCGAGCGATTCCTCGCCGAACAGGCCAAGTTCGGCGATGACCCGTCCGGGCAGTCGCCGGATGGCCCGATTCTCTAGCCCGGTTAAGCGCTCGCCGCGCCAAATTTGCGGCGAAGGGTGAAAATACTTCACATGAACCCTCCACCGCGGCTCCTGCGTCCGGTGCCGGATGCCGAGCGCATCGAGGGGGTCGGTGGCGACAACACCGATTCCGCCGCCGGCACACCGACGCCGCCTCGGCTGGCGTTCCGCACCATCCATGGCTATCGGCGCGCGTTCCGGATCGCCGGATCTGGGCCGGTGTTGCTGCTCATCCACGGGATCGGCGACAACTCGGCGACGTGGGAGAGCGTGCACGCACAGCTCGCCGAGCATTTCACCGTGATCGCCCCGGACCTGTTGGGGCACGGGCAGTCGGACAAACCCCGCGCCGACTACTCGGTTGCGGCCTATGCCAATGGCATGCGGGACCTGTTGGCCGTGCTGGACGTCGACAGAGCCACGGTCGTCGGACATTCGCTGGGCGGTGGCGTCGCGATGCAATTCACTTACCAGTTCCCCCACCTGGTGGAGCGACTCATTCTGGTCGCGCCGGGCGGGGTGACCAAGGACGTCAACATCGTATTGCGTTGCGCATCATTGCCCTTCATCGGAGATGCGCTGGGACTGTTGAGGTTGCCGTTGGCAATGCCCATGGTCCGGCTGAGCGGCGCGGTGGCGCGCGCGACGTTCGGGCGGGCGGGAATGGCCCGCGACATCCCCGACGTGCTGCGAGTTCTGGCCGACCTACCCGAACCCCGGGCCTCGGCCGCGTTCACCCGGACGCTGCGCGCCGTGGTGGACTGGCGCGGCCAGGTAGTGACCATGCTGGACCGATGTTATTTGACCGAATCTGTTCCTGTGCAGCTGATTTGGGGCAGTGACGACCTGGTCATCCCCGTCAGCCACGGTCATCTCGCCCATGCCGCGATGCCCGGCTCGACGCTCGAGATCTTCGACAAATCTGGGCATTTCCCCTTCCATGACGATCCCGAGCGATTCATCGGCATCGTTCGCCAATTCATCGCCTCGACAGAGCCCGGCGAATACAACGAAGACGAATTGCGTCGATTGTTGCGCACCGGGGTCACCGAACACGCGATCGGCGGGGCCGCACGCACCCGCATGGCGGTACTCGACGCCATGGGCACAGACGAGCGCAGCGCGACATAACCTCGAGAGTTGAAGCGCCACCAAAGATTTGCGCTGTTCAAGGGTACCGGCGCGGGTAGCGCACGCGGGACGTAGAGTCGAGGAATGAGCGTTGACGTCGCGGTTGTACGCGTATTCACCGACGAGACAGGCAACTTCGGCAATCCCTTGGGGATCGTCAACGGTGCCGACGTGGCTGCGCCGGATCGACAACAGATCGCCGCCCGGTTGGGTTTCAGCGAAACGGTTTTCGTCGATCTTCCTGCCGAAGGGCCCAACACCGCACATCTACGGATCTTCACTCCGGCTGCCGAACTTCCCTTCGCTGGGCATCCGACAGTGGGGCTGGCGTGGTGGCTGCGCGAACGTGGAACACCGGTCAACACTCTGCAGGTTCCCGCGGGCGTGCTACCCGTGAGCTACGACGACCGCACGTGGATACAGGCCCGGTCCGATTGGGCCCCGGAAACCGATTTCCACGAAACGGACTCCCCTGCCGAGGTGGAGGCCGCCGACCCCGCCGACTACGCGGACGAGCTGTTACATTACGTCTGGGCGTGGCAGGACCGCGACGCCAGCCTGGTGCGATCACGGGTGTTCGCATCCGACCTGGGCGTCAGCGAGGACGAAGCGACCGGGTCCGTAGCGGCACGGATGACAGACTTGTTGAGCCGCGACCTGATCATCAATCAGGGCAAGGGATCGCAGATTCTCACGCAGTGGAGCCCTGAGTGCTGGGTGACGATCGGTGGCCATGTCGTCGCAGATCAATCACTCACATTGGATTGAGCAACCGACACCGCGCCGTCAGGTCACGATCCTGTCGGCGCGTCCCGATGCGCTCTCAACGCGGCGATCTCACGTTCGAAGTCCTCGGCGGAGCTGAACCCTCGATACACCGAGGCGAAGCGCAGGTATGCAACTTCATCCAGGTCGCGCAGCGGGCCGAGGATCGCCAGGCCCACCTCATTGCTAGGGATTTCCGGGGATCCGGCAGCCCGGACGGCGTCCTCAACCTGCTGGGCAAGCAGATTCAGCGCATCGTCGTCGACATCGCGGCCCTGGCAGGCCCTGCGTACACCCTTGATGACCTTGTCACGACTGAACGGCTCGGTGACGCCGCTGCGCTTCACCACGGCGAGCACAGCGGTCTCCACGGTGGTGAAACGACGGCCACACTCCGGGCACGACCGGCGGCGCCGTATTGCCTGGCCCTCGTCCGCCTCACGGGAATCGACAACGCGCGAGTCAGGATGACGGCAGAACGGACAGTGCATTACTGCTCCTTCGCCGGTTCTGAACTCCATGCCGTTGGCCCGGGTGGGCTGACGCACCGCGCAGCGCGCCCAGACCGGTGTCGAGGATACCCGTGCTCCCGCACGCCCGAAGGTCACGTCCGTGTGCCGATCAGCCGACCGGGGAAACCAGCGTCTGACCGGCTTGCACTGTCGCCGAGTCGAGTTCATTGAGTTCACGAATCTTGGAAATCACCGCTGAGCGCGGCGCCTCCGGCGCAACACGCGAGGCCACGTCGGCCAGGGTCTCTCCAGGAGCGACCTGAACGACCGCCACGCGATCCGGCACACCCGCTCCACCGACTCCTGCGGCGCTGACCTGGCCGAGCATCAGCAGCCACATCGTCGCCACCGCAGCGCCCACCGCGACGACAACGGTGGCTTTCAGGCTCACGGGGCTGCGACCATGTGCTGCGGTCGAGACGCGGATACCGGTACCCCGGTAGGCGACCGGCCGGCCGGCCGGCCGGCGGTAAGCGACGGTACGCACCGGCAGTGCCCGACGCTGGGTCAGCGGGTATTCCGCACTGTACGCACGTACTTGTGGTGCGCATTCGCGCGTCGTGTTCGCGCGGACGTGAGAACTACGTGGCGTGGCGAGAACGTTTGTGCTCATCTGCAATGCCTTCCTGTCCTGTCGATCGGTCTGCCCGTTCGCTCTTATGTTCGAATGTACTCGATCATGTGTTCGATATCCGAACATGTGATCGATTTGTAGCATTCGCCACCGACAAGTGACCCTGACCAGCACAGATGCGCCACTTAACCAGCTCGCTAGGCATGACTCGCGACACGCATCGAACACATGTTTGATAAATGTTGTCGACAGGTCTAGATTCGGGCCATGAGCGTTACACCCAGCAAGGGACCCGCCACCGGTTCACTGACCGAGCGCCAGCGGACCATCCTGGAGGTCATCCGCGCATCGGTGAATGAACGGGGCTACCCCCCGAGCATCCGCGAAATCGGAGACGCCGTCGGGCTCACCTCCACCTCGTCGGTCGCCCATCAGCTACGCACCCTCGAACAGAAGGGATTCCTGCGGCGCGATCCAAATCGTCCGCGCGCCGTTGATGTTCGAGGACTCGAGGAAACCCGCGCTGCGTCGGTCACCACCGACGTCATCGGCTCGGGCGACCTGCCAGAACCGACGTTCGTGCCCGTGCTTGGACGCATCGCCGCCGGTGGTCCCATCCTGGCCGAGGAGGCCGTCGAGGATGTGTTCCCACTCCCTCGTGAGCTCGTCGGCGAGGGATCATTGTTCCTGCTCAAGGTCGTCGGTGAGTCGATGGTCGACGCGGCGATCTGCGATGGCGACTGGGTGGTGGTTCGCCAACAGAACGTCGCCGACAACGGCGATATCGTGGCGGCAATGATCGACGGCGAAGCGACCGTCAAGACATTCAAGCGGACGGCGGGTCAGGTCTGGCTGATGCCGCACAACCCACTGTTTGAACCGATTCCCGGTAACGACGCCGCCATCCTCGGCAAGGTTGTCACCGTTATCCGGAAGATCTAGGCCTGTCCGGGCGGTGGCTCGGGCGCGGAATCATCATCCGCATGACCGTCCGAAGACGGCAGAAATAGCTGGAAATACGCAACGTCCTGCCAGCTACCCAGCTTGTAGCCAATCCTGCGGTAAAGCGCGACTTGCTCGAACCCCATTGCCAGGTGCAGCTTTTCGCTCGCCGCGTTGGGCACTACGACACCCGCCAGCACCGTGCGATAACCAAGATCGCGAAGCCGGTCAAGCAATGCCGTGTACAGCCGACGGCCCGCGCCGCGCTGGCGTCGCGCACCATCGACATACACGCTGACTTCACAGGCCCACTGGTAGGCCGGGCGTGACTTCCAGGGCACCGCATAGGCATACCCAAGAATTTCCCCGCCATCCTCGGCGACTAGCCAGGCGTGGCGGTGGGCCGCCGTCTGGATGCGTTCGGCAAGAACGACATCCGACGGCGGCACCTCCTCAAACGAAATAGCCGTATCGGTCACATACGGCGCATAGATCGCCGCACACGCGGCCGCGTCGGCGGCCGTGGCGTCACGAATATGCATGGGCGACTAGAGCGAACGCCCGATGATCTCCTTCATGATCTCAGTGGTTCCGCCGTAGATCGTCTGGATACGGGAGTCCATGTACGCCCGGGCCACCGGGTACTCACGCATGAAGCCGTAACCACCGTGCAGCTGCAAGCAGCGGTCGATCAGGTGGACCTGCTTCTCGGTGCTGTACCACTTGGCCATCGCAGCCTGCTCAACACTCAATTCCTTCTTGTTGAGCAGCGTGATGAACTCGTCGACCATGATCCGGATCATCGTGGCATCGGTGGCGAGTTCGGCCAACACAAAGCGGCTGTTCTGGAAGCTCTTGATGGGCTTGCCAAACGCCTTACGTTCGGATGTGTACTGGATCGTCGCCTCAAGCATGGTTTCCATCGCCGCGGCCGCTACGACGGCAATCGACATGCGCTCCTGGGGCAAGTTCTGCATGAGGTAGATGAAGCCCTGGCCCTCGTCACCCAGCAGGTTGGCGGCGGGCACGCGGACATCGGTGAAGGACAGCTCGGCGGTGTCCTGTGCATCAAGGCCCATCTTGTCGAGCTTGCGGCCGCGCTCAAAGCCCTCCATGCCGCGCTCCACGACGATGAGGCTGAAGCCCAGCGCGCCCTTCTCGGGATCGGTCTGTGCGACCACGATGACCAGATCGGCGTTGATGCCGTTGGTGATGAAGGTCTTGGACCCATTGAGAATGTAATGATCGCCGTCCTTGACGGCGCGGGTCTTGATGCCCTGCAGGTCACTACCGGTGCCTGGCTCGGTCATGGCGATTGCCGAGATCAGCTCGCCGGAACAGAATCCCGGGAACCAGCGGGCCTTCTGCTCGTCGTTGGCCAGATCCCGGAAGTACGGACCCGCGACATCGTTGTGCAAAGTGAAACCGATACCCGACTGGCGAGCCTTGGTGATCTCTTCGCCAATGATGGCGTTGTAGCGGAAATCGACGAGTCCGCCGCCGCCGAACTCCTCGGGCATGTCAGTGCCCAGGAATCCCTGTTTGCCGGCCTCGACCCAGAGAGAGCGGTCGACGATCTTGTTCTCGTCCCACTCCTCCCGGTACGGCTCGGCATGCCGTTCCAGGAATGTCTTGAACGACTCGCGGAACAGCTCGTGCTCGGGTTCGAAGATGGTGCGTTTGAACTTGACGGCGCCGGCCATAATCACCTTCCGGTTTGGGTTTACGTACTCGGCAGAATGTATACCAACCCACTAGTCGGTCGGTACTCGCCTGTCTGGTTTCGACGGACAGAAAGCCTAGAGTCATTCGGATGACCAGGCCTGCGTTTTCTGCTGTTCAGGCAAGTGGCTCATCGCGACTTTCACACACCCATTGGGGGGCGTTCACTCCCGAGGTCCGTGACGGCGAAGTGATCGGCGTCACTCCACTGGGCACGGACACCGATCCCTCCCCGCTGCTGCAGAACATTCCCGGCTCAATCCGGCACCGGGCTCGGGTGACGGCGCCGTCGGTCCGCCGCGGCTGGCTGCGGGAAGGTCCAGGCCCCAGCGCGATGCGCGGTTCCGACGAGTACGTGGAGGTGTCCTGGGATGAACTCACCGAACTGCTGGCCGCTGAGCTGCGGCGTATCGTCGACACCCACGGCAATGAGGCCATCTACGGCGGATCGTACGGCTGGGCCAGCGCGGGGCGCTTTCACCACGCCCAGAGCCAGGTGCATCGATTCCTGAAACTCCTTGGCGGGTACACCTTTTCCCGTCACTCATACAGCCTCGGTGCGACCGGCGTCATCATGCCGCACGTGATCGGAACCCATGACGGACTGTTCAAGAGGTCAACGTCCTGGGATGTCATCGTCGAGAACACTGATCTGCTGGTGTCATTCGGCGGAATCGCCCTGAAGAACACGGGCGTCAACCACGGCGGAACCACCGCCCACCCCGCGCGCGATGCCCTCAACCGGTTCCGCGGCCGTGGTGGACGCATCGTCTCGATCAGTCCACTGCGCGACGATATCGACGGCGAATGTGAATGGCACGCACCAGTTCCCGGAACCGATGTCGCGGTCATGCTCGCGCTGGCACATGTGCTGGCCACCGAGGGCCTGGCAGACTTGACCTTCTTGCGCACCTATTGCACCGGTTACGAACGATTCGAGCGCTACCTACTGGGCACCGACGATGGCGCGCCCAAGAGCCCGGAATGGGCGCAGACCCTTAGTGGTCTAGACGCCGGCGGGCTGCGCAGCTTGGCGCACCGCATGGCGGCCAGGCGCACCCTGGTGACCGTCAGCTGGTCGCTGCAACGGGTGCGCCACGGCGAGCAGGCGCCCTGGATGGGACTCACCTTGGCCGCGATGCTCGGCCAGATCGGTATCCCCGGAGGCGGTTTCGGACACGGCTACGGGTCGATGAACGAGCCCGGACTGGCCCCCGTCAGTTGCCCGCTGCCGACCTTCCCGCAGGGACCCAACCCCGTCGAGACGTTCATCCCGGTGGCGGCCATCAGCGAGCTACTGCTGCGCCCCGGCGAGACGTTGGCGTACAACGGTCAAACACTGACCTTGCCGGATATCAGATGCGTGTACTGGGCGGGCGGAAATCCCTTCCACCACCACCAGAATCTACCCAGGCTGCGGCGTGCGCTGGCCCGTGTCGACACCGTAGTAGTGCACGATCCGGTGTGGACGGCAATGGCCAAGCACGCCGACATTGTGGTGCCGTCCACCACCAGCCTGGAGCGTGACGACTTCTCCGGTAGCCGCAATGACCCGTTGCTGGTGGCGATGAAAGCCGTGGCAGCGCCGTATGCCAACTCCCGGGATGACTACACGACGTTCTCGGCGCTGGCCGACCGGCTCGGGTTCGGCGAGCAGTTCACCGAGGGGCGCAACGCCTCCGAGTGGTTGCGCCACATCTACGCCGAATGGTCTGGCGCCCTGAATTTCCCGGTGCCGTCCTTCGATGAATTCTGGGACAGCGGCTCCCTGGAGCTGCCGACCGACCCGGGTTTGACCCTGCTCTCGGACTTCCGCGAGAACCCCGACGCGCACCCACTACATACCCCCAGCGGACGCATCGAGATCTTCTCGGAGACCATCGACGGGTTCGGATACGTCGACTGCGGCGGCCACCCACGCTGGTATGAGCCCACCGAATGGCTCAATGGAGAACGGGCCGAGCACTTTCCGCTGCATCTGATCGCCAACCAGCCGCGTACCCGGCTGCACAGCCAGCTCGACTTCGGCCGCACCAGCCAGGGATCGAAGGTTCAGGGACGCGAACCCTTACGTATGCACCCGGACGACGCCGCCGCACGCGGTATCGCCGACGGCGACGTGGTGCGGGTATTCAACGACCGCGGCGCTTGCCTGGCCGGGGCGGTTCTCGACGAGGGCCTACGTCCCCGGGTTGTTCAATTGTCCACGGGGGCCTGGTTCGACCCGATCGATCCCGCCGACCCGGATTCGCCCTGCGCGCATGGTAATCCGAATGTGCTGACCGATGACTCGGGAACCTCATCGTTGGCGCAGGGCTGCACCGGCCAGCACGTGCTGGTGCAAATCGAGCGCTTCGAAGGAACGCCGCCGCCGGTGCGGGCACACGTCCCGCCGCGGTTCGTCCCGCGCGACTAAAGCCCTTACTAAAGGCCCAGGAGAACAGCCGCCAGCGCGTGCGGCACCCGGCCGACGACGCGCGTGCCGTCCGCCAGGTGCTCGGTGGATTGAACTTGGCCCTCGGTATGGATTCGAGCCACCAAATCGCCACGGTCATAAGGGATCACCACATCGACGGGCACATCTCCGCGGGGCACCGCATCGGCGATGGCCTCACGCAGCTTGGCGACACCGTCTCCGGTATGCGCCGACACGAACAACGCCTTGGGCAACGCGCGACGCAACTGCGCCAATGCCAGATCGCCCGCCGCGTCGATCTTGTTGATTACCAACAGCTCCGGCGCCGCAGATGCATCATGGTCCGCGACAACCTCGCCGATCACCGCGCGCACCGCTTCGATCTGTGCCAGCGGCGCCAGATCGGAACCGTCCACCACGTGCACCAGCAGGTCCGCGTCGGCCACCTCTTCCAAGGTCGACCGGAACGCCTCCACCAGCTGGGTGGGCAGGTGTCGCACAAAACCAACAGTGTCCGTGATGACGAATTCGCGCCCGTCCTCGAAAGTCCCGCGTCGCGTCGTCGGTTCCAGGGTGGCGAACAGTGCGTCCTGCACCAGCACCCCGGCTCCGGTGATCGCGTTCAGCAGGCTCGATTTTCCGGCGTTGGTGTACCCGACGATCGCGACCGACGGGGTATCGCTCTCCAGCCGACGGCTGCGCTTGGTGTCACGCACCGTCTTCATCTCGCGGATCTCGCGCCGCAGCTTCGACATCCGCTCGCGAATCCGGCGCCGATCGGTCTCGATCTTCGTCTCACCGGGGCCGCGGGTACCCACACCGCCGCCGGCCCCACCTGCCCGTCCGCCCGCCTGCCGGGACATCGATTCACCCCAGCCGCGCAGCCGCGGCAGCATGTACTCCATCTGCGCCAACGCCACCTGCGCCTTGCCCTCGCGGCTGGTGGCGTGTTGGGCGAAGATATCCAGGATCAACGCGGTCCGGTCGATGACCTTGACCTTCACCGCCTTCTCCAGCGCCACCAGCTGGGCCGGGCTCAGCTCGCCGTCGCAGATGACGGTGTCGGCACCGGTGGCCAACACGATCTCACGCAGCTCGATCGCCTTACCGGAGCCGATGTACGTTGCCGGATCCGGCTTTTGACGACGCTGAATCAGGCCTTCAAGTACCTCCGAACCGGCGGTTTCGGCGAGTGCGGCCAGCTCGGCCATGCTGATATCGGCCTCCTGCGCGGTCCCATCGGTCCAGACACCTACCAGCACGACCCGTTCCAGGCGCAGCTGCCGATACTCGACCTCGGTGACATCGGCGAGTTCGGTGGATAGCCCCGCCACACGTTTGAGCGCGGCGCGGTCTTCCAGGGCAAGTTCGCCGTCGGTGGGCGTTTGGTATGTCGTACGCATATTGGCTACCGATGCTCCCACCAGCGGCTCATCGCTCGCATCTGAATTATCCACAGGCGCCAATGCCGCCCCACCATTCGTCAGAAATATCACCATCGGCCAGCAACATAGAAGGCCCGCGCAGGAAACTGGATTCGTCGGTGATCGTCACGCGAACCTGACCACCGGGGATGTTGACCGCGATCTCGCCGGTCTGGTGTCCACTGTGCCGCAGCGCCGCATAGGCGGCCGCGACGGTCCCCGTTCCGCAGGAACGTGTCTCACCGACACCGCGTTCATGAACCCGCATGTGCACGGCGCCCGCCGGCCCCGCGGACGGCGCCGTGAGCACCTCGACATTGACCCCGTCGGGAAACAGCTGCTGATCGAATGTGACCGGTGCGGCCACATCGAGCATGCGTAGCTGCTCGGTGGTCAGATCCGCATCCACGCAGGCCAGATGCGGATTGCCCACATCGATGGCCAACCCGGAAAATCGGCGACCGCCGACGGTGGCTTCGCCCGCGCCGAATTCCTTCACCGGCCCCATGTCGACGGTGATATCGGCCGTGAGTTGGCTCCAGGAATTGATGCGCACCGGCCGCGGCCCGGCCAGCGACGCCACCACGAACTCGTCGCGGTGTTCCAGTCCCACCGAACGCAGGTAATGGGCGAACACCCGCACGCCGTTTCCGCACATCTCCGCTATCGATCCGTCGGCATTGCGGTAGTCCATGAACCAGTCTTCGCTGCCCACCCCGGCGGGTTTCTCGGTCATTACCCCGCCCTCCAGGGCGGCGCCCACGGTGGTCACTCGCAGCACGCCATCGGCGCCCAGACCACGTTGCCGGTCACATAGCGTCTGCACGGCAGCCACCGACAGGTCACGTTTGATGTGGACATCCGGCAGCACCACGAAATCGTTCTGGGTGCCGTGGCCCTTGGTGAACTTCACGTATTCGAGGATAGGCGCCAGCGCGACTCGATTTCGCCCACCAGTCCGCCGGCCTCCACGGACCCACCCGCCAGCCACGTGACGCGATGATCGCGTCCGAACCACGATCGCTGACGACGAACGTAGCGGCGGGTGCCGATGAACGTCAGTTCCCGTGCCTGCTCCAGCTCATCGGCTCCTCCCCCGGCCCCCAAGGCGGCGATGACCTGCGCGTATCCAATGGCACGTGATGCCGTCACGCCGTCACGCAACCCGACACCCAACAGATGCTCGACTTCCGCGACAAACCCCTGCTCGAACATCAGATCCGTGCGCCGTGCGATCCGTTCGTCGAGTTTCTCGGTCTCCCAATCCAATCCGACGATCAACGTGTCCCATCGCGGGGGGCCGATGGTCGGCGCCGAGGCCGCGAACGGCTGACCGGTGAGCTCGATCACCTCCAGCGCGCGCACCGTGCGACGCCCGTCGGTGGGCAGGATGATCGTGGCCGCTGCCGGGTCGCGCGCGGCGAGCTCGGCATGCAGCGCGGCGACACCGATCTGCGCCAACCGTTCCTCCCAACGCGCGCGGACCTGCGCATCCGTGGCCGGAAAGGCCCAATCATCAAGCAAAGCTTGGACATACATCATGGATCCGCCGACGATCACCGGCACATGCCCCCGTGACCGGATGTCATCGATTGTCGCGACGGCCTGTTCCTGATAGGTGGCCACGGTGGCGGTCTCGGTCACCTCAAGCACGTCGAGCATGTGGTGCGCGATGCCCCGGCGTTCGGCCTCCGGCACCTTGGCCGTGCCGATATCCATGCCGCGATACAGCTGCATCGCGTCGGCGTTGACGATCTCTCCGCCCAGTCGCTCGGCCAGATCCAATGCGAGCGCCGACTTGCCGGTGGCGGTGGGACCGATGACGGCTATGGGCCGCATCACGACACCTGCCACATGCCCGCGAAGTACCCGACCCCGTGTGGAGACCCCTGGTAGAGGCAGCGGGCCTCGACGGTGTCTGACCCCACCAATCCGGCAAGCACCTGGTAGGCGGCGATCCCGGTGATGACATCCGGTGAGTGGTCCAACGAGGCCGCATCTCCCCGCGTCAGCGCGTGGACGAGGGCGAGCTGCGCCCGTTGGGCTTCGGGCCGGTAACCGCCGGGCGCCTTGTCGGTGAGGGTGTTGGCGCCGTCGGCGATGATGAGCACCCCCGGGGCCTGCGGCTGCGCCTCGATCTCGGTGCGCAACGCCCGCCCCAGGGCGACGCCGTCACCGTGAGCGGCACCGACAAGCCGCGCCTCGACCTCGCCGGCTCCCGCGCGCGCACGCAGCCAGCCGGCGATGAGCACCGGTAACGGGAGCTCGACGGGTTCGATAGGCGCAGCGACCGGGCCTAGTGAAACGCGCACGTCAACCCCGTATCCGGCGAAGGTGCCCAACACCTCACCGCTGTATCGCCCGACCCCCACGCCGATCGCGATCCATCGTGTCGGCAGACTTCGGGCCGCCGTGACGGCGGCCTCACGCAGGTCAGCGGTTTCCTCGGCGGCCTCCCCGCCCAGTTCGGGCACGAGCAGCGGGGTCGACGGGCAGATCGCTATCGACAGATCCACAGCCCTAAGTGGCCTTCAGAGGCGGGGTCAACGCGATATCCACCTCGGACATCGCGGCCTCCTTGCGGAATCATCTGGCATATGTTCGCCCGTGCGGCGATGACACCTGTTTGAATGAACGGTGTAGTGAGCTTAGGGCGCCGTGCTGCGCGGCAACAATTGTAGGAAGAGGTTTCGATGCCGGATCAGTCATCACAGCAAGAAAATGTCACTCCCGCCCCCCAGGCCGGAGTTACCCCCGTCCCCCGGCCGGGGCCGAAACCTCATCCGGTGCCGCGGCGTCCCGCCGCAGCGGCCCCCGCCCCCGCGGCTCATCATGTTGATCCACACAAGTTCGGCCGGGTGGACGATGACGGCACCGTCTGGCTGATCACAAGCGCCGGCGAGCGCCAGATCGGGTCGTGGCAGGCCGGGGATGCCACCGCGGCATATGCGCATTTCGGACGCAGGTTCGAAGACCTGGAGACGGAGATCCAGCTGCTGGAGCTGCGACTCGGATCGGGGTCGGGTGACGCGCGCAAGATCAAAACGGCCGCCGAGCACCTCGCCGAGACGCTGCCCACCGCAGCGGTGCTCGGTGATGTGGACTCCCTATCGGCGCGGCTGTCGGCGCTGACAGAGTCCGCGGACACTCAGGCCGCAGCGGCACGCGCGCAGCGCGACGAGGCCCGCTCGGCGAGCATTTCCCGCAAGGAGGAGCTCGCCGCCGAAGCCGAGGAACTGGCCGCCAATTCCACACAGTGGAAGGCCGCTGGTGATCGCATCCGCGTGATCCTCGAGGAGTGGAAATCGATCCACGGTGTCGACCGCAAGACCGACGATGTGCTGTGGAAGCGGTACTCGACGGCGCGCGAGACGTTCAACCGCAGACGCGGAGCCCATTTCGCCGAGCTGGATCGCGAACGCGCCGGTGCTCGCGAGAAGAAGGAAGACCTCTGTAAGCAGGCCGAGGCGCTATCGGACTCCACAGATTGGGGCGCCACTGCTGCGACCTTCCGCAATCTGCTCAACGACTGGAAGGCCGCCGGGCGGGCACCCCGGGAGACCGACGACAACCTGTGGCACCGCTTCAAGGCCGCTCAGGACAAATTCTTCGCCGCCCGCAACGCCGAATCCGCTTCCCGTGACGCCGAATTCGTGGCGAACGCGGATGCCAAGCGCGCGCTGCTGGTTGAAGCGGAGAAGATCGATACGGACACCGATGTCGACGGTGCCCGGGCGGCGCTGCGCGCTATCGGCGACAAGTGGGACGCCATCGGAAAGGTTCCGCGCGAGCAGCAGGCCGATCTGGAACGGCGGCTGCGTGCGGTGGAGAAGAGGGTGCGCGAGGCCGGCGAGTCCAGCTGGGGTGACCCCGAAGCCGAGGCACGTGCCGAACAGTTCCGCGATCGCGCCCGCCAGTTCGAGGAGCAGGCCGCCAAGGCAGAGGCCGCAGGCAAGACCAAGGATGCCGAGAAGGCACGGGCCAGCGCCCAGCAGTGGCAGGAATGGGCCGACGCCGCGGTGGCGGCGGTCAAGAGCCGGTCGCGCTAGCTACCCGTCCTACTTGTCCCGGTCCTCGTCGTCCTCGAAGGCGTCATCAAGGAAGCTGCGCTGATCGCGCTTGGCGGCCTCGCGCCGCTCCTGCTCGGCTGCCAGCTGCACCGCGGTACGCGACCAGACCACGCGCGCCCAGTGGAAGGTCAGCAAGATGACGGCGATCCAGGCGATCACCAGCCCGATCCCCGGGCCAGGATGCCCGGTTCCAGCGGTCTGACGCGTCCAGATCGCCAACATGCCAATCACACTGGAGACAAACGAGCCTGCCAGCGCAATCCAGGACAGCACCCATCGGCGCGTCAGCAGTGCCAGCATGGAGAACCCGACACCGAAGATCATCGCGAGCCACACGAAGATCCGGGACGGCACCCGCACGGATTCCTGATCGGCAATCGCCCCGTTCACCAGAACGTCGAATCCTCTCGCATGACCGGTGTGTGGGAGCACGAAGGTCAGTAGCAGCGCGAAGACCAAGACCGCGACCACCATGGCGCGGGCGCCGGGATCGATTTCGCCGGCAACCTTCTTTTCGGCCGCGTCGATGTCCTTGTGAAACGCCGCGAACTCCTCAAATTCGGCGTCTTCTTTTCCCGATTCGGAGTCACTCATAGCCCGCACCCTGCAACCTCAATCTGCTCTGTCTTCGGGGCCCCGATTCCGGGCATTCCCAAGCCAATCCCCGGCGTACTGGGCTTCGTGCCCGATTCGTGTGCGTCGCCGGCACGGGTGCGGCGGTGACCGAGCACTCCCCCGTCGGCGATCAGGTGGTGCGGCGCGGCGCCGGTCACCTCGACGGTGATGACGTCGCCGGGACGCAGGGCCCCGTCGAGCTGTCCCTGCGGCCGGAAATGCACCAGACGGCCATCGCGGGCTCGCCCGCTCATCCGGGCGGTCTCGCCGTCCTTGCGCCCCTCGCCGGTGGCGATCAGCACCTCGATCGTGCGACCGATCTGTTTCTGATTCTCCTCGAGCGTGATGGATTCCTGCAACGCGATGAGTCGTTCATAGCGTTCCTGCACAACGGATTTCGGCAGCTGATCGGGCAGCTCCGCCGCCGGGGTACCCGGCCGGATCGAGTACTGGAACGTAAAGGCGCTACAGAAACGTGCCCGTCGCACAACCTCAAGGGTCTGCTGGAAGTCCTCTTCGGTCTCGCCCGGAAAGCCGACGATGATGTCGGTAGTGATGGCGGCGTCCGGCATGGCCGCGCGCACGTTGTCGATGATCGACAGAAAGCGCTCGGACCGATAGGAACGGCGCATCGCCTTGAGGATGCGATCCGAACCCGATTGCAGCGGCATGTGCAGCTGCGGACACACATTGGGGGTTTGTGCCATCGCCTCGATGACATCGTCGGTGAATTCGGCGGGATGCGGAGAGGTGAATCGCACGCGTTCCAGTCCCTCGATACGACCGCAGGCACGCAATAGGTCGGCGAAAGCACCACGGTCCCGGGGAATCTCGGGATCGGCGAAGTTGATGCCGTACGCATTCACGTTCTGCCCGAGCAGCGTCACCTCAAGCACGCCCTGGTCTACCAAAGCCTGTACTTCACCGAGGATGTCCCCTGGGCGACGGTCGATCTCCTTGCCCCGCAAGGAGGGAACGATGCAGAAGGTGCAGGTGTTGTTGCAGCCCACCGAGATCGACACCCACGCCGCATAGGCCGATTCGCGGGTCGCCGGCAGCGCCGACGGAAAGTGCTCGAGGGCCTCGACGATCTCGACCTGAGCCTCGTTGTTATGGCGTGCGCGCTCCAACAGCGCGGGCAGCGAGCCAATGTTGTGGGTGCCGAAGACGACGTCTACCCACGGCGCCTTGGCGAGCATGCCCTCGCGATCCTTCTGTGCAAGGCATCCGCCGACCGCGATCTGCATGTTCGGGTTGGCAGCCTTGCGGGGCGCGAGGTGGCTGATGTTTCCGTACAGCTTGTTGTCGGCATTCTCACGTACCGCGCAGGTGTTGAAGATGACGATGTCGGCGTCGGTGCCGTCGGCGGCCTTGACGTATCCGGCCGCATCCAGAAGGCCCGACACCCGTTCGGAGTCGTGCACGTTCATCTGACAGCCGTAGGTGCGGACCTGGTACGTCCGGACCGCCAATTGCTCGGAAGTCGCGGTACTGGTCACCGGCTTATGGTACGTGCCCGCGTTCAGGTGGTTTCCGGCGCCGATTGACGCCGCTTCACAACTCCCGCTCCGGAACATGCCAGCCCTGCCACCAGTCGTCGATGCAGTAGACCGCGCTGACGCTGATCCACGTCCACCAGCCGGCACCGAACCACGCCCCGGGAAGCGTGGGTTCTACGAACAGCTCACGAAGAGCCACCAAGACAGCCACACAGATCAGCCCAGTGACGAGTACGAACGAGATATCCCGCCGGGGCCGCGGCCGCTCGAGAATCTCTCTGTCGCGCAGATGTAGCCCCGTATCGACTGTCACCTGCCCCGATGGCGTGGCCAAACGCATTAGCGAACTGGGCAGCAAAAACAACCCGAACACCAGCCCAAGACTCGCCACAATCCAACCCCAGTAAGTTGCCCCATTCACCACCGCTACAGGAAACGATGCGATGAACAGAACAGATGCAATCACTCGTGCGAATGCCTTGGTTCGCGGACCGTCGAAGGAAGACCGTCGCCGCGCCCGCATGTATCCAGTATGGCAGATGTTTGCTACAGCTGCCCACGCCGCGCATCCGATCACCCGTCGCCGAATTCGCGGGCCCATTCGTTCTGCGCTGCAGAAGTGTAAGGAACCCGTATTGTCTGACCATGCCGGTGAGTACCGACACGTCAACGAGCGGAGCTAATTCCTCCGCAACAAGCATCCCAATGATCTCTCTTGAGCATGTCGACAAGCATTTCGGCGACCTACACGTGCTCAAGGACATCACCCTCGAAATCCCACGCGGTCAGGTGGTCGTGATCCTCGGCCCCTCCGGCTCGGGCAAGTCGACTCTGTGTCGCACCATCAACCGTCTCGAACCCATCGACAGCGGCACCATCCGGATCGACGGTGACGTACTTCCGGAAGAGGGACGCGCACTGGCGCGCCTGCGCGCCGAGGTCGGGATGGTTTTCCAGTCCTTCAACCTGTTCTCACACAAAACAATCCTGGACAACGTGACGCTGGCACCGATCAAGGTGCGCAAGCACGATAAGGAAACGGCGCGCAAGCGCGCGATCGAGCTGCTTGATCGCGTCGGTATCGCCAGCCAGAAAGACAAGTACCCGGCACAGCTGTCGGGCGGACAGCAGCAGCGCGTCGCCATCGCCCGATCACTGGCCATGGGCCCCAAGGTCATGCTGTTCGACGAGCCCACCTCAGCGCTCGACCCCGAGATGGTCAACGAAGTTCTCGACGTGATGGTCTCGCTGGCCAAAGAGGGCATGACGATGCTGGTGGTCACCCACGAAATGGGGTTCGCGCGCAAGGCGGCAGATCGCGTCATTTTCATGGCCGACGGGGCGATTGTCGAAGATTCCGACCCGGAGAGCTTCTTCACCAACCCGAAGTCCGAACGCGCCAAGGATTTCCTCGGAAAGATCCTCGGGCATTGATTCCTCAGGCACTGACGAGGCGCTTGCGCGAAGAAGCTCAAGCACCGAGGCGACGGCACACCGCACTGGTGGCGGCTCTCACCATGGTCGCCACACTGATCAGTTCCTGCGGCAGCACCGAACCACGGCAACTGCTCGGGTCGATCCGCGGCGGCACCGTCATCCTCGGCACCAAGTTCGACCAGCCGGGCGTCGGCCTGCAACACCCCGACAAGAAGATGAGTGGCTTCGACGTCAAAGTCTCCGAATACGTTGTCAACGCCGTCGCCGATGAGCTGGGCGTGAAGCACCCGACTATCCGTTGGTACGAGACCCCCTCGGCGCAACGCGAGCAGCTCATCGACAACGGCACGGTGGACATGATCGCCGGGAGTTACTCGATCAACTACAGCCGTGCGCAGAAGGTCTCGTTCGCCGGCCCGTATCTCATTACCTACCAAGGGCTTCTGGTGCGCAAGGCGGATAATTCGCTGACCAAGCTCGATGACCTGAACCGGGGCAAGAAACTGTGCTCGGTGTCCGGCTCGACGCCCGCGCAAAACGTCAAGAACCTGCTACCCGGTACCCAACTGCAGGAGTTCGACTCGTACTCCTCGTGCGTGGAGGCACTGCGGCGCGGCAAGGTCGACGCGCTCACCACCGACGAGACGATTCTGGCCGGATACGCCAAGCGCTACGAGGGCGAGTTCAAGCTGATTCAGATGAACTACGAGCTGAGCAAGCCGTTGTGTATCGGGAAGCCCATGAAGGAGAGGAAGAACGGCGACCCGTTCTCCAGGGAGGTGTACGGAATCGGCCTGGCCAAGGGCGATACCGCGGCCATCAAAGCCATCGATCGCGCACTCGACAAGATGATCGCCACCGGTGTCTGGGATTCCGATCTGCGGGAAGCGCTCGGCGACAACACGATCAACGATTGGGAAAAGCGCGCCGAAAGCGGCATCTATGGGTTACGGCCCGACCCGTCGTTGGCCGCGATCGACAAGATCGCGGGCACCAAGCCCGTCGCCGATGCGTTTTGTGAGGCCGCGTGAACGCGCTGTGGGCGAGTATGGGTCCGCAGCTATGGCCCGCGTTTTGGACCACCCTCAAACTGACGTTCTTCTCGGCGATAGGTGCGTTTGCCTGGGGCATAATCCTCGCGGGTCTGCGAGTCTCACCGGCACCGATCATGCGAATCTTCGGAACCTGGTATGTCAATCTGATCCGGAACACCCCGCTGACCCTGATCATCCTGTTCTGCTCGGTCGGCCTCTATCAGAATCTCGGAATCGCGTTGGCACCCGAGAACTCCAATTTCATCAAGAACAACAACTTCTGGCTGTCGGTCCTTGGGTTCTCCCTGTACACAGCGACTTTCGTATGTGAGACGCTGCGCTCAGGTTTCAACACCGTCCCCCTGGGCCAGGCCGAGGCGGCCAGGTCTCTCGGGTTGTCTTTTACGCGGGTCTTGTCTCTCATCGTGTTGCCGCAGGCCATCCGATCGGTCCTGGCTCCGATGGGCAGTGTGCTGATCGCACTCGTCAAGAACACCTCGATCGCCTCCGCGATCGGTGTCGCCGAGGCCGCCCTGTTGATGCGTTCGGAGATTGAGCTGTTCGCCGATCAGATCCTCTGGATCTTCCTCATCATCGCGGCGGGATACATGGTGATCACCTTGACGATCGGGCTGACATTCGGGTACTTCGCGAAGCGGTTGGCGGTGAAGCGATGACCGGCAGCGCCACCGTCATGTACGACGCCCCCGGACCGAAAGCCCGTGCTCTCCATCGGATTATCGCCGTCGCGTTCGCCGTCGTAGTGGGCTCGGTGGCGGCGTGGATAATCTGGACTTTGGTCGCCAACGAGCAGCTCACCGCCGAAAAATGGTCACCCTTCCTGCGCCTGAACACATGGACGACATACATCCTGCCGGGCCTGTTCGGCACCATCAGCGCGGCAGCGTTGTCGATCGTCTTCGCACTGGCGCTCGGGGCGATGCTCGGCATCGGCCGGCTTTCCGAACACCGCACGGTGCGTTGGATTTCCAGCGCCCTCGTGGAGTTTTTCCGCGCTATCCCCGTGCTGATTTTGATGGTGTTTTCGTACTACTTGTACGGCCAGCAGGCGGTTTTCCCGTCCGAGTACCTGGCGTTCACCGCCGTGGTGACGGGACTGTCGCTCTACAACGGTTCGGTCATCGCCGAGATCCTGCGTTCCGGCATCCAGTCGCTGCCGAAGGGGCAGTCCGAGGCCGCCGTGGCGCTAGGCATGCGCAAGTCGCAGATGATGCGACTCATCCTGCTTCCCCAATCGATTGCCGCGATGCTGCCGGCACTGATTTCGCAGATGGTCATCGCGCTGAAGGACTCAGCGCTGGGCTACGCCTTCGGCTATATCGAGGTGGTGCGGTCGGGCATCCGATCCGCGTCCTACTACGGAAACTACCTGCCCGCCCTCGTCGTGGTCGCGGTCATCATGATCGTCATCAACTTCGCACTGTCCTCCCTGGCCACCACGGTCGAGCGTCAGCTGCGCGAGGGCTGGAGGAAGAAAAGCCTCGGTAAGGATCTGCGCCAGGACTACGGCGAGTAGTCAGCGGATCGGTAACGGCGATTCGTCACCATCGGGCCGTGGAGCGAAGATACGGCGCTCGGTGTCGGCGATCGGGGTGTCGTTGATGCTGGCCTCGCGCCGGGACATCAAGCCCTCCGGGGTGAATTCCCACAGCTCGTTGCCGTAACTGCGCCACCACTGTCCGGCCTCGTCGTGCCACTCGTACTGGAAGCGCACGGCGATCCGGTTCTCCCGGAATCCCCAGAGCTCCTTTCGCAACGCATACCCGTTCTCCTTGGCCCACTTTCTGGTCAGAAATGCGATAATCTCGGCGCGCCCCGTGATGAACTCGTCGCGGTTGCGCCAGACCGAATCCTCGGTGTAGGCGGCCGCGACGCTCTCCGGGTCGCGAGTGTTCCACGCATTTTCGGCGGCCCGCACCTTCTGTCGGGCAGAGTCCATATCGAACAGCGGCAGCGGCGGACGTGTCATGTGTCTTCCTTCTCTACAGCGGTGGATTGGCGGGCGAGGGTTCAGCATCCCCCCACCGCAGTGGGCTGGCATTGATGGTCTCAACAACCTCCTCGATGGTGAAGTCGACCGAGCACTGCGCTCCCGGGGCGAAGGTGCCTTCATCCCAATTCAGGCGCGCCGTTCCGGTGAGTTGCACTGTCGATCCATTGCGCCAGTTCGGGATCAGCAGACCGCACCGCGGATCGGCATGCAGGTTTCCCAATGTCATAAACATTGAGTTACCCAGGTAATCGGGCCAGCGCAGCAGTTTGGGTGAGAGCACCTGAAGAAAACCGGGATTGCCGCCCCGATGCGATGCGTCGGCATTGCCCTCACCGTCGGCCGTGCCGATGATGAAGGTGTCCGTCATCGACACCGTCTGCCGTTGACCGGCCTCCAGGGAAGTCCCCTGGCGCGTTTCACCGGGCAGTCCGGGACCGATGCCTGAGACATCGCGTCGGGCAATGTACTTGGGGCAGTTCGAATACACCTGGTCAGTGGAGATGATCAGCCCTTCTCCCGACGGTACCGCTGTGCCGTTGACACGCATCCGGCGGCGGCGTTGCGGTTGCAACGCGATCATTCCGATCTTGCGTTCCGATCGCAGCGCCTCGGCCAGTGGATCACCGTAGACCGGGACACCCTCGATCGCGATAGTTCGAGCGTCGGTGGCATGCGCGAAGCCCGGTAAACCGACGATCTGACTCGCCCACATGCGGCCGCCCTCATCACGCGCCGAGACAAACACCAGCCGCTGGGCGGCGAGAAAGGCCGCCGCAACCTCTGGTATTTCCGCAGAAACAATCCGGCCGACCCGAATGGCGCTGTCGGACTGACCCATTCGACGCTGGACGGCAAGCTCGCCGGCGTGATAGATCATCTCAGAAGAACCCGCATGTTGGCGCGTCGCCCGTGGGTGCCGAGTGTGGCTCAACGCCAGTCGCCGCGAATACCTCAAGGCGAATCCCATCGGGATCGGTGAAGAAGATTCCGCAGAGGACGCGCCTTCCCGGTGCGCGACGACGCCGTCGTGCGCAAACACCGTCGACAGTTCCTTCAGGACCGCTTCCACCTGATGCACCTGCTGTACAGAATCCACTTGGAATGACAAATGATGCAAGCCCGGTGTGCCCGCCGAGAATTCCCCGCTGCCCTGTTCCCACAGGGTGAGCACGGGGCCCGCATCGAATCCGAGAAAAGCGAAGCGCTGCGCGCCGTCTGTGCTGGCGGCGAGCTGCTCGAATCCGAACGCCTGGCGATAGAACGCGACGGACCGCTGCAGATCACTGACGTTCAGCCCGACGTGACCGGTGACCACGGGGGGTGCGATGGCTGTGCTCATGAACAATCCTCCCTAACCGACAAATTATTCTTACCGGTTAGACGTTAATGAGGGCCGACAACGCTGTCAACCATCTATATTCTTTTATCGGTTGGAATTTTTGGCATAGACTCGCTACACAGGGAGGCGGCTAACCTCAGGCCATGTCCGATCCACGCCCCCATCTCGGCGAACCACTTGCACTGGACCTACTGAACACCCGGTGGATGAGTGGCGATGGACCGCAGGATCTACTGTCCAACCTCGACGGTCTGCGAATCTGGTTGCACACCAACAATCTTCACGACCGATGCGCGGTCGATCACCAGACACTGGAAGCATTACTTACCGCGCGTGACGCCATCTACCGCGCGGTGAAGGATTCTCAGATCCATGACATCAACGCCGAACTGTCTCGCGGCGCGATCCGCCGCTCACTGACCGTCGACGGGCCGATCGACACCGCCGAGGTTCCCGAATCGCACCGGCTTCCCGGTTGGCTCGCCGCCGATAATCTGCTCACCCTGCTATCCGAGTCCCCGGATCGGATCAAACAGTGCGCCCATCCGCAGTGCGTGTTGTTCTTCTATGACACATCCAAGAACGGGGCCCGCCGGTGGCATTCCATGGCGACCTGCGGAAACAGAGCGAAGGCCGCGCGGCACTACGCCAAGAACATGTGATCGATCTTCACAGCCGCACCACAGGGTAGATTCTTACTCAACTATCACAATCGAAGTATTACGCAACAGGTATCACTTCGTTACCATAGTCACCATGCGGAACATCGTATTGACCATCGGCGTGTCTGCCGTTTTCGGAGCAGCATGCACCGGTGCAGCACTCACAGGTGCACCGGTGGCCTACGGCGCTCCTTTGAACTTCGACTGCCTTCAGGTCGCGACGCCCATCGGAATGAACCTGACCTGTGTGAACCCGACCCCATTCACCATGGATGCACATTTCAAGGGCAACTGCGGCCCGCTGTCGATGCTCAATGAGGACACCGAGATCGGCCCATTCAAGACGATCTCCCGCCAAGTACCGTGCCTGCCGGGCGTGCAGTCACCGTCGGCCGAGGCGTCCATGAGTATGCGATCCAATGGCGCCGATGAAGGCGACCCACCGCCTAACCCCCCGGCCCGCCCGTTCGGGTTGTAGCGACCGCTTCAGTCATCCGACGTTGCGTCGGTCCATTTCTGAAGCAAGCGCGTTCTTCACCACGTCATATGCCATGGACTGGCCGTATCCACGACGCGCGAGCATGGCGACCAATCGTCGCGCGGCCTTGATCCCGCCGTCATCCAGATTTTCCGACCGGAGTTTCTTGTCCACGAGCTGTGCCGCCCGCACACGCTCGGCATCTCCATCTATCTGGGACAGCGCTGCCTCAGAGTTCTCGGCCGAGACTCCCTTGGTTCGAAGCTCTGCAGCCAACGCGCGCTTGCCTTTTCCTGAATAAGTATGCCGGGATTGCACCCATTGGGTGGCAAAGTCGGCGTCATTGATCAGTCCGGCGGCAATCAGCCGTTCCATGATTCGACCGGAAAGGTCATCGGGGTACCCGCGCCGAGTCAACCTTTCGGTCAGCTCTGCGCGGGTACGCGCCCGACTTGTCAGCAGGCGAAGACAATACGACCACGCCTGCTCGTCCCGCGAGTCAACCGGTTCACGCGTCGGGGCTTCGGGTACCGACGCGACCCGGGCTCGCAGTTCGTCTAGGGCTTCCGCCGAGTCCCTAGAAGTCGACTGGGGCCGGGACAACTTCGTCATTGGTCAGCACCGCTCCGATACCGAGCTTTTCCTTGATCTTCTTCTCGATCTCGTTGGCGACATCGACGTTCTCGAGCAGGAAGTTGCGGGCGTTCTCCTTGCCCTGACCCAGCTGCTCGCCCTCATAGGTGAACCAGGAACCGGACTTACGAATGAAGCCATGCTCCACACCCATATCGATGAGTGAGCCTTCCTTGGAAATACCCTTGCCGTAGAGGATGTCGAACTCTGCCTGCTTGAACGGCGGCGACACCTTGTTCTTGACGACCTTGACGCGGGTACGGTTACCCACGGCATCGGTGCCGTCCTTCAGGGTCTCGATGCGGCGCACATCCAGACGCACCGAGGAGTAGAACTTCAAAGCCTTACCACCCGTAGTGGTTTCGGGAGACCCGAACATCACGCCAATCTTTTCGCGCAGCTGGTTGATGAAGATCGCGGTGGTGCCCGAGTTGCTGAGCGCACCAGTCATCTTGCGTAGCGCCTGGCTCATCAGGCGAGCCTGCAAACCCACGTGGCTGTCGCCCATCTCACCCTCGATTTCGGCGCGCGGCACCAGCGCGGCTACCGAGTCGATGACGATGAGAGAGATGGCGCCGGAGCGCACCAGCATGTCGGCAATTTCCAGAGCCTGCTCACCGGTGTCGGGCTGAGACACCAGCAGAGAGTCGGTGTCGACGCCGAGATTCTTGGCGTACTCCGGGTCGAGTGCGTGCTCGGCATCGATGAAGGCGGCGATACCTCCGGCGGCTTGCGCGTTAGCGACCGCATGCAGCGCCACGGTGGTCTTACCCGAGGATTCCGGCCCATAAATCTCGACCACGCGACCACGCGGCAGACCACCGATACCGAGCGCCACATCCAGTGCGATGGATCCGGTAGGGATCACGGAGATGGGCTGGCGCACCTCGTCGCCCAGCCGCATGACCGAGCCCTTGCCGAAGCTCTTGTCGATTTGTGCGAGCGCGAGCTCGAGAGCCTTCTCGCGATCCGGTGCCTGCGCCATGGTGTTCTCCGTTTCGTGGTCATGTTCGAAGATCAGGTCTTCGATCGGTTGAGGCAGACGCTAGAACAGACCACCGACAAGTGGCTGACCTGCGCAAACCATCGCGCGAACATTCACAACACTAGTGCGAACACCTGTTCGAATCAAGCAGGCGCGCCGGTCCGGCGTGTCACCGCAGCGTCACCACTGGTCGCGCGGCACATCGAAATCGGCGCACAGCGCCCGCCACACGTCACGGGGTTCTGCCCCCTCTTCGACGGCCTGCGCCGCGGTGCGTCCGCCCATCGCGGTCAGCACGTGGTCGACCAGTACGGACGAGCCGTAGACCGCACCGAACCGACCGGTGACCAGCTCATGAAATTCCGTCAGACGCACACGGTCACCTTAGGGCCGCGACCGCGTCCTGGCACACCCGTACCGGATCCTTGACGTCCACGGCGCCGGCGGCCGCCCGGCGAGCAGCCTCGGTATAGCGCCGCTCCCCCAACACGCGACCAATGGCAGCTGCCAGTGAATCTCGGTTGAGCGGACGGACCAACTCGGCACTACCTTGCCGCACAACACGATTCGCGAGCTCCCACTGATCGCCACCACCGGGAACCACCACCGCCGGCACTCCGGCAAGCAGCGCCTTACTTAAAAACCCATGTCCCCCACCACAAATGGCCAAATCGGCACCTGCCAGCAATAGATCCTGCCGAGCCAGCCCGGCAACCGCCCACGCCGGCAGCCCCGAAGCCGGCGGATCCAGAGCCGAAACAACCGCTCGCGCACCTGCCGAATCCAAGGCCTGCAACGCCAGTTCGGTCATCCCCTCGGCCCCGGTGAAGGCCGTTGACGGCGCGATCACCACCACTGGGCCCGGCCCCGAAGGCGGTTGCAGCACAACGCCGGTAGGTTCCCAGTGCAGCGGCCCCACCAACACCGCCTCCTGCGGCCAGTCGGGGCGGGGTACCTCAAGCGCGGGCAGCGTCGCGATCAACCGTCGAACGGGCCCGGGGTCACGCGCGGGCAAGCCGATCTCTACCCGCGCCTGCGAACGTTGCCGCAGCCCTTCGTCGATTGATCTTTGTGTCAACCGGCGCATCACCCCGTCGCGCAGTCTGCCACGCCAACCCTCGCCGGGAGCCAGTCCACTTCCCAATGGCGGCAAACCTTTTGAGGGCAGGTAGAGCGGATGTGGATTGAGCTCCACCCACGGCACACCGAGCAGCTCGGCGCCCATCCCACCACAGGCGGTGATGACATCGGACACGATGAGATCCGGCGCCAGTTCCCTGAGCTGATCCAGGTTGGCCAGCGCCATGTGGGCGGCCCGCTGATGGATCTTGGCGCCCGCATCCGTGTCATCGTCGGCAACTCGGGGCTGCAGCCCCAACAGTTCCACCGACTCGAGCCCGACGGCACGGGCCTGCTCCAGCCAGCGTGTCCCGGTCAGCAGCACCGGATCGTCGCCGGCGGCGGCCAATTTCAGGCATAACGCGATGGCGGGAAAGGCATGCCCCGGATCGGGACCGGCGACCACGGCGACACGCACCGCCCCACCCTGCCACAGCGATTCGGACTACCTTGAAACGCATGACCTACAGCACGCTGGAACTGGCAGCTCTGACCCCGGCGCAGACCGTCACCCGCTTCCTGGAAGCCGCCCAGAACGGTGACACCGACTTCGCAGAAAGTGTCCTGGACGAGAATCTCGTCTATCAGAACGTGGGCCTACCGACGATCTATGGGCGTCGCGCCGCGCTCAAGGTGTTCGAGCCACTCAAACGCCCCGGGTTCGGTTTCGAGGTGCAGATCCATCGCACCACCACCAACGGGAACACCGTGATGAATGAACGCCACGATGCCATCGTCCTCGGCCCGCTGCGGCTGCAGTTCTGGGTCTGCGGCGTCTTCGAGGTTTCCGATCGGGGCACTATCACCCTGTGGCGCGACTACTTCGACATGTTTGACATGTTCAAGGCGACGCTCCGTGGCCTGATCGCCATCCCGTTGCCCGCACTGCGGCCGAGTTTCTAACCGCTAGGCGGCCTACGAACCGGTCCAGACCGCCTTGGGCTGCACCCCGATATCTGGCCGCACCCCTTCTCTGAGCGTCGCCGCGTGTCTACCGTTGCCTCATGACGGAGACACTCGCCACCACTGCCCCCATCGAGATCGTCGAGGGATTCTGGGACGCCATGCGCCGCAGCGACCTGGCGGCCCTCGATACGCTACTCGACGACACCGTGCGCTGGGAAAATATGGGTCTGCCCACGGTGCGGGGACGCAGAACGGTGATGCGCTCCTTGTCCTCGCTGAATCTGCCGGGTGCCGGTTTCGACGTCAAGATCCACCGGATCACCGTCAACGGCAACACAGTGATGACGGAGCGCACCGATGTCATCATCGTGGGTCGGCTGCACATTGCGTTCTGGGTGTGCGGTGTCACCGAGCTTTCCGCGGACGGCAAGGTCACACTCTGGCGTGACTACGCCGACGTCTGGAACATCACCAAGGGCCTCGCTCGCGGCATCCTGGGAATCGTTGTTCCCGCTCTGCGCCCGAAGCTCTGAATCTCACGGCAACGGAGTCTTGTCGGATTCCGTCACCGCCCGATACAGCAGCACTCCACCGAGAATTAGGACGCCGATTACCAGCATCGGGACCACAAGCTTGAAGATGGCACCCGCCACCAGGAATGCCAGCCATACGACCAGCAGCACGCCAATGATTTTCCACACCACAGGTACCCACCGTTCTCTCGACTTCCCGCGATAGCAGAAGCCTGGCAGGACAATTGGCGCCTGAGGAAGCCGGAACGCCGAAGATCAGGGAAAGATCGGGGATTACCCTGACAGCTGCCCGAGCTCATCGAGCGCGCCGGCCCACCCGGTGAGACGATCGGTGGCCTGCACCAGATCGTCGAAGAGCGCGCCTCGCGACATCGGCGACGCGATCACCGCGCCACCATTGCCCACCGACACCAATTGCGCTGCCGCGGTGACCAACTCGTTGTATTGGTGCACACCCGTATCGAGCTGCGCGGTGAAGGCATTGATGGTCGGCTGCAGGTATTCGCGCGTATGCGGAGCCTCGGCAGCCGCCCGCTCCATGGACACCACTTCCTTGGCGGTAGCAGCCATCACATAGGCGGCCTGGTTGGCGGCCGAAAGAACCTGCCGCCCTTCGCTGTCGGGAATCATGTTGCCGCGCTCGACCACACCGAGCAGGGAGAACAGTGAACGCTCGGCCGCGTCCAGGGCCGCCATCGGTGGCCGGGCCGACGACCCGAAGGGGGGCAGCCGCCGCTCTACCCCGGGACGCGGTGGTGGCAACGGCTCGGCCTTGAGGACGCGGTACCGCACGAACAGATAGGTGGCTGGAATCGCACATCCGGCCGTCAGCAGCGCCGGGATGATCAACAGCCAGGGTGGTGCGCCGGTGGTGGCGAGCACTGTGGTCACCAGCAGACCGGCCGCGCTGGCCAGCGCCCAGCGGATACTCCAGCGCTTGGCTCGCAGCCGCTTTCGCAACAACTTCTCGCGTTTGTCGGACATCGCGCGCATTCGCGCTGCGAGCTCCTCACCGAGATCGTTCACGTTGCTGGCCAGGCGGCGCAGCAGCTGCTCCCAACCTCCGCGCACCGCGGCGCGGCGAGGCGGTTGGGGTGTCATGTTCACATTGTGCCCGAAAATTTGGCGTCCGCCGAGTGCGAATGTCGATGCAACGAATCCGCCGAGGGTGAGCGCCGGCGCACACCCTCGGCGGATTCGGAGAAAAGAAAGTTACTGCTGACCCAGCGGGTTGGCCTGCTCGGTTGCCGTCGCGGGCGCCGGGATCGCGGTGCCCCCAGCGGGAAGTGCCTCACCCTTCATGGAGGCGCGGATCTGCTCCAGGCGCGAATGCCCGGCCATCTGCACGCTGGCCTGCTCCACCTCGATCATGCGGCCCTGCACGGAGTTCTGCGCCAGCTCGGCCGAGCCCAGGGCGTTGGCATAGCGGCGCTCGATCTTGTCGCGCACCTCATCCAGGCTCGGGGTGTTACCGGGGGCGGCCAGCTCACTCATCGACCGCAACGAGGCGGATACCTGCTCCTGCATCTTGGCTTGCTCCAGCTGGCTCAGTAGCTTGGTGCGCTCGGCGATGCGCTGCTGCAGCATCATCGCGTTCTGCTCGACGGCCTTCTTAGCCTGGGCTGCGGCGGCGAGCGCCTGATCGTGCAGAGCTTTGAGATCCTCGACGCTCTGTTCGGCGGTGACCAGCTGCGCGGCGAAAGCCTCGGCGGCGTTGTTGTACTCGGTCGCCTTCGCGGTATCAGCCGCAGTGTTCGCCTGGTCGGCCAAGGTCAGGGCCTGGCGAACGTTGACCTGCAGCTTCTCGACGTCGGCAAGCTGACGATTGAGGCGCATCTCCAGCTGGCGCTGATTCCCGATGACCGAGGCGGCCTGTTGGGAGAGCGCCTGGTGGTTCCGCTGCGCCTCTTCAATGGCCTGCTGAATCTGTACCTTCGGGTCTGCGTTCTCGTCGATCTTCGCGTTGAACAGTGCCATCAGGTACTTCCACGCCTTGACGAACGGGTTAGCCATGGGATCGATCCGCCTTCTGCTTGGATGCCGGTAGTCGTCGCTGCCTACGACTGCGTGGGTCCCAACTTATCTGTTGCACGTCGATCCCCACACCCCCTACGGGAGCGCAAAACAATGCGACCGCCACAGTAGTTAGGCGGCCGCCATTGCGCGAACCTGCGGGATGACGACCTTGGTGGCCACATCGATTCCGCTGATCGAACCGGCCGGAGCGGCAACGGGGACCTCGCGATGCGAGAGCCTCTCGCTGACCTCGGACAACACCTTCGACAGCGGGACCTCGAGCGCACCGCAGATCGCGGCCAGCAGCTCGCTGGAGGCTTCCTTGCGACCGCGTTCCACCTCGGACAGGTATCCCAAGCTGACGCGTGCGGTGTCCGACACCTCGCGCAGCGTCTTGCCCTGCCCGGAACGTGCGCTCCGTAGGGTGTCGCCGATGGCTTCTCGAAGCAACAGCGCCATGTCCTTCTCCTTAACGTCTGTCCGCGTCCATACCGCGTAGTAGTTGAGTCTGCCTTGCTCAACGTTGCCGCGCACGCAGAGGTTCCCCGGGCGTGATGAATGCCTCAGCGCAAGGCACCCCACCAGCGGTAGATAGATGTGTGGTGTACCCCCGAAGCTGCGGTTGTCGTTGCCACTCGCCGATCGCCAGTCCTGCCGTTCTCTCGGTCGGCGAGTGGCACGGTGGCGAACCTGAGGCGATGAGATGTCGTATCGGGGTTCCGATCACGGCACGATTACCAACACTACCCAGACAGTGGGGCACGAAATCCTCAATTCGGTTGGTGATCAACCGAATTGACCCAGGCCAGCTGAAATCACAGCCGCCTCCGCAGTCGAATGCTTGCCTGACGGTATCGACCGGTTCGGCGGATGACTGGCCGCTGCGCTCTGCGCAAGGAGACGGATTGCCCTCTGCGCGAGGTGAAGTGGGACCTCTCCGGTAAGGCGCCGGAACTCGCTCGCTCAACCCTTCGGTACACGCTGCGGGGCAGGGATGACGACCACCGGGCACCGCGCGTGCGACACCACGTGTTGGCTGATAGAGCCCAGTATCGCCCCCAGGAATCCTCCGTGCCCGTGTGAGCCGACCACCAAGATGTCGTTTTCGCCGACGCTCTCGAGCAGCGCGTGCGCAGGGTGACCCTCCACTGTCTCCTGCGTCACTGGAACCGGGTCCCTCGCGCTGTTCGGGTCGGATGCGGTGGCCCTGCGGACGGCACTGTCCAGCAAGTCATCTACTGCGATAGTGGCTGTGGCGAACGCATCCTGAGGTATGCCTCCCTCCGGCTGGTAGCCCAGCGGGAACATGCTGCCCAGCCCTGGGTCGGCCCACGGCTGGTGGTATTGCCACGCAAGGACCGCGTGGATGGAGGTCTTGCGGGCCCGCGCCTCTCCGAACGCCCATAGCAGAGCGTTCAGCGATCCCTGCGAAGTATCGACACCAACCACAATCCGCCCGCCCTGGTGAGATCCGTCAGCAGCAGCGAGCGATTCCGAAGCTGATCGGCTAGTACCGGCCATGGGCTCAGTATGTTCCGTGGTTGCCTCTCCGTGTCGGCAACCACGGAAGTACACCACATTGTCCCGTGCATTCCGCGGCACGCGCAGCATCCCAGCGTATGGTTGTGAGGCTGAGACATTCAGTGAGTGCGAAAAGAGTCGGCCGTCCGCTGCTGACTTGGTCGAGCGTCAGCTCCGGGTCGTACATCAGCCGGGAGTGCTTTCTGACCGGACCACGATGAATTGTTCTTCTTTTACTACTTCTCCCACGAACTCGCGGTGAGCCTCGGTGATTACCTACACCGTCTTGGGTTTGCCCACACCTATACGGGCGTGCCTGTTCGATCTGGACGGCGTGCTGACACAGACGGCAACAGTTCACGCCGCCGCCTGGAAGGAAATATTTGACGCTTTACTGAAACACGAAGCAGCACAATCCGATACGCCGTACATCGAGTTCGACGCGGTGGCCGATTACGACGCCTATGTCGATGGGAAAAGCCGGACCGACGGTACCCGATCGTTCCTGCAGTCCCGCTCAATCGACCTGCCCCTGGGCAATGTTGCTGATCGGGCGGATGCAGCGACGATCAACGGGCTTAGCAACGCCAAGAACGCGATCCTGGTCCGCCGGATCCGCCGCGACGGCGTCCACGCTTACCCCGGTTCGGTCCGCTACCTCCAGGCTGCGCGTTCGGCAGGCCTGCGCACCGCAGTGGTGTCCTCGAGCACCAACTGCGCCGAGGTTTTGGCCGCCGCAGGCATCGCCGACCTGTTCGAGACACGCATCGACGGCGTGACGGTGACCACCAGCAAGCTGGCAGGAAAACCCGCCCCCGACACTTACCTAGCAGCGGCCGCGGAGCTGCGGGTCCCCCCGCAGGAAGCGGCGGTATTTGAAGATGCCCTGTCAGGGGTGCAGGCCGGGCGGGCGGGCGGGTTCGGGTTCGTCGTTGGGGTCGATCGAGTCGGTCAGGCGGTTGCGTTGCGCGCAGCCGGAGCCGACATCGTGGTCAGTGACCTCGCACAGTTGCTGGACGCACGGTGATCAGCCACTCGGCATACACGGTGGAACCGTGGTGTTTGCGCGAAACCAGCCTCGATCTCGGGGTGATCGCGCAAAGCGAGTCCCTGTTCGCCCTCTCCAACGGTCATCTCGGGTGGCGGGGAAATCTGGACGAGGGAGAGCCGCATGGTCTACCTGGCTCCTACCTGAACGGCGTCTATGAATCGCATCCATTGCCTTACGCCGAAGCCGGTTACGGCTACCCCGAAGCCGGTCAGACCGTTGTCAACGTGACTAACGGAAAAGTGATCCGACTCCTGGTCGACGATCAGCCCTTCGACGTCCGCTACGGACGACTGGTGGCCCACGAACGGGTGCTGGACTTCCGCAGCGGCCTACTGAGCCGTGAGCTCCAGTGGATATCACCCGGCGGCAAGGGTATTCGGGTGCACTCGAGTCGGCTGGTGTCGCTGATGCAGCGTTCTATCGCCGCCATCTCTTACTACGTCGAAGCACTCGACCAGACAGTGCGGGTGGTGCTGCAGTCCGAATTGGTGGCCAACGAAACCTTGCCCCCCACAAGCGGTGGTGACCCGCGGGAATCGACAGCGCTACCGACACCGCTGGTATCAGAGGAACACACCTGCGGCGGAACAGGTGCATCACTGCTACACCGCACAGGCGTCAGCGGCCTGCGCCTCGGTGCGGCCATGGAACACCGTATCGACGCTCCGCCGCGGACGCAGGTAACCAGCGAGAGCATGCCTGATCTGGGCAGGGTCACGATCACGGCGACGCTGCGCCCCGGACAGCGGCTGCGGGTGGTCAAGTTTGTCGCTCACGGCTGGTCCGCGGAGCGCTCGCGACCGGCAGTCCGCGATCAGGTCGCCGCCGCACTTGCTGGCGCAACACAGTCGGGTTGGGACGAGCTGGTCGCCGAGCAGCGCACCTATCTTGACGATTTCTGGGCCGGCGCCGATGTTGAGATCGACGGTGACCCGCCGGTTCAGCAGGCCGTGCGTTTCGCGATGTTCCATCTCCTGCAGGCCGGCGCAAGGGGTGAAGGACGCGCGATCGCGGCAAAGGGGCTCACTGGTCCGGGCTATGACGGGCATGCGTTCTGGGATACCGAGACGTTCGTCCTGCCGGTGCTCACCTACACCGCACCACCGGCGGCCGCCGACGCGCTGCGCTGGCGTCATTCGACCCTGCCCGCCGCGCGTGAGCGAGCCATCCAGCTGGGCTTGAGCGGGGCGGTGTTTCCGTGGCGCACGATCGCCGGAGCGGAATGCTCGGGCTACTGGCCGGCCGGGGCGGCGGCGTTTCATATCGGCGCGGACATCGCCGATGCAGTCGTGCGCTACATCGACGTCACCGGTGATGAACGCTTCGCGCGCGAAGTCGGTGTGGAGCTGCTGGCAGACACCGCTCGGCTGTGGCGCTCACTGGGCCACTACGACCCGGGCGGGGGATTCCGCATCGACGGCGTCACCGGTCCCGACGAATACTCGGCGGTGGCCGACAACAACGTCTACACAAACCTGATGGCCCAGCACAATCTGGTCTCAGCCGCTGACGCCACCACACGTGACCCCGCAAAGGCCCACGCCCTGGGCATCGACGCGCCCGAGGTGCAGCGGTGGCGCGACGCGGCAGCCGCGATCGTGATCCCCTATGACGACGCGCTAGGAGTGCACGCCCAGAATGAGGGCTTCACCAGCCACGAACTGTGGGACTTCAAAGAGACGACCGACGGGCAGTATCCGCTGCTGCTGCACTTTCCCTATTTTGATCTGTATCGCAAACAAGTCGTTAAGCAGGCCGATCTCGTGCTAGCCATGCACCTGCGCGGCGCGGCGTTCACCGCCGAAGAGAAGGCCCGCAACTTCGCCTACTACGAGGCCTTGACCGTCCGGGACTCCTCATTGTCCGCGTGCACCCAGGCGGTGCTGGCCGCCGAAACCGGCCATCTCGAGCTGGCTTATGACTATCTGACCGAGGCGGCCCTGATGGACCTCGATGATCTCGAGCACAACACGTCGGACGGGCTGCACATCGCATCCCTGGCTGGAACCTGGATCGCCCTGGTGGACGGGCTCGCAGGACTTCGCGAGCGCAACGGGGGCGTCGCCTTCTGCCCCCAGTTACCAGCAGGCATCGCCAGGCTGTCCTTCACGATCCGGGTGCAGTGCAAGCGACTTCACGTCGAGATCACCGCCGACTCCACGCAGTACCGCCTCCATGACGGGCCCTCGCTGTCAGTGCTGCACAACGGTCGGCCAATCACAGTGACCGCCGCTGCCGCGATCAGCGCGCCCAACCGACAGATGTCCCTGAGCGCGGCGCCCACCCAACCAGCAGGACGCGCCCCGCGGCCACACAGATGCCACCGATAGGAAAACAGCAGACAAGCACAGCCCCGAACCCAAGCGGTTCTGGGCGCATCCACAAGTGAGGACTTCGTATGGAAATCCAGGTCAACACCGACCACAACATCACCGCACACCAGGCACGTATCGCAGATATCGAGATCGAGATCCGCGCCGTTCTGGTGCACTTCGTCGATCAGCTCACCCGGGTCGAGGTCCATCTCAGTGACGAAAGCGCCGGCCGATCCAGCGGCGAGGACATACGCTGCGTGGCGCAAGCCCGGCCCGCAGGGCGGGCTCCGGTTGCGGTGACCGACCACGCCGCTACTGCGGACGCGGCCCTCCGAGGCGCGCTGCGCAAACTGACGAGGCTCCTGGGCAATGACCCCGCAGGACCGACCGGCCACCACACGCACGACTCCATCCGCGGACCCCAACGATGAGGACCGTGGGACTGCACCGACGGTCTGGCAACGTCAATCAGAGCTGCTATCGAAACGACTCCACCTTCTGGTGACGTTCTGGTGAGGTTTCCGGGCAGGCCGTCTTGAGGCCGTCGAGGGTGTTCAGCACGATCTGGGAGACGATGAGGCGGGCGTTGTCCTTGTCATCGCCCGGGCACCACGTACCAGCGAACATGCTCGATGCTGGTGGCTTGGAGGCAGTCGCCGTACACCTGCTGGTACGTCTCCCCGTAGAACCGTTCATGGGTGCCGGCGAGGCTGGACTTCCAGTTCTTCTCAGGTGCGTCGATGCGCGCCCGGAATCGTTGCGCCTGTATGTCTTTCGATAGATGCAGGAAGTTCTTGGATTTCCCGCAGGGAGCTTCAAACTAGCCATCGACACCTGGGATCGGACGTTCGCCGATCCTTGTCGTCACGGACGTCATCGACATCCCTCGGGTTGGCGTCAACGGAAGGTGAGGGCTTTGCCACTAGTGCTCGCCTACAAGTTATTGATCGCAGCCAGAACCGTCACGATAAAGGCTAAGACTGCCCATCCAGTCAGCGGCACGAGGAGACCTCGCCGATGAGTTGCTGTGCGGGAGGAGATGGCGATGGTCAGCAAGGCAACGACTGGAGCAACGAAGATGAGGACTGCCAAGAAGAATTGGTTGGGTCCATGGTGCGGGCAAGGATAGTTGGTGCAGCGTGCCGTATTGATAATCGCGCCAAAAGTGAAGAGCCACAGCAGTCCAACGCCCGGCACAGTCAACAGCGCCAACATCCAGTTCGTCCACGTCGTAACCCTCCGTGTGTGGTAGCCGGCGTCCTGGTCGCGTGATTTTTTAGCTACCCGGTGCTTCGATAGGGTCATTTCCGGAGTCCTTTTTACCGTCGTTATCTATGCCATGGTGTCGATTGCCCCGCGCGTGCCGTCAACAGCACCGATTCCCGTTGATGGCGTGGAGACCAGACACGGTCGGCTCCCGACCCTGTGATCGTTTCTGATTAACTGACGAACCCGGCCATGGTGCGGAGGACTGTCCAGCGGCGAATTTCGTCGGCCCCAGACGATGAAGGGAAACGGGGCGACGAGGAGCAGTATGTCGCAGCGAGCGCGGCAGGGCCGAGCAGCTTCCAGTACTACGGAGGCCCTGCCCAGCAAATCGATCAACTGGGCACTGTCGATGGCCGATCCGCCTCTGTCACTGGCGATCTGGGTCATCGTGGATCACCGTCGTCTCAGTGCGATGACCGCCAAAGAATGGCTGGGTGCGCTCTAGGTAGCGAAAGATCACAATGGTCAACCCGAGCATTGCCACGGCTGTCAGCGCGATGATCACGGTCGGCCACCTACAGCTGGGATCCCATTGGCCGACAAAGTGACTGGCCCGGTGTAATCGGGCGGCAACTGAGTTGCGGATGCGTCCTCACGGGCCAGCAAGGTGCCGAGTCCGGCGATAGTCGACATCAACGGGGCCGGGAATACGACGGTGGTGTTCTTATCGGCACCGAGTTCAACGTGGGTCTGCAGAGTGCGCAGCTGCAGCGCAAGCGGGGGCCCGGTGGTGATGATCATGACGAGATCGGCCGGTCGTGCTCGGTACACCAGTTGCATCGCCGGGGATACGGCGGGACGACAGGGTGGTCGTAGGGCATGATCCTTGCACCGAACGGACATTCACTGCTGTCGTGGAAGCGGTGGGCCCCTGGTGTACCGGGGATGCGCAGAAGATCGAGCGATAGCGACGCCAGCCCCCCATTCGTTGTCGGTCCGCGGCCGGCCGTCATGTGTGAGCCAGAACGACGGTAGGTACGTACTGGCCGCGGCGGGCGTCCTGATTGTTCTGCGCACGCTGCGCGATAGCGCATTGCGCGGCAAACACATTCGTGTGCTGGCCATCCCAGATGGACAGGGCCGGTTGCTGGATCGCTCGACTATAGGAGAACCCCACCGGCCACGGCAACCGAGCCCGGCCCGGCGTGTTGATGGCGTTGAGCCGGGCGGTCGCGAGATCACCGGACTGGCCACCCGAGAGGAATACGATCCCGGCGACCGCAGCCGGGACCGCTCGGCGCAGACAGGCGATGGTGGCCTGCGCGACCTCCTCGACCGTCTGTTGCACGGGGCAGGTCACCCCTGCCAGAACCATGTTGGTTTTGAGCAGCAGGCCCTCCACCAGAACACCCTGGTCATGTAGTTGGGAAAAGACCTCCCGGAGAACGGATTCGGTGACCGCACTGCAGCGGGCGGCAGTGTGTGCGCCAGTCATGAGAACTTCGGGTTCCACGATCGGCACCAGGCCGGCTTCCTGACACAGCGCCGCGTAGCGGGCCAGGGCGTGCGCGTTGGCCTGCACGCAGCCACGGCTCGGCGTGGTCTCACTGACGGCGAACACGGCCCGCCATTTCGCGAACCGCGCCCCCAATTCCGCGTACCCGGCGAGGCGTTCACGCAGCCCGTCGAGGCCCTCGGTGACCCTCTCCCCTGGATGGCCAGCCATCGGTTGGGCACCGAGGTCAACCTTGATTCCCGGGACCATCCCAGCTTTAACAAGGGCACTGGCGAACGCGTCGCCACCGCTGAGATGTTCGCGGATCGTCTCGTCACACAGGATGACGCCGCTGATGCTGTCGGCAAGGCCTGCAGTGGTGACGATCAGCTCCCGGTATGCGCGGCGGTTGTACTCGGTCTCGGCGATGCCGAGGCGGGCGAATCGCTTGTTGCACGTGAGAATGGACTCGTCGACGGCGAGCAAGCCCCTGCCGGAGGCGAGCAAGGCGTCCGCCGCAGCTACCAGGTGCGCATGATCTAGCGCAGCACCCGACGCGCCTGTAGCCCGTGCCGCAGATGTCGTCATTGCGCGGGGTTCCAGGTCCAGTTGCGGATTTCGGGGAGGTCTTGGCCGTGGGTATTGATGTAGAGGTTGTGTTCGACGAGTTTGTCGGCCATAGCCTGTCTGAGGTAGTCGGCGGTGGCGCCGAGTTGTGGGAGCCGGTCGATGACGGCTTCGACGAGATGGAATCGGTCCAGCCGGTTTTGCACTCGCATGTCGAAGGCGGTGGTGATAGTTCCTTCTTCGCTGTAGCCGTGGACGTGCAGGTTGCGGTTGGTGCGCCGGTAGGTGAGCCGGTGGATCAGCGCCGGGTATCCGTGGAATGCGAAGATGACGTGTTTGTCGGTGGTGAATAGGGCGTCGTAGTCGCGGTCACTGAGTCCATGCGGGTGCTCGCTGGCCGATTGCAGCTTCATCAGATCCACCACGTTGATCACGCGGATCTTCAACTCGGGCAGGTGTTCCCGAAGGATAGAGACTGCAGCCAGCACTTCGAGTGTGGGCGTGTCTCCGCAGCACGCCAGCACCGAGTCGGGTTCGGAGCCTTGGTCGTTGCCGGCCCACTCCCAGATGCCGATGCCCTCGGTGCAATGGACCTCTGCCTGGTCCACGCTGAGCCATTGCGGCATCGGGTGTTTCCCGGCGACGATCACGTTGACATAGTGGCGGCTACGCAGGCAGTGGTCGGCCACCGACAGCAGACAATTGGCGTCCGGTGGCAGGTAGATCCGGACGATGTCGGCCTTCTTGTTGACGACATGGTCCAGGAAGCCCGGGTCCTGGTGGGTGAAGCCGTTATGGTCCTGCTGCCACACATGCGACGCCAGAAGGTAATTCAGCGAGGCGATGTCCCGCCGCCAGGGCAGTTGGGCGGTGACTTTAAGCCATTTCGCATGCTGGTTGAACATCGAGTCGACGATGTGGATGAACGCCTCATAGCAATTGAACAACCCATGCCGGCCCGTCAGCAGATAGCCCTCCAACCAGCCTTCGCTCTGATGCTCGCTGAGCATCGAATCCAGCACTCTGCCTGAGGGGGCGAGGTCTTCGTCGGTGTCGACGGTGCTTGCCTCCCACTGCCGATCCGTGACCTCGAAAACCGCACCCAGCTTGTTCGACAGGGTTTCATCAGGACCGAAGAGCCGGAAATTGCGTTGCTCGTCGTTCAGGCTGATGACATCGCGCAGGAAGCTGCCCAGCACGCTGGTGTCTTCGGCTTGCACCGTCCCGGGCGCGGCCACTGCCACGGCGTAGATGCGGTAATCGGGCATTGCCAGGTCGCGTAGCACTCCGCTGTTCGTGTGCGCGTTGGCGCCCATCCGCTGCTGCCCGCGAGGAGCCAGTGCAGCCAGGCCGGGCAGCAGCCGCCCAGTCTGATCGAAAAGCTCGCTGGGTGTGTAGCTGCGCATCCAGGCGTCGAGCTGTTCGACGTGGCCGGGATGCGCCTCGTCGACCAACAGCGGCACCTGATGGGACCGGAACGTCCCTTCGATGCGCTGGCCATCAACGACTTTCGGTCCCGTCCAGCCCTTCGGTGAGCGCAGCACAATCATCGGCCACCGCGGTCGTGTGCCGTCGCCCGTGGCGCGGGCCCTGCGCTGGATGGCGTGGATATCCTCGATGGTCGCGTCCAGGCAGGTGGCCATTAGTTCGTGCATTTCTTCGGGGGCGTCGCCTTCGACATAGCGCGGTTCCCAGCCGCAACCGCGCAGGTACTGATCGAGCTCCTCGGATTCGATGCGGGCCAGCACTGTCGGGTTGCTGATCTTGTAGCCGTTCAGATGCAGGATCGGCAGGACCGCCCCATCCCCAATAGGGTTGAGAAATTTGGTGGAATGCCAGGCGGTGGCCAACGGCCCGGTCTCGGCCTCGCCGTCGCCAATGACACAGGCCACCACAAGGTCAGGATTGTCGAACACAGCACCGAACGCGTGGCTCAACGAATAGCCCAACTCCCCGCCCTCATGGATCGAACCCGGGGTTGTCGGTGCCACATGGCTGGAAATACCGCCAGGGAAAGAGAATTGGGTGAACAACCTCTTCATCCCGGCCTCATCCTGGCTGATGCCGGGATAGATCTCCGAGTACGAACCCTCCAAGTAGGTGTTGGCGACCAAAGCCGGGCCGCCGTGACCGGGACCGGCCACATAGAACATGTCCAGGTCATACTTCGTGATCACACGGTTCAAGTGCACATAGATGAAGTTCTGCCCCGGCGTCGTGCCCCAATGCCCCACCACCAGCGGCTTGACATCCGAGAGCGCCAGCGGCCGCCTCAAGAGCGGGTTGTCGTATAGATAGATCTGACCCACCGACAAGTAGTTTGCCGCCCGCCAGTAGGCGTCCATCCTTTGTAGCAGTTCAGGTTCCAGCGTTCGGGCGCCCGTGAGCAGGGGCCCTGTCGCTCGCGACGAGGAACCGTTCTGTCCGTTGAAATGGTGGATGTCAGTCACGGCGCCGAGTCCGTCAATAGCCGGATTAACTGCCGTTCGTCCAGTGCGGTCCAGCTCTGGCCGGTAGTCGGCCAGAGCGCGGGGTCATCCTCCAACGCCGAGGCCCCGAAGCCGCGAGGCGTGTCTTGGCCGGCCCAGTCGGACCGGGTGTGCTGTGCGCGGCGCATGACCACGATGTTGTAGACGAGAAGTGCCACGCCCATCAAAGCAATGATCATGGCTGGCTCGAAGCTGTGGTCCCGTTGGCTGACAACGCGACTGGTTCGGTGCTGGCGACCGGAGGCTGAACTGCGGCTGCACCCTCACGTGCCAAGAAGGTGCCGAGTTCAGCGATCGTCGACATCAACGGCGCCGGGAAAACGACAGTGGTGTTCTTGTCGACACCGAGCTCAACCAACGTCTGCAGATTACGCAGCTGCAATGCCAGCGGGTGGGCCATCATGGTGTCGGAGGCATCACCGAGCGCTGCCGCTGCAAGGGATTCGCCTTCGGCGGCAATAATCTTCGCCCGTTTCTCGCGCTCAGCCTCGGCTTGACGGGCCATCGCCCGCTTCATGGTCTCGGGCAGCTGAATGTCCTTGAGCTCCACCAAAGTGACCTGCACGCCCCACTCGATGGTGGTGACGTCAAGGATCGCACGGATGTCGAGGTTGATCTTGTCGGTCTCCGACAATGTCTCATCCAGTGTGTGCTGACCGACCACCTTGCGTAGTGTCGTCTGCGCGATCTGGTCGATCGCAGCGTATACATTCTCAATCGCGACAACGGATTTCACCGCATCAACGATCTTGAAGTAGGCCACCGCCGAGACGTCGACGCTGACATTGTCGCGAGTAATGATGCCCTGGGATTGGATAGGCATCGTGACGATCCGTAGCGAGATCCGGTGCAAGACATCGATAAACGGAATAATCAACCGTAACCCGGGTGCACGTTGGCCGATCACGCGGCCTAGTCGGAACAACACACCGTTTTCGTATTGCTTGACGATACGCACCGACATCGCCAACAGCATAAGACCCAGCAGCGCCAGAACAACGACCACGATGACCAGCGTTTTCATCGCCGTAGTCCCGTCGGGTGCGCCGGTGAACAGCAAGCTCCGGAAAAAGAAATAAGTGGAATGGTCATGGCGATCCTGACAGGCAGGCGATCACCGGCATGTAAGGGTTCGGAGTAATACTCCTGAAGTTCTGCGGCGGACAGCAGAACTCGTCCCAGACCAGCTGCGATTCTCAGCACCTGTCACGCTACACCCGCTGGCCCAACCGCGCGACATCCGCGGGGACGCCTCACTGTCAAGATCGAGCAGTGTTGCTGGTCTTGGAGGGATTCTGGCGCGTATCCTTGTCGTGACAAACATCTTGTGGCGATTCCGCACTGGTTCCACGCTGGTGATGTCGCAGATGCCCGTTCGCATGCGGGCCCAGACTGGACTATCGAACGCAGGTAATAAGCAATGACCGAGTCCACCGAGGGCGTGCCTGGCCGTTCGATCAGATCGCCGAGCCCGGAGCAGGCCGATGCGGACATCTTCGACCTGCAAAACGCCCTTGGCGATCTGGCTGGTCTGGTCGCCGGCAGTAGAGGATTGCCTGAATTACTTGGGGACGTAGCCGCTTTCGCTGTGCATGCGATACCAGGCGCTGACGGTGCCGGGGTGACATTGTTACGTGTTGGCCAGCCGGACAATATGGTCGAGGCATTGGCCGCGAGTGCACCGTTTGTCGCCGAAATCGACCAGATCCAGTACGTCACACTCCGCGAGGGGCCCTGCATCACTGCGGCGCTCGAGCGCCGGACCGTGCGCTCCGGGTCGCTGGGCGGAGAGAAGATGTGGCCGCGGTTCGGACCGCGAGTAGGTAGGCTCGGTGTGCACAGTGCGCTCTCCTTGCCCCTATTACTGCCGGGCCAGGTGGTCGGAGCGATCAACGTGTACGCGCACGACAAAGACGTCTTCGACGAGCATGCCGCAGAGCTGGGCGAACGGTTCGCCAAACCCGCGGCGGTCGCAGTGCACAATGCTCAGCTCCTCGCCCAGGCACTCGCCCTGACGGCACAGCTGCACACCGCCCTCTCGACGCGACCGGTGATCGACCAAGCGATCGGCTTGCTGCGGGGACGCAGCGGACGCAGCGCCGAGGACGCGTTCGCCCAGTTGAGGACGATGAGCCAAGCCGAGCACCGCAAATTGGCCGACGTCGCGCAACGCATCGTTGATGAGGCCGTCCGCCGCGCACGCGCCCGACATAACCTGACCTAAATCCCTGCCCACCCGCCGAGTTCTCGCTGCGCGGACGTGCCGCGTACGGTTGACAGCGGAGCACAACTACGGAGGCGGGCCCTGACTCGCATCCGGGATTCTCTACCGTGCGCGGCGACTCGCCCCGTTCGGCTCTGGCAGGCTTGATCGGCGCTCGGGAGCGTCCAGCGAAGCAGTCAACTTTGTGAAGATCACCGCAGCGCTCGCTGCCAGCCTCGACATTCTCACCGCGGCACTGGACGACGCCGGCGCCGACATCGCGAACAACATGCATCAGTTAGCCCTCGATGCCACGGCCGCCGTACCGAGCTTCCTTGGCCTGAGTATTGTTATTTCCCAAAGCGATCCGCCCACAACCATCACCGCGCTGGCCGACGGAGCCGTCGCCAGCGACGTTCGCACCTCACTGCACCTGAGCTTGCCGGGCCCCGGCGATTCTCGGAACTCGCTGGCGATCGCGATCATTCTGTACGCGAGTGCGCCAGGCACGTTCGTCGACCTGGCCGCAGACCTGGCGTGGCTTACCGCAGGCTCATCAAGCGAATTCATCCTCGACCGGCATCTCACCCTTACCACCGGGCCGCTGTCAGAAGGGCAGCTGGGTGTGGCATCCGATGTCAATCAAGCCATCGGTGTCCTGATCGGACGCGGGTACACACTGCAACAGGCCGGATGGGAACTGGACACCCAAGCTGCCAACAACGGGACGGATCGAGGCGCCGCCGCACGACTCGTCCTCGACAAGATCCCCCCTTCCGGAGATGACGGCCGTTTCGACATCCACTGAAGTACTGGACGTTACAGAAAGCGGCGCGCAGCGAGCCACGCCCGCAGGGTGTAGCGTCAAGCTTGTTGAGACACTCAACCAGTCCGGAAACGAGGATGGCCGTCCGCCGCCGCCCTCGCTGAGCAGTCGCTCGTGCCGAACGCTTCGGTGACCACCACCTCTGCCGGAAGCTACGATGCCGATCCGTCGGTCATCAACTCAATTCTGCTCAGGCACTTGCTGATTCCAGGCATATCGCATCCCACATGGCGCTACTGCCCGGATCGCCAATCCTGCGATTGGGCCAGCACTTGTTAGCCGACCGGAGCGCACCAGGGATAGCCCACTATCGGCATCTTCAACGGGTCCAACCTCGGACCCCCACGATCGCAAGGGAGCCCCAAATGTTCGAATACGACCTCGACAAAGAGCACTCAATCTTGTTACTGCAACCAAAGTCGCCGCTCGAAAAGGACGACTTTGTGAAACTTGCGCAGGCGGTGGACCCGTATATCGAGGCAACCGGCGACCTGGCCGGCCTCATCATCGACGTACCGACCTTCCCAGGCTGGGACAGTTTCGGGGCCATGGTCACCCACTTCCGCTTCGTACGGGATCACCAAAAGAACATCAAGAAAATCGGAGTCGTCACGGACTCCCCCCTGGGAGACGTTGCAGCGCATCTGACGTCACACTTCGTGGCGGCCGAGATTAAGCACTTCCCAGCTGGAAAAGTCGAGGCGGCAAAGCAGTGGATCAGTTCGTAAGGGGTCAGCTAGGAACCGATAGTGGCGACGAAGATAGACCAACGGCGGGTGTGGACGGTTCGGTGGCCGCGGTAGGCGCTGCTGCCATGGTGGCGTCGGAGCCCTCTCGCTTGCTGCCCGCACGGTCCAAAACATCTCCTGTGCAACGCTTTCCGAAATCAATGTCGTGAGGTTTGGTCCGCATGACCATCCGGGCCCGCTGTGGCCCGAGCCGATCGCTGACGTAGGGCACACGAGCGGGGCACCATGACCACCGATACACCTCATACCGCAACGACGTGCGCCGCAAGCACAGCCGAACCGGACAGCGGTTTGAAGTCGGCGCCGTTGGCCGAGGTCGAGAAACATCTTGGCTACTCGCCGGAAGGGCTGAAGACCGCCGAGGCCGCGAGACGGTTGGCGCAGTACGGGCCGAACGAGATTGCCGAACACAAGACCAATCCGCTACTGAAGTTCCTCGGCTACTTCTGGGGTCCGATCCCATGGATGATCGAGATCGCCGTGATCCTGTCGGGCGCGGTCAGGCACTGGCCGGATTTCTTCATCATTCTACTGCTGCTGGTAGCCAACGGTGTAGTCGGCTACACGGAGGAACGCCAGGCGGGCAACGCGATTGACGCGCTCAAAGCCAAGCTTGCGATCAATGCGCGCGTCACCCGCGACGGCAAATCGGCAACCCTGCCAGCGAGAGAATTGGTGCCCGGCGATGCCATCCGGCTACGCCTGGGTGACATCGTTCCCGCTGACGCCCGGCTCCTGGACGGAGACGAGATCGAGGTCGACCAGTCGGCGCTGACCGGGGAGTCGCTGCCCGCCACCTGCGCAACCGGTGACGCGGTGTTCTCCGGGTCGGTCATCCGGCAAGGCGAGATCGGTGCGCTGGTGTATGCCACCGGCACCAGCACCTACTTCGGCAAGACCACCGAACTGGTCCAGGACGCCCACACGGTCAGCCATTTCCAACGCGCCGTACTCAAGATCGGCAACTACCTGATCATCCTGGCAGTGGCGCTGGTGGCGGTCATCGTCGTCACGGCCATTCTGCGCGGCGATGCGATCCTGACCACCCTGCAATTCGCCCTGGTGCTGACCGTTGCAGCGATCCCGGTAGCGATGCCGACCGTCCTGTCGGTGACGATGGCCGTCGGGGCGCGGCTACTGGCCAAAAAACAAGCGATCGTGAGCCGCCTGGTGGCCATCGAGGAACTCGCCGGTGTGGATGTGCTGTGCGCGGACAAAACAGGCACGCTGACCCAGAACTCGCTGACACTGGGCTCCCCGTTCGCTGTCGACGGCGTGACAGCGGCAGCCGTGATCCTGTACGGCGCGTTGGCGTCTCGCACCGACAATGACGATCCCATTGACCGGGCGGTGCTCGGCGGACTCGCCGACGCCACGGTCGTGAACTCTTACACCATAACTCATTTCGCACCCTTCGACCCGGTGCACAAACGCACCGAAGCCACCGTCACCGACACCGACGGCACCACGTTCCGGGTCACCAAGGGCGCCCCGCAAGTCATTTTGGCGCTGGCCGCGAACGCTGCTCAGATCACCTCGGCCACCCAGAGCGCCGTCAACGATTTCGCTGCGCACGGCTTCCGGTCGTTAGGCGTGGCCCGCGCCGACAAAGACGGCAACTGGCAGTTCGCCGGAGTGCTGCCATTATTCGATCCACCACGCCAGGACGCCGCGACAACCGTCTCCACCGCCCACGCGATGGGCGTCACCGTCAAAATGGTGACCGGCGATGCACTGGCCATCGCAAAAGAAACCGCCGCCAAAGTCGGCTTGGGCACGGGCATCCTCGATGCCGCCGCTTTGGGCGATACGAAGAAGAGCGAAACGCCGGCAGTGGCCGAATCAATTGAGAACGCAGACGGTTTCGCCCAGGTCTTTCCCGAGCACAAGTACCACATCATCGATGTGCTGCAGCAACGCGGCCACATCGTAGGAATGACCGGCGACGGGGTCAACGACGCCCCCGCGCTGAAGAAGGCCGATTGCGGCATCGCCGTCTCCGGGGCCACCGACGCCGCCCGGGCAGCCGCCGATATCGTGCTGCTGACCCCCGGGCTGTCGGTGATCATCGAGGCAATCAAGCAGAGCCGCAAAATCTTTCAGCGAATGAACAGCTACGCAATGTACCGCATCGCCGAAACACTACGAGTGCTGCTGTTCATGACGACCGCCATCTTGGTGTTCAACTTCTACCCGCTGACCGCGATCATGATCGTGATACTCGCGCTGCTCAACGACGGCGCCATCCTGTCTATTGCCTACGACAACGTGCACTACCGCAACGAGCCCGAAGCCTGGAACATGCGCCTGGTGCTCGGGATCTCTACCGTCCTGGGCGTGATCGGGCCAATCGCCGCATTCGGTCTCTTCTACCTAGGCGATCGCGTCTTCGACCTCGGCCACCCCCGCGTGCAGACGCTGATGTACCTCATGCTGTCCGTCGCCGGGCACCTCACCATCTTCCTGACCCGAACCCGCGGCGCCTTCTGGTCGATCCGCCCGGCCCGCATCCTGCTGATCGCCGTCTGCGGCACCCAAATTATCGCCACCTTCATCGCCGTCTACGGGCTCTTCATGGCACCACTGGGCTGGACCTGGGCAGCCGCAGTGTGGATCTACGCACTGGCCTGGTTCGTGATCAGCGACAGGATCAAACTCCTCGCCTACCGCATCCTGGACCCGAAGAAGGCGAAGAGATCCGCGAACCATTCACGACCTCACGTCGCCGGCTCAAACTACGCAGAACTCGTCGTTTGACGATCCCACCTCGACCTACGCCTGCCTAACCCGGTCCGTACCAGGACCAAGCGCATCATCTTCGAAAACAAGGCTACGAAATTGCTCCGGATTCAGTTTTTTGCCAACGCTTTTCGATACCAGCCACCTTCCAGTACGTGACCGCGCACAGCCATGTCAGTACGAACAGTCCGACGATCACGAATCCGGCGTTGTTCAGGTCGATGTCGCTGACCCAGCTCGTGACCGGGTCCACGAGGCCGAGATCGTCGTGCAGCACCGAGATGAGCTCGATCGTCCCGATAAGCAGTGCCACGGCGACGGACAGTCCGGTAATTGACAGGTTGTAGTAGATCTTCCGGATCGGATTGGCGAACGCCCAGTCGTAGGCCACCGTCATGAAGAGTCCGTCGGCGGTGTCCATCAGACTCATTCCGGCCGCGAACAGCACCGGCAGCACCAGCACGGCGTACCAGGGCAGGCCGGCTGCGGCGCCGGTACCTGCCAGGGCGAGCAACGCGACTTCGGTGGCGGTGTCGAAACCGAGACCGAAGAGCACACCGACCGGGTACATCTGCGCAGGACGCTTGATGCGCTTGATGACCGGCGCGAGGATCCGTGCCAGGAAACCACGTTTATCCAGAGCTTCTTCCAATTCCCGTTCATTGAATTTGCCCGTACGAAGCCCGGTGAACACATGCCAGATGCCGATCAGTGCGACGAGGTTGATGATGCCGATCAGCCAGAGAAATCCGCCGGAAGCCACGGTTCCCGCCAGCCCCAGTGCGTGCTTGGTCGGAGAGTCATCGTCAAGCAAGGAGCTGACGGCGTGGGTTCCCGCGACCACGAGAACGGCCATCAGCAGCACCATCGTCGAATGTCCCATGGCGAACCAGAAGCCCACTGACTTCGGCTTGCTGCCGTCTGCCATCAGCTTTCGGGTGGTGTTGTCGATCGCGGCGATGTGGTCGGCGTCGAAAGCATGCCGCAGGCCGAAGGTGTATGCGGTCACGCCGAGCCCGATTCCGAACACTTGCGTCCCTACCTGATAGTGGTGGGGTGCAACGAACAGGACTAGCGCTCCGAAGCCGACGACATGCAAGGCCGCGATAACGGCCGCCAAGGCACCGACCTCGAGCCAGTCCTTCCGGTTCCAGGAGGCGGCGAGGCGATGAAGAGCCGCCGGGGTCGAGGGTGTCGCACGTTGTGGATCCGCCATGAGCCAAGCCCATCCTTCCGGGGTTGAGCGCGCCCCATCGTGGGTCCGTGAGCGCCGGGTCTGACTTCTCGCGGGCCGACTGCGGGGCAGACGACGCGAGTCACAGTGGCGCGACCGCACCGGAATTACACCGGTTTCCGCACCGCTCACGATGAACGATTGGAAGATACCCGGACAGGCGACGAAATGCTGGATCGGACAGCATATTCCCAGGGGACTAACAAGCACGGCCACCACTTCATGACCAACGATTCACTACAGATAGTTTAGTTGCGCTACTCGCCGGTCTCCCCCGCCGCAGAACCGCGCATCCCGCGTTACAAGGCATACGCACGATCAAGTGACTCCCAAACATCGGACACATCGAGGTTGAGTGAATTGGGCAACGGAGTCTCCAACGTCTCGTTTCCGTTGATGGTGCAAGCGCCATGCCACGGCCGGCATTGGGTTCCCCAGGCGCTGTGATGGTGTCGTTGAGGGGGGTCGCCTTGCGTTTGGGACAACCTGAGCATATTGGCGCGGCGGTTAGTGCCGCACGACAAGGTAGTGGCAGGTGTTTTCCAGAAGGTATGAGCCATCGTTGCGGCGGTACGGCTCGATCGATTCCGTTATTGTGGCGGAGACGCGATCCCGTCCGGCGTGCTTGATTGCTAGCGCTGCGGGACCGGTGGATAGCAGTCCGCGTAACGCGGTGCTCAGGTCGGCGTACTCCCAAGGGCAGGACACCACGCGATGTCCGATGAGAGCTAGTCCAGCGTTGGTCACAAGAATGTCCAGCGCATGAGGGTCGGATGCATCCAGTGACGTTGCTGCTGTGGATATTTCGGGCGGCATGAGGCCGCCAAGTTCAAGCAGGTACGTGATGGCGTCACATTCGTTCGGGGGCCCCCACGTCGCTAGCACCAGGTAACCATCGGGCCGCATGACCCGGACGGCTTCTGCGATCGCGCGTGCGGGCTCGCCGGCGAAGTGCAGGCAATTGAACGCCGTAACTACGCTGAAAACACTGTCGGGAAAGGGAAGATGCTCCATGTCGCCGACTTCGAAGTTTCCCGAAGGTGTCTTCTTTTGTGCGACCTCAACCAATGCCGGGCAGGCGTCCAACCCGGTGACTGTCGCGCCCCGACAACTGGCCAGGTTGGTGAAATCGCCCTCACCGCAACCGATGTCCAGCAGCGAGCCACCTCGCCATGGGCCCAACTCGTCGAGGACGGCAAGAGATGCCGGTCTGATGGTTCGCTGCTGGACATCGACCCAATCGGAGGCGCCCACTCCCCAAAGTTCACCGTGAAGTTCTGCCAAACGCATTTCGCCTCCGGTGGCATCAGTTCAAGAGTGGGACGCTATCCACCGGCGACAGCGGTGTAGAACGCGATTCGATCGTCTGCGGTTAGCGCCATGGCGCCGTCTGGTTGCTGGATCAGTTCGTCATTGAGTACCACCCGGTGCGCTCGACGAAGTTGACCGGTGTTGTCCAGCAGTACTCGTTTGATCTCTGGAATTTGGGTAGTCAGTTCTGCGAGGGCACCGCTGAATGTGGTCGCCGGTACCGACACTGAACGGCTATCGGCCGCGCGTTGCAATACACCACTGAACTCGAAGATCATCGCACGTTCTCCGTTCGTCTCATTCTTTACCCGACTCCCGCTGAGTCGGGACATTTCGGTGATCAACCAAGGCCCTGAGTCGGTACCGGTTGCGCGCGCATGCTGGCTGTGATCAGGCGTGGACAAGGTTCGACGGGCGGCTTGCGCGTGCCACTACTCCTGCGCCGAGATTGACTTCCAAGATGTCCTGCGTGCCGGCGGCAAGTGTCAACCCCGAGAAATCGCGCATGTACCGGCCCAGATGTGGGTTCCCGTAGAAGCCGTATCCACCCAACACGTTCAGCGCCCGCTCCAGCACAAACCGAATCTGTTCGACGGCGAAACATTTGGCTGCGGAAACCACTGGATCGAACACCGGCTCGGTACGGTCCTGTGTGACACGGATCAGCGCGCGGTACAGCATGGCGCGGGCCGATTCGACGGCCACATACATGCGCCCGAGTGAGGCCTGTACGTTTTTCAGTTCAGCCACGGTCTCTCCGTATCGGACGGTGCCGGACAGTTGCGCTGCGCACTGATCTAAGACTGCTTGAGCCCGGCCCAGCGGGGCGCACGCGATCCAGAGGCGTTGGTTGCTGAGGAATTGTTGAGCGTGTGTGAGTCCGTCGCTCGCCGCAAGTATCCGATCGCCTGGCAGCGGAACGTTGTCAAAGGTGACCGACGCGGCGCCCGCTGTCTTCATACCCAATGGTTCCGACGGCGTCACCGTTACGCCGGGATCGTCCCGCTGTACCAAGCACGCCTGCATATCGCCGGTCTCGTCCAATGCGTAGGTCAGGAAGAAATCGCTCATTTGGCCGCCGGTTATATACGATTTATACCCGCTTAATGAGTAGTCATTGTTTTTCCGCCGGAGCATGGTGCGGAACGAGAAGGCGTCAGCGTCCTCCGTGTAGGCGATACCCGCCCCACAGCGGCCCTGGGCAAGCGGTATCGCATATCTTTCAATCAAGTCGGTACGACCGGATTCGCAAATAAGTCGGGCGATATCCACCTGGTGATTCATGATCAATGGCAAGGCTGAATCCATGCAGTGGTAACCGATTTGTTCCAATGCCATCCCCCAGGTCAGTGGATCGGCTTCTTCGCCCCCCACCTCACGTGGTAGTGAATAGGCCTGAAGACCAGTCGCCCCAGTCGCAAGCATCAGCTCCGGAGGCGGTGGAAGTCTCGCATCATCTCGTTCTACTACAGTCGCCCCTATCTCCGTTAAGAGATCCCCCCAGCGTCTTTGGACCAGATCGGCGACCTCGTCCCGGCGAGCATCCACATCCACCACGGCCCTCAGCTCCCATCATCAAAAATCAGGACACGAATGGCAATCAAAATGGCGCACTGACAGCCATTTAAATTGGCCAGCGCTAAATCTCAAGACCAGTCATTATCGTTAGTTAACGACAACCCCCTAAGAGTTACCACGCCATCCCCAGAATGTATTTCCAGCCCGGGGCTGAACTTACGATCATTGTGAGTATAATAAATAGTGTGACCGACCGAGAGGTAATAATCAATACTCGCCGAACGCTCACATCAGGTCACGATAATTACCACATTAGCTCAATTCCGAACATGCACAGATAATGCCAAAAATGAGCTTTGCAGAAAAATTTATTGGTACGGAAGTATGGAAATTTGGAAGCATCGGGTCGTCATCAGGCATCGAAAGGGACTCGCACCCGAAGGCGCTATCAATGCGCTGCCATCACCAGCTGACTAGAGGAGTCCGGACGTGCCATCACCGAAATTGATGCCGCTCGTCGTACCGGCCGCTGAGCTGACCAAGGACGAGATCGCCCGCTACAGCCGACATTTGATTATCCCGAACCTGGGGGTGGACGGGCAGAAGCGACTCAAGAACGCCAAGGTGCTGGTGATCGGCGCGGGCGGCCTTGGCTCGCCGGCACTGCTCTATCTCGCGGCCGCGGGTGTCGGCACGCTCGGGATCGTCGACTTTGACGAAGTGGACGCCTCGAACTTGCAGCGCCAGATCATCCACGGAGAGTCTGATGTCGGCCGTTCGAAGGCCGACAGCGCGCGTGATGCGATCGTCGAGATCAACTCCGGCATCGTCGTCCGGCTTCATAAGATCCGGCTCGAGCCTCAGAATGCGGTCGAACTGTTCGCCGAGTACGACCTGATCGTCGACGGGACCGACAACTTCGCTACCAGATACCTGGTCAACGACGCCGCGGTATTGGCGCGCAAGCCCTATGTATGGGGCTCGATCTATCGCTTTCAAGGACAGGTATCGGTGTTCTGGGAGGACGCACCAAACGGCCGCGGAATTAACTATCACGATCTGTACCCAACGGCCCCACCTCCCGGCATGGTGCCTTCATGCGCCGAAGGAGGTGTCCTCGGCGTGCTGTGCGCCATGATCGGTTCGGTCATGGTGACCGAGGCAATCAAGCTGATCACCGGCATGGGTGAATCGCTACTTGGCCGTCTGATGGTGTACGACGCACTGGAAATGAGCTACCGCACCATCACGTTGCGCCGTGACCCCCAGCGCCAGCCGATCACCAAACTGATCGATTACGAGGCGTTCTGCGGCGTGGTGTCCGAAGAGGGGCAGGCCGCCGTGGCCGGGTCCGCAATCACCGCACCGGAGTTAAAGGAGCTGATCGATGCGGGCAACGACATCGAACTGATCGACGTCCGAGAGCCCGTCGAATGGGACATCGTGCACATTGCGGGCGCCAAGCTGATACCAAAGGATCGTTTTCTCTCCGGTGAAGCGCTCGCGAATTTGCCACAGGACCGGCCGATAGTGCTGCACTGCAAGACCGGTGTACGGTCCGCAGAAGTCCTCGCCCTTCTCAAAGCCGCGGGCTTCTCGGACGCCACGCATCTGCACGGCGGCATAGTCGCCTGGGCCCACCAAGTCGACAAATCACTACCCGTTTACTGACCTGACTACCCCAACGGCACCATAGAGGCCGATGCCTGTGCCAGGCGTGCCGTGCCTTCGATTCGGTCCTGGCGACCTGACCTTCGGTCGGCCCTGGCGCTGCCGCTATCGCGCAAGGACAAGACAAATCGTCATGCCAAATGCGCCGAGGCCAACAAGCTCTTCCATGGCAGGATCCATGGAAATCACTGTTGTGACGCGAGGCGGGTGCTGATCGGTGAGGAGAGATGACGGCGCCCAGTGAAATTGACCAGTTGACGGCAAGGGTTCGACTGATGCCCTGATCAGCTTCTGGTTTCGTCCGGCACTTGACTGATCGGTAGGTGTACGTCGTTGTGTTCGCTTTCCTGATCAAGTCGTCGGCGATTCACTAACCGGTACCGATTTGGCGGAGGCAATAGCGGTCCGCTAGCTATCCGAGCGGTGCGGCTCATTCACGTGGTCAACCCGCCTACCGACAGCTCCCCCTCTCTCGCTGCTCGAGACTCCCAGAGCTGGCCTCATCCAAAATCCCAGGGCAACAGGGTCTTACAACAAGGCCAGCGGCCGAGCCTTCCTTCGCGGCGGACAGCCACGCTCCCGTGCCCATAACTGATGCGCGGGAGTGATTGATGCCTTACGCTATCGGAAACGATTGCCATATTCATCAACACGCCCGGAGGCTCTGTGACCATGAACACTCGCTACCGAGGCGCACTTGTAGCCGGTGCATTGGCTGCCACGATGTTGGCAGTCTCGTCGTGCCATTCGACGTCGATCGGCACATCGACAGGTCCGTCATCCGGAGGTACTTCGAGCCCACCCGCTGTTTCGGTGAATGTGGTCGCCAGTACGAACGTGTGGGGTGACATTGCCAAGCAGGTCGGCGGGGACCATGTTGCGGTGACGTCGATCATGTCCGACCCGAATACCGACCCGCATGAGTTCGAGGCCGACGCCAAGACCGGCGCCGCGCTGAGCAAAGCCGAGTTGGTGATCGAAAATGGTTTAGGCTATGACGATTTCGTCGACAAGCTGCTAGCGGCCTCACCGAATCCGCACCGGACTGTACTTAACGCCGCCGACACGATGAACATCTCCGGAAAGGAAGCCAACCCGCATATCTGGTACGACCTCGCCAAGGTTCCCGACGTCGCATCAGCGATAGCGGATCAACTTGGCAAGATCGATCCGGCAGACGCTGAGACGTTCCGCGACAATGCCAAGACTTTCAGCGACAGTCTTGTGCCGGCCACTACGGCGACCGCCAACATCAAGACGAAGTACCCCAACGCCCCGGTGGGTTACACCGAGCGCGTACCCGGCTACTTGGTGGAAGCTGCGGGATTGAAGCTCGCGACGCCGGCATCATTCGCCCAGTCCATCGAGGACGGCAACGACCCCAGTGTGGCCGACAACGCGGCGATGGACGCCGCCATCAACGGAAAGTCCATCAAGGTCTTGCTGTACAACGGACAGGTCACGAGCCCGGCCACCACCACCGTCAAGCAGCTCGCGCAGAAAAACGGTGTGCCGATCGTCGGCGTGACCGAAACACTGCCGCCAACCGACAAGAACTTCCAGGATTGGCAGCTGCGCCAGATCAATGAACTCACCACCGCACTCGGGGGCTGAGTGAACTCGGCCGGCCCGACGGTCGAACTGCGCAACGCCTGCCTGGACTTTGGTGAACGACCGCTGTGGCAGCACCTCAACCTAGCCGTGGCACAAGGGGAGTTTCTGGCAGTGCTAGGCCCCAACGGCAGCGGCAAGACCTCTCTGATCAAGGTGCTGCTGGGGCTGATCTCGATATCGTCGGGATCAGCGCGGATCTGCGGCGAGTCTCCATCGAGAGGAAGCAGCGTCGTCGGTTATGTGCCCCAGCAGAAGGGGTTCGACCGCGACCTTCCAATCCGCGGCGTCGACCTGGTCCGGTTCGGCCTCGACGGTCACCGTTGGGGCATCGGGCTGCCAGACGCACAGCGGCGACATCGAGTACGTGCGGCTATTGCTTCGATGGGCGCAACGAGTTTTGCGCAGTCGCCGATCGGCAGGCTCTCCGGAGGTGAACAACAGCGGCTACGGGTGGCCCAAGCACTCGTGGGCGAGCCACAACTGCTGTTGTGCGACGAGCCCCTGCTGTCCTTGGATCTGAGACACCAGCGGCAAGTCGTCGATTTGATCGACGATCAGCGACGCGCGTCGAACATTTCGGTGCTGTTCGTGACCCACGAGATCAACCCCATCTTGCCTGTGGTGGAACGCATTTTGTATCTAGTGGGCAGCCGCTGGGCGGTTGGAACCCCTGACCAAATCCTTACTACCGAGAGCCTTTCCGAGCTGTACCAAACGCGAGTGGAGGTGCTGGATGTCGGCGGCCGTATCGTCATCGTCGGAGCCCCCGATAGCGCGCACGCAGAACCTGCGGGCCCGCATCACCACCATCTGTCGGACGACACAATCGGTTTGCGATGAGTCTATCGGCCTATCTGAGTGAGTCTTTCGTACGTAACGCGCTTCTCGCGGCGTCACTTGTCGCCGTCACGGCGGGACTAATCGGGCCATTCGTCACTATGCGTGACCTGGCGTTCGCGGTTCACGGCACTGCCGAATTGGCGTTTACCGGCGCAGCAGCAGGCCTAGTGACCGCCAACAACCCCCTCTTGGGAGCCCTTCTAGGATCTCTCGTGGTTGCCACCGCCATCGGGTTCCTGGGACACCAACGGCGAGAACGCAATACCGCGATCGGGATTATCCTGGCATTTGGTCTCGGTGTCGGCGTCTATCTGTTGTCGCTGTACAAGGGCTTCGCCACCACCGCCACCAATATCCTTTTCGGCCAGATCTTCGGCGTCAGCCCGGGACAGATCAAGCTGCTGACAGCCATCGCGATCGGAGTCCTGGTCGCGATGGCCTTGCTGTATCGGCCCCTGCTATTCGCGTCGGTAGACCCCGATGTCGCCGAAGCACGCGGTGTGAGTACTCGCCTCGTGGGCCTGCTGTTCGTCTATGTTCTGGCGCTCACCGTCACTGAAGCCGCGCAGATCGTCGGCACCCTCCTGGTGCTGAGCCTGGCGATTACCCCAGCCGCCACCGCCAGCCGACTCAGCGCGCGAACCCCGGTGGTGATCGCTCTGTCCATCGCGTGCGCATTGATAGCCGCCGACGGCGGCCTAGTACTGAGCCTCATCGCCCCCGATATCAAAGCGAGCGTCTTCATCTCAGCGATCAGCTTCCTGCTTTACCTCATCGCCCTCACAACACCATTCGTCGTGCGAGCAGTCAACCGACTCCGCTGAGCACAGATACTTAACCGATCTTGACCGTGATCCGCGGGTGGTCTAGAGATCCGCTGTGAGCACCTCGCTAGGTGAGGCTCCTGCGTGAACACAGGCCACTGATCCAACGACGTCGAGAGACGCCCAGGGTTAGGACGTATCTCCCCAGACTAAGGGGTGATCCGAAGTGGCTTCCGGCGGTGTCATCGGCGCTGGCCGGCTCCGACCTACTGGGCACCACGGTGGACCGTTACTCCAACGACCTGAACACGGCTCTTGCCGAATGGGAACGTTCGCTGCGGCCGTTCATCGATGCGTATCAAGGCTACGGGCTCAAACAGCGCTTCTTCTACACACCCGAGAACCGCACGGAATTACTCATGCCGCGTGCGGTGACCTGGCCGATCCACACACCGTTCACCCGGGCGCTACTCACGTCGTTGACCCGGGGAAGCAAGACGGCTCGCCTCAAGGATCAGGACATCGCTGCGGGAATCTAGCCTCTGGTCATGCGGTTTTCGGCCGCGGACGCAGCGCCTGCGCCAGGTAGTCGGCGCCGGTGAGGACGGTGAGCACTACGGCGAGTCCCATCAGCACCGCGGCACCGGTGTGCCAATACCCCGTCAACGGCAGTAGATAGCCGGCGATCGCCAACGACTGCACCATGGTCTTGAGCTTGCCACCCCGATTCGCGGGGATCACGCCGCTGCGGAGCACCGAGAGGCGCAACACGGTGATACCGATCTCACGCACCAGGATGACCGCGGTGACCCACCACGGCAGATCTCCGAGCACACTCAGGCTCACCAGCGCCGCGCCGATGAGGGCCTTGTCGGCGATCGGGTCGGCAAGCTGGCCGAACGGGGTCACCAGGCCGTAGCGGCGAGCAAGGACGCCATCGTATCGGTCGGTGGCGATGGCCAGCGCGAATACTCCGAAAGCGGCAATGCGCCAGGAAGATTGGTGCCCGCCCTCAGTGAACAGGACGACGATGAACACCGGCACCAGCAGGATCCGCAGCACCGTCAGGACGTTGGCGATGTTCAGCACCGGCACCGGCGCAGCCGAGGCCGCGGAATCGGGCTGGGTTTCCGGTGGCATCGGCACGTCAAACACCCTATCTGTTCTGGAGCTGGCTACTGTTCACGCATGAGCGCTGAAGGCACATCCGGCATCTCAGGGAATCCGGGACACACCGCCCCCGCGGTGACTGTTCGTCGTGCCCGTACCTCCGATGTCCCCGCCATCAAGGCACTCGTCGATGTCTACGCCGGGCGCATTCTGCTGGAGAAGAACCTGGTGACCCTGTACGAGGCGGTCCAGGAATTCTGGGTGGCCGATCTCAATGGGGAGATCGTCGGCTGTGGTGCCCTGCACGTGCTGTGGTCAGACCTCGGCGAGGTACGCACCATCGCGGTGCATCCCCGTCTCAAGGGTTCCGGCGTCGGGCACGCGCTGGTCAGCCGCCTGCTGGAGGTGGCCCGAGAGCTGGAACTCAAGAGGGTTTTCGTGCTGACCTTCGAGGTCGACTTCTTCGCGAAGCACGGCTTCGGTGAAATCGACGGCACGCCGGTGACGGCCGAGGTCTACGACGAAATGTGCCGGTCCTACGACACCGGCGTGGCCGAGTTCCTCGACCTGAGCTACGTCAAGCCGAACACCTTGGGCAACACCCGGATGCTCGTACATCTCTAATCACGGTCTGCTCAACGCGATGATCGTCCATGATCGAGGCATGCCAAGACTGCGCCAAGTTTCCCGTGCCGACACCGACGATCGATTTGTCCATCGCATGTACGACCAGATATTCGGCGACCGCGACCCGGTCACCGATCCGGGAACGACCACGGGCACACCGGGTGACTGGTGGACGGTTTTCGCACTCGTACCCGATGCGCTGAAGCACTCGGTTCAGGGTTTCGCGTTCTACCGCAGCCCTGATCGCAAGCTCGACCCGGTGCTGCGTGAACTCGCGCAGACCAGGGCGGGTTGGGCGCGGCGCAGCCAGTTCGTCTTCTCCCAGCACTGCAAGTCGTGCCGCATCGTCGGCATAACCGAGGACATGATCGCCGCGATCCCGTCGTGGAGCACCGCTGATTGCTTCAGCCCAGTGCAGCGCGCCGTGCTGGCGTACGCCGACTGCCTGGTGCTCGATGGCGGCCGCGTACCCGACGGGGTGTTCGCCGCGCTCAGGGCCTGCCTCTCCGATGAGGAGATCCTCGAGCTGACCTACATCACGGCCATGTACGAAATGCATGCGGTGATGAGCACCGCGCTGCGCCTGGAATGGGACAACCGCGACGAGCCGATCGTGGAGATCGCCGCACCCGAGGGATTCACATCCTTCGACGTGGGTGACGCCATCGCCTTGCGGCGCGACGAGAACGCCTAGAAGTCCTCGGGGACTCCGCCGTCGTCTTCGTCCTCATCGTCGGATCCCCCGCCGCCGCGGATGGACGCCATCACGCTGCCGAGATCCTCGGGCTTGACCATCACCTCGCGGGCCTTGGATCCCTCACTGGGGCCGACGATTCCGCGTGTCTCCATCAAGTCCATGAGGCGGCCCGCCTTGGCGAAACCGACCCGTAGCTTGCGCTGCAGCATGGAGGTCGAGCCAAACTGGCTCGACACCACGAGCTCGACGGCCTGGAGGAAGGCGTCCATATCGTCACCGATATCGGGATCGACATCGTCCTTGCCGGGGCCCCCACCGACCTTGGCGTTGGTGACACCCTCGGTGTAGTCGGGCTCCGCCTGTTCCTTGGCGGCGTTGACGACGGCCGAGATCTCCTCGTCGGTGATGAACGCGCCCTGCATACGGATGGGCCGCCCTGCTCCCATGGGCAAGAACAATCCGTCGCCCATACCGATGAGCTTCTCGGCACCGGGCTGGTCCAGGATGACGCGACTGTCGGTCAGCGATGAGGTCGCAAAGGCAAGGCGCGACGGCACATTCGTCTTGATGAGGCCGGTGACGACGTCCACCGACGGGCGCTGGGTCGCCAGCACCAGGTGGATACCCGCGGCGCGGGCCTTCTGCGTGATGCGCACGATGGCGTCCTCGACATCGCGGGGCGCCGTCATCATCAGGTCGGCGAGCTCGTCGACGACCGCAAGAATGAACGGGTACGGCCGGTACTCACGCTGGCTGCCCAACGGTGTGGTGATCTCACCGGAACGCACCTTCGCATTGAAGTCGTTGATGTGTCGAACGCGACTCGCCTGCATGTCCTGGTAGCGCTGTTCCATCTCCTCGACCAGCCACGCCAGTGCCGCCGCCGCCTTCTTGGGCGAGGTGATGATCGGCGTGATCAGGTGCGGAATGCCTTCGTAGGGCGTCAGTTCCACCATCTTCGGGTCGATCAGGATCATCCTGACCTCCTCCGGGGTGGCCCGCGCCAACAGCGAGACCAGCATCGAGTTCACGAAGCTCGACTTACCCGAACCGGTGGAGCCCGCGACCAGCAGGTGGGGCATCTTGGCCAAGTTCGCGGAGATGAAGTCGCCTTCGATGTCCTTGCCGAGCCCGATCACCAACGGATGATGATCACGGCGTGTTTCCGGCGCGGTCAGCACATCGGCCAGACGCACCATCTCCCGGTCGGTATTGGGCACCTCGATGCCGACCGCCGACTTACCCGGGATGGGTGCGAGTAGCCGCACGCTGTCGGTGGCCACCGCATAGGCGATATTGCGTTGCAGCGCGGTGATCTTCTCCACCTTGACGCCGGGCCCCAGTTCGACCTCGTATCGGGTAACGGTGGGACCCCGGTTGAATCCGGTGACCGCGGCATCGACCTTGAACTGCTCGAGCACCCCGGTGATCGCGGCGATCATGTCGTCGTTGGCCGCGCTGCTCTCCTTCGGCGGATCTCCCGCGATGAGCAGGTCCAGCGACGGCAGGGTGTACGGACCTTCGATTACCCGATCAACAACGGGCATCTGCGGTTTCGGCTTGGGCTTCTTGGTCGGCTTGACGACCGGCGCGGGTTTGGGCGCGGGCGGGGCAGGAGGCTCGGGAGTCGCGGCCGCCGCGGCCTCAAGCGGGTAGTTGTCCATCGGGGTGGCCCCGCGCGTGAATTCGCGCGTCGCCTCGTAGTCGTCCTCGGGCTCACCGCCCTCGTGCTCCTCGTAGTCCTCGTCGTCCCACTCCTCGTCCCATTCGTCATAGTCCCTGGGCGAGAACATGTTCCGAAGGGTCTCGGGGATGTCGCGAATCGTGGTGCCCGTCAACAGCAGCACCCCGAAGACGATCGCCATCACGAGCAGGGGCGCGGCGATCCATGCGGTGAGGCCCTGCGCAAGCGGTCCACCAATGACGAATCCGACGAATCCCCCTGCAGCCGAGCGACCCTCGGAAGAATCCGGGGAGCCCGCGAACAGGTGCCACAGGCCCAGGATCGGCAGGGCGACCATGGCGAAGCCCAGCAGCAGGCGGGGACGCTCCTCCGGGTTCGGCTCGGTACGCATCAGAAACACCGCGATGACCAGCGCGATGATCGGAACCAGGGCGACACCGGAACCGACGACCACACGGAAGGCGTTGTCGATCCAACCGCCGACGGGCTTGGCGGCATGGAACCATGAACTCGCGCCTACCACGAACGCCAGGCCTAGCAACGCCAGGGCGATACCGTCGCGCCGATGGCCGTGCTCGATGTCGTGGGCACGGCCCACCGATCGGAACAACGACCCGACACCGTGGGCACACGCATGCCACCCCGCACGCACCCCGCGCCCCAGCGCCACCAGCGGTGACGCCCAGTGCTGGTTACGACGCTGCGGGCGGCGGCGCGGAGCGGGACGACGGGTCGGCGCGGTGTTGCGCGGCCGAGGGCCCGACTTCGTGTTCCGGCCGTGTGAACGGCTGACAGTCTTACTCGCCATATGCGATAGCCTAGTCGCAACAGTCACATCTGCACCATCTGCAACACCGAGAAAACCGCTAGTAAGCAAATGTTTTGTCACCTACGCGAGGCCACTCCGAGACAGTCTCGTGACCTGAGAACGCGGCTAGCGCTCCGGGCGCGGCTTGGTCTCGCCCAGCCAGGACCGATTCACCGCGATATAGAACTGGTCACCATTGAAACTGCTGGCCGAATGACCGCGGAAGCAGTACACACCCTCGTCCTTGGTGACGGCGCATTTGACGGCGCGGTAGTTGAAGTAGTTACCGGGCGTGAGCACCGGCGGACGTGTCGCGGGAGTGAACAGCTGCTCGCCGGTCGCGTCGAAATGCGCACGCCAATCCCCCGGAAACCACGCCACCTGATTGGTGCCGGCCGGCGCGCCAGGGAACGAACCGTTACAGCCGAAACTCCCGTCGATCCAGATCGCACAGTTCAACCCGCGCGGCGTCGAGAACCAGGCGCCGTCGGTGTCATCACGCAGGAACCGTTCGAAGTCGGCCTGCCTGAACTTGGTGGTGTTGTTGACGTCCGGATAGGGGTTGGGATCTCCGGAGATATCCGGGTCCGCCAGCGCGGATGCCAGCGATCCGGCGGTAAGTCCCAACGTCAGCGCGATGATGCCCGCCCACCGAGTCAGCAGCCGCATTCGAACCCCTCCCGATATTCATGGTTACCAAGTCAGCAAAATAACGAGGCCGATTCTATTGGCGCCGTGGCCTCCGCGGAGGAAAATCAGCCAGACACTTGACAATGGCTGTTGCCAACATACCTCGACGCTCGCTAGCCTTGCCCCATGAGTGGCAATGGCGCCCTATCGACTGTCAGCACGCATCCCAACGACTACTACTGGCGGGCGGGCATGGATCTACGGCCCGCACCGGCCCGGTTGCGATTCGATGCGATGTGGACCCAATCCCGCCGGGACATCCTGCAGCCGTGGATGGACTTCCACGAGATCCCCCGGGAGACGCCGCGCACCCGGCTGCTTGCCGACCACCTGTGGCAGGGCGACGAGCTGATGGACGCGGTCGTGGACCGCATCCGCACGATGCCCGCCCGTCAGGGCCGCGCGATGCTCAACGAGGCCCTCGACCACGGCATCGACGCGATGGAGAAACCACCGGAGGAGTTTGTCGCATTGTTCGAGCAGCTCGACAACCCGCCCGCCTGGTACGACCCCGAACTCTGGGAGCGCGGGCGCCAACTGTGGAACAACTCCTCATTGGCCGCCAAGTTCGGCATGGGCTTCGGAGACACCTTCGGTACCTTCGTGGGCGACGAGGTTGCCTACGCCACCGGCGCGACCGGACGATTCGTCAACGACACACTGCGCCGCAATCTGGAAACCACCGCGTGGTTCCGCAAAATGACCTATCGCGGTGCGCTGGAACGTTTCTCACAGCCATTCAAGGACACTGTCCGGGTGCGTCTGATGCATGCACAAGTACGCGCCGGACTTCGACGGTCCTGGGGCGACGAACAATTCGCCCACCACGGGAACCCGATCTCCAATTCGATGATGATGGGCGCCGCGATGACCTTCGGGCTCATTCCGCCGCTGATTGATCATCAGCATGGGCGTACCCGCACCGACGCGGATCTCCAAGCCGCCGTGATGTATTGGGCGTACATCGCATACGTCTTCGGCGTGGCCGAGGAGCTCATACCGAAATCGGTGTCCGAGGGCATGGAGACGATGGACTACATGGTCGCCTACGCCGGCGGCCCCTCGGAATGGACCGACGTCACGATGGGCGCGGCATTCGGCTTCATGGACAAGGGTTTTACCGGTTTGGTTGGGCGCGCGATTTTCACCCCGGTGCTCGGCGTCGCCGCGTACTACGGCGGCGAAGACCTGGTGCGCGCGCTCGTGCGCGCCACTCCCCTGCGTGGCGCCCGGTTGCAGCCATGGACGGCGCTCACCGGAATGGCCGTGCACGCCAACGTTCAGCTGCGACGGCTCACCGACAAGCTGCCAGGCGCGCAGCGCCGGGCGCAACAACGTAATGGCGAGCTGTTGTGGTGGTCGGCGATGGTGATCAACCAGGCGCTGGCCAAGCTGGGCGGGATGCACGACACGTCGTACACCCACCACGACACGACGGCGGCGACACCGGCGGGATGTCCGGTGCCGCACGCCCCGCGCGTCAGTGCCTAGCCCTGGGCTCCCAGCCAGGTCTTACCGGACGACACCATGAACTGGTTCGAGTAGCTCGCATAGTTACCGCCACCGGTGCAGTACACATTGTTCTCTGGCGTCGTGGCACAGCGGGTGCCGCCGAGTTCGATGTAGTTGTTGGCCGGCAGCACGCGTTGGGCCTGCCCCGACGAGAACCGCAGCTGCGCGGTGTTATCGAAGTGCGCCGCGGAATCTCCCCTGAACCAGCCGACCTGATTGGTACCACCGGGAGCACCCGGAATGACACCGGTACATCCGAAGCTGCTGTCCTCCCAGATCCCGCAGTCCAGCCCGAACGGAGTGGAGAACCACAGACCGGGCTTGTCGGCAATGCGGAATCCCTCGAAGTCGAGCTTGGCATATTTGCTGGTGTCCGGGTACGGATTCTTCGGCGTATCTGCCGCAGCGGGCAAAGCCATCCCCACCGACATCGCCAAACCGGCCACCGCACCAAACATCGCAAACAATTTACGCGACATGACTTGCCTCTCCCCAGTTTCCCAATGACGCCGCATGACGTCCGTCATACGCGGTCTTACCTCGAAAATAATACACACATTGTTTCACTGCAGCGTCTCGGCGGAAGTTCACAGCTACCTTTTAAAGATTCCGGCCCACTGATCCATAGATTCATCTATGGTGGTGTCATGACCGAAAAGGTCTCCCGCGATGACTTCTTCACTGCCGCCTTCGAACTACTGGCGGTTGGCGGCAAGTCCGCACTCACCACGACGGCGGTCTGCCGCCGGATCGGCGTGACAACGGGCTCCCTCTATCACCATTTCGGTAGCGGAGCGCAGTTCTACAAGGCCGTCATCGACTATTGGGAGAACGATGTGACCACCGCGCAACGCCGTCGCGTAGACGCGGTGGCAGACCCGCGGGAGCGGCTCGTGGCACTGGAACAGGCTGCGCGCGAGGCCGATCACGATGTGGAGAAGGCGATCCGTGCCTGGGCCATGGCCGACCGCTATGTCGCCGCGGCGCAGCATCGTGTCGACCAGGTACGGCACCAGCACCTTACAAAGCACTACATCGAGGCCGGCTTCGCCGCGGCCCGGGCCGACACCATGGCGAGCATCGGTTTCAGCATCCTGATCGGCGCCCAACAGATCGGCACCCGGGTGGACCACGTGCGGCTCAACGCCGCGCTCGACGAATACTCCGTCTGGATTAACTCGTCGGTCCCGTCGGAGGTGACCACTTCCCGCTGACCTTGGTGTAGCGGCACATCAGTGCCAGGGCCTGATCGGGAAAGAGCTGGCGAGGGAAGGCTTCACGCGTCCCCGGCCGGGCCGCGAACAAAATTCCGACGGCGTTATCGTTCACCACCACATTCTTGATCTCGGCATAATCGCGCAGAACCATCAGCCGCATGGTCAGAAATGATTGCCCGAGTAGAGCATTCGCCGTCGGACGCAACACCCAATAGGTGAAGTCCGATGCTCCGAACTCGGCACGCTGCACCGTCCCAACCGGTATCGCGTGCATGGATAACCGGGTACGAAAGCGAATTCTCCACGTGATCAGTGCTGCCGTCGCGACCACCACGACCAGGATGACAACACCGGCAGACGCGCCGACAAAAAAGAAGAAGAATGCGACATACACGCAGGCAAAGGTCAGCAGAATCCAGCTGCCCCGCGACCGCGCGAGCGTCCGGAGTGCCCCCTTGGTGAGATTGTCCCGGCCGTCCTCCGTGAGCACAATCTCCGTCCGGATCGGCAATCCACCGGCTAGCTCCTGATCGGTCATGTCCCTCCCTTGATATCCCGCACAGCCTATCGACGCGGCTCCGTTTCGGTACGGTGGAAATCGATCCACCCCCAACGACGAGAGGTGTTCCATGCCCACTGTGGTCGCGTTCCTGTATCCCCTGCCCGACAAGCGCGACGAGGTCCGTGCCGCGCTCCTGGAAACGATCCCCCAGGTTCACGACGAGCCGGGCTGCAGCCTCTACAGCCTGCACGAGGCACAGGATCGATTCGTGTTCGTGGAGTCCTGGGCCAGTGGCGAGGCACTGGCCGAGCACGCCAAGGCGCCCGCCGTCACCGCCATGTTCGGCAAGGTGGGCCCGCTGCTGAGCCAGCCGCCGGAAATCGTTGTCGCCGAACCGATCCCTTCCGGGGACCCCGCCAAGGGCGATCTGACGCACTGAGATGGGAAAGCTGGACGGCAAGGTCGCCTTCATCACCGGCGCCGCGCGTGGTCAGGGCCGCGCCCATGCGATCAAACTGGCCTCCGAGGGAGCCAGCATCATCGCTGTCGACATCTGTGCGCAGATCCCGTCGGTGGAGTACCCGATGGCCAACACCGAGGATCTGAATCTCACGGTCAAAGAGGTCGACGCTCTAGGGCGTACCATCTCGGCACACGAGACCGACGTGCGGGACCGTGACGCATTGCAGGCGGCGTTCGATGCCGGAGTCGAGGCCCTCGGGCCCGTCGACATCGTGATCGCGAACGCCGGAATAGCCACCCTCACTCCCGAATGCGGCGAGGACGGCTGGCGAGACGTGCTCGATGTCAACCTGACCGGGGTCTATCACACGATCGAGGTGGCGCGACCATCCATGGTGGAACGCGGGGCCGGGGGTTCCATCGTGCTCACCAGCTCGGTGGCAGGGCTGACCGGCATGGTCATGGACAACCCGGGAGGGCTCGCCTACACGGCGGCCAAGCACGGACTCGTAGGCCTGATGCGCAGCTACGCCAATATGCTTGCACCACAAAATATTCGGGTCAACACCATCCACCCGTCGGGCGTAGCGACGCCGATGCTGATCAATCCGATCACGGAGAAGCTGTTTGCCGAAGGAGGGCCGGATGGCATGTCCGACACGGGAAATGCCTTGCCCGTGATCCTGATGGAGCCCGAGGACATGGCCAACGCCGTGGCTTGGCTGGTATCCGAGGACGCCCGGTACGTCACCGGCGTCGCACTCCCCGTCGATGCCGGATTCACCAATAGGCGTTAGCCATGCCCACGTCGAATCCAGCTGCCCAGACCGCCTTTGGCCCCATGGCCATCGCCGCGATCGAACAGCATGAACCACCCGGATCACGGATCGTCGACGACGACCTGGCGGCACGGATCCTGCCCAACGGCCTGCGATGGTTAGTCCGTGCCACCGCATGGACACCCCTACGGCGCTGGTTGATCAGGCTCGGCGAACGCAGCGGGCAGGGCGCCTGGTCGATCTTTGTCTGCCGCAAGCGGTACATCGACGATCAACTCGCCGCCGCGACAGTCGATGCCGTCGTTGACCTGGGCGCCGGCCTGGACACCAGGGGATGCCGATTGGCCCGGACCTCCTCGACGCCAGTGTTCGAGGTCGATCAGGTCGTCAATGTCGCCCTCAAACAGCAGGCAATCACGAGGGCACTCGGTGCCGTTCCCACGTCGGTCCGTCTCGTCCCGGTGGACTTTCAGCGTGACGACCTCGCCGAAGCGCTACAACACGCGGGGCACGACTCCTCACACCGCACGTTCTTCATCTGGGAGGGCGTCACGCAATACATTCCGGAGACAGCGGTACGTGCCACCCTCGCATATCTGCGCACCGCCGCCCCCGGAAGCCGCCTGGCCTTCACCTATGTGCAGCGCGACTTCATCGACGGCAGCAATCTTTATGGAAATTCGATACTGTACAAGCGGTTTCGGGTACGCAGCCAGGTGTGGATGTTCGGGCTGGCACCGGGCCGGGTGGCGCCGCTGCTCGCCGACTATGGCTGGCGGGTGCTGGAGGATGTCAGCGGTCCCGAGTTCCGGGAGCGCTATCTGACGCCCGCCGGGCGCAGACTCTCGACCACCGAGCTGGAACGGACCGTACTCGCCGAAAAAACCTAGTCGACGGTGAGCACTGTCGGCACGATCATCGGCTGGCGCCGATACGTCTCGCCGACCCACTTGCCCACCACCCGACGCACGGCCTGCGCAATGCGCCCGGTATCGGTGACCGACTGTTCGGCAAGCGAATTCAACTCCGCTATCACCATCTCGGTCACCGAGTCCAGTGCCTTGGCATCATCGGAGAACCCGCGCGAGAACAGCTCGGGCCTGCCCACCAGACGCCCATTGCTGCGCACCACAATGGTGACCGCCACGAATCCGCCGTTGCTCAGCACCAGCCGCTCCCCGACGGTGGCATCGGAGACGTCGCCATCGACCAGGCCGTGGACGAACATCTTGCCCACCGGAACACGTCCGGAGATGCGCACTCGCTCGTTGTGTAGGTCGACGCTGACGCCGTTCTCTGCCAACACGATCCGGTCTTCGTCCACACCGGTCTTGACGGCGAGCCCCGCGTTCGCACGCAGGTGCCGCCAGGTGCCGTGCACCGGCATGACATTACGGGGCCGCACCGCGTTGTAGAGATACAGCAGCTCTCCCGCGTATGCGTGTCCCGAAACGTGGACCCGTGCATGGGTGTTGGTCACTACGCGAGTGCCCATCTTGGCGAGCGAGTCGATGATGCCGTAGACAGCCTCTTCATTACCGGGCACCAACGACGACGACAGGATGACCAAATCGTCGGTAGTCAGGGTGATCTGGCGATGGTCACCGCGGGCCATCCGGGACAGCGCGGCCATCGGCTCGCCCTGGGTACCAGTGGTGATCAGCACAACTCGTTGCGGTGCAAGCTCATTCGCAGTCTCGATGTTGATCAGGTCACGATCATCGACATCGAGGAATCCGAGATCACGCGCGATACCCATGTTGCGCACCATCGACCGGCCCACGAGTGCGACCCGGCGACCATGCGCCACCGAGGCGTCGATGATCTGTTGCACCCGCGCCACGTTGCTGGCAAAACACGCGATGATCACTCGGCCGCGGGCGGTCTCGATGAGCCGGTTGAGTGTCGGGGCGATCTCACTCTCCGACGGACCCACACCCGGAATCTCGGAGTTGGTGGAGTCGACGAGGAACAAGTCGACGCCCCGGTCGCCCAGGCCGGACAGCCCCGGCAAGTCGGTCGGCCGACGGTCCGGGGGCAGCGGATCGAGCTTGATATCGCCGGTGTGCAGGACGGTCCCGGCCTCGGTGTGCACGGCAATGGCCAGGGCATCGGGAATTGAGTGGTTGACCGCGAAGTACTCGCATTCGAAGGCGCCGTGGGTGGACCGCTGCCCCTCGGCGACCTTCACGAACCGCGGGGTGATGCGGTGCTCCCGGCACTTGGCCTCGACCAGCGCCAGCGTAAACGCCGAACCGACGACAGGGATGTCTGGGCGCATCTTGAGTAAGAACGGGATAGCCCCGATGTGATCCTCGTGTGCGTGCGTGAGGACCAGCGCCTCGACATCGGCAAGGCGATCTTCGATATGGCGTATGTCCGGGAGGATCAGGTCCACGCCGGGCTCTTCATGGCCAGGGAAGAGCACTCCGCAGTCGATGATCAGCAGACGGCCACGTAGCTCGAAAACCGTCATATTGCGGCCGATTTCGCTGATGCCGCCCAATGCCGTGACACGCAGCGCGCCCTCGGCGAGCGGTCCGGGCGCACGCAGGTTCTCGGGTGGGGTGAGAGCCACCTACAGCACCCCGGCGGCACGCATATCGGCGGCCAATCCCTCGATCTGCTCCGCGCTCGGCGGAACATTGGGCAGGCGTGGATCGCCAACCTCGATGCCCTGCAACCGCAGCCCGGCCTTGATGGCACCCACGGCTCCCAGCCGGCGGCACGCCTCGGTGACCGGCGCAATCTGCGCATTGAGCTTGCGCGCGGTCTCGACGTCGCCGGCGTTGTACGCGGCCAGCAACTCGCGCAGCGGCCCCGCGACGAAATGCGATATGACGCTGATGAATCCGACCGCACCCACCGAAAGCCACGGCAGGTTCAGCGGGTCATCGCCCGAGTAGTAGGCGAGGTCGGTACCGGCAATGACCTGGGCGCCACCGTGCAGATCGCCCTTGGCATCCTTGACCGCGATGATGTTCGGGTGCGCGGCCAGCTCACGAATGATGTGGAAGTCGATCGGGATAACCGAGCGCGGCGGAATGTCGTACAGGATGACGGGCACGTTCACCGCGTCCGCGACGGCGGTGAAATGGGCCAGCAGCCCTGCCTGTGAGGGCCGCGAGTAGTAGGGGGTGACGACCAGCAGTCCGTGGGCTCCGGCGGCCTCGCACTCACGCGAGAGCTTGATGCTGTGGGCGGTGTCGTAGGTGCCGGACCCGGCGATGACGCGCGCGCGGTCGCCGACGGCCGCCACCACCTCACGCAGCAAGGTCAGCTTCTCGGCGTCCGAGGTAACGGGAGACTCTCCGGTGGTGCCAGAGAGCACGAGGCCATCGCATCCGGAGTCGACCAAGTGCGCGGCCAGCCGCACCGCGGTATCGACGTCAAGGGCGCCATCGGCATCGAAAGGAGTCACCATCGCGGTGAGCACACTGCCGAGCCGCGCCACTGTTTCACCTGCTGTCACGGCACGAGAATACCCGCCGCAACCAAGCGGTTAATCCCCGGCGGTTGTGTTCTATCCCTCGGTTCGATCCCTCAGTTCTATCCCTCGTAGACCAGCGGGGAGATCGCGACCTCGGTGCCATCGGCCAGGGTCGCGATATCGAAGTCGCCGAAGATGGATGGGGCCAGGTCGTTGAGCTGGCGCAGGCAGGCGATGGCCAGACGTCGAATCTCCACGTCGGCGTGTTCGCTGGCGCGCATCGCGATGAAGTGGCGCCAGGCCCGATAGTTCCCGGTGACGACGATCCTTGTCTCGGTGGCATTCGGCAGCACCGACCGGGCGGCCTGGCGCGCCTGCTTGCGCCGCAGTACGGCGTTCGGGACGTCGGCCAGCGTGGATTCCAGTTTCTCCAGCAGCTCGACGTATGCCGCGCGGCTGGCATCGGTGGCCTTGCGCAGCAGCGCGACCAGCTCCGGATCATCCTCGACAGCGGGCGGCAGCACCACATTTGAGTCGTCCTCGGGGACAAACCGCTGTGAGAGCTGCGAGTACGAGAAGTGACGGTGACGGATCAGTTCGTGGGTGCAGGAGCGTGAGATGCCCGTGATGTAGAACGTCGCCGAGGCGTGTTCGAGCACCGATAGGTGCCCCACCTCGATGACATGGCGCAGGTAGCTCTCGTTGGTGGCGGTGCGTGGGTTCGGCTTGGACCAGCTTTGGTAGCAGGCCCGGCCGGCGAATTCGACGAGCGCCGGTCCGCCGTCCGCATCGGTGCTCCAGTCGATGTCCGGAGGTGCGATGAAGTCGGTCTTCGCTATCAGCTGCACGCGCAGCGGCACGATCTCAGCCACGCGCAACACCCTATCGATGCCGGGCTCGCGCACCGAAACGCCATGAGCGCCGCCTACCATCGGTCCCGTGAGTTCCTGGACGCTTGGACCTGAGAACGGCACCCTGACCCTGCACACCGGCGTCACTGGGGCGGCGGCGCGCATGGGACACCGGCTGACGATCGTCATGGACGCCTGGACCATCTCCGTCGACGGGCCCGATGATCGGCCGTCGTCCGCCTGCCTCGTCGTGGACGTCAATTCATTGCGGGTAGACAGCGGCGAGGGCGGCCTGACGCCGCTGACCTCGCCCGAGAAATCCATGGTGCGCTCGAACGCGCTGAAGACGCTGAACGCCAAGCGGTTTCCGACTATTGAGTTCCATGCCGAGAAGATCACCCGGAACGCCACCGGCTATCTCATGCATGGTCCACTGACCGTGCACGGAGTGACCCACGCCGTCGACATCGACCTGACCGTCACCGCGGACGGCGATGATCAGCGACTCAGCCTGCGCACGGAAATCTCGCAGCGGGCATACCACATCAAGCCGTTCTCGATGGCGATGGGATCGCTGAAGGTCGCCGACCTGGTCACCGTGTCGTTCGAAGGGCACCGCCCAGCGGTCTGACGAGGTCGCCGCGCTTGCCTACCGCCACACGCTCCAGACCCAGCCAGGACGCCATGCTGGTCAGCTGACCGGCCAACGGGCCCACGATGTGCGCGGGGTCTCGCCCCTCTTCGGCGAAGGCGCCGACGACATTGAGCGTCCCGGCCGCGCGATCGGCCTTGAGGTCGACCCTGCCGACGAGATGCCCGTCGAGCAGGAACGGCCAGACGTAGTAGCCGTACTGCCGTTTGGGCGCCGGCGTGTAGATCTCGATGCGATAGTGAAAATCGAAGAGCCGCTCGACCCTGGGACGGAAGAAGATCAGCGGATCGAACGGGCACAACAACGCCGTACCTCGGTCGGCACGTGGAATCGTCTGCCCGGCCGCCAGATACGCTGGCGCGCTCCAGCCGTCGACGGCCACCCTCTCGACTTCCCCCGCCTCGACGAGCGCGGTCAGTGCCGGTTTGATCTGCCCCGCCGAGAGCCGGAAGTAGTCACGGATATCGGCCTCGGTACCCACGCCCAGCGCACGCACCGCGCGGCGTGCGAGTTCCAGCACTGCCTCCTCATCGGAGATTTCGCGTTGGTAGATGTCAGCAGGAATCACCTTGTGCGCCAGCTGATAATGCCGCGAGAACCCGACGCGCTTGTCGGTGGTCAGCTCGCCCGAAGAGAATAAGGCTTCCGCGATCCACTTAGTCTCACTGCGATCCCACCATGGGCCCTTGCGGCTCGGCGCTTCCCGCTCCAGGTATGCCTCGATCTGCCCGGCGGTACACGGCCCGAGTTCGGCCACCGCGGCCAGCACCTCATCAACAAGGCCCGGGTTCTCCTCGACGAACTTTCGCGCCCATCGCCCATGCCGGTACTCGCGCATGCGCCAACGCATCAACGGCCAGTCCTGAATGGACATCAGCGCCGCCTCGTGCGCCCAATACTCAATGAGCAGCCGAGGCGTACGCGCGCTGTGGCTCCAGGCAGCGTCATCAAGAAGTGAGCGGTCGTAGGGCCCGAGCCTGCTGAACACCGGGGCGTAGTGCGCACGCACCGCCACGGATACCGAATCCAGTTGTAGTACCTGAATTCTGGAGATGAGCTTACGCAAGTGAGCACGGGTGACCGAAGTCGCGGGCACGTCGGTGAAGCCTTGCGCCGCGATCGCGATGCGGCGCGCCTGCGCGACGCTCATGGCCGATCGGCTCACCGGGCTCCCACGAGACGGGCCAACCAATCGGAATCGGATGGGTCGATCATCTCCCCCGAACTGTCGATGACACCGGGAACGCCACCCAGACCGTGACCGGTCAGCTGCTGCTCATTGCCCGCGGTGCGCTCATGATCGGCATCGCTGACCTGCAGAGACGAAATCTCGCGCAGTACCTCACCTGTTACCCCGGCCCCGGCAGCGATCTCGCTGATCTGCAGGTTCGTGAGATTTCCGACGCCTTCGACGGGCTGCCTCCGGAACATCTCACCGATGAAGCCCAGGATTACCGCGTCCTTGGCACCCGACGTGGCGATCAGGAACAGCGAGGCCGCCGCCCGTGACGAGTAGTCGCCGCTGGCCGAGATCCGGTCCAGAAAACTCACCGGCCGATAGGTCACCTGCAGCCTGCCTGCGGTGACGTATTTGGTGATGTCGTCGCCATACTGGGCCTCGAACCGCTGACAGAACGGACATTGGAAATCCAGGAAGATGGTGATCCCCGCGGCGACGTCACCGGCGGCGCCCACCGTCACCCCGGCACCCTGGCTACTCCCCCAGCCCGCAGCGCCGGCGGGTGCCGATGCGGTTCCGTCCACGGTGCGGGTGCAACCTGTCAGTACCAGCACCATGACGGTCACCAGGAGCAGCGCACGCCTCACCCGTCGACCTTCCGGTAACTCAGGAACTGATATCTCAGACCGGATTCACTTGTCTGCCAATCATTTTCCTCGACGACCCAGCTCTCATCGAGCTGCGGAGCGAGGGCGTCACCCGACACGTCGGCCTCCACCACCGTCACCTCGCATCGCTGCGCCAGCGGAAGGAACAGCCGATAGATCTCCCCGCCGCCGATGACCCAGGGCGCCTCATCGGAGGCAGCCAGGGCCGCGTCCGTGCAGCCAACGGCCAACGCCCCATCGGGCTCGAACAGCGCATCCCGTGTCAGCACGATATTGGGCCGGCTCGGCAACGGGCGGACACTGGCAGGCAGTGACTCCCAGGTCTTACGACCCATGATCACCGTGTGGCCCATGGTGATTCGCTTGAAGCGTGCCTGGTCTTCGGGTAGCCGCCAGGGAATGGCGCCGTCCGCACCGATGATGCCGGCGCGTGACTGTGCCCAAATCAGCCCGATGGTTCCCGTCATACCGCGACAGGCGCCTTGATGGCAGGGTGGTGCTGATAGTTCTCGACCGTGATGTCCTCGTATCCGTAGTCGAATATCGAATCACGCTGCGCCAGAACCAGCCTGGGGTAAGGATAGGGATCGCGGCTGAGCTGCTCGGTGACCTGATCGGCATGGTTGTCGTAGATATGGCAGTCGCCGCCGGTCCAGACGAAGTCCCCGACCCCGAGCCCGGCCTGCGCCGCCATCATGTGGGTAAGCAGCGCGTAGCTGGCGATGTTGAACGGGACCCCGAGAAACAGGTCGGCGCTGCGTTGATACAGCTGGCAGCTCAGCTTGCCGTCGGCAACGTAGAACTGGAAGAAGGCGTGACAGGGTGGCAGTGCCATCTGCGGAATCTCGCCGACGTTCCACGCCGAAACGATGTTGCGCCGCGAATCCGGGTTGGTGCGCAGCATTTCCAGCGCGGCACTGATCTGGTCGATGTGCTCCCCCGACGGCGTGGGCCATGAGCGCCACTGCACCCCGTACACGGGCCCCAGTTCCCCGGTCTCCGAAGCCCACTCGTCCCAGATGGTAACCCCGTGTTCCTGCAGCCAGCCGACATTGGATTCACCGCGCAGGAACCACAGCAGCTCGTAGATCACCGACTTCAGGTGGACCTTCTTGGTGGTGATCAATGGGAAGCCATCCTCCAGGCGGTAACGCAGCTGATGACCGAAGATGCTGCGAGTACCGGTGCCGGTGCGATCCGACTTCGGTGTGCCCTGGTCGAGCACGAGACGCAAGAGATCCTCGTAAGGAGTGGACACGGGCACGCAGCTAGCTTACGTCGGGGGCACGACGATCCCGGATCCCCGACGCACCCAGCGTGCCCCGCCCGGCCCGCATTCTAGGTTTTTGCGAGCGCTTCCACCCCGGCCACGATGTCTGCCCGCAGCGTGGCCGCCTGCTCCCCGGTGAGTGACCCGGCAGGGAATTTGCAGACGATGGTGAACTCCTCGCCAATGGAATAGACCTCGTAACGGGACGCCTGCGGCACGTGCGGGCCGCCGACGGCGGTGGTTCGCGGTGTGGCCAGCTGGACGTCGAAGTCTTCCAGGGTCAGGCCCGTCGGCAAGGGCGGGACGGGAAGAACTCCGGGGTTGGTGATCCGGATGAACGGCCCGAAACCGCCGGACAGCACTGCGCCCCCGAGGTGATGCACGCTTTGCACAAGAAATCCGCTGTTGATGTCTTCGTTGATCTGACCCGCCACGTCGGCGCCAATTCGCACCGCATCGTCGTTCACGCGGACCATTACCTGACTTCGGGCGATCATGATTCCGTTGGCGATCTCGCCGAGTTCGGCGGGAGGTGTCAGGTGCTTGCGATAGTCCACCAGCGATTCGAAGCCCAGGTTCACCGGCTGGTCGTCGCCGACCCGAATCAAGGAACGTTCGGCAAGTGCGATCACACCGGTGACGAGGGTATTCACGGTGGTGTGACGTCGCCGGGCCGCCGAGCGCAGCAAGGTCGACACCTCCGGATCGAAGCGCTGTTTCCAACCCAAGACGGTTCGGGGCGAGGTGGAGTCTTCTCGCTGCCGACCGCCCCAAGAGGTGGGGCCAAACTGGGGTTTCTCCCGGAGCGCGGTGGGACGAACACCTCGACTCGCCATCGCAGTCTCCGGCGCCACCGGCACCGGTTGGCGCTGTGGCTCAGAAACCACGCTCGTCGTCACGATCTCGGTGTACAACTCCCACAATTCGTGGAAATACGCATAACTCAAGCGCGCGTCGGCGATCGAGTGATCCACTCCCACGGCGACGGCGCTACCGCGGTCCCACGGATAAACCAGAATCGCGAATGTGCCGTCGTCAAGTGCAAGTACCGGCAGAGCGGCGACGTCGTCAAGCGGCTCCGTGCGCACGGACACAACGGTGTGGCGCACGGGCTCGGTGGTGATCTGAAAACGGCGGCCGACGGGATCGACCCGGGCCGCGAGGTAGGGATGCGTGCGCTGCATGACCGTAGCGGCCGCGTTCAATGCCGCGGGGTCCAGGCCTCCTCGCAGCCATGCGACATACCAAATGGTCGTGTACTTGCGCAGGTGGTTCAATTCCGACTCCGCTACCGAGAGCATCCGCTGAATGCCGGCGGTTTCGGCCGCTTGTAGTGTGACGTTCAAGGCAAATTCCGATTTCGCGTGAACTGAATAGGTAAGCGAAACTCTACGTCCATTTTGTGGATAATGTACGTAGCCAGAACTTCCATTCCATGAATATCACGTAATTTCCAGAATTTGATTTAACAGACTATGTGGAATATGACAGATTCGAATTTGTCATGGAATTTCCGGGCAGCGCAGCTACGACGATCCCGGGGATCGGTGCCACCATCTGCCACCCAGGCCCTGCACGCCACGCATTACCGTACGAGCGGCATAGACGCCGGCCACCAGCGTCAAGGCCAACATCACCAGGAACATGACCAGCCAGTTGCTCCGGGTGTGCTCGATGTTCCACCAGATCACGGTGAACAGAACGGCCCCGACGAACACCAGAATGTCCCGCCAGCCGCCGCTATAGGACAGGGCGGCATCGCGCAGCGAGCGGCCACGGTCGTTACTGCCGATGAGATCGTCGATCCGCAGATCAATCATGCGCTGGAATGCCGCCCGGCGTTCGGTCTGCTCCGCGGGGATGCGATCAAGCAGATCGTAGTCTTTTGTGATCAACCCCCGGATGTCCGGCGGCTTGAGGTTGCCTGCCACCGCCCCCAGCAGCGCACCACCGGCGATGGGCGCTGCGCCCAGGGCAAGTTCGGCAAGTCCGGGCATGCCTGCCTCCTCATTGCATCAAGATCGCGGCGAGTGTGCCGCCAAGGTTATCGGCCCGCTCGCGCCGGGATGCGTTGAACGGCCGGACTGCAGAATCAACCCATACCGGCAGCAATCGTCGACGTCCTCCTCCTCCGAGCCAAAGGGGTCAATTTCATGATCGATCATGTCTATATCGCCGTCGACGACATCGCGCGGGCGCGCGAGTTCTACGCGACCACACTGCCCGTATTGGGCTGGAGTGAGCGCGGGCAGTTCGAGTCATCGACGGAAGGCGTCCCGGACCTGTTCGGCTTCGGTGATCGAGCCGGCGGATCAGGTGAATCCATCAGTTCAAGCATCTGGCTTCGACAGCGCCTGCCCGGTGAAACCGGCCTGTAGATCGGCATAGTCGCCGACAGCCCGGCCGAGGTGGACGCGGTGTACGCAGCAGCACTGAAGGCCGGCGGCACCGACGACGGAGGCCCCGGGCCCCGGCCACACTTCGGCGGTGGCTACTACGCCGCTAATGTCCGGGACCCCTTCGGGAACAGAATCGAATTCGTGAACAAAAGCTGGAACCCAAAGCGGCCATGAACGCGGGCTACGCGCTCACCCGCTAGCTCATCAGCGTGGCCGCGACGGTAGCGCCAAGATTCCAGCACGCCTCGATATCGCCCTTACCCGGCTTACCGGAGACGATCACCGCTTCAGCGCCCTGTACCCAACCCAGCCCCGTGGTGATCGCCGCAAGGCCGCGTTCAGCGCCCTCCGTGCCTTCATTGCCGTGCATCCACACACCAAACGGTCTGCCACGGCTGCTATCGAGCAGCGGGTAGTACGAGCAGTCGAACGCATGCTTGAGCGCGCCGGAGATATAGCCGAGGTTGGCCGGCGTCCCCAGCAGGTAGCCGTCGGCCTCCAGCATCTCGGCGAGCGACACCGTCAGTGCGGCACGACGCACTACCTCCACGCCCTCGATCTGCGGATCGGTCGCACCCGCCACAACCGCTTCGAACATCTCCTGCATATAGGGGGACGGGGTGTGATGCACCACCAACAGGCGGCTCATGGTGCGGCGTCCTGCTGCATCTGCACCGCGGTACGCATCGTCTCGCGGGCGCGGGCGCGGTCTCCCGCATAGTCATACGCGCGAGCCAGCCGATACCACCCCACCCAATCGTCGGGATCGGACTCGACCTCGGCCTTCACGGTGGCGAAGAGCGCATCGGCGTCCTCGCGGTTGACGCGTCCCGAGGGGGTGGTGCGCAGTGCACTCACATCCACGTCGCGGCCCTGTTCGGTGGCCAGCGCGGCAAGCCGCTGATGGGCGAAACCCGCACGCAGAGTGGCGATCATGGCCCACAGGCCGATGAACGGAAGGATCAGCACACCGATTCCCATGCCGATCGCCGCGGGCTTACCGGACTGGACCAGGGCGATACCCATCCTCCCCAGGATGAGGAAGTACACCACCATGGCCGCGCACATGAACGCGATGAGGATCTTGACCCTGGCCGCGGCGGACACCTACAGCTCCAGCAGGGGCTCGATGCCGATCGTGAGGCCGGGCCGCTTCGCGATATTGCGCACGGCCAGCAGCACGCCCGGCACAAAGGAGGTCCGGTCGATGCTGTCGTGCCGGATGGTCAACGTCTCGCCCGCCGTCCCGAACAGCACTTCCTGGTGGGCGACGAGGCCGGCGACGCGCACCGCGTGCACCCGCACCCCGTCCACATCGGCCCCGCGCGCCCCATCAATCCCGGTGCTGGTGGCATCGGGGCTCGGCGGCAATCCCTTACGTGCCTCGGCGATCAGACGTGCCGTGCGCGTCGCTGTGCCGGAGGGGGCGTCGGCCTTGTTGGGGTGATGCAGCTCGATGACTTCCACCGATTCGAAGAATCGGGCAGCCTGCTGAGCGAATTTCATCGACAACACGGCACCGATCGCGAAGTTGGGGGCGATCAGCACGCCCGTCCCGGGGCTTTCCGCCAGCCAGGACCGCACCTCGCCCAACCGCTCGTCGGTAAACCCGGTGGTGCCGACAACGGCATGAATACCGTTGCCGATCAAGAACTTGAGGTTGTCCATGACAACGTCGGGGTGGGTGAAGTCGATGACAACGCTGGCGGCGGTGAGCGCCTCCAACGAGTCGTCCTTGTCGACGGCGGCCACCAGGTCCAGATCGGCCGCGCCATCGACTGCCTCACGCATGGCCTGACCGACCTTGCCCCGTGCTCCCAGCACTCCCGTCGCGATGTTAGTCACGCCGGTCACCCTAATCCTCCTCACCACGATCGCGGAGAGGACGTCCGCCCAATGCCCGACTATGCGCGACACGACGGGCGGGCGGCCCGACCGCGTCGTTGCCCGTTGACGCAAGTTCACCAGGGCGCAACTCGGAATCACTACGAGCTACCCGTTTCCTGTCGGTCACTCAATTTGCCAGAAAGTGATGTCAACTCCTGGTTGAGCCCGTTTTTGGCCGCACAGACGCGTGTGATTGCCCCGAGACGAGCAACCGACTGTGACTGCAGTCACGGTTCTGGCAACCATTTGCCGACGTCGCACGGAGCTCTCAGGTTCCTCTCAGAAACATATCCCCATCTGCGGTACGGCCAATTTTCAGCAGGCACTGGTACTCTGGTGCGCATGTCGGACCGCAAGCGATACGCGCGCGTGGGGGGCTTCTTAGTCGCCCTTCTCGCGGCCGTGTGCTTCCTCGGACCGGCCGCCCATGGGCAGGTGTTCGGATGGCGAGCGGCGGTCGTCGGAACTTCGCCAGCAACGAGCCTTCTGCCCGAAGAAATTCACGAGCACGTCAAAAGCTCGGTGAGCGCAGCGGTCACCCGGGTCCGGCAGCAACCCACTTCGATACCGGTTCCGATCGCACTCGTGCTGACCACACTCTTGGGCGCCAATCTGTTGGCGCTGCTGGCCGCGCGGGGCTTCGTGTTCTCGCGAGCTCCCGACAATCTGGGACGACAACGCCTTATCACCATCGGGATAGATCGACGCTGAGCCGTCGCCGTGACGGCAACGACGCCGTCATACGCGCCTCATCCACTCATCTATCCATAAGTCGCGCATGCGCATTTAGCCGCAGTCGCTGCGACTCCTCATCCCGATAGGGCTTACTTCCATGACGACTCCTGTCACCGAGCAGGCCGCCAAGCCGTCGCTACTGCAGAACCTGCGGCACGACCTCCCGGCCTCCCTCGTCGTATTCCTCGTCGCGCTGCCGCTTTCACTGGGTATCGCGATCGCCTCCGGAGCCCCGCTGATGGCGGGTCTCATCGCGGCCGTGGTCGGTGGCATCGTCGCCGGCGCCATCGGCGGATCACCTCTACAGGTCAGCGGCCCGGCCGCCGGTCTTACCGTGGTGGTCGCCGAACTCATCAACGAATTCGGCTGGCAGATGACCTGCCTGATCACCATCGGCGCGGGGCTACTGCAGATCCTGTTCGGGCTGAGCAGGATGGCCCGCGCCGCCCTGGCCATTGCGCCGGTCGTGGTGCACGCCATGCTGGCCGGCATCGGCGTGACCATCGCCCTGCAGCAGATCCATGTGCTGATGGGCGGTTCATCGCAGAGCTCGGCCTGGCAGAACCTCAAGGCACTGCCCCAGGGCGTCATGAACCACCACCTACCCGACGTCATCATCGGCGTGATGGTGATCGTCATTCTCCTGCTGTGGCCCAAGCTCCCGCCCAAGATCCGCATGGTCCCCGGCGCCCTGGTGGCGATCGTCACCGCCACGGCACTGGCCTATTTCACCAACTCGCCTGCTGAGCGAATCACATTGTCGGGCGACTTCTTCGATGCCATCACCTTCCCGACACTTATCGGACCGGCGAACGGCGAATGGGGATCTGTGCTCCTGGGTGTGGTGACCATCGCCCTCATCGCGAGCGTCGAATCACTGCTGTCTGCTGTCGCCGTCGACAAGCTGCACACCGGTCCCCGGACCAACTTCGACCGCGAAATGATCGGCCAGGGCAGCGCCAACATGGTGTCCGGCTTCCTCGGCGGTCTGCCCATCACCGGAGTGATCGTCCGTAGCTCGACCAACGTCGCCGCGGGCGCCAAGACTCGCGCTTCGGCCATCCTGCACGGCTTCTGGGTCCTGTTGTTCGCCTCGCTGTTCAGCAGCCTGGTGCAGCTCATCCCCAAGGCAGCGCTGGCCGGCCTGTTGATCGTCATCGGTATCCAGCTGGTCAAGTTGGCTCACATGCGACTCGCTTGGCGCACAGGCGATCTGGCTGTCTACGCCATCACCATGGTCTGTGTTGTGTTCCTCAATCTGCTCGAGGGTGTCGGTATCGGCCTGTTGGTCGCCATCGGCATTCTGGTTGGCCGCGTCATGCGGGCACACATGGATGCCAGGCCGTTCGGCACCGAGGGATCGCGGCAGTGGCATGTCGAGCTCGACGGCACGCTGAGCTTCCTGTCGCTCCCCCGACTCACCAAGACTCTCAGCACTGTCCCGCCGGGTGCGCATGTCACGCTGGCCGTGAACGCCGACTATGTCGACCACGCCATCTCCGAGGCCATCTCGGACTGGAAGCGCGCCCATGAAGCGGCCGGCGGCACCGTGATGATCGTCGAGTCCTCGCATGCCAAGATGCACCACGCTCACACCACCCGGCCGAAGCGCCATTTCGTATCGCGCGCTGTCGGTTTGGTGCCGTGGCGGTCGTGGCGTCGGGATCAGAACGGCGAAGCGGGCGCGTCGATCATCGACGGCATCAATGAGTACAACAGCCGCGGCTCGGGCGCACTGCGACCCCATGTCACCGAACTGGCTGACTACCAGGATCCCGATGCGCTCTTCCTCACGTGCGGCGATTCACGCATCCTGCCGAATGTCATCACGGCGAGCGGCCCGGGCGACCTGTTCACGATCCGCAACGTGGGCAACGTGGTGCCCACCGATCCCGCCGATGGTTCTGTCGATGCCTCGATTGACTTCGCCATCAACCAGCTAAATGTGAGTTCGGTTGTGGTGTGTGGGCATTCGTCATGCGGAGCCATGAAAGCACTGCTGACGGAATCGACCGACACACCCACGACGCCGGTGGGACGCTGGCTCGACTACGCGCGCGACAGCCTTATCGCCTTCCAGGAGCACCACCCCGCGCGGGCCAGCGCGGAGGCGCACGGGTTCAACGAGGTCGACCAGCTCGGCGTCGTGAACGTTGCCATCCAGGTGGAGCGTCTGATTCACCACCCGATCTTGGCCGGGGCCGTGGTGTCCGGGCGGGTACGCGTGGTCGGGACGTTCTTCAACATCGCCGAGGCACACGTGTACGAGGTGGACGAGAACGGAATCGTCGGACAGGACGGGACCACCGACGGCGTTCTGGAGAATCCCGCGCCCGCGGTCAGCTGACCGCAGGTCTACAGGGGCGCTCCCCCACGGAGATGCTCAAAGATCAACGACGTCTGCGTGCCCGCGACATCGGGCTGTGCGTTGAGTTTCTCAACGACGAAGGACCTCAGGTCCTCGGTGTCGCGGGCCGCGACGTGCAGGATGTAATCGTCGGCGCCCGCTAGGAAATACACGTCGATCACCTGCGGCAGCTGACGGATATCGCGGATGAATGTGCGGATGTTTCCGCGCGCGTTGGCCTGCAGGCTGACCGAGATCATCGCCTGTAGCGGCCGGCCGATGGCGGCAGGGTCAACGTCGGTGAAGAATCCACGGATCACCCCGGTTTCCTGGAGACGCCGGACCCGTCCATGACATGTGGATGCCGCGATCCCCACGGCCTCGGCCAGCGCGCTGTTGGGTATACGTGCGTCATCGTGCAGTTCCATCAGGATACGGCGGTCAACGTCATCGAGATCCACCCGCCGAACATCATTCGGCGCTGGCGGTATGTCGAACCGAGATTCCGGCGATTTTGCGGTCATATTTGCAATATATCGAATCTTCCACAAAAATATTGCGCGTTTATCGACGCTTCTTCACACTTGAACACGGGACTTAGATGTGAAACAGGAGAAGAAAAATCATGCGCGTAGGCATCCCTACCGAGATCAAGAACAACGAGTACCGGGTGGCGACCACCCCCGCAGGGGTGGCCGAGCTGACCCGCCGCGGTCACGAAGTGATCATCCAAGCGGGCGCGGGTGAAGGCTCCTCGATATCCGATGTGGACTTCAAAGCTGCTGGGGCACAGGTCATCAACGGTACCGACCAAGTATGGGCCGAGGCCGATCTGCTGCTCAAGGTCAAGGAACCGATCGAGCCGGAGTACGCCCTCATGCGTCGCGGCCAGACCCTGTTCACCTACCTGCATTTGGCTGCCTCGCTGCCGTGCACGGAGGCGCTACTGAAGTCGGAAACCACCTCGATCGCCTACGAGACGGTGCAGACCACCGACGGTGCGCTCCCCCTGTTGGCCCCGATGAGTGAGGTGGCCGGACGACTATCCGCACAGGTCGGCGCCTACCATCTGATGGCTCCGGTGGGTGGTCGCGGCCTGGTCATGGGCGGTGTTCCCGGCGTCGGCCCGGCCGACGTGGTCGTCATCGGCGGTGGTGTGGCCGGATACAACGCGGCGCGCATCGCTGCCGGAATGGGGGCTCATGTCACGGTTTTCGACGTGAACCTGAACAAGCTGCGTGAGTTGGACGCCGAATTCGGCGGCTCCATCCGGACCCGGTACTCGTCCACCATGGACTTGGAGGGAGCAGTCAAACGGGCCGACCTGGTGATCGGCGCGGTGCTCATTCCGGGCGCCAAGGCACCCAAGCTCATTTCGAATTCGCTTGTGGCTCAGATGAAGCCGGGATCTGTGCTGGTGGACATCGCGATCGATCAGGGCGGCTGCTTCGCCGATTCACGCCCCACCACCCACGACGAACCGACCTACACGGTGCATGACAGCGTCTTCTACTGCGTGGCCAATATGCCCGGCGCCGTGCCGCGAACATCCACCTTCGCCTTGACCAACGCCACCATGCCGTACGTGCTAGCACTGGCGGACAAGGGCTGGCGGCAGGCCTGCCGCGACGACGCCGCCCTGGCCAAGGGGCTTTCCACACACGAAGGCGCTCTGCTGAACGCTCATGTCGCCGAGGACCTTGAGCTGCCCTTCACCAATCCTGCGGGACTGCTGGTCTAGAGACCGTGCTCGGCGGCGCCCGCCTCTTATCGACACATCCGGGCCGGCCCGGGAGTTGTCGCTCGAAGGCGGGCACAGCCTATACCGCCGTTTCGGCGGTGAGTTCGTTGGTCCAGGTAGGCATCTTGATCTTCTTGCGGTACGGCACCTTGTCGTTGAACTTGTTCACCATGCGCCCCACCTTGTGCAGCGGATGATCGAAGTCGGTGAAGTAGGTGCTGTTGACAATGGGGTACCTCAACACCCTGAACACGGGCAACCGTCGGGCATTACTACTCTTGCGACCTCCAGATTCCGCATAACGGTCGAACGCACGCTGAATCAGTACCGTGTCGATGCCCATGTTTCGCATCGCGTCGCCCACCCGCGTCAGGAAGCCCGCGAACCGGATGACGTGAGGATTTGCCAACCCGACGGCGCGAACAATGGTCACCGGCTTGAGCAACGGCGCCACATCCTCCACCAGCATCCGGGAGAACGTGCGAGTACCCAGCATGTCCATAACCGCGAAACCGACCGCCAGATGGCGTGATTCGTCGGAATTAATCTTGGCGAACACCTCGTGAAACAGCGGGTCCTCGACCTCACCGGAAAGAAACTTGAGCACTGCGCCGTCGAGCCCCACCTCGAAGAAGGGGATGACGGTGGCCATGTAGACGAATGGAAGCCGGCGGTCACCGAGATTGTCGAATCCGCGTAACGCCTGCAGCAGGGCCTTGATGTCTCCCGACTGCGGCGGAATTTCCCCGGCCTCCAACATGCCCCACCGACGCATCAGCGCGATCTCGGCGTTGGCGTGCCGCTGTTCCTCGGCGTGGAAGTAACTGTAGATCTCGCGCAGGGTGTCATTGGGAGCGGTGATACCCAATGTGCCCATCATCCGGCCTCCGATGTGCTCGATCCACACCAAATCCGACATGAACTGCTTGAGGTCATCGAACTGTTCGGGGTCAATGGTCTCGGCACCTGGCTTGTCCCAGTCAAAGTCGGCGAGCGTCCATTGTCTGGCCTTGATTTTGCCGAGAACACTCTCGAAGAATGCGTCGTTCTTCTCGACGTTCTTGGTGTTCTCCCTGGTCACATCATCGGCGAGTACCGCGGTCATTGGGCTACCCCTATCGTCGTTGAATTGGTGATGGCGCCGAGTTCCTGCTCGGTGAGAATCTTGTAGTCGGCGATCTCGATATCGCCCAGACGCCGCCGGAATTCGGTTGCGGTACCGGGGAACAACTCATTTGCCGCCGTTTCACGCTGGCGGTACCAGCGGAAGGCGCCGTCACGCCAGGTGCTCTTGTCGAGTCGCGCGGAGGACCACGCCAGCTCCCGTTTCAGGGCCGCGGGGCGCACCTCGATGGAGACGAAGGCCAGCGAATCAACCAACGCCAATGCCGCCACTACATAGTCGATCTGGGCCTCGGTGTGCGATAGGCCAGCGAAAGCATGCGAGCCTGAACCCGGCCCGTTGAGCAGAAACATGTTGGGGAATCCCGGCACGTTGACCCCGTGGAACGCGGTCGGTTCGGTACCCCAGAATTCGTCGAGCGTGGTACCGCCGAGCCCATGAATCGGAAATGGGGGCTCCAGCATGACTTCTGGAGTGTCGAGTGCAAAGACCACGCAGTCGGCGCGGTGCGTCATGGCATCCGCCGATCGCACGCCGACTGCGCTCACGCCGGTGACGGGCCACGGCACAAGCTTGCAGTTGTCTTGTTGCAGTGCGCGATAGAACTCATCGGAGAAAAGAATGCGACGGGTTCCGGCGCGGTAGGCAGGTAACAGGTTTCGCCGTAGCCAGCCGTCTTTCACATTGCGGTTGAGGTGATTCTCCGCCACCGCCTCGACCAAACGCGTCCCCACACCCTGGCGCACCAGCCCTCGGCCCAGCACCTCGTGATAACGAGCGGACACGGCCCGTCCGGCGAGGGTCCCCGATGCGCGGGATAGCAGCCGTCCGGCCAGGCTCGGAGACTCCCCTCCCCAACGTGGCAGCACCCAATCGGGCGTGCGCTGGAACACGCGTACCCGCGCGGCCCGCTTGACCAGTTCCGGGACAACATGCACGGTGGTGGCACCTGCCGCGATCACCGCGACGTTGCGGCCGGAGAAGTCGAAGTTCGGGTCCCAGTCGGCGGTGCTGAGCACTGGCCCGTCGAACTGCTCGATTCCCTCAAGTTCCGGTGGCACAGGTAGTTTTCCGGCACCCACGGCCAGGATCACTTTCCGCGCGACAACGGATTTCTTCCCCGCCACGGCGATCCGCCAGGTGGCATCGGCCGCGTCGAAGGTCAGACCGGTGACCCGGTGCCGCAAGCGCAGTGCCGATTCGAGGTCGTGTCGGACCACCAAGTCTCGGTGATACTGCAGCACGCCATCACGCGTTGCCCAGACCGTAGACGCCGAGGCACTCGGGGAAAACGAGTAAGACTGTTGCACCGCAAGTTCATCGGACGCGGAGGCACCGTAGTCACTGACGCGCCAATAGCCGCCGATCTCGTGAGCTTGCTCGAGAACCAGCAGGCTCTGCACGCGAGCCTGACGCAACCGGGCGGCCATACCCAATCCGGACGTGCCCGCCCCCACTACTACGACGTCAACAGGACCATCAACTGCCATCTGCGTGGCCACCACTCTCATCTACATTGACGAAATGCCTTATTACGTCAACGCTAGCAGGAGATAGCGGTGATACGACAAGACCAACATTAGTCACAGCCGTATGAATATGTGACTTACGTCATATGAACTAGCTCTTGATCAACTCTTCCAGGGCACCTTGATAGCGGCGCATACCGAGGATCCAGCGGTCATAGTCGGCGCCCTTCTGCCGGTACATGTCCAGAACCTGCGGGTGCGGCAGGACCAGGAAGCGCTCGTCACGGATCGCATCCAGCGTGATCGCCGCCACGGCTGCCGGCTGCAACACCTCACCGGCGGTGGTGATGGAACTGCCCGCCACCCTGGTGACGGGGTCGTCGGATTCGGTGAGACCATCGAGCAGGGCGGTCTTCACCCCCATCGGGCACAGGCAGCTCACCCCGATCCCCTTGTCGCCATAGGTAATCGAGAGCCATTCGGCGAAGCCGACGGCAGCGTGCTTGGTCACCGAATAGGCAGGCGAACCGATCTGAGTGAGCAGCCCGGCCGCCGACGCGACAGACAGGAAATAGCCACGGCCCCGTTCCACCCAGTTGGGCGTCAGCAGGGTGGCCGCGCGGATGTGCGCGCGCAGATTCACATCAATGGCGAGGTCCCATGCGGCCTCGCCGATATCGAGCCCGAGGCCTCCCCCGATACCGGCGTTAGCCGCGTAGAGATCAACGGGCCCAAATTCCTTCTCCGCCAAGGCGATGAGATTCTCGATATCGGCGATCGAACTGGCATCGGCACGCTGCCCGATGATGCGGCCTTCCCGGGCCGAGGCGGTGCGCGCGGCCGCATCCTGGTCGATGTCGGCAGCAATCACGGAGGCTCCCGCGTCGGCAAGACCCCAAGCGAGAGCCTGCCCGATTCCAGAACCGGCTCCGGTGACGATGGCGACGCTGCCGTTGATATCCATACCCGGACCCTAGGGGATGGCCGCGAAGACCCCCACGGCGGCGGCCGCGACAAGGAAAACACCAGCAAGGATGCGTGCCGTCCGGCGGGGATTCTGGGTGAAGCGCTCCCAGGTAACTGCGGCCGTCAACGGCACCATCCACAAAATATGCGCTGTCGGGGCAAGGGCCATCGCCACCATCACGGCCCAACACGACCTGACACATGCCCACCCGCCGAACGCGCCAAATCGCATGACGCCGTCAGCGGCGGGCCAACCGGTGGGCGGCAACGGGCGCGACTTGTGACAATCACCGAGTGCCCGGCACTTGAGTGGGGTCAGCTGCCAGAGTGCGGCGATGACAAGGGCTCCGGCAAATAGCCACCAGGGCGAGGGGCCAACCACGGCCGATTGCGCCACGGTGATGACCAGACCGATGACGGTCCATACCGCGAGCCAGACTGCGGCGTAGCCGACTACAGCCCCTCCCCGGCGGCCCCGCGGCATGGTCTGCTCGATGTACTGGATCGAGGGCAAGGTCGCCGGTCCCATCATCGCGATGGTCATGACAACCCAGGAGGCGACCGCGATCCACAGCACGGGGTGATGCACCACCGGAGTGGCCATCGGTGCCATGCCGGCGTGATGCATACCGTGCATATGCTCGGCGGCCGGCCCTTGCGCGTGGCTGCCCGAGTGTTGCGGAAGCAACGCGAAACCCAACCACGACAACAGAATTATCGCGGACGCGATCCCGGTGTATACGCCAGCCGTCAGTTCTCTGACGCGCTGGATCGCGCTGGCGACCATCGGCTAGAGGATATCTCCCCGGCCGTCACCTAGCTTGCTGATTCAATCATCGTCCGCAATGTGCGCGGCAACGTCCGCTTGGATCGGTACGGTCCGACAACCGCCGCCCCGACAGGTCTGCCGAGCAGCTGACGGGCGATGGCATTGACCTCGTCGGTCGTTACGGCGTCGATCTTGTCCAGGGTCGCGGAAATCGTGCGGTGCTTGCCGTTGTTCAGCTCGCTGCGGCCCATCCGGTTCATCCGCGATGCCGAATCCTCAAGCCCCAGAACAAGTCCGCCAGACAGTGCACCCTTGGCCCGATCGATCTCCGCCACGGTGAACCCATCCTCGACCACCGATCCCAGCACGTGCGAGGTCACCTTGGCAACCTCGTCGAAGCGCTCCGGCGAACAGCCCGCGTACACCGACAAGGCGCCGGTATCGGAGAACGTATCCACCGTCGAGTACACCGCGTACACCAACCCACGCTGCTCGCGGATCTCTTGGAACAGACGGGAACTGAGCCCACCACCGAGCGCGCTGTTGAGCACCGACAGCGCCCAGCGGTACTTCCAGCCTCGCCCAGGGGTACGCACGCCAAGCGACAGGTGTACCTGTTCACCGTCGCGCGACACCAATTCCAGACCGGGCTTGGCCGCGACCCGACCGTTGCCCTTGCGCGGAGCGACGGTCTGCGCCGACGGGTCCAGATGCGACTTGAAATACTTGCGCGCCAACCGAACTACGCGATCGTGCGCGATGTTGCCGGCAACCGCCAGCACCATGCGTTCGGGCCGGTACCGGCGCACATGGAACGAATGTAGCTGTGCGCGCGTCATCGCCGATATCGACTCCGAACTACCCAGCACACTGCGGCCGATCGGGTGGTCTCCGTACAGGGCACTGAGAAAGGCCTCCCCGAGCAGGTCCTCGGGATCGTCGTCGCGCATCGCGATTTCTTCGAGCACGACATCGCGTTCGATCTCGACATCGTCACTCGCGCATCGCCCGCGTAGCACCACATCAGCCACCAGATCGATGGCCAGCTCCAGATCGGAGTCCAGCACGTGAGCGTAGTAGCAGGTCTGCTCGCGCGCGGTGAAGGCGTTCAGCTCACCGCCGACGGCGTCGATCGACTGTGCGATATCGGCCGCCGACCGCGTGGGCGTGGACTTGAACAGCAGATGCTCGAGGAAGTGCGCCGCACCGGCGACGCTGCGCCCCTCGTCGCGGGACCCAACGTCCACCCATACCCCGACAGACGCCGAGCGCACCGAGGGCATTGCCTCGGTGACTACCCGGAGCCCACCTGGAAGAACCGTGCGGCGTACCGCGCTCGGGACGCTACTCGGCGACGGCATCTACCGGCTGGGCCTCGGCCGCGCCGTTGGAAGCCTCGGCGGCATCGTCATCGGCGACCGGGACCAGCGAGATCTTGCCGCGGTTGTCGATATCAGCGATCTCGACCTGGATCTTGTCGCCGACCTTGACCACGTCCTCGACCTTGTTGATCCGCTTGCCCTTGCCGAGCTTGCTGATGTGCACCAGTCCGTCGCGTCCCGGGAGCAGCGAGACGAACGCACCGAAATCGGTGGTCTTGACCACGGTTCCGAGGAAACGCTCGCCGATCTTGGGCAGCTGCGGGTTGGCGATCGCGTTGATCATGTCGATCGCCGCCTGCGCGGACAGTCCATCGGTGGCACCGACGAACACGGTGCCGTCGTCCTCGATGGAGATGCTGGCGCCGGTCTGCTCGGTGATTGAGTTGATCATCTTGCCCTTGGGCCCGATCACCTCGCCGATCTTGTCGACCGGCACCTTGATCGCGGTGACACGAGGTGCGTGCGGGCTCATCTCGTCGGGTGCGTCGATGGCCTCGGCCATCACCTCGAGGATGGTGCTACGGGCGTCCTTGGCCTGTGCCAGCGCGGCGGCCAGCACCTGCGAGGGGATGCCGTCAAGCTTGGTGTCGAGCTGCAGCGCGGTGACGAAGTCCTTGGTGCCGGCGACCTTGAAGTCCATGTCGCCGAAGGCATCCTCGGCGCCCAGGATGTCGGTGAGCGCGACGAAGCGGCGCTCAGTGGTGCCGTCGGCGAGCTCGATGTCATCGGACACCAGGCCCATGGCGATACCGGCGACCGGGGCCTTGAGCGGCACACCGGCGTTCAGCAGCGACAGGGTGGAGGCACACACCGAACCCATCGAGGTGGAGCCGTTGGAGCTCAGCGCCTCAGAGACCTGACGGATGGCGTACGGGAATTCTTCGACGCTCGGCAGCACGGGCATGAGGGCACGCTCGGCGAGGGCTCCATGTCCGATCTCGCGACGCTTGGGCGAGCCGACGCGGCCGGTCTCACCGGTGGAGAACGGCGGGAAGTTGTAGTGGTGCATGTAGCGCTTCGACTTTTCCGGCCCCAGCGAGTCGATCTGCTGAGCCATCTTCACCATGTCCAGGGTGGTGACACCCATGATCTGGGTCTCGCCACGCTCGAACAGCGCGCTGCCGTGGGCCCGCGGTATCACGGCAACCTCGGCCGACAGAGCGCGGATGTCGGTGACACCGCGGCCGTCGATGCGGAACTGGTCCTTCAGGATGCGCTGGCGCACAAGCTTCTTGGTGAGCGAGCGGAACGCGGCGCCGATTTCCTTCTCGCGGCCGTCGAAGCCTTCCTGCAGACGTCCGAGAACATCGACCTTGACCTCGTCGGTCTTCTCATCGCGCTCGGTCTTGCCGGCGATGGACAGTGCTTCGGCAAGGGGGGCAGCGGCAACAGCTTGAACCGCGGCGTACACGTCGTCCTGGTAGTCGGGGAACAGCGGGAACTCACCGGTGGGCTTGGCGGCGCTGGCCGCCAGCTCCTCTTGCGCGGTGCACAGACTGGCGATGAACGGCTTGGCGGCCTCGAGCCCCTCGGCGACAACGGCTTCCGTCGGTGCGCCGGCGCCGCCCTCCACGAGCGCGATGACGTTATCGGTGGCCTCGGCCTCGACCATCATGATCGCGACGTCGTCGCCGACCTTGCGGCCGGCTACCACCATGTCGAACACGGCGTTCTCCAGCTGCTCGATGGTGGGGAATGCCACCCACTGGCCGTCGATCAGCGCCACTCGCACGCCACCGACCGGGCCCGAGAACGGCAGACCGGAAATCTGGGTGGAGGCCGAGGCGGCGTTGATGGCCAGCACGTCATAAAGATCTTGCGGGTTCAGGCTCAGCACCGTCACCACGACCTGGATCTCGTTGCGCAATCCGGAGACGAAGGACGGACGCAGCGGCCGGTCAATCAGACGGCAGGTCAGGATGGCGTCGGTGGACGGACGTCCCTCACGACGGAAGAACGAGCCGGGGATACGCCCAGCGGCGTACATCCGCTCCTCGACGTCGATCGTCAGGGGGAAGAAGTCGAAATGGTCCTTGGGGGTCTTACTCGCGGTGGTCGCCGACAGCAGCATGGTCTCGTCATCCAGGTAGGCGACGACAGAGCCGGCGGCCTGCTGAGCCAATCGTCCAGTCTCGAACCGGATGGTGCGGGTGCCGAAGCTTCCGTTGTCGAGAATCGCGGTGGACTCGAAGACGCCCTCTTCAATTTCTGTAGCAGACATGGTTTCTGGAATACCTCTCATACGTTCTCAGTTAGCAGCACATTGGCTGCATTGGGCATGTGTGCCATCACGCGGTCAGCGCGCGTACGTACCAGCGCGAAGTGGACCCGGAAGGTGATCGGCCACGGCCATTCGATCGAAGCGGCCGGGCGCTCGCTACGCGGGTTCCGGCTGCCACTACCGAAGACCGCCCGTTACCCGGCGGGACCCAGCATGACAACCCCGACACCCTATCACCTGCGGCGTTTGCGCCCATCCAGCTTGATCAGGGCAGTTCCTCGACACATACGGTGAAGTTGCGGTCGACGTAGGGATAGCCAAGTCCGGTGATGCAGTCGTCGGCAGTCGAGACTTCCTGCAGAACCTGGGTGACGCGTTTCTTGCTGTGGGCGTTGCGGTCGTTGCAGTCGACGCGCACCGGATCGCCGTCCCACTTGTCCGGGACGTCCATGCAGCTGCCCACCACCCAGTCGATGTCCAGGCATAGCGCCTGGCTCTTGCGACCGAATCCGCGCTTGGCGTAGTAGGACGAGTCGGCGTCACGCGGGCAGTCGGTATCCGTCGCGGCCTTGGCGAAGACCTTGAAATTCGACTTGGGACTTCCGCACGGTTCCTTGACCACCTTGGCCCGCTGGTCACTCCCGCTGAGGCTGACGCAATCGCCAACGGCCAGGCCGTCGGTGGCCGCTGCTGCCGAACACGCCGACAACAGCGCCACCCCGACGACAAGGAGGGCGACGGATGCCGCCGCTGAGTTTCCAGGGCGGCCCAATCGAGGAGGAACCAAAATCAGCGGCGCAGACCCAGGCGCTCGATCAGCGAGCGGTAGCGCGCGACGTCAACCTTGGCGACGTACTTGAGCAGGCGGCGACGACGGCCGACCAGCAGCAGCAGACCACGACGGCTGTGGTGGTCGTGCTTGTGAGTCTTGAGGTGCTCGGTCAGATCGACAATGCGCTTGGTCAGCATCGCAACCTGCGCCTCGGGGGAACCGGTGTCGGTCTCGTGCAGCCCGTACTGGGCAAGGATTTCTTTCTTCTGCTCGGTAGTCAATGACACGGCAGGCATCTCCATCAGTGGGGTTCGCGTCGAACATCTGCGGCGGGCCACCGCGAACTGCAGCACCACCAGCGACAAAGTGTAGCGGTGCTTTAGTTTCGCGCCAAAATGGTGCGGGCCTTCTCGGCGTCCTTGCCCATCGCCACGATCAGATCGTCGACCGAATCGAACTTCTCCATACTGCGAACCCGCGCCACGAAATCGACCGCGACATGCTGGCCGTACAGGTCCGCGGCGGTGTCCATGATGAAGGCCTCGACGGTGCGGGCCTTGCCCGAGAAGGTCGGGTTGCTACCCACCGAGACAGCCGCCTGATAGCGCTCGCCGGGAACCACGGTACCCATGGTCGGACCGTGTCCTAGCAGCGTGAACCAGGCCGCGTACACCCCGTCGGCGGGGATCGCCGAGAACATCGGGGGCGCCACGTTGGCGGTCGGAAAACCCAGTTCCCGGCCGCGACCGTCACCGCGCACGACGACACCTTCGACCCGGTGCGGACGGCCGAGGGCCTCGGTGGCCGCGACCATGTCGCCGGCGTCGACGCAGGACCTGATGTATGTGGAGGAGAACGTCACGGCGTGCTCGGTGACAAGGGAGACGGCGTCAACCTTGAAGCCGAAGCGCTCGCCCGCCTTCTTGAGCATGTGAACGTTCCCGGCGGCCTTCTTGCCGAAGGTGAAGTTCTCCCCGACCACTACCTCGGCGACGTGCAGCCGCTCAACCAGCAGCTCATGTACGTAGCGCTCGGGTGAGAGCTTCATGAATTCGGGAGTGAACGGCACCACCAGGAAGACGTCGACGCCTAGCTCTTCGGCCAGCTCCGCACGCCGGGTCAGGGTGGTGAGCTGGGCCGGGTGGGTTCCGGGGAACACCACTTCCATCGGGTGGGGGTCGAACGTCATCACGACGCTCTTGAGGTTGAGCTCACGTGCCGCCTTCACGGCGCGTCCGATGAGTTCGGCGTGACCACGGTGTACACCGTCGAACACACCGATCGTCAGCACGCACCGACCCCAGTCGGACGGGATTTCGTCTTGCCCGCGCCACCGTTGCACGGCCTAAAGCCTACTTCGGAAGGCGCGAGAAGGCCGACTTGGCGTTCGGTCGCCGCTCCCTGACTAGGCTGACCTTCGTGAGCCCCACTCGATCCGACCGGTCTGCCGGATCCACCGATACCGATCTGACGACGGTCGCCCAGGACTACCTCAAGGTGATCTGGACCGCGCAGGAGTGGTCGCATGAGAAGGTCAGCACCAAAATGTTGGCCGAGCGCATGGGCGTGTCCGCGAGCACCGCTTCCGAATCGATTCGCAAGCTGGCCGACCAGGGCCTGGTGGACCACGAGAAGTACGGCGCGGTGACGTTGACAGACCAGGGCCGCAAGGCGGCGGTATTGATGGTCCGCCGGCACCGGCTCCTGGAGACCTATCTGGTCAACGAGCTCGGCTACGGCTGGGACGAGGTGCATGACGAGGCCGAGGTGCTCGAGCATGCGGTCTCGGATCTGCTGTTGACCAAGATCGACGCGAAGCTCGGCCACCCCCGGCGCGATCCGCACGGAGACCCGATTCCGGGCCCCGACGGACAAGTGCCCACTCCCCCGGCCCGCCAGCTGTCGGACTGCTCCAACGGCGATACCGGCGTGGTGGCGCGAATCTCCGATTCCGATCCCGAGATGCTGCGTTACTTCGACACCGTGGGCGTGGCATTGGATGCGCGTGTCACGGTCGACGAGCGACGCGACTTCGCCGGAACCATCTCGGTGTCCATCGAGGGCGACCACCCGGCCGGCGGCGAGAAGAAGCTGGAGCTGGGAAACCCGGCAGCACAATCGATTTGGGTCGTACTCGACTGAGATGACCGACCACGCGGCGTGTGAGTGCCTACTGTGCGTCGACTACGGCGATCGCCATCAGTACAACGAGAGCGATCGGGACATCATCGGCAGCGTCACCGAATACGGTTGGAGCGCGCTGGGAATCGGGCCGACATCGTCCGAGGAAAGCCCGCCATTCGCCTACACCGTTGGGATGTGGCACACCATGCGGCTACCCGAACTGGCGATCTACGGGGTCAACGACATCTCGATGATGCAGCGCGCCCTCAACACGGTGGCCAAGCAGACACAGGAGGGGCGGGTCCTGCAGGTCGGCGAAACCTTCGCCGATGTGCTCGCACTGCCCGAGGTGGACGACTACCGCGTCAAACTCTCCCCCATCGATCCGAGTTGGTACGACAACGAATTCGGGTTCGGACTGTGGTTCAACCGCACCAACCACGTGCGGTACCTGCAGATCCTGTGGCCCGATGGCGCGGGACGCTTTCCGGGAAATCCTGAGTTCGACCCGCATTTCGCCGATCGACAACCGCTGATGTGGATGCCGCGCGAACTGCATCCGCCCAGCCGGTGGATCCGCGACTGACGCTGGGTTTCCGTATTCGGACATCCCCGAAAAAAGATGGAACCGATTCTCTACTAGGCACGTCGGACCTATACAAGACCGCATCAAACCTAGGAAAGGGCGAGGTCATGACGTCAGCCGGTGATGCGCCTTTGCAGGTGGTGATCGACGAAGTCAACGCGCTCGGCAAGTTTGTTTCCGGCCTCGCGGACCAAATGAGGGCGGGGTCTACCTCGCTGGATCGCGAGGTTCAGGCGCTGTTCGGTGTGTGGAAGGGCAGCGCCGCCGATGCGTATCGGTCCGGATGGGACGAAATGCAAGACGGTGCAACGAAAGTGTGGGACGCACTCACCAACATCGCCTCCACGCTAGATTCCAACGCTGCCGCCTTCCAGGCTCAGGAGACCTCAACGGCGTCGTCCATCAACTCCACACAGGCAGGGTGACGCAATGGCCGCCCACGTGGAATCGGAGTTCTCCTTCGATCTCGACCACATCGAACAAGTCACTTCACGTGCTCGGGGTTTCAAGGAGTTCGTCACCGAGAATCTCGATCAACTGGATTCGCGCGTGCAGAAACTGGTGCAAAGCGGGCAGTGGACCGGTGCCGCTGCTGCCGCCTACACCGAGGCGCACAAAGAGTGGATAGAGGCAGCACGTGAGCTCGTCGAGGGTCTGAATCAGATGGAAGAGGCCGCGCGAACCGCTCATGGCGCCTACTCGGAGGCACAGGAAGCCAACCTGCGAATGACGAGGGGTTGACGTGCCTGTTGTCGTCGAATCAGCGGCGTACTACGCGGCCGCGAATACCTGCTACAAGCTGTCGACGGATGTCCAGGCCGCGTTCAAACCTCTTTCACGTGTGCTCACCTTGGAAACCAGCGGTATGGCAGGCGGCTATCAAGCCGTCAAAGCATGGTCTTCGGGTTATGACGATCGTGCCGCGGCTCTCACGACGGCGACCACCGAGTACGCACGAGCGCTACAACGCCTGGGAGATGTCCTGATTGCCGCGGGTTACAACTGGGCCATCGCCGACTGGCGCGCGAACCGCGATCCCAACAAGGGAACGGGTCCGGCCTGTCCTCGCACGATTCCCTCCGAATTGCCTTATGGGGCAGACGTTGTTGTCGGCGTAGCATCGTCAAGACACAACGGACCCGGACTCGAGACAGACGTACCCGACCTATACCGGAAAGTCATCGCACAGGTGGCGGGCGGAGAGATCCCCGACGGCGATACGGACAAGCTCGATCATGCGGCCAAGGCGTGGAAGGCATTCGCAGACAACGATGCCATTTCCAGAGGCGAGTCAGATCTCAGGATGTCGGCCACCGCATTGAGCAATTTCCACGCCCCCGACATCCCTAACCTCAGCGACCATCTCACGACGCTCTCGACAAGCGCGGGCAGGATCAAGCTTGCCGCAAGCGATCTCGCCAGCTCGACAACCGCCCACTGCGCGGCTCTCACCCAGCTGCGCTCGGATGAGCAGTTCGCGATTGCCAGCACTCTCGGTGTCGGGATAGCGGCTATCGCCGCCATCGCCGTCATCACTCGCGGGCGTGCCGTCGCGGGAGGCGGGGAGATCGCAGCCACGGCGGTAGACGCCTGCGCGTCTGCGCTCGCGGCGTGCATCCGTCCATTCCTTGCGACGTTGAGCGGCATCACCTTTAGTGCCGGATCAGTCACCGCTGCCGGGCTCGGCGCGATCATCGGATTGTCGATCGCGACGATTACCGGCGAGACGACCGTCTACTCGAACTACAAGCCGCCCGGCGATGCATTCGACAAGACGGGCGCGAAGGCGCCCGGTTATCCGGGTGACTATCCAGCGGGATCGCTTCCGAGAGAGTTCGTACCGCCTAAGGACGGTCCCAAATGGGTACCCAACCCAAACAAGAAAGGGAATCGTTTCGGTTGGGAAGATGCCGATGGAAACGTATGGGTACCCACCGGCCAGGGCGGGTTAGCTCACAGCGGCCCACATTGGGACGTTCAAGACCCCAAAACAGGTAAACACGACAACGTCAAGCCGCCACGAGAGGCGAACCCAGGTGAATGACGACACGACATTGATCCTTGAAGCAACAGGAGTCCTATACCAATTGGATTTCGACGAAGCGGCATTCTTTGAGTGGCTTGACAAGATACCCGCAGTCCGGTCATACGATGGCTACGGCAGAACGCTGGAGATCACGCTCGACCCTGCCGTCGTTGACGAAGCCGCTCTATCCGAGTTTGTCGCGCTGTATCGCCGCTATCACGTGGATCCGGCAGAACTGCAGGTCTTCGCCGCTCATCATCTTGGCGGCTGGTTCAGCTCACCGGATCGCTTCTGGCATAAAGAGATATTCGATCGCCCACCACCGGCGGAGGATCGCCGAAGCGGCGAACTGTTCTCAGGTGACCACCCATGGAGCATCGAACCTACTGTCGGCACGCATATGAATGTCTGGCCGCCAGACGTCGATGTTTCCCCCACTCCTGATCATGTAGTCATCCAGGCCACCGGTGTTCGCTACTACTCCGAGTTCGACGAAGCAGCGTTCTTCGAACGGCTGGACAAGAACCCCCAAGTCGAGTCCAGCCGCGGGCGCGGGGACACTCTCTACATAGACGTGAACGTCAACACTGGCGACGACGCCGAGTTGTCCGAGCTTGCCGCTCTCTATGCGCGTTACGACATCGACATGACAGAACTGCGAGTTCTCAATGCCGGCAATTTCGGCCCAGACTTCAGCGATCCCAAATGGTGGTGGCACAAGGCCGTTTTCGGATAGTCCTACAAATTCGCTGGCCGCAGCACGACCACCGACGTCGTACGAGATCCTTTGTCCGCCAAGAGCGCGATGACCCGGTCCTCGGCATCCACCGCCGCGTAAGTCCCCTCGATGCCCGCCGCGGACAACGGCCGCCCGTTGCGCACCGAGTCGACCTCCGCCGCATCCAGATCGCGGCGGGGAAATCCGTCCCGGCATGCGGTGTCCAGGTCCAGCGAGAGTGTCGCGTCGTCGGCCAACTCATCGAGCGTGCGCGCCCGATCCAGTCCGAAATCGCCAACCCTGGTGCGGCGCAATGCCGTGAGATGCCCACCGACCCCCAGCGTGGCCCCGGCATCCCGGGCCAGCGCACGAATGTAGGTCCCTGAGGAGCAGTCGACTTCCACGTCCACATCGACAAAACCGTCGCCCGGCCGGCGCGCGGCCAACACGTCGAAACGCGAGATGCTCACGGGACGCGCGGCCAGCTCAACCGACTGCCCCTCTCGCGCCAGCTTGTAGGCACGCTGACCGTCCACCTTGATCGCGCTCACCGAGGACGGCACCTGCTCGATATCCCCGCGCAACGCCGCCACGGCCGCCTCGATATCGTCGTCGGTCACCTGGGAAGCCGAAACTGTTTGCAGCACCTCACCTTCGGCATCATCGGTGGTGGTGCTCTGGCCGAAACGGATGGTCGCCGCGTACGACTTGGTGGTCAACGTCAGCAGTCCCATGATCTTGGTAGCGCGCTCAATTCCGATAACCAGCACACCCGTGGCCATCGGATCAAGGGTCCCGGCATGTCCCACCTTGCGGGTGGAAAATATTCTCCGGCAACGCGATACCACGTCATGACTCGTCATCCCGGCGGGCTTGTCCACAATCACCAGGCCCGCACGGCTCAAGGGATCGGTCACGGCACCACGATCGCGGTCAGGATCAGGCCCTTGTCGATGATCCATCGCCCATCGAAGCTCGACAGCACGCTGCCATCATTAGCCTTGCCGTCGATCAGAATTCGCGAAGTGAATGTCCCGTCCGGGTCGAGGGTGATGTGAGCGTCCTCAAAACCGAGCCAGCGAGTGGTCAGCGGGAACCACGCCTTGTACGTCGTCTCCTTGGCGCAGAACAGCAACCGGTCCCAGTGTGTGCCTTCGGGCAACGCCGCCAGCTCGTCACGCTCGACGGGCAGGGTGATCGACTTGAGTACACCGTTGGGCAGCACGTCGTGCGGCTCGGCGTCAATCCCCACCGAACGAACCTCCCCGGCCCGCCCGACGACGGCGCCGCGGAATCCTTCGGTATGCGTCATGCTGCCCACCACCCCATTGGGCCACAGCGGCTGCCCCTTGTCTCCCTTGAGAATCGGCGCCTCGGGAATGCCCAGAACGGACAAAGCCTGCCGCGCGCAGTACCGCACCGTGATGAACTCGTTGCGCCGCTTGTCCACCGACTTGGCGATCAGCGGCTCCTCTTCGGGCAGCGCCACCAGGCCGGGAGGATCGTCATACAGCTCGGCCGACGACAATATGTTGGGAACCACCGAAGCAATCAACTCATCGGTGTTGTCGCCTCTTCGCGCGAGACGCTCATCAGTCACTGGCACGCTCCTTGGCAAGCCGTTCACGGAATCGCTTGGCAGACACCCTCATCTGTTCGGTGATTTCAAAGTGACCACCGAACTCGTTGAGGTAGCCGGGCGGATAGTGCGGGGCGGGCAAGATCCGCCGAAGCCACGAATACGGTTTGCGTTGAGCCCATTCCCTCGGGTAGCCCACCGACACCTCTTCGAACCGAATGTCGTCATACCAGGTGGTTCGCGGGATATGCAGATGGCCGTACACCGAGCAGACCGCGTTGTAGCGGGTGTGCCAGTCCGCGGTCTCGGTGGTTCCGCACCACAGCGAGAACTCGGGGTAGAACAACGCATCGCAAGGATCGCGCACCAGCGGAAAATGGTTCACTAGGACCGTCGGAGTCATCCAGTCTAGATCTTCCAGCCGCTTACGGGTGTGCCGCAACCGATCTCGGCACCAGGCATCGCGTGTCGCGAAAGGTTCACTGGAGAGCAAGAATTCATCGGTCGCCACCACGTTGCGATCGCGGGCGATCTTCAGCCCCTCGGCCTTGCTATTGGCCCCCTCCGGCAGAAATGTGTAGTCGTACAACACAAACATCGGCACGATGGTCGCCGGGCCACCCTGCTCCACCCACACCGGATACGGATGCTCGGGGGTAATCACGCCCATCTCGTCGCACATGTTGACCAGATAGTCGTACCGGGACTGCCCAAATATCTGCATCGGATCGCGCGCCGTCGTCCACAGCTCGTGGTTACCCGGCACCCAGATCACCTTGGCGAACCTGCGCCGCAACAGATCCAGTGCCGCTCGGATGTCATCAGTGCGCTCGGCGACATCACCGGCGACGATCAGCCAATCCTCGGGTGAGGCCGGATGTAGTTCCTCGAGAACGGACTTGTTGGCCGACTGCCCCACATGCAGGTCGCTGATGGCCCAGAGTGTCGGTTCTTCGCGCACGCGGCTCATCACAGCCTGGGCTCGCGTTCCTGCGTCATCCGGCCAATGTACCTACAGGTTTATCTTGCAGCTCTGCCCCACGTCGAGAACTCGTAGCGCGCGTCCACTTCCCACCCAGAACGCACAGGACAGCGCCAGGTCAGTCAGCAACCCATCGTCAAAGTGCGCGCGGGCCCGCTCCCAGAACGCGTCGTCCTCGCGCAAACCGACGTGATCGGTGGCGAAGCGGTGCGCGAACTCGGCGGCCGTCCGCTCTGCCTCGCTGTATCGCGGCGACGTGCGCCACTGATCGGCGTCGGCATAGAAGTCTACGTCGAGCTCACCGCTCTGAACGAAACGGGTGTTCTGACAGACCGAGCATTCATTCGCAAAGGCCACGGCCATACGAGCAAGCTCGCGTACCCCGAGAGGAAGCCGACTGCGGTTGTACACCGCGTCGGAGAATCCGGCGAAGCCAGACGCCATCTCGGGCGCGCCCATCAACCAGCCGGCCACATCATCGTCCGCATAATTGCCAATTCGTGCCATAGTGTCACGATACTCCTGAACTAGAACGTGTTCTAGTGTTTTCGACGTTCCGTATGAGACGAGGACGCGCACGGTTAGACTTCGGCGCACCGCGGCAGACCAGATTGAGGTGAATTCGCATGGCCCAACGGGCAGGCCTTGTCCGAGCTGGATTCTGCGTCGCCCTGACGGCACTGGCGCTCAGCGCTCTTGTCGTCTGGCGCACCGCCCCCGCAGAGCACGCCGCCAGCGCGCCGGTTCAACTCCGGTTCTCCACCGCGCCCATGACCGGCCCCGCGGTCACGGGCGCCACTACCACCATCAAATGGCCGGTCGTCCCCGTCACCGACCCGCGCCCGTTCGATCCCTGCTACGACATCCCCGGCTCGGTCATCGCCGCAGCAGGCCTCGATCAGACCCCGCCCGCTCCGGAGGAAGGGCTGCGCTGCCGCTACGACTCGCGCAACAACTACCAGTTGGCCGTCGAGGCAATCGTGTGGCGCACGTATGAAGACTCACTACCGGCCGATGGCGTGGAGACCACCATCCAGGGGCATCGCGCGGCCGAATACAACATCATGAAACCGACCGACTGGAACAACCAGTGGTGGGTGTCCTGCATGATCACCTTCAAGACGAGTTACGGCGTGGTCCAGCAGTCGTTGTATTACGCCTCGCAGAAGTACTCCCCTGACGGCCCCGGCTGTCTCGTGGAAAACCGTCGGATCGCAAATATTCTCGCGCCCGCCTACAAGTTCTGAGGCCACCTCAGCCGCGTGCCGCGATGCGCGCCTGCACCTCGGGCCGCCGCAGCGGCGGCACCGTCTTCGGCGGCTGACGGCGCGCCGGCAGTGAGTCCAACAGCCGCATCGTCGTGGCCGTCACCTCCGCCACCGCATGCTCGAACGCCTCCCGATTGGCGTCGAACGTTTTCTGAATTCCGCTGATCTTGCGCACGTATTGCCGCGCCGCCGCCTCGATCTCCTGGTCGGTCGCCGCAGGTTCAAGCCCGCGTAGCTCGGTGATGTTCCTGCACATACCTACGACAGTAGAAAGACAATCCGGAAGACGCCATGCCCCACCCACCGGTTAGTTCCCCTGCGCGTGTATACGTAAGTCATGCCAGTGACGTCATCGGAGCCGTCGAACGTGCTGCGCGAGCGCATCGCCGCCGCCGCGCACGAGGTTCTCGCCAAACATCCCCCCGCCAGCACCCCCGTCACCGAACTGTTGGGCGCCGTCTATGACGCGGGCCTGGCCTGGGTCCACTTCCCCGCCGGCCTCGGCGGCCTGGACGCCCCACCGGCACTACAGGCCGTCTCCGACACCATATTGCGTGCGGCAGGCATGCCGGACCCGTTGTTTGTCAACGTGATTGGGTACGGCATGGCAGCGCCGACGGTGCTCGCCCATGGGCAGCCGGAATTGACCGAACGAATTTTGCGGCCTCTCTTCACCGGTGAAGAGCTGTGGTGTCAGCTCTTCAGCGAGCCCGGCGCCGGTTCCGATCTGGCGGGCCTGGCCACCCGTGCGGTGCGCGACGGCGACGACTGGGTGATCAACGGCCAGAAGGTGTGGACGTCGGGTGCCCACCAGGCACGCTGGGCGCTGCTGGTGGCCCGCAGCAATCCCGACACGCCCAAGCACCGCGGTCTGACCTACTTCGTCCTCGACATGACCGATCCGGGCGTCGAGGTCCGCCCGTTACGGCAGATGACCGGCGACGCCGAGTTCAACGAGGTCTATCTCACCGATGTCCGCATCCCGGACGCGCATCGCCTGGGTAACGAGGGCGACGGCTGGCGGGTATCGATGACCACGTTGATGAACGAGCGCAGTGCACTGGGTGGCGCCTTCGACCACGGCCGCGGCGGCGGATCCATCGGCAATGCCCTGAACCTGTGGAAACAACGCCCCGACCTACACACCCCCGAGCTGCGGGCCAAGTTGACGAATCTGTTCGTCCGCTCGGAGGGAAACCGTTACGGCACACAGATGCGGATCGCCGCGCAGGGCGACGCACCCATGGGCCCGGAAGGATCGATCGGCAAGCTGATGGGCGCGGAGCTCAACCAGCAGATCTACGACTTCTGCGTTGAACTGCTGGGCATCGAGGCGACCCTGTACGCCTCATACGACATGCGACGCGTCGTCGAAGAGGACCGGCGCGCCGACACCATGTGGGCTTTCCTGCGGTCCAAGGCCAACACCATCGAAGGCGGTACCTCCGACGTGATGCGCAACATCATCGGAGAACGCGTTCTCGGACTGCCCGGCGATATCCGGGTCGACACCGACAAAGCCTGGAAGGACGTGCCCCGCGGATGAGTGCCAACGAAGACAATCAGACCCGGATCAGTGAGTTCGAGTTCACCGAAGAACACGGCGACCTGCGCTCACTGGTACGTGGCTGGTGCGAACGGGTCTGGACACCCGAGCATGTACGCCAGATCGCCGATGCCGGCACCGTCGACCTGAAGGCCTGGCATGCCCTTGGCTCCGAGCTTGGCGTGGTGGGCCTGAGCCTGCCCGAAGAGCACGGCGGCGCAGGGCTGGGCGTCATCGAATTGTCCATTGTGGCGGAGGAACTGGGACGCGCACTGGCGTGTCTGCCGTGGATATCCAGCGCGGCCCTGGGCGCCACCGCCTTGGTGGCCAGCGGCGACAATGACGCCCTTGCCGAGTGGGTGCCCGCGCTGGCCTCCGGTGACAAGACGATCACCCTGGCCGGCGGCCGCACCCGGCTGTCCGACGCGATAACGGTATCGGGCGAATCCGATGCCGACGGATGGAAACTCACCGGCGACACCGAGCATGTTCCCGACGGTGCCACCGCCGACGTGATCCTGGTCTTGGCCGATACCGATTCGGGTCCAAGTCTTTTCGCCGTCGACGGCAACGCGGCGGGTGTGGACCGGCACGCTCTGGCTACCCTGGATCTGACGCGCAGGCAGGCCAACATCCACTTCAACTCCGCGCCGGGACGTCTGATCGGCGAGCAGGGACGTGGGACGCAAGCTGTGGCCAAGGCACTCGACGTCGCGGCCACGGTGCTCGCGGCCGAGCAGGCCGGTATAGCTGCCCATATGCTGGATGTGACAACCGAATACGCCAAATCCCGAATTCAGTTCGGGCGGATCATCGGTTCATTCCAGGCCGTCAAACATCGCCTTGCCGATATGGCCGCGGCCACCGGCAATGTGCGTGGTGCCGCCTATCACGCCGCCTGGTCACATGACGACCCACGCCTTGACGATCCGGCGCTGGCCACCAGCATTGCTCAGCAGGTGGCATCGGCGGGTGCGGTGGAGGTAACCGCCAAGGCCATCCAGAGCCATGGCGGCATCGGTTTCACCTGGGAGCATCCCGCTCACCTGTATTACAAACGCGCCGTGAGCAATTCGGCCCTCTTTGGAGGGCGCGCCGTCCACGCCGAACGCATTGCCAAGGAGGTAATCGACGCATGACCGAACCAATTTTGTTGACGCAGACCGAAGACCGTATCTGCACCATCACCCTGAACCGGCCGCAGGCACGCAATGCCTTGAGCACCGCGCTCGGTGAGGAGATCGTCAAAGCCGTCACCGCGGCCGACGCCGACGAGAACGTCGACGTAATGATCCTGACCGCCGCCGACCCGGTGTTCTGCGCGGGCGTGGACCTCAAGGAATTGGGCGGCGGCGACCGCGCCGAGTCCCTGGACCCGTGGTGGCCCGAGCTGAACAAGCCGGTGATCGGCGCCATCAACGGCGCGGCCGTAACCGGCGGCCTGGAGCTTGCGCTGGCCTGCGACATCCTGATCGCCTCGGAGAAGGCACGTTTCGCCGATACTCATGCGCGCGTTGGCATCTTGCCCACCTGGGGGTTGACCACCCTGCTACCACTCTCGGTGGGGCGCGGCCTAGCGCGGCGCATGAGCCTGACGGGCGACTACCTCTCGGCCGAGGATGCGCTGCGCGCCGGTCTGGTCACCGAGGTGGTTGCCCATGAGGACCTACTCCCCGCCGCCAAGCGCCTTGCCGCGACGATCGCCGGTAACAACCAGCCCGCGGTGCGCGAACTGCTGGCGTCCTACCGCCGCATCGAGTCCGAGCTCATCGGCGATGGCCTGCAGGTGGCCCTCGACGACGCTCACCGGTGGATCGACCAGAACTCCATCGCCGAGGGTGTGGAGGCCCGGCGCGCCGCCATCATGGAACGCGGTCGCAGCCAGAACGCCTAGTCGCGGTCGGTTCGGTACAGCGCGATCCGGCGGTCGGGCCGAATATCGAACTCGCCCAGGAGCGTCCAGCGGAGCCGGTCCAGCGCCTTGCGCATCGGCATGTTCGACGCCGATGGCTCGATCATCATCCGTCGGCAGTCGGAATCAACGTGATAGATCGCCGCTGGCAGCAAGCGCATCCACCCCGACACGACACCTCGCCCCAGATACCGGGTGTCCGCGGTCGCGACGTGCAGTCCGACGTCGTGCGCGTGCCCACGGTAGATCCGGGCGATCTCGTCACGGGCGGCACGGTACAGCTCGATGTAGCCGATCTCGAGTCCGTCCACGGACAGGATGCAGGGCAGCGAGTAGTCACCGGCCAGACGGTAGGCGGAGTCTTCTTGCCAACGGGCGGCCGACCACGGCTGCTCCCACGTTTGCATCAGGTGCGGACGAGTGAACCACTCGCTGAGCATCTCCGGGTCCGTGCCCAGCGGATCTACCGGGCGCAGCGCATAACGTGTGCCGTCGAACGACGGCAGCGGCGGCGGCCCGGCGGCGATGACCTCGACGGCCACATCGGTGATCTCACGCGCGATGCGATAACCGGTCGGGGTATTCATCGGCCAGCGGGCTCCGTTCGATCGTTCGGCCTAACTTAGGTAAGCCTACATTCTACGAAGCGACCGTCGGGATCGCCGCCGCACCCCTACATCAGATGCGGCGTCTCCTTGTGGATCTTGTGGTCGTGATGCACCGTGCCGCCTACCACCGCGAATCCGAGACCCGCGGTGATCAGCAGTGCGATGGCCGCGACCATTCCCCAGCCGTGATGCCCGGCGGCCAGCGCGGCCAGACCCAACGCGGTGATGGTGACCGACACCAACCCAAGGAAGTAGCCGGTCCACACGGCAAATCGATCAAGGTTCATTTCGAAACACCTCCTCGTTCAGCGCCCCCAGCGTACTCCGAAGGTGATCTGTATCACATAGCAGCACGTTGGGTGCACGCCGATATCATCGGATCAGCTATCGGAGTAGGGGGAGAAATAGTGTCGTATCCGCAGCAATATCCGGCCGCGGCGCCGAGATACTTTCAAATACGGCTGACCAAACACACCGGGATGCTCATCATGTTCAGCACCCGCAGCTACGCGATCACCGGGACGCTCGAGCAATGCGAGGCCGCCTACCGCGACGCACAGACCCACAACCTGGCGGCCGGCTGGTGGAGCTTCCTATCCATCCTCCTCATGAACTGGATCGCCATCTTCGGAAACATGGGACAGATCAAGCAGATTCGGCGTCTAGCCGCACAGCCCCCGGCATACCAGAGGTACCCGCACGCGGGATACCCACCGCCGTCGGCAGGGTACCCGCAGCCCCAGTACCCCCAATATCCGCAGACCCACTGATCAGGATCCGGTGCCGGGCACGGCCCAGCGTCCCGACACCGCGCGCCAGCCAACCAACACCAGCCGCAGGACCAGGAAAAGAGTGAGGCCGGACCAGATTCCAGCGAGCCCCCACCCGAAGGCCAGTGACAGCCACACCAGTGGCAGGAATCCGCACAGCGCGCTGATCATGGTGGCGTTGCGCATGAACCGCGCGTCGGCGGCTCCCAGCAGCACCCCGTCCAGCGCGAAGACAAGGCCGGAAATCGGCAACTGGCATACCAGGAACCACCACGGCACCCGCATCTGATGCACCACGGTGGCATCGGAGGTAAAGAGCCCCGGCAACACCGGAGCACCGAGGGCCAGCAGAGCAGCCAGCATCACCGCGAACCCCAGCGAGAAGGTGGTCACCCGCCGGGCCACCGACTTGGCCTCCGGCACTCGGCTGGCTCCCAATGCGGCACCGACGAGAGTTTGAGCCGCTATGGCAAGCGAATCGAGAACCAGCGCAAGGAAACTCCACATCTGCAGCACCACCTGATGCGCCGCCAGCGCCGCCGCCCCGAATCGCGCGGCCACCGCGGCAGCACTGATGAAACAGGCCTGAAAGGCCAGGCTGCGCACCAGCAGGTCGCGCGCCAACACCAGCTGCGCGCGCAGCACCGCAGGATCCATCCGGAGCCGAGCGCGCTCGGCATGCAGGGCACGCAGGAAGAGGATCGCGGCCAGCCACTGCCCCACCAGATTGGCTATCGCCGACCCCGCCACCTCCATCCGGGGCGCACCCAGCAGTCCGTAGATCAGCACCGGGCACAGCACCGCCGAAATCGCAAAGCCGACAAGCACATACCGCAGGGGCCTGACCGTATCCTGCACTCCCCGCATCCACCCATTGCCCGCGAGCGACACCAGGATGGCCGGCGCCGCGAAAATGGCGATACGCACCCACATCAGGCCCTGAGCCGCGACATCGGGTGCCGCGGCGATGGATCGCACCACCGGCCCTGCCACCACATGCACGACGAGCACCAGGGCAACCCCGATGAGCAGTGCCAACCAAGTTGCCTGCACACCCTCATGCACGGCACCGCGGCGGTCACCGGATCCGAACAGTCGTGCCGTGCGAGCGGTGGTGCCATACGACAGGAAGGTCAGCTGTGTCCCTACGAGTGCAAGGACCAGTCCCCCAACGGCCAATCCCGCCAAGGGGACCGCACCTAGTCGGCCCACCATGGCGAGATCGAAAAGCAAATACAGCGGTTCGGCCGCCAACACACCCAATGCGGGCACTGCCAGCACGATGATTCGGCGAGCCAGGCTGGACATTCCCGCCGTGTCGGGGGCGTCAGTCAAGGGCGCGAACCAGCGCCGCCACCACTTCGTCGACGGGGCCATTCGCCGAGAACCCGGCAGCCAGCCTATGTCCACCTCCACCGAAAGTGGCCGCGACCGCAGAAAGATCCACCGCGGACCGTGCTCTCATCGACACCGACCAATGCCCCGGCTCGATCTCCTTGAACACCACCGCAACCTCAGCCTCGGTCGTCGTACGGACGATATCGACTATCGACTCGACTTCTTCGGTGCGCGCGCGGGACCAGACGTCGTGGGTGACAACGGCATACACCATTCCCGCGCCCCCAACCGCATCGGGAACGAGCTCTGCGGTACCCAGTACACGCGACAGGATCGGCAACCAGACAAACGGGTGCGAATCCATGAACGTGCGGGTGATGTTCACACCGTCGGCACCCAAGTCCAGCAACCGAGCCGCCAGCCGGTGCCCCCTCGGAGTGGCCCAGCGGAATGACCCGCTGTCGGTGACCAGGCCCGCATACAGGCAATGCGCCATCTCGCGGGTGATCTCCACACCCCAGGCGTCGAGCAGCTGAGCGACCATCATAGTCGTCGAATCCGCTTCGATATCAACGTAGTTCGCCGTCCCGAAGAGCTCATTGGACACGTGGTGGTCGATAACCAGAACCGGTACGGACCCCTCTGTCAGCTCGGCAAGTTGACCGAGCCGCCGCATGCTGGGGCTGTCCACCGTGACCACGAGATCCGGATCTCTGCGCAGTTCCTGAGGTCGGACCAACAGTTCCGCGCCCGGCAGCGTGCCCACCGACTCCGGAGGCGCCGCCGGTTCGCCGAAGCTCACCTGGACGTCAACGCCCTTGGCCACTAACGCCTGTCCTAGTGCTAGCCCGCTGCCCACCGTGTCGGCATCCGGATGCACATGGCAGATGATCGCCACCCTGCTGGCCTTGGCCAGCAGGGCCACGGCGCCATCCTCGTCTACGCGTGCCCCTGCGGCACCCGTCTCAATGGGAGCGGCGCTCATCGTCCTCGTCGGGTGCGGACTCATCGTCTGCGGTCCCATCGACAGATGAAACCTTGTAAGGATCGGCGTCACCGGCGTGCACGGCCCCCTGCCGCACCTCGGCGAGCGCGGCATCGGCCGCCCGCGCCCGGTCCAGCAGCTCCTCCATGTGCCGGGACGTGTCACCGATGGTGTCCAGCACGAAGGTCAGGGTCGGTGTGAAGCGCACACCGGTCCCCGCACCAACTTTCGTCCGAAGCACACCCTTCGCCTTCTCTAGCGCGGCCGCCGCACCGGCATAGTCCGGCTCTTCGGACAGAGTCTGCCCCATCACGGTGTAATACACGGTCGCATCGTGCAGATCGTTGGTCACCCGGGTGTCGGTGACCGTAACCATCGTCAGTCTCGGGTCTTTGATCTCGTATTCGATCACCGAGGCGACGATGGCTCCGATCCGCTTGGCCAGCCTACGTGCGCGGGCGGGATCAGCCATCAGACCCGTTCCTTCTCCCGAAGCTCGTACGCCTCGATGACGTCGCCTTCCTTGATGTCGTTGTACGTCAAGGTAAGACCGCACTCGTAACCGTCGCGGACCTCGGTGACGTCATCCTTCTCCCGCTTGAGCGAAGAGATGCTGACCGTCTCGGCGACCACGATGTTGTCGCGCAGCAGCCGGGCCTTGGCATTGCGCCGGATAATGCCCGAGGTAACGAGGCAACCGGCGATGTTGCCGACCTTGGACGACCGGAACAGGGCCCGGATCTCGGCGCGACCCAGCTCGACCTCTTCGTAGACCGGCTTGAGCATGCCCTTGAGTGCGCTCTCGATCTCGTCGATGGCCTGGTAGATCACCGAGTAGTACCGGATGTCGACACCCTCGCGGTTGGCCAGCTCGGTCGCCTTGCCCTCGGCCCGCACGTTGAAGCCGATGATGATGGCATCCGAGGCCGAGGCCAGGTTGACGTTGGTCTCGGTCACACCACCGACACCACGGTCGATGACGCGCAACTGCACCTCGTCGTCGATCGCGATACCCAGCAGCGCCTCTTCCAGAGCCTCGACCGTACCGGCGTTGTCGCCCTTGAGGATCAGGTTCAGCTGGCTGGTTTCCTTCAGCGCGGCATCCAGATCGTCCAGGCTGATGCGCTTGCGGCTACGTGCGGCCAATGCATTGCGCTTGCGCGCGCTGCGCCGGTCGGCGATCTGCCGGGCGATGCGGTCCTCGTCGACGACGAGCAGGTTGTCACCCGCGCCAGGCACGGACGTGAATCCGATGACCTGAACCGGACGTGACGGGAATGCCTCTTCGACATCCTCGCCGTGCTCATCGACCATGCGGCGCACGCGACCGTACGCGTCACCGGCGACAATCGAGTCGCCGACGCGCAGCGTGCCGCGCTGGATGAGCACCGTGGCCACCGGACCGCGACCGCGGTCCAGATGCGCCTCGATGGCAACACCCTGAGCTTCCATATCGGGGTTGGCCCGCAGATCCAGCGCCGCATCGGCGGTCAGCAGTACTGCCTCCTCCAGCGCCTGGATGTTGGTGCCGTTCTTCGCCGAGATGTCGACGAACATCGTCTCGCCACCGAAGTCCTCGGCCACCAGGTTGTACTCGGTGAGCTGAGCGCGAATCTTCTGTGGGTCGGCGCCTTCCTTATCGATCTTGTTGACCGCGACCACGATCGGCACATCGGCCGCCTGGGCGTGGTTGATGGCTTCCACCGTCTGGGGCATGACGCCGTCGTCGGCAGCGACCACCAGGATCGCGATATCGGTGGCCTTCGCACCACGGGCACGCATGGCGGTGAACGCCTCGTGACCGGGGGTGTCGATGAAGGTGATGAGCCGTTCGGCACCCTCATGCTCGACGGCGACCTGGTACGCACCGATGTGCTGGGTGATGCCACCGGCCTCGCCCTCGCGGACGTTGGCCTTACGGATGGTGTCCAACAGCCTGGTCTTACCGTGGTCGACGTGACCCATGACGGTCACCACCGGCGGACGTGTCCGCAGATCCTCTTCGCCGCCCTCGTCCTCGCCGTAGGTGAGGTCGAACGACTCCAGCAGCTCGCGGTCCTCGTCCTCGGGGCTGACGACCTGAACGACGTAGTTCATCTCGCCGCCCAGCAGCTCCAGGGTCTCGTCACCCACTGACTGGGTGGCCGTGACCATCTCGCCGAGGTTGAACAGCGCCTGCACCAGCGATGCGGGGTTGGCGTCGATCTTCTCCGCGAAGTCACTCAGCGACGCGCCGCGTGCGAGGCGGATGACCTCGCCGTTGCCATGTGGCAACCGGACGCCGCCGACGACGGGCGCCTGCATGTTCTCGTACTCGGCGCGTTTCGCCCGCTTCGACTTGCGACCACGCTTCGGCGCGCCGCCGGGACGACCGAACGCACCGGCCGCGCCACCGCGCTGACCGGGACGGCCACCTCCACCGCCACCACCACCGGGACGACCGCGGAAGCCGCCAGCTGCACCGGCACCGGGAGGACCGCCAGCGGGAGCACCGGCACCAGTACCGCCACCACCGCGGTAGTTACCGCCGCCACCACCACCGGGACGACCGGCGCCACCGGGACGGGGACCACCGCCGGGGCGGGGGCCACCACCGGGACGTGGCGGGCGCGGTCCCATGGATCCGGGCGACGGACGCGGCGGCATGTTGCTCGGGGAGGCACCACCGGGACGGGGAGCCCCGGGACGCGGTGCCTGCGGACGCGGCGCCGGACGCTCAGTCGGCTGAGCCGAGGAGAACGGGTTGTTGCCGACACGCGGCACCCGAGGAGCTCCAGGCTTGGGGCCGGGTGTCGCACCCGGACGAGGGGCCGGTGCGGGTGTCGGTGCGGCCGCGGGTGCCTCTGCCGCGGGCTGCGCCGCGGGGGTCGGCGTGGGGGCGGGAGCCGCGGCCGGCGTGGGAGCCGTTGCGGGTGCGGGTGTGGCCGGAGGCTCCGGCGCGGGGGGTGCCTCGACAACCGGTTCCACAGCCTTCTTTGGCGCCGGCTTCGGGGCACCCGGCTTCGGACCGGCCTTCCTAGGGACAGCTGCCGTCTCTGCGGCCGCGCCATTGGACGCGGCGGGAGCGGACTTGTCGCCGCCAAATGATTCACGAAGACGCCGCGCGACGGGGGCTTCCACCGTCGACGACGCGGACTTAACGAATTCGCCCTGATCGCTCAGTCGGGCGAGAACTTCTTTACTGGTCACACCGAGTTCTTTAGCTAACTCGTGTACCCGGGCCTTGCCTGCCACTGCTCTCCTGTCTGCGAGGCAGCGGCTTCAGGCGCCGTGCCTCGTGTTAGCTGTGATGGACGATCATCATCGACGCTTCACGGTGTGCTCATTGTTTGTCGTTGCCAATCTCTTGGTATTGCTCAACATGTTCGAAGACCGCGGTGGTATCTGGGCTTCCGGTGATCCGGAGCGCTCGCGCAAAAGCTCGCCGCTTTACCGCCAGCTGGTAACACTGCGCTGACCGATGCAACCAAGCACCTCGGCCGGGCAGTCTGTGTCGAACGTCGACCACGATGTGTCGATCATCCGCAGCAACCACACGAAGCAGATCCGCAGCCAGCTCTCGCCCCCGGCAGCCGACACATGTCCGTACCGGCTTACCGGTTTGGGCAGGTGCAAACGCCGAAGTCTCGCGCTGGATCACGGCTTAGTCTACCGTCCGCGGCACCTAATTTATGAATCGGCCCACAGCGTCGAATAACAAGGCTGTATTCCGGTCATTGAACCCCTGCCGCGACGAGCGTCACCACGACGATCAACGCCAGTGCCTTGACGCACTCGACCGCGACGTACACCAGGTGAATACGGCTACGCCCCGCGTATTCGGCTCCATCGCGGATCGCGTTGGTCCGCCTCGCCATGGCAGGTCGCACGGTCAGCAACTGAATCGCGAGACCGCCGGACGCCGCGACACCCGCGGCGATCTTGCCGGCAGACGGATTACCAACCGACATCAGCAGCATCATGGCCACCGCCAGCACTCACTCCACCGCGTTCAGCGCGCCGAACACCAGGCGACCTATCGCGAGCCCCACCTGAACCGTCACTCCCGGCGCCCGCAATGTGAGGGGCGCCTCGACGCGCGTCATGCCACGGCCGACGCCAAGGGCCCAAACAGCTCGTGGTTGATCTGGTGCTGCGGAATGCCGAGCGACACCAGGTCCTCGTTGATGGCCGACATGAACGGCCGGGGACCGCAGACGAACACCGTGGACGAGAGGTCGATCGAAAGACGCGTCAGCCTCATGCGCCCGATTCCATCAGCCGGAAGCTCCACGTGTGCCCGTTCGTACCACGTGTGCAGACGGCCGGCGGGCAGCCTGCCCACGAGATCTGCCAACTCATGGCGGTAGGCATGCGCGGCCGCCGACTGATCCGCGTGCAGGACTACGACCTCGCGCGGCGACTGCGTAGCCACAAGTTCTTGCAGCATCCCCATGATCGGAGTACAGCCGATACCCGCCGATACCAGAACCAGCGGGTCCTCCGAGTCATCGAGTGTGAACTCACCCGTGGGCAATGACACCCTCAGCTGCTGCCCCTCGAAGACGTTGTCGTAGATGAAGTTCGACACCTCTCCCGCCGGGGTATCGCCACCGTTCAGTCTCTTGACGGCAATGCGCCAGTCACCCTTACGAGATCCGCGCGACAGACTGTATTGCCGAATCTGCCTGGCCCCGTCCGGCAATGCGACCTGCACCGATATGTACTGCCCCGGAAGGAAACTCGGCAATTCATCGGATACACCGCGCAACTCAAATCCGGCCACATCCGCCGACTCCAGTTGACGGCGCGCCACGGTGACCTGCTGCCACACATCACCCGGGGCCACCCCGGCGGCACCGTATAGCGCCTTCTCGCGGGTGATCAGTTCGTCGGCCATCAGCCAGTAGAACTCGGTCCAGGCCTTCGCAACCTCTTCGGTCACCGCCGCCCCTAACACCTCGGCGATCGCGGCGAACAGGTGCTCGTAGACGATCTGATATTGCTCCGCAACGATTCCCAACGAGACGTGTTTGTGGGCGATTCTGTCGAGCACCGAATCATACTGGGCACCTTTGCCTTCCAGCACCATTCCGGCGAACGATGCGATGGATGCCGCCAGCGCCTTCGGCTGCTCCCCCGCCGCCTGATTGCCACGGTTGAACAGATCGCGAAGCAGTTCCGGATGCGCCGCGAACATCTTGGAGTAGAACAACGGCGTGATCTCGTCGACCGCGCCGTCCACTGCGGGGAACGTCTGACGGATGACTGCCAGCGACTCTGCTGATAGCACTTGACTACTTCCTTTCCATTGCTGGACGGGCTATTTCGGCCACGGTCCACTGATCGAGGTGGGTGAAGAACGCCTCCTGGGCGGAATGAAGCGCGTCGCGAAGGCGGCAGCTCTGACGGAGCGGGCAGGGCGGATCCCCGTCGCAGTCGATGACCTCATCGCCGCGCTCCAATTTCCGTGCCAGCGATCCCACCCGACGATCGAGTCCGTCTCGGGTGATGCACACTCCCCCGTGTCGTCCACGCGCGGATTCGATCGCGCCGATTTCCGATAGCCGCGCAACGACTTTCGTAGCGTGCGTATAGGACACACACAGCTGGGCGGCAAGGTCACCGGTGTGCAGCTGAGCGTTCGGCCCCTCTAGGGCCAGGCGCATGACGATGCGCAGACCCAGATCGGTGAATCGCGTTAGTTGCACATAACTTGTATATGAGATGCAAGTTATGTGCCGATAGGGACTTTGGTCAGTACCTGCCGCTACTCGGCAGGATCTGCGTCACTCCTGATATCGATGCGCCATCCGGTGAGTCGCGCGGCAAGCCGGGCGTTCTGCCCTTCCTTGCCGATCGCCAGGGACAGTTGGAAATCCGGGACGATGACTCGGGCGGCCTTGCCTGCCTCGTCGATGACCGAAACCGAGACCACCTTGGCGGGCGAGAGCGCATTCGCGACGAATCGGGCCGGATCCGGGTCGTAATCGATGATGTCGATCTTCTCACCGGACAGCTCGCTCATCACATTGCGCACACGCTGCCCCATCGGGCCAATGCAGGCCCCCTTGGCGTTGAGGCCGGAAACCTTCGATGCCACCGCAATCTTGGACCGGTGCCCCGCCTCGCGGGCCACTGCGATGATCTCCACCGAGCCGTCGTTGATCTCCGGAACTTCCAGTGAGAACAGTCTGCGCACCAGGTTCGGATGGGTGCGCGACAAGGTGATCAACGGCTCGCGTGCACCGCGGGACACGCCAACGACATAGCAGCGCAACCGGTCTCCGTGGCGGTACTCCTCGCCCGGCACCTGCTCGGCTGACGGGATCACCCCTTCGGATCCCTTGGTCTCGCTGCCCATGCGAACCACGACCAGCCCACGCGCATTGGCCCGGGCGTCGCGCTGAATCACACCGCCGACGACCTCACCCTCACGGGTGGAGAACTCGCCGAACTTGTGTTCATTCTCGGCGTCGCGCACGCCCTGCTGGAACACCTGCCGCGCGGTGGTGGCCGCGATACGGCCGAATCCCTCAGGCGTGGCATCCCATTCGGTGATGAGGTTGCCATCCTCGTCGGTCTCGCGGGCCATCACACGAACCACGCCCGTCTTGCGATCGATTTCGATACGCGCGTTGGGCTCATGTCCGTCGGTATGCCGGTAGGCGGTCAACAATGCCGACTTGATGATGTCAATGGCCTCGTCGACCGTGATGCCCTTATCGGCAGCCATCAGGTTTACCGCTGCGGGATCGATATTCATGCGCCACCTCCAGTTTCGGCTGCTCCAGCCAGATCGAGTTCCTGCGGATTGGGCGTGGTGAACTCCACCTGCACGAACGCGCTCTCGATATCGGAGAACACAAGATCGCGCACGGTCCAGCCGGTTCCCTTGATGGGTTTACGCAGCACCACCTGCACCCCGTCGTCGTTCGTGATGCCGATGCGACCGAGCAGATCTTCGCCATCGGCCAGGCGAATCTGCGCCAGCCGCAGGTGTGCACGGCGGAAATGCGCCGGCGTGGTCAGCGGTCTGTCGACACCCGGCGTAGTCACCTCCAGCTCGTAAACCTCCGAGCCGGTGTCCATCTCGTCCAATAATGCCGATGCGGTGCGGCTCAGTGCGGCGACTGCGTCCAAGTCCACCGGAGAATCCGAGTCGACCACCACCGTGATGCGGGCGGGAACGGTTTCTTCATTGACGGAGACACTTTCGATCTCGACGCCGGACCGGGTGAACTCGGCCGCAAGCAGCTCGATCACCTGGTCGTCTGATGGCAGCCCCATGGCGTTTTGTGGCTCCTCATCTTGAGTTGTCGGGCGGTTCAGCTTGCACACACTAGCCGGACTCTCGTCCTGACCAGCACTCCACCTTACGCCCGGCGAGGGCTGTCATGCGCCAACCGCGCGCACTGGCAGGATGGGCGAATGCCCAGAAGCCTGTCGCGCCGCGACCTGTTGATCGGCGGCGCCGTCCTGGGCGTCACCGTCGTGGCCGCTGCGTGCCAGCAGGCGCCGGACACCAAACCCGAGGTGGACGACCTACTGGCGCAGATCAGCCTCGCCCAGCGCGACGCGGCATCGGCGACCGCGGCGGCCACCGCTAACGCCGAGCTGGCACCCACGCTGACGGCCGTCGCGGCAATCCGTCGCGCGCATGGCGTGGCGCTGACCAAGGAGCTCGCCCGCATCCCGGGCGCGACGACCACGACCGCTGCGACATCCAGCACCACCACCGCGCAGGCAGCGCCGCCACAGGTAGACCAGGTCAAGAACCAACTGAAGGACTCCGCGCGCGCAGCGATGGATCTGGCAACCAAACAGAGCGGATATCGCGCCGGCTTGCTGGCCTCGATCAGCGCCGCATGCGCCTCAGCAGCAGAGGTGGACCTGCCATGACAACGACCGAACCCACCCCGCAACGGGCCTCCTCGCCCGACGACACCGCCTTGGCGAACGCCCTGGCGAACGAGCACGCGGCCATCTACGCGTACGGCCTGGTGTCGGCGCACTCGGTGCCCGATAACAACTGGCTGGTGACCGAATGCCTCATCGAACACCGGCAGTGCCGCGAAGAGAGTATTGCCAAGCTGCGTGGCCGGTCGGTCACGGCACCGGTGGCCGGCGCCGGCTACACAATCCCGTTCCCGGTGAGCACCCCTGCCGATGCCACCAAGCTCGCATTGCAGGTCGAGACGGATACCGCGGCATGCTGGCGTGCTGTCGCCGAACAGGCCGACAGCGTTGACGACCGTGGTTTCGCGGTGCGCATGCTGACCGAGAGCGCAATTCGCGCGGCACGATGGCGAGTAGTCGGAGACATCACGCCCGCGAGCGTCCCTTTCCCGGGCGGGCCCGAGAAGGCCTAGCCCTCTTGCCTCGACACGCCGCGTTCTACGCGCGCTACTCGCGAAACGGAACAGAAAACGGCGTGTCGGCGTCGGGTACGCGCTAGGCGAAGTACTTCTGGGTGTCGCTGATCAGACCGGACAATCCGCGACGGATCACCGGCTTGAGGTGGCGAGTAAATCCGAGCGAGGGCTCGATGAAGAAGCTCCAGGTGAACAACGAGCCCGTCGCGGTCCCCACCACCTCGTAGAGCTCACCAAACCGCTTGGTACCCGGGAAGGTGGCCGTCTCGACGGTGAATGCGTTGCGGTATCGCTCCGGACTCTCCTCCCACACGATGAACCGCTCGTTGACGGCAGCACCGGGCAAAGCGAGCTTGGCAGTGCGGGTCGCACCGACACCGCGCGGCTCCGGTGACGTCCAGCCGATCTTGTTGATGGCCTTGCACCAATGCAGCGGGCTTTCACCATTGAGTTCGGCCCATACGGTCGCCGCGTCCTTGGGCAGCGGCGTAGAGAACGTATAGACGAAATCGCTTGTGTTGAAATCGCTTTCAACCAGTGGTTCAAGCTTAAAAGACGCCATGGCTATACCTTATCGCCTGCCGAAATCGCCTGTGTGACGGACGCCACGGCGTCGGCCACCGCAATGGGCTGCGCCTCTCCGGTGAACCGGTTCCGCAGCTCGACGGTCCCGTCGGCCCAACCGCGGCCCACAACCACAATCCAGGGCACACCGAGCAGTTCGGCGTCCTTGAACTTCACTCCCGGCGAGGCGGTCCGATCGTCGAGCAGCACCTCATGCCCCAGTCGATCCAGGTCGGCGGCAAGCTCCTCGGCACCCGCGCGGGCGGCATCATCCTTGTTCGCGATGACCACGTGCACGTCGAACGGAGACACCGCCGACGGCCACCGCAGCCCCAGCTCGTCATGCTGCTGTTCGGCGACGACGGCCACCAGCCGGGAGACGCCGACACCATAGGAACCCTGGGTCAGCCGTACCGGCTTGCCGTTCTCGCCGAGCACATCGACGGTGAATGCGTCGGTGTACTTACGGCCCAACTGGAAGATGTGGCCAATCTCGATACCGCGCGCCGACACCAACGGTCCCGCACCATCGGGCGACGGGTCGCCATCGTGTACCTCGGCGGCCTCGATGGTTCCATCGGGGGTGAAGTCACGACCGGCGACGAGGTTGACCACGTGCTTACCGGGTTCATCGGCACCGGTGATCCAGCTGGTGCCCTCCACGACCCGAGGATCGACCAGGTAGCGAACACCGTTGGCGATCAATCCCTTCGGTCCGATGTAGCCGCGCACCAGGAACGGATGCTTGGCGAAGTCCGCGTCACCGAGCAGCTCGTACTCGGCGGGCTCCAGCGCGGCGCCGAGGCGCTTGTCGTCAACCTCGCGATCACCCGGCACGCCAACGGCGAGCAGTTCCCACTCACCACCGGGCTGGCGCACCTTCAGCAGAATGTTCTTGAGAGTGTCGGCCGCCGTCACGGATCTGCCGAGATCGGCGGAGTTCGCCCAGTCCACCAGGGTCGCGATGGTCGGAGTGTCACCTGTCTCATGCACCACGGCTTCGGGAAGTCCTTCGACCGACCGCGCCGGCGGTGCCGGTGTGACGACCGCCTCGACGTTGGCGGCATATCCAGATTCCACGCATCGCACGAAAGTGTCTTCCCCGGTGGGGCTTTCGGCGAGGAACTCCTCGGATGCACTACCGCCCATGGCCCCCGAGGTGGCGGCCACAATCACATAGTCCAGGCCAAGCCGGCCGAAGATCCGTTGGTATGCCTCACGGTGCGCGTGATACGCCGTCTTGAGTCCTTCATCGGAGGTGTCGAAAGAGTACGAGTCCTTCATGACGAATTCGCGCCCACGCAGAATGCCCGCACGCGGACGCGCCTCGTCCCGATACTTGGTCTGAACCTGGTAGAGGATGACCGGGAAATCCTTGTAGGAGCTGTACTCCCCCTTCACGGTGAGCGCGAAGAGCTCCTCGTGGGTGGGGCCGAGCATCATGTCGTTATCGCGCCGATCCTTGAGCCGGAACAGCGAATCGCCATACTCGGTCCATCGGTTCGTGGTCTCATACGGTGCGCGCGGAAGCAGAGCCGGCAGCAGGATCTCCTGGCCGCCAATGGCATTCATTTCTTCGCGGACGATGTTCTCGATCTTGCGCAGGACCCGAAGGCCTAGCGGCAGCCAGCTGTAGACGCCGGGCGCAATGGGCCGCACATACCCCGCGCGGATCAGCAGCTTGTGACTGGGAACCTCGGCGTCGGCCGGGTCGTCGCGCAGTGTGCGTACGAAAAGCTCGGAGAGCCGGGTGATCATTGATGAGCCTCTCGGGCGAAGACCATGTTTTCGTTGAGCCTCTCGGGCGAAGACCGTTAGTTACGGTTGCACAGCATATCGGCGTGCCGCCGGGGCCTCCGGCTAGCATCAACCGCATGCGTGCGTGGGCGGTCATTCCGGCGGTGGCGGTAGTTGGTCTGGGATTCGCGGTACCGGCCGACGCGGCCCCGGCCACCGTCAAATACTCACTGTCGGCCATCGGAATCGGTAACGCCGACTTCACCGTCCAGTATCAGGATGGCGGTCAGCTCCGCGAGGAATCCGGTCACACCTTCGCCGGGTATTACTGGGAGCGCACCGTGAAGCTCGACGGCGCGCGGCCCGTCCTGCGAGTCACGCCGGTCGGTCCCCCCAGCGTCTTCCGGATGTCCTGCCACATCACCGTCAATGACGGCGTCCCCATCACCAACGGGCTGCTGTTTCGCGCCGGGGACGACACCCCGCAGGACTGCTAGGCCGGCTGCTCTTCGTCCAGGCCCTGGTCGTGCGCGGCCTGCGCCTTCTGCGCGTGCGCCACGTCGGCCGCGCTGTAGGTAATAAATAGCGCTGCCACGCCCACCAGCACGGCCGTTCCGGCAATCCAGAGCATTCCGTAGGTGTAGCCGTGATCGAGGGCGTGGAGCTGCGCCTGGTTCATGTTCTGCACGGGGCCCTTGGCGCCGCCCAAGTACAGCGTCCGCGAGGTGATGATCGCCTGGATGATCACCAGAACGATTGGCCCACCCAGGTTTTGCAACATGAGGGAGATGGCGGACAGCGGCCCGATGCGGTCGGCATCCACTCCGGTAATGGCCGACAAGATCACGGGCACCACGATGGTGCCGATGCCGAGTCCGCCGACGAAGATGGCTGTCGAGAAGTCGGGGAAGTACGCGATGGTGCGGTCAATCGTCGAGCCGTAGAGCATCGCACCGAACACGACCACCCCACCGCACAGGATCAGCACCCGCGGCGCCATGCGCGTGACAAGTTGGGAGGACAGCGCCAAGCCGATTCCCATGCCGACGACGAACGGAATGGCTGAGATTCCGGTCCGCAGCGGGCTGTATTTCATCAGGTCCTGCATGTACAGACCGATGGTGATGGTGAGGGTGAACAGCACCCCGCCGGCCATGAAGATCGCCGCAAATGTCGCGACCCGATTGCGGTCCGTGAACAGACTGAATGGCAGCACCGGGTTCTCCGCGGTGCGTTCCACGAAAAGGAATGCGATCAGCAGCACGGCGGCCGCGATCAGCGACACAATCGTGTACGGGGAATCCCAACCGCGGTCAGGCCCCTGGGTGAATCCGAACACCGCCGCCGTACAGCCCAGCGTGGCAAGTACGGAACCCGCCACGTCCAGTTTCATGGGTTCACGTTCCGTCTCGGTCAGCGACCGCACGGCCAGGTAGATCATCAGCGCGCCCGCCGGCACGTTGATCAGGAAGGCCAGCCGCCACGACACCTCGGCCAGCGCGCCGCCGACGATGAGTCCGGCGATGGAACCCACCCCCGTCATGGCGCCGAACACCCCGACAGCGGCGGTACGCAGTGGCCCCTTGGGGAAGGTGGTCGCGATCAGTGCCAGCGCGGTGGGCGACGCGACGGCCGCACCCACACCCTGGATGAGACGGAAAACGGCGAGGCCGATGTCTTCCTGCGCCAGGCCGACCCCGATGGACGCGAGGGTGAACAACGCGATGCCGCCGATGAACACGCGCTTGCGGCCGAAGGTGTCACCGAGGCGTCCACCGAGCAGCATGAGCCCGCCGAAGGACAGCATGTAGGCGGTGATCACCCAGCTTCGGGTGGCATCGTTGAGGTGCAGCTCGGCTTGAATCTTGGGCAGCGTGACAACCGCAATGGTGCCGTCCATGGTGGCCAGGAACTGCATACCGGCGATCGCGATGACGGCGTACAGATAGTGCCGCGAAGGCAGGAATTCTCGCGCCTTTTGAGTGAGCTGCTCGACGCTGAGGGCAGGCATGCAGGACACCTTACCGTCCTCTTAACGTGCCCTTAGGTCACAAACTCACGCCAGAGGGACTCCGTAGGCAGCAACGGGGCCTATAACGATGATCGCGGGCGGCCTAATGCCCTGCGAACGAATACGCTCTGGCGCGGTGGCGAGGTCCGCGCGCAGCACGCGTTGCTCATCGGTGGTGCCGTGTTGCACCACCAGGACCGGGGTATCCGCAGGTCGGCCACCATCGATGAGAACCTTCGCAAACTGCTCGATGCGCTCTACCGCCATCAGCAGCACGAGGGTTCCCTTCAAGGCAGCAAGTGCGTCCCAATTGACTAACGATTCCGGGTGCCCAGGTGCGACGTGCCCGCTGACGACGACGAATTCATGGTTGACCGCGCGATGGGTGACGGGCACCCCGGCCGCCGCCGGAACGGAGATTGCGCTGGTCACACCGGGTACGACGGTCACCTGTACGCCAGCCTCGGCGCACGCCAGTACTTCCTCGTAGCCACGGGCGAAGACAAACGGGTCCCCGCCCTTCAGACGCACGACGAATTTGCCCTCTTGTGCCCGTTCGACGAGCACTCGGTTGATCTCCTGCTGCGCCATCGCGCGCCCGTAGGGGATCTTCGCGGCGTCAATCACCTCGACATGAGGCCCCAGATCGGCGAGCAGCTCGGCGGGAGCGAGCCGGTCGGCGACGACCACATCCGCCCGCGCGAGAAGCCTGCGGCCGCGGACGGTAATGAGATCAGGATCACCCGGTCCCCCGCCGACAAGCGCGACACCGTGCGGCTTGACGCGATCTTCACCCCTGTCGTCGATGAGCCCGCGTTGCAGCGCCTCATGGATTGCCGACCGCAGCGCCGCCGATCGCTTGTGCTGGCCGCCAGTCAGAACACCGACTGCGATGCCGTCGTGGTTGAAGGATGCCGGGGTGACGGCCGTACCTTCCCGGGCGGAATCGGCGCGAACGCAGAAGATACGGCGCCGCTCGGCTTCGTCCACCACGGCGGCGTTGACGGCCGGATCATCGGTGCAGGCGATGGCGTACCAGGCTTCTTCGAGGTCTCCGTCCTGGTACGGCCGCAGATTGAGGGTGATCGAGGCCATGCCTTCGACAGCCGGGGTCGCGTTGGGGGCGATCACGTGGACATCGGCTCCGCTGGCGATCAACAGGCCTAGGCGCCGCTGCGCGACGGATCCGGCGCCGACGACTACAACTTTGCGTCCGGCAAGGCGGAGGCCGACGAGGTAGGCGTCATGAGTCACCGCGCGAGTTTACGTGGACGGGAATCACGGGGCCGGGTTAGCCGTGCTCTAATCGGTCCCAGTGCAATCCCATCGCATGCAACCAGCGGAGTTGGCCCAGGCCGCGATGACTGCTGCCCTCATGGGCGCCATCGCCGTCGTCTCCATCGTCCTACCCGGCGCGGTGGTGTTCGCTTGGCTGGGGGCGGTGCCGATGGGAGTGCTGTGTTACCGCCACCGCATCCGGGTGGCGTTGGCCGCGTGTGTGGCTGCGGGCCTCATCAGCTTTCTGATCGCCGGATTCGGCGGCCTGGTGTCGGCGTTGACATGCGCGTACATGGGCGCGATTTCCGGTCAGGTGAGACGCCGGAATCGTGGTGCCGCAACAATGTTCGTGGTCGCAGCGCTATGGGGTGTGCTGGTCTCGACCTTCTGTGTCGGGGTGTTCGCGGCCCTGCGGAGTCTTCGCGAGGTTGTTCTGGGCGCGGTGGCCGCCAATGTCGGCGGATTCGCCACGCTATTGCACGGAGTGCCGCTTCTCGGACAGGCCGCGGCGGGGCTGGACCACGCCGTTGTGGGCTGGCTTGCGCACTGGCCGTGGTTCTTTGGCGTGTCGGTGTGGCTCATCGTCATCTTCGGAACATCGTTCGGATGGCGGGTCATGACGCCGGTACTGCGCCGGCTCGAGGAAGTGACCGACCTGGCATCGGTGGGCACGCTGCCCCCGCCGCACGAAAACACGCCGCCGGGCCCGCTGCCCACTGTGCTCACCGAGGTCGGCTATCGATACGCCGGGGCAGATCGGGATGCGCTGGCACCGGTGACGATGCGGGTCGACATCGGTGAACACGTCGCGGTAACCGGCGCCAACGGCACCGGCAAATCCACCCTCATGCGCATCCTGGCGGGTGTCGCTCCCAGCACCGGAACCATCGAACGTCCCGCCGGGGTGGGACTGGGCCAGGTGGGCGGGACCGCATTGGTCATGCAGCACCCGGAGAGTCAGGTGCTCGGACTACGTGTGGGCGATGACATCGTCTGGGGACTGCCACACGACCGCACCGTCGACATCGAGAGCCTGCTCGGCGAGGTGGGATTGAGCGGGATGGGTGATCGGGACACCGCCGGACTCTCTGGCGGTGAACTACAGCGGCTCGCCGTCGCCTCGGCACTGGCCCGCGAACCCGCTCTCTTGATCGCCGATGAGGTCACCACCATGGTCGACCACGGCGGACGCCAAACGCTCATCAATGTGCTCGACGGACTCACAGCCCACCACCGCCTTGGGCTGGTACATATCACCCACTACCCGCAGGAGGCGGACGCTGCCGACCGCGTGGTGGCGCTCGGCGGTATCGAGGTGCGGGATGGAACGGAACGCCCCTCTCCCATCGAATCCGATTCCGGCGAAACGATTCTGGATGTGCGAGGAGTCTCGTTCGACTACGCGGCCGGGACACCCTGGTCACAGCCGGTGCTGCGAAATGTCTCGTTCCAGGTTCGCGCCGGCGACGGGATACTGCTGTGCGGCGGCAACGGTTCAGGCAAGTCCACCCTGGCGTGGATCATGGCGGGCCTGCTGGAACCGTCAGCGGGTCAGTGCCTGCTCGATGGCCACCCCACCGCGGAACAGGTCGGCGCGGTTGCGCTGTGCTTCCAAGCCGCACGATTGCAGCTGCTGCGCGGCCACGCCGGTGCGGCGGTGGCGGCGCTCGCCGGGTATTCGGCCTCCGATACTGACAGCATCGATCGCGCGTTGGCATCGGTCAGCCTGGACCCGAAGATCGGTGGGGTGCTCATTGATCGGCTCAGCGGCGGGCAGTTGCGGCGAGTCGCACTGGCCGGCCTGCTGGCCCGCTCGCCGCGCCTGCTGATTCTCGACGAACCACTTGCGGGCTTGGATGTCGATGCCCAAGCCGACCTCATCGATCTGTTGGTACGCATCCGCAATAGCGGGCAGGCCGTCATCGTGATCTCCCACGATACCGACAGTCTGTCGCCATTGTGTCCCCGCACCATTCGGCTGGAGCAGGGCGAGTTGGTGAGTGCCCCATGAGCCAACGACGCCCGTTGATGCTGATGCGACCGGTCCCCGGGCCCTCATCCATCCATGCGCTGTGGGCCGGCACCAAACTCATCGCCGCGCTGGCGATATCGGTGCTGCTGACCGTCACGCCGTCGTGGATCGCGATCGGGCTTGTCGCGCTGCTCATCCTGTCTACCGCGGCACTCGCCGGGATTTCGCCCCGGTGCATCCCCTCCATTCCGCGCGGGGTCTGGCTTCTTGTGGTGGCCGGCAGTCTGTTCACCATCGTCAACGGAGGCGCCCCCGAGCTGAGGCTCGGCCCAGCCACCCTCGGCGTGGGTGGATTCCTGGACTTCCTGCGCGTCACATCGCTGGGACTGGTCTTGATCGGCCTCGGAGCGGTGATCTCATGGACCACCCAGGTCGCGGAAATCGCTCCCGCGGTGGCCCTTTTGTGCCGACCGCTGCGCATCCTGCGGGTGCCTATCGACGATTGGGCCGTCACCATTTCCCTGGCGTTCCGCATGTTCCCCATGCTGTCCGAAGAGTTCCGACTGTTGGCGGCCGCCCGCAGACTCCAGCCGCCGCAGCCGGAGAAGCCCTCGCGGCGTGCGGAAGTCGTCGATCTGTGTACCACGGCGATGGTCGTCTCGTTGCGCCGCGCGACCGAGATGGGTGATGCCATCACGGCACGAGGTGGTGCGGGCCGTATCTCCGCGCATCCGATCTACCCGGGATGGCGCGATGCCCTTGCCGCCGCGGTGCTCGTCGGCGTCTTCGCGCTCGCACTCGTTCTGCACTGACACCAAAAAATGAAATCTCTTTAGCCACAATTGTTCCTACTGCCACAACCTGGCCAGTGTTGCCGGTGGGCGTCTTAACGATTCGCACATGAGTTCGATTGGGGTGTTGGAGGCGGCGGCTGATGCCTTCTGCGCCGATTCGATCGATGAGCTCACCGCCGCCGAGCTGTATCTCGGACGTTCGGAACACATCGATCAGCAGATCAGCGGATTGTGTTACACGCCAAAGACCGCGGCTGCACCCACCCCGGATGCATAGTGTGCGAGGTCCACCGCTTGAACGAATGGGCCCAAGGCGCCACCGAGATCGACAACCTCATAAGTCGTAAATCCGCCCTCTAGGGCGTCATCACCCGGTTGGTAGCTCTTCGGTTTTGAGTGCATGAGCGACTTCCTCGGACACCCCTTCCAGTAGGGTCATTCTGGGTTCGGCTGGCGGTGCTTGAGGTAGCGGGGGTTGCACTCACCTCGCGCAGCGCGGCGCTCCCCAGTTGCATGGCGCCAATCCATTGCTCGACGTCACGCGCAGTCATGGTTTTCGCCAACCCGGCCCGGCACTATCTGTGCGTGCGCCGTATCGATGGTTACCTGGGTCTTGGCGCGGAGGTGCGATGCGGCCCCACTCTCCCTGTTTTACCACGGCCACATGACGATTGGCGATGTCCTGACGGGGTCACTCCACACGAACAAGCCGCCTACCAACTCCGCGGCATCAAGCTATACCCCGGCGATGCCGGTGACGCTGCTCGCGGACTTGAACAGTACGCGTTCAGCACTACCGTCGAGGTTGACTACCCGGATCTGACCAGAAAGATCGCCGACATAGCCCAGTCCGGCCTCTGTGTCGACGACCAGCCCGATAGCTTCGTGATAGTCGTCGGATATCACGGTGATCTCGCCGCCTGGTTCCCCAATACCCGGTATGCGGGCACGGTTCAGGGTATTGCCCCGCGGTGGCGCACCGCGGTCGGTCCAATACATGAAGCCGGACTGCGGGTCCAACTCAAGGTCGATGGGTTCGGGCAGCTGCGACCACAGAATCTCGACACGCCGTTCACCCACAGGCGCGGTAAGGGACGTGCGAAAGATTCGCCCGTCGCCACCTTTCGACGGCCCCTTCTGGGTCCAATACAGCACATGGTTCACCTCGTCGATCGCGATGCCGACGCATTGATTGCGCAAGACCTTTCGATCGGTGTCGGTCGTGGCGACCACGACCTCGTCCCGTAGATCAGTGCCGTCAAGCCGCACGCTCTTCACCGCGGCCCCTTCACGATCCGACCAGTAGAGGCGACCCGCCACCCAATCCGCAGTCAATTGCTTGCCGGTTACAAAGGAACCTTCGGGCAGCAGATACGTACGGCCGCTGCCATCGAGTTTCGCGCGTTCGAGCGAACCGTTCTTCCGATAGAAGTCCAGATCGGCATCTGACTCGGGCGCCCGGTCTTCAGGTAGTGCCGGGCTTCCCATATTCGTCCAGTACATGTACTCACGAGCCGGGTCCACGACGAGCCCGTCAGGGAAAGCGTCCGCCCCGCTTACCAGCACTGTCGATTCACCAGTCGTGATATCAATTTTCAAAATCTGCTTACCGCCCGGGTTCAGGGCGATGAGGTATTGAAACACGGTACGTTCCTTTCGTTCAGTGCTTTGAAAGTCACTTGGCCGCAGCGTGATCCAGCCAGACCGGACGGCTGGATCCTCGAGGTATCAGGATGTGCGGGTATTTTCCGGGAGTTTCGGACATGTGCACGTTCTCGCCAATTCCGGTGTATCTGCCCAGCGGCGTGTCAGCGACGAAATGTTCCGGGTCCACGTACGCATGTTCGTAACCAGTGCCGTGCGTGGCAATCGCATACGCCTTATCGATGACTCCCAGGCTCAGGATCCACAGTGCGGTCCGTGACAGCGATACGTGTACGCGGTAGCTTCCGCCCTCCGTGGCCCTGCGGGTCAGCGCCTCGACGATCCCGATGGTGCCCAACCACGCGGTGATGTAGTCATTGACGACCGGTAGCGGTGGTAGCGAGGGCTTCTCATCATCCCCTTCCAGATCCATGATGCCGGCCAGGCAACCTGCGGTCTGGTCGAACCCGACTCGCTTCGACCAGGGACCCGCATGCCCGTGGAGGGTGACACTGGAATGGATGATTCCGGGCCTGGTCTCGGCGAGCTGAGCGGGATCTAGGCCCAGTGATTCCAGGTAGCCCGGTCGGCGATTCGAGTAGAACACGTCGGCGGACTGCATCAGACCGTCGAATACGTGGCGGCCAGCCCGAGATCTGATGTTGAGCCGCGATGAGCGGACACCGACATTGGACGTGCAGTACATCGTTTCGATCTCGTACTCATCGGGCTGCCAGATGTTCAATACGTCGGCACCGTGGAGGGCCATGGCCCGGCCATTGCCCGCACCGGCGATGATGTGCGCCCTGCCCAAGACCCGCACACCGGACAGCGGTGCTTTCGGGTTGGGCGTGAAGGGAACCGGGTCAGAGTCGCCGATCTTCTCGATTTCGATAAGAGGAAGAGCAGCAAGGTGTTCGGTGAACTGCCGAACGGCAAGGAACTCCGACACAGAGCGCACGGCAGGCATGACGATACCGGCCTCTTCGCCAGCTTGCTCAAGGTCGCTGGCTTTCCAAGTTGCGATTGCTCGCGCCACCGCCGTGGGATCGTCGGGCACGCCCAGCAGCAGCTCTGCTCGTCGGCGGATCTTCGGGTACGGATTCAGCGGCATCACCCACCGATCGTCAAGTGTGCGGTAGAAGTGCTTGTAGCCGAAGGCGTTGGACGCTGCCGCCAGGTTAGGGATCGGATGACCGTCCATGAGTTCCCAGCGTCCGTCGTAGAACGGGCACAGTCGGTGCGGCGCAACACGCAAATCGACGGAGATGTCTTGCCCCGGCCCACCCCGCAATCGCCAAAGCCGAGCCATAGCTACGGCTTTAGCGGCAAGCGCGATTCCTGTGGCACCTGCGAGCCGCAGCGCGCTGGGCAGAATCGGGTCTGCACCGCGAAAGGAGATCTTTCCTCCCGAGTCGCTGCTCGACATGCCGATAGTGTTTAGCAGTTCTTCCAGGTGCGTGTGTGCGTCAAAGTCGGCATCTGTCGCCGGTGACGCGATGGCAGCACGGATCGTGGCATCCAAAGACACTGTGAGAGCCTCTCTTTCCTCGTGTTGGCGGGCTAGGTTGTATCAGACGAATGCGCTCAGGCCGGTAATGTCCTTGCCGACGATGAGGGTGTTCATTTCTTTGGTGCCTTCGAATGAGTACAGGGCCTCGGCATCGTCGAACGCTCTGCCAATACCGTAACTGAGAACGATCCCGTTGCCGCCGAACAAATCTCGACCGAGTGCGACGATCTCGCGGAGCTTGCTGGTGTTGAATCCCTTGACCAGCGATGCCTGGGCATCGGTGGCCTCCCCAGCATCCGAAAGTTCGGCGAATCGCACCACGTTGCCGAGCATCGCGGTGACATTGCTCAGCATGGTGAACAGCTTGTCCTGAATGAGCTGGTAGCTGCCGATCGGCTTACCAAACTGTTCGCGTTGCATCGAGTACTCCCGAGCCAGTTCGTAAGCGCGGGAACCGACCGCTACGGCGAGCCAACCCACATCCCCTCGGGTACGGGTCAGAATCTTGTGGGCGCAGTCGCGCCACGTGTTGATCTGCTGCAACCGGTTACTCTCGGCAATCACCACGTCGGTGAGGGTGATATCGGCGTTCTGCACGGTGCGCAGTGCGATCTTCCCCTCAATCTTCGTGGTGACCAGACCGGGGCTTCCCTTTTCCACCAGGAACGCCTTGACTTGATTGTCAGCGATGTCGCGGGCGTAGATGATGAGATAGTCGGCCCATGTGCCGTTACCAATCCAGCGCTTGCGCCCGTTAAGTACCCACCTGTCACCATCGCGCCGGGCTGTAGTGCGCATGCCGCCGGCGACATCGGAGCCGCCAGCCGGCTCAGTCAGACCGAAGCACCCTATCTTCTCCCACTCCATCATGGCGGGAAAAACACGTTCGATCAGCTCCGGACCGCCACCGCGGTAGATGCTCTCCATCGCGAGACCACTATGGACGCCGGCGAATACGGCCAGTGACGCGTCCCGTCGGGATAGTGCGAGGTTGAGAAACCCCCGAAACACACCGCCGTATTCGGGATAGCCCGAGACCTCCGGATAGCGGTACTGGGTGAACTCCAGGTCGCGCACCAGCGGAATCACCTCGAACGGAAATTCCGACGTCGCCCATGCATGTTCGGCCAAAGGCGCGATTTTGGATGCGACCTCCTGCTCTACCCGCTGAATGATCTCCTGTTGTTCTACCGGCAGCTTGTCGATATAGGAGAAGTAATCCCACTTCGGATTTGCAGGTTTGGACATAAGTCAATACTTTCGGCTAGTGGGACGGACTATTGAAGGGCGGCGCTGGTGCTTCCTCGTATTCGGCGATCGGGGTATCGCTGAAGTAGACCGGGTACCGAGGTACGAGCACGGTCCCCTCGGTGGAGTGGTTAAACTCCCGGAGTAGCCCGCCCTCCGCGACATACGCGTTTGCCAAAGGATTCCTGATATCGAGCGGCAGGCTCATCGGAATGCTGTGTTTTCGGCACACCTGAGCCCATTCATCGACGGTAAGCAGTGGCGCAATTTCCAGGAGGGTCTCATAGACATGTTTGCGGCCATCCGCAGAGGCGTTGGCCCAGTCCTGAAAATACGGGTCGCTGTCGAGGATGTCGCGCCGGCCCACCGCATCGAGTAGGTCTGACATATTCTTCAACGAATACGGATGGATCGAAATTGTACCGTCTTTGGCATAAACGTCGCCGTGTTCGACATTGAGCGCGATCCGATATCCACCTCCATTCGCGCTCGGTGGCACGAATGTGTTGCCCGCGAGATGCTCCAGCATGTTGAAGGCGAACAGCGTGTCGACCATGGGAATGTTGATCTCCTGCCCCTTGCCTGTGCGACCTCGGGCAATGACGGCCGCGAGCACCGAATTGACGATGACTAGACCGCAGATCTTGTCCGCGACGAGGCTCGGGAAACATGTCGGATGGCCGGTGAGATATTGCATCGCACTGGTCAGTCCCGCGGCGGACTGCACAATTTCGTCGTAGGCCGCCTGCTCGTATTCCGCCGACCCCCTGCGGAATCCTTGTGCGCTGCAATAGATAAGCCGCGGATAGCGGGCGGCGATGGTCTCGTAGTCAATGCCCAGTTTCACCCGAGCACTAGGCCGTTGGTTCGTGACGAACACATCGGCTTCCTCCAGCAGCGTCCAGAACTGCTCTCGGCCGTGGTCGTCTTTGAGATTGCAGGTGATACTGCGCTTACTCTTGTTGGTGTTCAAGAACATCGGCGCCATACCGGGACTGCGACCACCCAGGTAGTGCCGTGCCAGCTCCCCGCCTGGCGGCTCCACCTTCACTACGTCAGCACCCATGTCGCCGAGTAACTGACATGCATATGGTGCCATCACGACGGTAGCCAGCTCGACTACCCGCAGCCCCGACAATGGACCAGGCTTTATTTGTTCACTAAAGAAATTACTCACGCCTCCACCTCCACGTAATCCAACGCCGGTTCAGTCTTGTTTCAGGGCGCGGTTCTTCAGCGCATTCAGGACGTTGATCTCGTCAACGTCGCGCTCGGAGTTAAAGATCGGAATCTTCGATACCGGATACGAACGCTCGGCCTGTGCCACCAATTTCTCCCGCAACGAGTCGTTGAGCCGCGGCGATTCGAACGTTTCCCAACGCTGTTGCAGACTGTCACCAAAATGCTCCAAGAAGTGCTGCAACCCCCCGGCACCGCCACCGAGGTGGAAGCTCAGGAACGGCCCTGCCACCGCCCACCGCACGCCGATCGAGCTCGTCACGATGTCGTCGAGTGCTTCCTCGGTGACAATCCCCCTGTCGACTAAATAAATGGCTTCGCGAAGTAGAGCTGTCTGCAATCGGTTGGCGACAAAACCCGAGATCTCCTGGTCGATCACCACCGGCTTCTTACCGACCTCCGTATAGAAGTCCACGGCCGCCTGGATCTGCGCGGGCGTTGTGGCCCGAGAGCCCACAACTTCGACGAGCGGCAACAGGTGGGGCGGATTGAAAGGGTGCCCAACCACGAGTCGGCCCGGGTTCTTGAGTGCCGCAGATATCTCACCGGCCGGAATGCCCGACGTCGAAGTCAGCAACAACGCATCGCGGGGCGCTGCCGCCTCCACGCCGGACCAGATCGAGCGCTTTAGTTCAAGCCTCTCGGGCCCGTTCTCCTGGACTGCGTACGCCCCGCTCACTGCGTCGGCAAGGTCGTCCGTGAAACGGATGTTGAGGGACGCGGGACCAGGTCCAAGCTGCTTGAGTACGTTGTGCCCCTCTTCGACGGTCCACTCCGCCTTGGCCGCGATATCAGGATCCGGATCCTGAACGACGACTTCAAAGCCGTGGTAGGCGAACACCGCGGCCCACGACGCACCAATGACCCCGCCACCGATGACGGCAACCTTGCGAGTCGACAATTTCAACCTCCTGTTTCAGTTGTTGAACCGACTACGGCACCGACACCGGTTCAACGCATGTGGTAGCACAACACATCCACGGGACCAAGAAGGAACGTTGCGCGCGGATGCGTGTCTCGTTACCTAGCCGTACGAGTTTGTTGCCTCAACACCTGATCGTACGAGTTTGTTGCCTCAACTGGAATTATCGATTCGATAACACGGTGTTATCGAAGCCGACAAGCATCTCCGATTGCCGTCACGACTCCGGCTCTCATCGGCTATCCTGTTGCCGTGGATATTTACCATCTACGCTATTTTCTCGCCGTCGCACGCGAATTGAATTTCACCAGGGCGGCGCAGAATCTCCATATGTCAGTAGCACCCCTGAGCCAGAGAATAAAATCTCTGGAGTCTGAGCTCGGCGAACAACTCTTCGACCGCTCTACTCACCACGTTGCGTTGACCTCGGCCGGCGAAAGACTGGCGTCGTTTGCCACGACGATAGTCGCGGATTTCGACGCTATTCCGCAACGGCTAGCTGCACGGAAATCTGTTGCGGCCATACGGTTGAGTGTTCCGTACGCATTGAATGCATGGAATCGGACGGCGATTTCGAACTCGATGACTGCCTTATCTGATCGATACACGTTTAGCATTCGACAAGTTTCCTCAAAAGAGACTGCGCGTCGTCTGCATGACAACAGCATCGACCTTGGGGTCTCGCGTGTAAGACCTACTAGCAAGCTTTTGAACTATGCCAACCTGAGCACCGAAGAACTTGTAATACTGGTCGATGCCTCGGCGTTTCCCGGGCGCCGTTCCGTGACTGTCAGCGACCTCAAGGGTTTCACCTACGTCCCCGGTCCTGAATACTGGGAAATCGATGAAATGCTCGAGGCCCAGCACACATTGTTTCGCGGCGGCATAAAGAAAGAGGTTCACGATCGATGCCTCGACTTGTCCAGCATGCTGGTAAGCCTGCACAATTGCCGTAAATTCACGCTGCGGTCATTGGAATCAGAGGAACTCCGCGGACTCGATCCAGCAGAATTCTCGTTGCTGCCCATAGACGATATCAATACTCAGTTCGGCACCATGCTCATCTGGCGCGCCGCAGACAGCGCACTCGACGACTCAGTCAATACCATTATATCTGAGTTCTCCACGTCTTGATAAATTTCCTGCCCCGAATTACCGACCGGCTCTTCGATATCGCCTTTCACCGCTCACCTGCCGGGGACGTGGGTACGCTCGACAAGTTGCCCGCGCTTGGCCACCGCGAAACTGGCTCCTCCTAGTTGTTGGGGTCTGGTGTGACCGATTGGGATCGTGTCGGTGACTGATTGAAGCTCGTGCCCTTGGAGACTGGGTGTTCCCTACACATCCAGAAGAAAAGGCGCGAGCGTGTCCCAGAGTTGTTCGGTACAGCTCGGGCTCGACGGTATCCCACCCAGGCGCCAACTCCAGTCGAATCGGATCGAACTCAGGCTGCAGCTTGATCATTGTCAGGCCAAGCTATTTCGTCATCGGAGTCGATAGGGCAGCGGGTTCGGGCCCCGGCGGCGAGTACAAAGAGTTCTAGCACCGGCTCACTGCCTTAGCCCCGCTCGATAACCGCAACCCTGCCTAGACCAAGGAAATCTTCGGTCCGGTTGCACCAGACCATCTGGACGAAGCAATCGCCACAATCAACGAGAAACCCGCTCGAGATCGTGCTGCGAAGTGCGGGCCCCCGGGCAAGTGGTAGACGAACAGCAGCGTCGTCAGATCCTGCAACACGATGCCGAGCAGCGATTGCATCGCACGTACCGCCCTGGCTGAAGCGTTGCGCGAGTGCACGAATGGTATCGGGGTGAACTACTCCGGGCGGGAGCGAGTGGCGCCCACATCGCGGCACGGGGTGCTCACAGGGTCTGAGGTGGTGGACGTGTCGGTCACCGAATAGCCACCGCGATGGCTTCCAATACGCCTGAAAGCCTGCTGCCGATAGTGTCAGGAATGAATTTCCAGAGCTGTGCCGTCACCCACCATTTCCACCTCGTCGTGGTACCCGAGGTCCCGCGAGATCGCTGCGGTGGTGGCGAGTAGTTCGGGCAGGAGATTTTGCAGGCCCGCTATGTTCAGTTGTGAACTTATTGCGGTGATGCTGATCGCCCCGGCCACTGTGCCTGCGTAGTCCCAAACCGGTGCGGCAACACAATTGGAGATTGCTTCGTATTCGCCGTCGTCATAGGACCAGCCCAGGGTGCGCACCTCTCCGAGCCGGACTTCGAAGGCGCTACGTGTGGTGATGGTTCTGTCGGTGAAGCGTTCAAAGGTGAGTTCGTCGAGAATGCGGTCAACCTGTACCGGCGGTAGGTGGGCCAGAATCGCCTTGCTGACGCCAGCGGTGTGCACCACCACGTTGCCGCCGATCCGGGTGTCGAGGTGGATCGAGTTCGGTGGTTCGATCTTGTCGACGTAGACGATTCCCTGCCCTTGCGGGATAGCGAATTGGACTGTCTGACCAACACGTTCACTGAGGTCGGCGATATGGGGGTGTACGAGCGTGCGCAGATCGAACTGCTGCAGAGCTGATTCGGCGAGGGCCGCCAACCGGAATCCGACGCCGTAGCGGCCACTTGCGTTGCGGCGGACGAATCCGCTGGGCTCAAGTGTCTGAAGCAAACGCAGCGCCGTCGTCCGGTGCACCCCACACATCTCGGCAATCTCCTTGAGCGTGCGTGGCTTCACGCTGCAGAACTCAAGAATGTCGATGGCGCGTTGAACGGTCTGGGCCATGACATGACACCTCATCCTGCGCGACATGCAAGCGCTTTGTGCGTTACATGCACAACTCTATCTGGCTGGTCCTGGTGTCGTCAGACCCAGCGCCTCGATGATCGTTTCGGCCAGCATGGCAGGCTCCGGACCGATATCGATGGTGAGGCGCCGTTCGTCGTCGCCAGGCGGTTCTAGTGCATCGAATTGGGACCGCAGCAATGCGGCAGGCATAAAGTGGTCAAGCCGTGTTCCCAGCCTGCGCTCGATGAGTTCGACTGAGCCCTGCAAGTGGACGAATACGACGTTGTCGATTCTGATTCGGTCACGGTGAGCGCGGGTGAGCGCTGAGCAAGTGACAACGCCTGGACATCCCGCCGCGTCAATCTCTTTGACCCGCTGTGCGATTCGATCCAGCCACGGCCATCGATCCGCGTCGGTGAGCGGCCTCCCGGCCGTCATCTTGGCGATGTTCACCTCCGGGTGCAGGTCATCACCCTCTATGAGCTGCCAGCCCAGCTTCCCGGCCAGCAGCCCGCCGATAGTCGACTTCCCTGTGCCGGACACTCCCATCACAACCAGGATCGGCACCGCGGTCGAATCGCTCATGTGCTCACTCTTCCCTGCTTACGCGTGTGCGTGGAATCCCGGCGGCCAACCGGGCAATCTCGCCCTGCACCACGCTTGGAAAGGCATCCGATACGGGCTGCATCTGCGTAACATGCTCAAGTGAGATCGTCTGTAACAATACAGAATTCACCTCCGGAACGGTGAGAGTCCCAGCAGGCGGCTTCAGGTACACCGCACGCGAGTTCGGGCCCACGCACGTCGCCGCGGCATAGTGCACGTCGCAGACCAGCACCACCGAGCCGTGATCGGCACGCGCGAGCTCGGCGAGAATCTGCGGGTGAGTGATGGTTCCGGAGATCATGTCCTCCTCGTTTCAGCGGAAGTACTGGCCGCCGTTGATGTCGGTGATGGTCCCGGTGACGTAGCCCGCCAGATCGGAGGCGAGCCACAGCGCCGGGCCTGCCACATCGCCCGGGTGGCCCGCCCGGCCTGCCGGAATGCCTGAGACGGTTGCGGCTTTGGACTGTGCAGTGGTGAAGGTGTCGTGGAACGGGGTTGCCTCGATAAACCCCGGCGCCAGCGCATTTACCGTAATCCCCTCGGGGGCCAGTTCATTCGCCAGAGCGCGGGTGAACCCGAACAGTGCCGCCTTAGAAGAGGCGTAGGCCAGCGCGCCCGGATGTCCGCCGGTGTGGCCGGCCAGTGATGCGAGGTTGATGATGCGACCGGACCCGCGGCGAATGATCGGCAGTGCATGATGGGTGAACAGGAACGTGCTATCGAGGTTCACCCGCAGGATCTCACGCCACAGTTCGAGGGTGAGCTGCGAGAGCGTGGCCCGCCGCACGAGGCCCCCAACATTGTTGACCAGGATGTCCAGGCCCTGTAATTGTTGGTCTACCAGCGACATTGCGTCGATCACTTGCCGTTCGCTAGTTGCGTCCACAGCGACTGAGATCGGCTTTTCACCGGCGGCATTGGCGAGCTCGTCGAGGAATTCGCGGTCCGGTTCGTGGGTGCGGTAAGTGACGGCCACACGCGCGCCGGCACTGGCGAATCGGAGCGCGATCGCCCGTCCGATACCGACACCGCCTCCGGTGATCAGTGCGGAGCGTCCTGCGAGTAACTGTTCCATGGTGTCCTCCGTAATGATTGATCAGTCAGCGCGTTTCGGCGGTGCCGTTGCCCTCCGGCCGGCGGTTGGCGTAGGCGTAGACAGCGATGGCCGTAATGACCAGGCAGGCCGCCAGGAAGGTGAGTGCGATCTGATCACTGCCGGTGGCGTCCTTGATGAGCCCCACGACGTAGGGGGCCACGAAACCTCCGATATTGCCCAGCGAGTTCACCAATCCCAGTCCCGCTGCCGCGGCAGCGCCGGCAAACAATGCTGATGGGACGGACAGAAACGGCGCAATGGCGGAGTAGATCCCGATCGAGGCGATCGACAAAAACACCAGGGCGAGCATCGCGCTGACCGACAGCAGGTACCCGGCCCCGGCAAGGCCAATAGCCGCAATGCCCATACTGACGCTGGCATATAGTGCACGCCGGCCGGTCCGGTCCGCGCGTCGACTCCAGAAGTAGACGCACGGCACCGCGGCCGCGTAGGGGATCATCACCAGCCAGCCCAGGGTGACATTGCCATAGTCGCCGAGGTCCTTCACGATTGCCGGTAGCCACAGGCCTAATCCGTATATGCCGCAGACCATTCCGAAGTTCAGGAAGCCGTAGATCCAGGCGCGGCGGTCCTTTAATCCGGCCAAGAACGGGTGGTGGGCCGACGACGCCTTGGCGGCGATTTCGGCGTCCATCGTTTCGGTCAGCCAGCGGCGCTGATCTGGCTTCAGCCACGTCGCGTGCGCAGGCCGGTCGGTGAGCAACCGCAGAGCCAAGAACCCCAACGCTACCGCAGGTAATCCTTGGGCGACGAACATCCACTGCCAATCGTGCAGCCCCCAGGCGCCGTCGAGGTTGAGCAGCACACCCGACAAGGGCGCGCCCAGCGCGTTGGCGACAGGTTGGGCCAGCACGAAGATTCCCAGCACCGACACCCGTTGCGCTGTCGGGAACCACAACGTGAAATAGAACAGGATAGCCGGGAAGAAACCCGCCTCTGCCGCTCCGAGCAGGAATCGGATTATGTAGAAGGATGTTTCGCCTTGGACCGCAGCCATCGCGGTCGCCGTAATGCCCCAGCTGATCAAGATACGGGCAATCCAGCGGCGGGCCCCGAACCGGTACATTCCGGCGTTACTCGGAATCTCCATCAGGACATAGCCGACGAAGAAGACCCCCGCGCCAAGCCCATATGTCGCGTCACTGAGGCCCAGGTCCTCGCCCATCGCCGTCTTGGCAAATCCAACATTGTTGCGATCGAGGTATGCGACCAAGTACAGCACCACGATCAGCGGCAGAATCCGCCACCGCACCCGGCGCATCGTCGACACAGCAACCACGTCATCCACGGGTGCCGAACTGTGCGCCGGTAGCACCGACCCCATCGCGCCTCCTTGGCTCGTCTGCGATCGCCACCTCGCGCCGCCGTACCGGAACTGTAGCGACAATCACACTAAGCGTGCAATAAATGCACAACATGACTGTTGCCGGCCTTCTCCCCTCCCCGGTCTGTGTCTAGCTTCTCTGTCAAGCGGCGGTGCCGAAATGGGTTGTTTGGTCGGCGATCATGGCTCGGTAGACGACGTCGAAGAGCCGTCGTTTGAGAATGCGTAAGGCTTCCATGCCGTCGTCGCCACCAGCTGGGCTGAGTTGAGTTGCCGATTCCCGACACAGGACGGGCGATGCCGGATTTTCTTGGGGGTCAACTTGCCGAGCACGGCTTGGCGGCGTCGGCGGTGGTAGGTGCGTTCAATACAGGTGACGATCGCTAGGCGCAGTTCGTTGCGGATTCTCCAGCGGCACCTGTTCAGAACGTTCTTTCGCAGCAGCGAAAAGAACGCTTCCACAACGGCGTTGTCGCCGGCCATTCCGACTCTGCCCTGGATCCAAGCATGTTGCGCCAGTTCAAGGCATACACGAATTTCCGGGAAGGAAATTGCGCCCCGCGGTCGCTATGAACAACGCACTCGACGGGCGGCGATGAGACCGGGCCAAGTTGTAGACGACCGCAGCATCAGGAGTCAAAACCACCTTCAGTAGCCCCAATGGATGCCCCCACCACAGCTGGGCGTCACCAGCGTTACGCCCGAAGAATGCCAACCGCTCCAAGTGCAAGGATGATCAGCCCGAGGACTGCCACAATCCCCGCTACGTCGATCCGTCGGCGCGACCGAACCCAGGTATGCAGAGCCGACACCATCTCGTAGGTCCGTGCCGGCATGGCCGCATAACTCAGCAGCGGCAGCGCGACCATCGAGAAGGCCACCACATTGAAGAAGAGCAATGCCATGGACTGAACGGGCTGCGTGGCTCCCGAGGCATGGATGAGCGCGACCACCGCGAGAAAGTCCGCCGAAGGCAAGGCAATTCCCAACCCGCTGACCCCTGCCACCCATAAAGAGTTGTTCCGCAAGAAGCCGCGGACTCGCGTCGTCAGCTTTTCCGCAAGGCCCGACCTCGGTGCGCGTGGCGCCGCGACAGGCCGACGGATCGAAGCCGTGATGGCCAACACCGCTGCTACCAACAACGCGAGGACACCAAGCCCGACTTGGATGTAGGGCCCTGAGACGTCTGCGTTCCGCATCGGTGACACGCGCAGGAAAAACAGTAATGTGAGCCCCAGGCTTAACCCCATGACAAAGGCACCGCAGAGGAAGACGAACAGCTGTAACAGCGGTCTCGGCCTGTTCAGCATCAAGACCGTCAATCCCAGCCGGGTGGGTTCGACGCTCACTCCAAGTGCCATCAGCAGCACGATGGTCCACATGACTACCGCGCGGGCACAACGTCATTCTGCTCGCAGACCCGCGCGAACATGGACTTCACGAGGTCTACGTAGCGGGTGATCGATTCCCGCGCAATGGAATTGTCGGGGTACGCGATCATCAGCGTGGTCTCGGTCGGAAACCGGGAGATGAAGATCGTCAGCTGGTACACCGACTTGCTCTCCGCATACAGACCGATGGGATTGCTCACCAGGAGCGGGTTGGTGAACAACTGCGAAAGCGGCGGAGCGCCACCATCGAAGAAGTTGATCATCGGGTGGTACGGCCGCGGCCAGCTCAGCTCCGGCACCAATTCCAGCACCCGGTAGAACGGGACGTTCACCAACTGCCTGCCCCGGTCGAAGGATTCCTGCGCCGCGACCGCTGCCGCACCAAAGGTCCCGTCGACGGGGGCACTTATCGGCACAAGTCCCGTGAACCATCCCGTCGTGAACATGTCCGCTTCCTCGCGGGCATCGCTCGGCGTGATCCCGTAATAGGTATCCGTGCCGGTCAATTCACGCTCGGCGAACCCGAGTGCGGCCATCACACCGCCGACGAACCGCGCACCCGCATCCACGCAGCGGGTCTCGAATTTCAGCGCCTGCTGCTCATCCAGCAATTGCTCGGTGACGATTGCGGTTCCGCACTGCACCCCGTGATCGCCCAGTGGCAGTGGGAAATCCGGGAGACTGCCGCGATTATTCTCGGCGAACTGCGTCCATTCACGTACCGGCGCCGAATCGGGAGTCAGCCCCGAAAGGAACTCGTGCTGGCGAATGCAGTAGTCGCCGTAGCTACCCGCGGGCGGAAGCTCGATGGGGGCTCCACCCTGAACCAGCGCCTTGTACCCCATGAGGATTTCCATGATCAGCAGGCGCGCGAACGTCGCATCCAGGTGCAGGTGGTCAACGCTGAAGTAGAACGTGAAATGTCCCGAGCTCTGGACGATTCCGAAGCGAAAGCAGTCCCACCGGAACGGGTCCGGAGTCTCCGACACCACCAGCTGACGCACCTCCTCGGACGTCATCTCCCCCAGCTTGACCTGGACGAATTCCACATCGGCCGGATCGGCGATCGTGCGACGGACAATGTTCTGCTCGTCGTCGAGCGAGAACCAGCTGCGGTAGGTGTCGTGCCGCCGCAAGTGGGCGTTGATCACGTGACCCATGGCCCGCTTGTCGCACCGGCCCGGCATGTCCAAGGTGAAGACGAGTACCCGCGAGAAATCCAGACCCTTGGCCGCCTGCCGCAGATAGGTTCGCAGATGTTGCACCTGCATGAAGCTCGGCGGGATCTCGCTGACCGGTGCTTCAAGGGCCTTCGCGTACGACGCCGGCGAAGGCTGCCAGGTAATCACCGATCCCGCAGACGGCTCCCACTTGTCGGTCAACGACACCGTTACTGGTCCACCACGCATTTCAGATCCCCTTAAGACGACGCGACTTCGGATTCCTGGTCGGCCAGCTTGTCGTACAGGTGCGACGCCAATGAACGCACTGTCGACACATCGGCCGGACCAATACGGACGCCGGTGTCCGCCTGGATACGGGTACGAATTTCGAGATTGCCCAACGAGTCCAGCCCGTAATCCGGCAGGGACCGGTCAGGATCGATGGAGCGCCGCAGCACCAGACCGACCTGTTCGGCCACCAGTTTCCGGAGCCGGGTCGGCCACTCCTCACGCGGCAGCGCGTTGAGCTCATCGAGGAACTTGTTTGTCTCCGTTTGAGATTGGCCCGCATCCCGGAATGCCTGCGCAAACGGGCTGCGCTCGACGAAGTCGGACAGCCACGAGATCCCCGCCATCGGCGCATAGGCGGTGTAGGCGCGGTTGTGCCGAAGTACCGTGTCGAAGGCGTAAGCACCCTCATCCGGCAGGATGGCCGCGTCCGCGTTCGCCGCCAGGTGCGTGCCCTGGCCGATCTCCGACCAGGCACCCCAGGCGATCACGGTGGCAGGCAGACCCTGTGCCCGCCGCCAGTGTGTGAATCCGTCCAGCCAGCTGTTCGCCGCCGCATACGCACCTTGCCCCGGTGAGCCCACCAGTGCCGCGATCGACGAGAACGAGCAGAACCAGTCCAGCGGCTGATCCGCGGTGGCCTCGTGCAGGTTCCAGGCACCATGCACCTTGGGTCGCCAGTCACCGCGATCGATCAGCTCGTCGGTGATGTTGGCCAGCGTGGCGTCGTGAACCAGCGCCGCCGCGTGCAGCACGCCGCGCACCGGTTTCCCGGTCTCCGTGGCCGTCGCGACCAGACGCTGTGCCGTCTCTGGCTCGGCGATATCGCCCAGCACCACGTCGATCTCGGTGCCCGCCTGGCGGATCTGCTCGATGACGGCCAGCGCCTCCGGCTTCGGAGCACTGCGGCCGTTGAGGACAATCCGCCCGACTCCGGCCGCTGCCAGCTTTCGTGCCAGGAACAATCCCAGCCCACCGAGGCCGCCGGTGATGACGTACGCCCCTTCCCGGCGGAAGGCCGGCGCGTGCGACGGCGGGATCACCGCGTCGACCTCTCCGACCTTGGGCAGGTCCAGGACCAGCTTGCCGGTATGTCCGGCAGCCCCCATCACCCGGATCGACTCCGCGGCCTCCTGCAACGGCGACGGCGAAATCTCCGGCAATGGCAGCACGCCGTCTGCCATCTGCCGATACAGCGCGGTCAGGGTCCGGTAGATCGCTTGCGGTCGTGTCTTCGACACCAGGACAAGGTCGACGGCATGGAACGACAGGTTGCGGCGGAACGGGAACAGGCCCAGCCGGGTGTCGCCGTAGATGTCACGCTTGCCGATCTCGATGAAGCGGCCACCGAAGCTCAGCAGTTCCACACCGGCCCGCTGTGCCGCACCGGTGAGCGAATTGAGCACGATATCAACACCGTAGCCGTCGGTATCGCGACGAATCAGATCAGCGAAGTCCGTGCTGCGCGAGTCATATACGTGCTTGATTCCCCAGCTACGCAACAGATCTCGCCGCTCTTGGCTGCCCGCGGTGGCGAAGATCTCCGCACCGGCGGCACGCGCGATGGCAATGGCCGCCTGCCCCACTCCACCGGTCCCGGAGTGGATCAGCACCTTGTCGTCCGCGGAGATCCTGGCCAGTTCATGCAGCCCGTACCACGCCGTGACGTGAGCGCCCGGGACCGCTGCAGCCTCCCTATCGGGTACCTCTGCCGGGAGAGTCGCGGCAAGGTTGGCATCGACCACCACGAAGCTTCTCCAAGCACCGGTGGGTGTCATACCGCCCACCCGATCACCGACCTGATGCCGGGTCACTCCCTCACCCACGGCCGTCACCACGCCCGCGAAATCCACACCGAGCTCTTGTCGGCCTTCGAAACTCGAGTATCGGCCGTACACGTTCAGCACGTCGGCGAAGTTGATGCTGGTGGCGGTGACCGAGACTTCGATCTGCCCCGGCCCAGGGGCCACTCGATCGAACGCGACGAATCCCAGCGACTGCAGATCGCCCGGGGTCCGCACCTCGAACCGGACGCCTTCGTTGTCCGGTGTCGCCACGGTACTGCGCCAATCGTCGGGGCCGAGCGGACCCAGGTTCAGACGCGCCCGGTACCAGTGATCGTCACGCCATGCCGTCTCGTCTTCTTCTGAACCCGAGACCAGCTCTCCCGCCACATTCTGTGCGGCGGTGTGGGTGTCGACGTCAACGTGCGTGACTCGCAGGTGCGGGTACTCGGCTCCGATGACGCGCACCAAACCCCGGAGTCCTGCCTGCTCCAAGTTGGTCACGTCGCCGTCCACGACCGTCTGTGCGTTGCGAGTCACCACATACAGTCGCGGCGGCTCTCCGGGCAGATCCACCAATTCCCGGGTGATCCGCACCAGGTGCCGAACCTGGTCGGCACCTTGCAGAGCCACCCGATCGGCGCCGCCTTCGGCTCCCGGCGCCGTGACGACGAGGACGCCGTCGAATGCGCCGCCCTCCAGCTGGTCATACAGAAGCTTCAGCGCCGCAACACGATCGGTATCCGGGCGCCACTGGATCAGTGCCACCTCGCTGTCACGCAACTTGAGCGAATCGATCAGTTCCGTTGCCCACGGGTCCACGCTCTCGCCCGTGCTGACCAACAGCCACCGACGCGGACCGCCCGATACCGCGTCCGGCAACCGCTGCTGCTGCCATTCAATGGCCAGTAGACGATTGTTGAGCAGCTGATCACGCTGCTCGTCATCGGAGGCCCCGGTACCAAACCGGAAGCCGCACACGGCAAGCACAATGCCGCCGTTCTCGTCCAGCAGGTCGATATCGGCTTCGACCTCGTTCCCGATCACCTTGGTCACCCTGGTGTAGCAGTACTGGGTGGAACGTGCGGACTGGTAAGCGTGCAGGCTGCGCACCCCCTTGGGAAGCGGTAGCGCATTCTTGCTGGCCGCCTGAACATCCGGGAGCGCGATGACGGATTGGAAGCAGGCGTCCAGCAGCGCGGGGTGCACGATGTAGCTGCCCTGTTGCGCCCGAACCTCGCGAGGCAGTGACACCTCGGCCAACACCGACCTGACGGACTCGTCGCCGTGGTACGCCGCCGCCAGCCCCTGGAAGGCCGGGCCGTATTGAACGCCCCTCTCGTCGAATGACTCTCGCAGGTCATCGCCCTCCGCACGGTGCGGGTGCTCCGCACGCAATGCGGCCAGGTCGTATGCGACAGGAGTGTCCACCTCGACACCAATACCCAGGACCGCCGTGGCGCGTTTGACGGCGTCGCCGTCATCGTGGGTCTCCACCACGAACTCGAGCGCATCCGGTGACTTCGCCGTGGCCGTAGCCGATATCGGTGTCGCCTCCCCCAAGGTCAGCAGCTGCTCGAACGAAATATCCTGCACCACAGAACCTTCACCGAACACTGCGGCCGATGCCGACAATGCCATCTCGCAATATGCGGCACCCGGGTACACCGCCACATGGCGAACCTGATGATCGGCGATCCAGGGCTGTGCCACCGTGCCGACATCCGCCTGCCAGATGTAGCGCTCCGGTTCCTCGGTCAACCGCACGTGGGCACCGAGCAGAGGGTGCACCGCGACCGTATGACCAGCCTGGCCCTGTTGCGTCTGCGCGGAGAGATCCAACAGATACGACCGACGGGTCCAGGTGGGCAGCGGCACATCCACCAGTTCTCCCGACGGGTAGAGCACCGAGAAGTCCACCGCGCTGCCGGCCGTGTACAGATCTCCGATGAAGTCGCGTAGGCCGTGCGGCAGCTCTTGCTCGCGACGCATACCGGCCAGGGCCACCATCGGAATATCGAGGCTCCGCGCGGTCTGTTCTGCCGGATACACCAACAGCGGGTGCGGTGCCAGCTCACCGAATACGCGATACCCATCGTCCAGCGCTGCTTGCACCGCCGCTGCGAAGCGCACCGTGTGCCGCAGGTTGTCCACCCAGTAGTCGGCGTCCATCACGGGCTTTTCTCGCGGGTCAAACGACACCGAAGAGTACAGCGGGACAACGGGTGTCCGTGGCGCCAGATCTTCGAGAGCGTCGGCGAGATCGTCGAGAATCGGGTCGACCTGTGGCGAATGCGATGCGACGTCGACCGCCACCTCGCGGGCCATCAGTCCGCGATCCGACCATTCGGCGATCAGCTGACGCACGGTCTCCGTCGCGCCGCCGACGACGGTGGACTGCGGAGAGGCGACCACCGCCAGGACCACATCGTGAATCTCGCGGTCGGCAAGCTCGGACACCACCTGCTGAGCCGGCAGGTCGACGGAAGCCATCGCGCCGGCACCCGAGATACGCAACATCAATTGAGAACGACGGCAGATCACCTTGACACCGTCTTCCAAGGACAACGCCTCGGAAACAACGGCGGCCGCGACCTCGCCCATCGAGTGGCCAATGACCGCGCCAGGCTTCACACCGTACGAGGCCGCGGTGGCCGCCAACGAGACCTGCATCGCGAACAGCGTTGGCTGGACCCGATCGATACCCGTGACCGTCTCCGGCGCCGAGATCGCCGCGGTGACCGAGAACCCGGACTCCGCCTCGATCAATGGCTCGAGGCGCGCGATGGTCGCGGCGAACACCGGTTCCTTGCTGAGCAGTTCGGCGCCCATACCCGCCCATTGCGAGCCCTGACCGGAGAAGAGCCAGACCGGGCCGCGGTCATCCTCCGCAACTGCCGCCTGATAGGGAGCCTCATCGTCGGCTACCTCGCGCAGCCCGACCACCAGTTCGTCCGTGCTGGTGGCCACCACGGTGGTGCGCACCGGCCGGTGCGCCCGTCGACGCGCCAGGGTGTACCCCACGTCACCGATCCACACGTCGTCGCGCTCGGACAGCCAGTCGGCCAATCTGCCCGCAGTTCGGCGCAACTCGTCGGCGGACGTCGAAGATACCGGGAAGATGAGCTGGGACCCCAGGGGCGATTCCACGAGAGCTTCCGAAGATACGGCCGGCGGAGCCTGTTCCACCACCGCGTGGACGTTGGAACCCGACATTCCGTAGGCCGATACCCCGGCCCGCCGCGGGCCCTCAATCTTCCCGGGCCATGGGATAACCGATTGCGGCACAAAAAGGTTCGTTGCGACACCGGCGAGTTTGTCGGGAATCCCGGTGAAATGCAGATTCGGCGGAACCACCCCATGCTCCACCGCGAGAATGATCTTCATCAGCCCCAGCGCACCGGCCGCCGACATGGTGTGTCCAAAGTTGGTCTTCACCGACCCCACCGCACAGGGCCCCCCGACTCCATAAACCTGCGCCAGGCCCGTGTACTCGATGGGATCACCCACGGGTGTGCCGGTGCCGTGCGCCTCGATCAGCCCGACGGTGTCGGCGTCCACACCCGCGGCCGCCAACGCGGTGCGGCACGCCGCCGCCTGCGCGTCCGAGGACGGAGTCGACTGATTCACCGTGCGCCCATCCTGATTCGACGCCGTGCCCCGCACAACCGCCAAAATCCGGTCCCCGTCCCGCACCGCATCATCCAGCCGCTTCAGCAGAATCATGACGCAGCCCTCAGACATCACGAAACCGTCGGCCTCGCCGGTGAATGTGTGGCAGCGTCCGGTCGGAGAGAGCATCCGCTGCTGCGAGGCGCCGACATACCTGCGAGGTTCCAACACCAGGTTGACGCCGCCGGCCAGCACGAGATCACTTTCGCCTGCCGCCAGGCTCTGGCACCCCATATGCACAGTCGCCAACCCCGCGGCGCACCCGGCATCGACCGTCAGCGATGGTCCATGCACACCCAAGGCGTACGAGATACGCCCCGATGCCATGCAGAAGTTCGTGCCCGCGAATCCGTAGGGACCACCGAGATCCGCCGCGTCCGCGGCCACCAACTGATAGTCGTTGTGGGTCACTCCGACAAACACCCCGGTCTGGGACCCTGCAAGGGCCCGCGGATTGATACCCGCGTGTTCGACTGCCTGCCAGGATGTTTCGAGCAGCACGCGGTGTTGGGGGTCGATCGAGACGGCCTCGCGCTCATTGATGCTGAAGAAATCCGCGTCGAATCCACCAACGTCTTCCAGGAAAGCACCCCACTTGGAGGGAGACTTGCCCGGCACACCCGACTCCGGGTCGTAGTACTCCCCCAGATCCCAGCGCGCGGGAGGCACCTCGGTGATGAAGTCCTCGCCCTCTAGCAAGGCCTGCCAGAACTGCCCGGGTGACTCGATCCCACCCGGGAGCCGGCACCCCAGCCCGATAACTGCAACAGGGGTTACAGACGCGTTTTTCATCTTGCTACGTCCTCCTCGCACACCAAAATCCGCCTGGTAGTAGAACTGAAGGTAACTAGCAGTAGAGCCCGACAGACCTAAACATAAGGTGCGCGAAAGGAATTCGCGACTCGGGAGATCAGGATCACAGTCCCTCAACGTCGATCGTCTTGCGACATCGCAAAATGGCCGTTCCCATACGCCGAAACCGCCCCGCATTAACAGCCCATTGATAACCGGGAAACACGGAATTCATAAATTATCCAGGATGGCCATCCGTTAGCCATCAGACGGTTGTCCGTACCCAATATCTCACCGTAACCCATCCCAGCACTCCTGCTAAAGCCTCCTCTACAAGCGCATTTTGTCGATTCGACGACAATCTCACAGTTCATACACAGCTATTCATATGGTTTGCGGCATCCGCATATTGCCAAAACATCAAACCCGTAATCACCTATGAAATATTTATGCGATTTACTCACCGTGAGTGGAAACTCATGAAGCCGCAGATGTGGGCCGAGATCCGGCATGACTTGAGATTTTCTTTTCGTCAAGATCCACCATTGACGCCATGCCGACAGCCCGCTGCGACACTGCCGCGGCGCAGCCCCAACCTGCCCGCGGCCCACTCCGGCGCCCGACCGCGACACTCCCCCGCCGATGACTCTCTTAGACATCCAATAGTTAGCTCGCCCGTGTCGCGCGTGGAACGGAAATGAAGTACCGTCCCCAGCATCAGACGGAACTCAAGTTCCGTTGGGCAACGGTGCCCGTCTCGACCAGCCGCGACAGTTCCCGCACGTGACCCGCGAGCATGTGCCAACACCATTGAACACAAAGGGGTTTGGGATGTTTCGTACTATCCGAAGGATCTGGATGCCGCTCCTGATCACAGCGGTGGTGGCGATCGGCGGATTCGCGGTCTTCCGGGTTCGCGGGATTTTCGGGTCGGAATCCTTCGGCTCCTCGGCAGATAACAACGCCAAGGATGCCGTCCCCTACAACCCAAAGACTCTCGTATACGAGATATTTGGCCAGCCCGGCGCAATGGCGGATGTGAACTACTTCAACGAGGACGCGCAGCCGACCCGCGTGGACAGCGTGCAGCTGCCCTGGGCGTTCAAGATAGTCTCCACGCTGCCATCATTGAGCGGAAACATTGTCGCGCAAGGCAATGGCGACCAGATCGGATGCCGGATAACCGTCAACGGCGAGGTCAAGATGGAACGAGTTTCCAACGAGCACAACGCGTACATCTACTGCCTGGTGAAGTCCGCATGAGGCACAGCAGCGGTGACCACGCCGCGCGCACCCCACGGCTCGCGCGGATCATCCGGACCTTGTCGATTCCGATCATCCTCTTCTGGCTGGGCATCGCAATCGTCCTGAACATCGTCACTCCCTCTCTTGACGAGGTAGGCAAGGCGCATTCAGTGTCGATGTCTCCCAAGGACGCCCCGTCGATGATCGCAATGATGCACGCGGGAAAGGTATTCGGAGAATTCGACTCTGATAGTTCGGTCATGATCGTGCTGGAGGGACAGCAGGAACTGGCCGACGAAGCGCACCGCTTCTACGACGAGATCATCAAGAAGCTCAAGGCCGATCCAACCCACATTCAGCACATCTCCGACTACTGGGGCGACCCGCTCACCGCCACCGGCGCACAGAGCGCGGATGGGAAATCCGCCTACGTGCAGGTGAATCTCGCCGGCGACCAGGGCACCACCTTGGCGAATGAGTCCGTCGATGCCGTCCGCAAGATCATCGCCGAAACCCCCGGCCCCGCAGGCGTACAGGCCTATGTGACCGGCGGGACTGCCGCAAGCGCGGATACGGGGACGGCCGGCAACAAGAGCATGCAGAAGACAACACTGATCGCGGTCGGTGTTGTCCTGCTCATGCTGCTGCTCGTCTATCGATCGGTGATCACTACCGTTGTGGCGCTGGTGATCGTGGGGCTGGAGCTCACGGCGGGTCAGGGGGTGGTCGCGACACTGGGCAATCTCAATGTGATCGGGTTGTCCACCTATGCCGTCAGCATGGTCACCATGCTCGGTATCGCCGCCGGCACCGACTATGTGATCTTCCTCTTGGGTCGGTATCACGAGGCACGGCATCGAGGGGAGGATCACGAGAAGGCTTTCTATACCGCGTATTCGGGTGTTTCACACGTAATCCTGGGATCCGGGCTCACGATCGTCGGCGCGACGCTATGCCTCAGCTTGACCCGTCTGCCGCTTTTCCGGTCGATGGGCGTGCCATGTGCACTGGTCATTCTGGTGATTGTCGCGGCCGCGCTGACACTGGCCCCCGCGGTGCTGGCGTTGGGCAGTCGTTTCGGGTTGTTCGAGCCCAAACGTAGATACGACGAAGGAGGCTGGCGACGCATTGGCGCGGCCGTAGTGCGCTGGCCCGGACCAATTCTCGTCGTCACCTGTGGAATCGCCTTGGTGGGTCTACTCACCTTGCCGGGGTACACCCCGGGCTACGACGATCGGCAGTACATGCCCGACGACGTCCCCTCGAAGGTCGGGTATGCCGCGGCGGAACGGCATTTCTCACCGGCCCGGATGAATCCCGAGATGCTTATGATCGAAGCCGATCATGATCTGCGTAATCCGTCAGACATGCTGGTCATCGACCGGATCGCCAAGACCGCATTCCATGCCCGCGGGGTGGGCCGGGTACAGGCGATCACCCGTCCGCTGGGAACACCCATCGAGCACAGCTCGATACCGTTCCAGATAGGTCTGCAGGGTGCCGGTCAGATCCAAAACATGAAGTACATGAAGGACCGCATGGCCGACATGCTGACCATGGCGGACCAAATGGGAACCTTGATCGGCACTATGGAGCGGGTGTACGACATGATGCGCGAACTCACCGACATCATGCACGACATGACCGGCCAGATGAAGGTGATGCAAGGCAAGATGCACGACATGCGGGACCTGATGGCCACGTTCGACGACTTCTTCAGGCCCATTCGCAACTACTTCTACTGGGAAAAGCACTGCGCCGATATCCCGATCTGCTGGGCTAGTCGTACCGTGTTCGATGCCCTCGACGGTGTCGACGCGATGGTCGAGGACATGGACGGCATGCTGGTGAACATGGACAAAGTCGACGTCCTGATGCCGCGCATGCTCGCCGAGTTTCCGCCCATGATCGCGATCATGAAGTCCATGCACGGGACGCTGCTGACCATGCACAGCACCATGTCCGGGATCATGAACCAGATGGATGAGAGCACCAAGAACTCCACCCTGATTGGCAAGTACTTCGACCAGGCCAAGAACGATGACTCGTTCTATCTGCCACCAGAGGTGTTCGACAACCCTGACTTCAAGCGTGGTCTGAAGATGTTCCTCTCCCCCGACGGGAAGGCCGTCCGGATGACCGTCTCGCACCAGGGCAACCCCGCGTCGGTGGAGGGAATCGCGACCGTCGGCAATATCAAAGAGGCAGTGGCGGATTCGATCAAAGGCACACCGCTGGAGAACGCCAAGATCTTTCTGGGCGGCACCGCCGCGACGAACAGAGATCTACAGGAGGGGGCCAAGTACGACCTCATCCTCGCGGGCATCGCGTCCCTCTGCCTGATCTTCATTATCATGCTGCTGGTCACCGGCAGTGTCGTCGCCGCCCTTGTCATCGTCGGCACCGTCGCCGTGTCGCTCGGTGCGTCTATCGGTGTCTCGGTACTGATTTGGCAGGACCTGTTGGGTATGGACCTGCATTGGTTCGTGGTCCCGCTGTCGGTGATCATCCTGTTGGCCGTGGGCTCGGACTACAACCTGCTGCTCATCGCCCGCTTCAAAGAAGAACTCCACGGTGGACTCAAGACCGGTTTCATCCGGGCCATGGGCGGCAGCGGCAAGGTGGTCACCAACGCCGGCCTGGTGTTCGCATTCACCATGTGCGCCATGGTCGTCAGTGATCTGCGCATCGTCGGGCAGCTCGGCACCACGATCGGGCTGGGTCTGCTCTTTGACACCCTGATCGTGCGGTCGTTCATGATGCCGTCCATCGCGGCCCTGCTGGGCCGTTGGTTCTGGTGGCCGCTGCAAATCCGCACGCACGGAACGGCGGGGGTTCGATGACGAAAAACTCGGCGATTCAACGACAACGGACATCCGGGCGCCTCGACAGATCACTGGACGTCGCAATCCTGGAGGCCGCGTTTGTCACGCTCGCCGAGCAGGGCTATGACGCGATGAGTATGGATGAAATCGCCACGCACGCCGGCGTGGGTAAGGCCGCGATCTATCGCCGCTGGTCCTCCAAGGCGGCGCTCACCGCAGACGCTATCTTGCATGGGCGGCCCTCTCTGGGGAAACTCGACGAGGTGCCCGACACCGGGAGTCTGCGCGGTGACTTGCATTCTCTGTACGAGGCAAGGGATTTCAACGATGACCACATCCTCACGGGCAACCTGCTTGCCGGGATCATCGCCGAAGCTGTCAACGAACCGACCCTGGCCGCCGCTCTCGATGACCTGTTGGTTTCCCAATCCCAGAAACGGATGGAGCTTGTGTTCGCGCGTGCGGTCGAACGCGGTGAGATAGCGCAGGGTCGTGACCTGTCGCTCGTCTACGACATTCCGTTGGGCCTGAGCCTGACCGCGGCCCTCAAAAGGACCGTGATCGACGAGACTTACATGCGCCGGATGGTCGACGAGGTGATCCTTCCTCTGGTGCAGGCTCCCATCACCCCTGCGTGACACTCCCCCGCCGTGTCACGGGACCTCGGCTGGGTCCGCCGGCTTGCTAGTCACCAAATCCACCGCTTGCCTTGACACCACCGGACGCACCGGCGCCCTCCATTCCCCCGGACATCCGCGGTCCACGCGCACCGGACATCGACGGCGGAAGCCGGGCCCCGCGGGAGACATTCAGCGCAGGCGACTGCCCCGGGGCCGCGACCGGGCCATAGGGGGTCGGACTCGGCCCTGGTAACTCCGCCAACGCAGACGCGGTGAACCCGGCGGTAAGCCCTATCAAGATCACCGCCACACATAACGCCCGAGTCATCGAGCGGTTCCTTCGCCGAAGCCACGCGGGTTCTCCAACTGCCCACCGGTCATTCCACCACTGACGCGAGCGGTGTGTCCCGCCTCGAGCCCGGCCGAGATCTGGCTACCGCGCCCCGGCCGAGGCAACAGCCCGAATGACGGCTGCGACGGGGTGGCCGCATGATTGTTCGGCGCGCCGCCTGGCACCGAAAACGGCACTGCGGGCGTTGGGTTTATCAGCGGATCGGCCACCGCGACTGCCGCAGGAGCCTGCCATGTCACGAGAACCGAGAGCACTGCCACATAAGATGTTCGCATTGCTCAGATCCTGATCGGGTCGCCGTAGATCGCGAACTCGGTGTGACCAGTCTCGGTGGATACACGCAACGAGGCAAAGGACCGGATGGTGACATCTCCTCCGCATGCGTCGGCCTTCAGATGGACGTTGTCCAGGTCCAAGGCTCCGGTGTTGCCCCGTGACAACACCATGTTGCCCAGAGGCAGGTTGACTATGACGCCTGGTTGCAAGACGGTTTGCACAAAACCACTGACTCCAGCACTGCCTCCGACTCCCACCTCTTGTATGGGAAGCACGCCAATGGCCACAGATGGTGCGATACCGGCGGAGCCGCCGATCTGCAAACCCGATGACACATCGGACTGGCAGCCAAGTTGGTAGCCGATGAGAAAGAGACTATCGGTGATGGGATTGGCGCCACCGGTCGCGGTTGCAGTACCCGAGAGCGTGACGAAGGCCTCCCTGGAGTTGGTGGCCGCCGCCAGATTGGGCACCGAATTCACACGTTCGTTGTCCAACCGGATCTCCAGACGCCATCCGTCCCGCGTGGTCCGCGAATACAACTGCGGCGCCATGTCTACGGGCTCCGCGATGGCGGTGACTGCTTCCGTCAGGCCAAATACGGCTACCAGAAGACCGGTTGTGATGAGGCGGGCAATCATGAGATCCACCACTGCGCCTGCGAACCGGGCGCCACTAGGGATGGGAGAAACAGCGCATCGCGGCGCACGTTCATCAACAACGAAGATCTATCGACGCAGGCAAAGATCACCACAAGAAACGGTCCAATCAACGGATACGGAGCCGGCCAGGCGCACGGAAAACACGCCCTGCACGGCTAGTGAGGGTTTGAGATGCACACGACGGCAGCGATGACCGTCCGACAACCCTCAGCGCCGATTGATTCGTAAGTGCAGAAGCCTTTGTCGCCCAAAATTTTCCGGGCCTCGTGAAATCACCGCGCCACGTCGCGACATCAACACAATCAGCAGCGCAGCGCCGCCAAGAGAAACGATCGATACCGCATGAGGCAGCCAGACCGGCTCCCCAACCAACCCGAGGCGAAGACGAGTGGCGGCCACGCCGTGCTGGACCAGTTCCCAGGGATGGGCCTCAACGGTGTCATACAAGGACACCGGGGCGGTAGCGTCCGCCAAATGCGAACTCTCGCCCGGCAATAGGCAAGAGCCGCCGACCAACAAACACAAAATCGCCAGCACGGCTGCGGAATACAGCTGGTACTTAGGTACCCCGCGACCAGACATACCGACGATGGTACCAGGAAGATTTTCGCGACTCCGGGGCTCGATACGCATATTTCTCGAAATACCTTCTGACACAGTGGTTTCTAGCGCAACAATCTCAACGGTTTTGTCGGTGGGTGTCTTTACGATTCAGACATGGGTTCGATTGGGGTGTTGGAGGCGGCGGTTGATGCCGTGTGCGCTGACACCTTGGACGGGTTCTCGAACTCGGAGCTGCTGGCGGTGTTGGCGCGGGTGGAGGTGGCCCAACGGCGGCTTACCTCTGCCTCGCATGTC